>Ga0209066_10003896_pt1 | contig 16665 bp, 17 predicted proteins | sample All_14_2_FD_187198 | JGI IMG/M metagenome (GOLD analysis project Ga0209066, IMG submission 187198) | Freshwater microbial communities in response to fracking from Pennsylvania, USA - Allegheny Zone_MetaG_DW_15 (SPAdes) (version 2) ... | reverse complement strand
CCGCGATGACCATGGCCGGGCTGCTGCTGGGGTTGGTGGCCGGGCCGGTGAACTGGCTTTACCCGCTGCCGGTGCTGGTGGGCGCCGCGATGGTCAGGCGGGGCTGGCCATCGCTGCGGCAGAGGTTTGTAAGGCCCGCCCTGCCCCGCGCCGCGGCCACCGGCGCGGCGGTCTATGTGCTGTGGATCTGCCTTGTGCCGCCCGACCCCGACGGCAGCGCCCTGATCGGGCAGGCGCTGGCCGATGCCCCGGCGGCCGTGATGCTGGTCTGGCTGGGCCTGCGCACGGCCGGGGCGGCAATCGCCATTCCGCTGCTGGAAGAAACGGCATTTCGCGGCGGCATTCAGCCCGCGCTTGCCGCATGGCTAGCGCGGCAGGGTGCGGGGCGTTCTGGCCCATGGCTGGCCGCCGCACTGGCGGCGCTTGGCTTTGGCCTGCTGCATCAGGATGCCGTGGCGGGCACGCTGGCCGGGCTGGCCTATGGCGCACTGACGCTGAAGGGTCGCGGCCTGTCTGATGCCGTTGTGGCCCATGCCACGACCAATGCGCTTCTTGCTGCCCATGTGCTGGCCACAGGGCAATACTCTTACTGGTGATCCGACATGATCAGACTGTTGACTGCACTGATTTGCCGCTGCGGGGCTGGCCCGGGCCTGCTGTTTGCCACGGGAATGATGGCCTGGCTGCTGGCCGGGCCAGTCATGGCGCAGGGCGCGCCAGACATCATCGCCCGGGTCGATGGCCAGATCGTGACGACCGGCGATGTGGAAAACTACATACGGCTCCTGACGCCCGAACCCGGGGAATCGGCGGAAGCGCTGCGCCACCGCGCGCGCGATCTGTTGCTGGCCGGGCTTGTGGTGCGGGGTCGGCTGATCAGCGGCACTGACGGGCCGGAAGACAGCCTTTTGCAAAAGCTGAAAGAGGCGCAGCGCCGGGTGATGCTGGATCATTATGTGGCGCAGAATTCGACCCGGTACACCCCGACCGACGCCGAGATTCGAGAATTTTCTCGCCAGAATCCGCAGATGTTCGAAGGCCGCGCAAGCTATCGCTATGTCGAGGTGATCCTGCGCGAGATGACAGAACCGCACAAGCAGGCGCTGCGCGGCGAGCTGGCGGGGCTGCCCCAGGGGCCGCTGAGCATGGCGCAGGTGACCGATCTGCTGGCCCGGCTGCGCGCGGCCCGGCTGCCGTTCAGCGCCCTGTCGGTGACGCGCAGCACCGAACAATTACCCCGCACTTTTGCTGCGGCTCTGGATCGACTGTGGTCAGGGCATCAGCGGTTCACCCTGATGCCGACAGCGGTTGACCAGCGGCTGATCCTGCTGATCGACCGCACGCCCGATCCAGTGCGGGTTGAAGATATGCGCGATCAGATCGCAGAAGGATTGATCCGCCAGAATGCAGCCGATCAGCGTGACCGGATCATTCACGATCTGGCGCAAGAGGCGCTGAAAGGGTCATCGGTCGGCGCGCCGGGGCCGGCGGCAGATCGCGTGACCGCCCGCCAGCAGGCGGCACCCGCACCACTGTCAAACCTGCGGCCCAACCTGCGGATCGCGCTGATGGCCGCACTGGCCGGCGCGGCCTGCGGGCTGGCGGCTAGCTGGCTACAGGCTGCGCGCAGCCGGTTTGACCCCGATGACGAAGAGGATTCCCTGCTGCAAAACCCGGCTGCACGGCTGGTGGTCACGCTGCCCATGATGGCGGTGCCGTTGGTCTGTCTGGCGTTTCTGGTGACCTATAGCCCACCTTTGGCAGACTGGCGGCAATCCATGATCCTGACGGCGGCGGCGGGGGTCTCCGGACTTTCGGCCGGACCGCTGCTGCACAGGGTGGCGCCGCGGGCGATCATCATGCTTGCGCCCCTGGCGGTTGCGCTGATCGTGGCAATCCAGATCGGCGCCGTTTTGCTGTGGCCCTGACCTGAGAAGGTCGGGCCACCGGGCCAGAACCGGCCCAGCCCCGGGCAGCAAAAAACCGCGCTGCGACGGGGCGCAGCGCGGTCAGGTTCAGGCAAACGGAACAGATCAGACCGCTGTGGGGTTGGGCAGGGCAGAAAGCCGACCCGAAGACTGTCCACGCCGCCGCCACATCCAGCCGAGGCCGGCCAGAAACACAAGCGCCACCGAGGCAAAGCCGCCGCGATCCATTTCGGGCACCGCCGAAACATCCCAGTTGGCGGTAAGTTCCGTGGTCTGGAACCCGGAAACGCCGGTTTTCTTGAAAGACAGCGTATCGCTGTAGGGCTCGCCGCTGCCGGCGCCAAAGGTATAAGCGTAGTAACCGGCCTCGCCGACCTCGGTGTAGAACCGGAAGGTCAGCGAAGACAGCGCCCCCGACACCGTGTCATAAGACCCCGAAAAGAACTTCAGATCATCGCTGGTCAGCGCCCAGCTGCCCAGCGGCGCGGTGAAGGTGCCAGAGAATTCAGACAGCACCCCGTCAACGCCCGAAAACGTGCCGATGACCGAATGCACCCCGGTGCCCAGATTGGTGATGTAGGGATCATTCGCATCGGTGTAGATGCTGAAGTTGAAGTAATCCGTCGTCTGTGCCGCGGCCACCATAGGCGCGACAGTGAATGCGACCATCGTCGCCAGTGCCTTGAGCATGTATCACCTTTGCATGATGCCGCCATAAACCTGTAGAAGCTTACCCTGTTGCAAGGCACGGCCCCAAGAACGCTTCGGTCATTGCGCGGTATCTAAAGTGTTCGACGCGCTGTCTGGTTCGCCGCCAACTCCCCGACCTGCGCCCGCACAGCTAGGCTAGCTACCCCGATCCCTCCGGCAGTGGCCGCCATGCTGGGTCTTTTCCGATGGATCGACCCAGCGGGGCTCTGTTGGGCAAATTGGCGGATGGTCGGCATGTCCCTTTATCCGGGCAGAACTACCCTGTGGCTTGTGTGATGGGTGTCCCGGGCACAGTGAAGCCGTCGAGGACGGCGACACGCCCTTGGAACTCAGCGACCTGAAAGTCGAAGTCCCATGCGCCGAGACGTTTGCCGAGCAGTTTCACACAGTGCATCTTGGTCTCTGCACAACTTCGTCGTTCATACCCACTCCATCGTCGCCAGATGGTCCGGCCAACGGGCTTCGATGTGCGCAGGATTTCGTTGCGGGCGACGGCACCGGGGGTGTCAGGCTTCCACGCCGTGGCGTTCTTGCGGGGTGGGATGATTGCGGCGACCCCTCCGGCAATGGCGTCGTGGCACTTGCCGGTGTCGAAGGCACGATCGGCTTTGACGCTGGCGATCTCTTGCTCGGGCGGGATCTGGTCGAGAAGCTCGGGCCGCATGGGCGGGTCCTCCACGTCGCTGGTGGTGAACTCGGCCGCACGGATTTCGAAAGATTTCGCATCGAGGCCGATGTGGATCTTGCGCCAGACACGCCGCTTGGAGCTGCCGTGCTTGCGGGCGCTCCACTCGCCTTTGCTTTCTGCCTTGATCCCGGTGCTATCGAACAGCACGTGCAGCGGGCCATCCGATCCACGGTAGGGGATGTTGGCCATCAGCGTCTCCTGGCGCCGCGACAGCGTACTGAAGTCGGGCACTGGCCAGTCAAAGCCGACCAGCCGCAGCAGGGTCTCCACGAACCCAATCGTTTGCTGTAGCGCCATCCCGAACAGCACCTCCATCGTCATGCACGTCTGGATCGCGGCATGGCTGCCGGCCATGCTTGCGGGTCGGGGCGGCTTCCCAAGTCAGGGCGAGGTCGAACCAGATTGATCGCGAGCCACTGCGCTTCAGCGCCTTGTTGTAAGCCGGCCAGTTTCGGGTCTTGTAGGCGGTGGGTGTTGGTCTGCTCATTTCGTACAGCTATCAAGCTGGATTCAAGAGATGATTCCAATCAGATGGTTTTTGCAACAGAGCCAAGCATGATCGAGATACCAGAAAAAAGCCTTCAGAGTCAGTGGAGCGCTCCGATCTTCACCAAGAGGACGAGAGCGTCAGCATGGCGAGCTGGGCCCTCGCCCTACCGTCTTATGTCGTTGGCTCCAGCACGCTTGACAGTCTGGTAGAAACCGCGCGCCTAGGCCCGTCTACGGCCGCCGAGAGCACCCTCAGGGCCTTTGCCAAGGCCTTGAGCCATTTCGCGCGCTGGTGCCAGATGCGCGGTGCAGCTTCTCTGCGCCCGTAGCCCCAGTTGATCGGCCGCTAAATTGCCGATCAGGCGCCACCGGGCGCCAAGGCGTTGGCCCTGTCAGTATCGTCAATCGAGCAGTGCCTCTCCGGCTTTGTGTGGGGCTATGCGCAGCAAGGCGACAGGCTGGATCGCAAGTACCGCCACATCACATCGGTTCTGGGCAGCACCCGCCGCCCGCACGCCCGCCCGTCAGCGCAGAAAGAGGTGATCCTGCCCTCCGATCTGAGTGGCATGCTGGCCATCCTACGACACGACCTGCGGGGTATTCGCGACCGGGTCATCCTGCTGATAGGGTTTGGTGGCGGGTTTCGCCGGTCGGAGATCGTCGGCCTTGACTACGGCAAGGATGACACACCGGAGTCGGGCGGCTGGGTCGAGATCATGGAGGGCACAGTCCTTCTCACCCTGCGCGGCAAAACCGTTTAGCGCGAGGTCGAAATTGCCCGTGGGTCCAGAGACCAGACATGCCCGGTCCTTGCTTTGTCCCGATGGCTGCATTACGCGAAGATCGAATTCGGCCCTATCTTCGTGGCGTTCAGCCGCAACGGGCTGAACGCCAGATCAAACAGACCGTTGAAGATGCAGGCCTGCAGCCAGATCTTTCTGAGATAGAGCGCCTACAACTTTACTCTGGCCATTCTCTGCGAGCGGGCCTCGCCAGCAGCGCCAAAGTGGACGAACGCTACATCCAAAAGTGGCTCGGCCACGCTAGCGCCGAAATGACCCAAAGATACGAGCGCCGTCGCGACAGGTTCCGCGTAAACCTGACCAAGGCCGCGGGGCTCTGAGGGCGTTACCCTCCCTGCAGGCAGGGCACCAGATTCTGATGGGCATGCAGGGCGCGGATGATCTCGACCCCCTGCCCTGCCAGCCGATAAATCACCAAATGCGTCCCACTTGGATGAATTCGCACCGGCGCCGTAAACTCCGCCCGCTCCCGGGTCATCTCGGTAAACTTCGCGAGCAAGTCGAACACTGCGAACAGACAGTCAGCATGGCGCTCTACTTGCTCGAGACCCCAACTGGCTGCACAGTGTGGCCATATCCCCGAAAGGTCGGCTTCAGCAGCGGGTCGTAGCACCCAGCGGCTACTTTCCGGCATGCTGCCGGCGCATCCGGGTCTTGAAGGCATCGCGGTCAAGCGGTGCTTCCGGGCCGCTGGCCAAGCCGGCATCAAGGGGGGCCTGGATTTTGGCGAGTACTTCTTGCTGCAAGCGGTCCCGACGGATCAGATCCCGGACATAGTCACTGGAATTGGCATAGCGACCCGATTTCCGTGGTCTTCAACCCAGTATTTCATGGGGTCCGGCGGTGAAATGTTCATAGTGCCCGTGGCGGAATCCTTCGTGTCAACGCTATGGCAAAGATTGCCATAGTGCAGCCAATACCTCCTGCTCTTCCCACTCAAGCCGTCGTTTAGTGGTGGTATAGGAAACTGCAATCGGCCTGTTTTTATGCCCCTGATCGGCTATGCGCGCGTCTCGACAGAGGATCAGACCCCCCTGCCCCAGTCGCAGGCTCTGAAATCTGCGGGCTGCGTTGAGATCCACGAGGAGCAGGCCTCGGGCGGGAACCGCGCGCGGCCGGTGCTGGCGCGGGTGCTGGAGCGGATCGGCAAGGGCGACACGCTGGTGGTGGTGCGCATCGACCGTCTGGCTCGGTCGCTCTCCCACCTTCTCGAGGTCATCGAACGGCTGGAGGCCAAGAGCGCCTTCTTCCGCTCGCTGACCGATCCCATCGACACGTCCTCCCTGCAGGGCAAGTTCACCCTCCAGGTCCTGAGCGCCGCCGCTGAGTTCGAGCGCGCCCTGATCCGCGAACGCACCAAGGCCGGGCTGGCCAGCGCAAGAACCAAAGGCAGGGTCGGCGGCAACCCGGGCCTGCGCGCCCGTGATCCGGCGGCGCTGCGCAAGGTCCGGCTGGCGCGGCAGGACGGCTACATGGAGCGCCTGAACGAGACGGCGCAGGACTGGGTTCCCCATGTCCGTCGCCTGCGCCCGGACTTGGCCTGGGAAGACGTGGTGCGCATCGTCAACGGCCCCCTGCCCCGCGAGCGCCAATGGACGCAAAGCCGCCTTTTGCGCGCGGTCAACGCCTATGTCCGGGACGGCTTCCTACCGCTCACGGTACTGGACCGTGCCGGCCGTCGCGAAACCGACGACCGCCTGCCCGCCATCGTCGCCGCCATCAAGGGCGCGGACCCCGACGTCACGCTTCAGGCGATCTGCACCCGGCTGGAGGCGATGCGCGAGCGCACGCCTCGCGGGCGGACAAGCTGGCAGCCGTCTTCAGTGAAGATGCTGCTGGAGCGGGCCGAAAGGCTGGGCTTGCTCGACTGAAGTGCGAGTAACCCATTCCCTCATGCGAAGGGGTTCACAATGCGGAGTTGGCCCTCCACCAACAGGCCATCCTGCATGTCCTCGCTCCATAGCGTCGTGCATCCCGCGATTAGGGCGCTGGCTACGATCATCGCATCGTAGACCGAAAAGCCATAGCGCTGTGCCAGGGCTCGCCCTACGTCGTGAGTCTGGACGGTCAGTTCTTCGACTGCGCACAAGGCGCGGACACCAGCAAGAAAGGCACCCGTTTCTTCCCAGTTGAGACCAGCCTTGCGTCGGCAGTTCACCAGCGCCTCGTTCAGCACCTGAACGCTGATCCGGGGCCCCTGCCCCAGGATCACCTCGGCGCGGTCAGCCTTCGGGCCGTCGTCAAGCAGGTAAAGGATGACGTTCGTGTCCGCGAACTCAGCGCTCATGCGCGTCGTCGCGGCTCAGGCGTTCCGCCGAGGGCAGCTTGCCCCTAAAGCGGCGCAGACCCGTCAGCACCTCATCTGCACGGGCTAAGCGACGCACCCGCACCCGGCCGTCATCTTTCACAAGGTCGATCTGGTCGCCTTCCTTGAGGCCAAGCTCGCGAACGAGATCCGCGGGCAAGCGGACGGCAAGTGAGTTGCCCCATTTCGCGACCTGCATCGCTACCTCCTGGTGTTGATATACAATCTGAAAAGTATATCAACCTGGGTATCTGCGCAAGCTCGGCCTTGAGACACCGTCGCCCTTGTGGGTGTCGCACGCTAGCGCACCAAATCTAGAAAGAGCTTGCGCGAATCTGATAGCTCGGGCAATAGTCTCGAAAAATAACGCGCGGACACATAAAAATCGCGCCCACGGATCGAGCAGGGTATGAGCGCAGCAGAACAAGATCTCGATATTGCCATCGGCCACTTTGCGGAGCTACTTGCTTCTAATCTGCACGCTCAGCGCGCTGCTCACTTCCCGCCAGATGCGAAGAAGGTGATGCGAAGCCTGAGCAGTGGCGAAGCAGCAGAACTCCTAGGAGTCGATCATACCTACCTTCGCAAGCTTCACCGCGAAGGCAAGATCTCAGATGTCGAAACCACGGCGGGAAGCCACAGACGCTACACGCTCGACGATATCTGGGAGATTCGGCATAGCCTAGAAGCGAACGCCAAGAAGCCTGGAACATATGTGCCGGGGCGACGCAGTGGTGACGAGCTGCAAGTGGTTTCTGTCGTGAACTTCAAGGGCGGGTCCGGCAAGACAACTACGTCAGCTCATCTGGCGCAGCGATTGGCGTTCAAGGGCTATCGCGTTCTGGCGATCGACCTTGATCCTCAAGCTTCCATGTCTGCGCTTCATGGTATCCAGCCCGAACTTGATCTGATGGAAGGCGGTACGCTTTACGACGCGGTTCGCTACGATGATCCAGTTCCTATTTCTGAAGTGATCAGAAAGACTTACATTCGCGGGCTTGACCTTATTCCGGGCAACCTCGAACTCATGGAGTTCGAGCACGAGACACCAGCTGCGATCCAGCGAGGCGGTGCACGTGCTTTTTTCGCGAGAGTCCGTGACGCACTCGATAGCGTCGAGAGCGACTACGACGTTGTCGTGATCGACTGTCCGCCACAACTCGGCTTCCTGACCATGTCCGCGCTGTCTGCGTCCTCTGGCGTACTAGTCACAGTGCACCCGCAGATGCTTGACCTCATGTCCATGTCGCAGTTCCTGCGTATGACGGCAGACTTGCTCGGCGTGATCCGTGACGCAGGGGCCAACCTTCGCTTTGATTGGCTGCGCTTTCTGCCCACCCGTTACAAGGTGGGTGACGCACCGCAGACCGAGGTCATCGCGTTCATTCGTGGACTTTTTGGCCGCTCGGTATTGACCAACCATATGGTCGAGTCGACGGCTATCTCGGATGCAGGGCTGACAAAGCAGACCCTTTACGAAGCCGACAAGAAGGACTTCACGCGTCAGACTTTTGACCGCGCAATCGAGTCCATGAATGCTGTCAACGACGAGATCGCTGCGATCATCCAGAGCACGTGGGGACGCAATGGCAAGAAAGCCTAAACTGGGACTGCCCTTGCAGACTTTGCGCAACGCGCCCGACGCCCTCGAGGGGCGCAGGCTTCGGGGCGGTGTATTCGAGATTGAACCGGACCATATCGAGACCTCGGGCAGACTGGACGACCGCCTGCAGATCGAGATTGCTGGCCTAAAAGCCTCGATTTCGAGAAGCGGACAGCGGGTGCCCATCTTGGTGCGTCCACTTGACGGGGATCGCTACAGCCTCATCTACGGCCGACGTCGGCTGGAGGCTTGCCGCGAGCTTGGGATCAAGGTCCGTGCCATCGTCACAGAAATGGACGGCGATCAGGCGCTCAGGGACCAGCTGCTGGAGAACCAGGAACGACGGGACTTAAGTTTCATCGAACGCGCCTTGGTTGCATCTGCCTTGCTGAATGGTGATCACCTAGGCGAGCCTGAACGCACCAACAAGGGCGTCGCAGAGGTTCTCAATCTCACTGAGGCTGGTGTCTCGCAGTTGTTAAGCGTTGTGCGCACCGTCGGCGAGGATCTTGTGCTTGCGATTGGAGCTGCGCCCGGCATCGGACGGCCCCGATGGGAAGAACTAAAGAAGGCGATGAGCGACGCGCAGGTCGACCGTCAGCGACTCGCGGAATTGGCGGTTGACGCCAAGTCCTCCCATCCTCGCGGGATTGACGAGAACTCTGATGCGGCGTTCTTGGCGGTCTTGGCTGCCGCAGGGAAGGCCAATCGCCCCTCCCCTGTACCGAAGTCCCTGAGAGAGCCGAGTGTGGTTATTCCGGGTGTGGGTGCAGCGACGGTCACCACAGGACGTCGTGGCAGACAGCTCAAACTCGACTTGAAGGCTGATGACACGGATTTTGTCAGCTGGCTTGAGGGCAAGGCCCCGCAGCTGATCGCTGAACTTCACGAGCGCTGGAAGCGCAAGGAAGACTGAGGAAGAGCAACAACCAAAAAAGGAGGCACGAGACAGGCAGAAAAGAAAAAGGCCCCGAGAAGCAAGCTTCACGAGACCTTTCTTAGGTTTCGCACGGGACCAGCCCGCTACAAAACTCAGTTTTCGCACCTCTGAATGTAGCGATCTGGTCCTTTTCCCGCAAGCGTAAAGCGATTCGCGGGCCAGGGAAATTTTGCCTTCGTGAATGACATCATGGAGTACACACCGATCTCGCCGTTTATGCGGCCGATCTCGCATGCGCATCTGCGCGTGATCGAGCGCCCTGAGGCGTCAGTTCCCGGCAAGCCCGTTAACAAGTGGGAACTCCTTCGTGAGCTGTCCAAGGCCCAGGCCGCTTTTGGGGTCACTGAACGCGATCTAACCGTTCTGCAGGGGCTTCTGAGCTTCTTTCCTGACGACGCACTTGGCGGGAACGCCGAAATGGTCGTTTTCCCTTCCAACAAGACAGTCTGTGAGCGGCTGAACGGTATGCCTTGCTCGACGATGCGTCGTCATCTCAGCCGTCTTGTAGAGGCGGGCTTGCTCATGCGTCGCGATAGTCCCAACGGGAAGCGCTATGTCCGCAAGCATGGCGATGAGCGCGTAACCTTCGGCTTTGACCTCTGTCCCCTCTATTGCCGGGCAGCGGAGATCGCACGGGCCGCTGAGGCCGTGCGTGAGGCCGAGGACCGTGTGCGGCGGTTGAGAGAGGTCGTGAGCCTCATGCGGCGCGACTTGGCTGCCTTGGCAGAGTTCGGCGAAGAGATGCAGCCCAGACTTGGCTTCTGGGACCAACTGCGTGACACGGCCGCCCTCACAGCCCGCGCACTTCGCCGTAAGCTGTCGCTCGAGGATCTTTCGGCTTTCCGGGCCAATCTCGAGACCCTCCTCGATCAGGCGCGCAACCTTATTGATGGCCCTGAAGCAGAAGATATGAACACCAATGATGCTCGTTTTGAGCGTCACCATCATAATTCAAATGAAGAATCTATAGATTTTGAACCTGCCTTAGAACAAGGCGGGGCGGCTGCCGACGCACCAGATGCGGAGACGGGTGAGATTGAGGCTGACGTTGAAGAACCAGACACGAGACGGGTACCTAAGATCCCGCTCCATTTGGTGATCGCAGGCTGTCCATCGCTCAAGACTTTCTACCAAGGCGATATCCGACATTGGCATCAGCTTTTCGACGCTGCTTGCCAGGTACGGCCGGCGATGGGGATCAGTGCCTCCGCCTGGGAAGAAGCGCAACGCTGCATGGGCCCAGAGCAGGCTTCGATTGTCGTTGTCGCGATGCTGGAACGATTTGCCGAGATCAAATCACCGGGTGGATACTTACGTGCTCTGACGTCTAAGGCAGCGGCAGGCGAGTTCTCCTGCGGGCCGATGGTCATGGCGCTGATGTCCAGACGAAATGCGGCATAACAGCTGTTAAGTCCAAAACCACCAGCGTCCTGAGGAGTGGGACTTAACAGCTGTAAAGTCACGCACTAGCTGCTCACGAAAGAAGGAGAGGGAAAGAGCTGAAGGTTGAGGGGTGATGGGAAGTGAGATCGGGAGAGTGGCTTCCGGCGCCCGTCGTGGAGAAGATCTGATGACAAAAGTTGCCCAGAAAGTCATCCTGTCCCCGTCGCGGGACATTCCCTTCGACAAGCTCGTGCTGAGCCAGTCCAATGTGCGGCGCATCAAGGCTGGCGTCTCGGTCGAAGAACTGGCCGAGGACATCGCGCGTCGCGGTCTGCTGCAGGGGTTGAACGTACGGGCTGTTCTCGATGCCGATGGTGTCGAGACCGGTACGTTCGAGATCCCGGCCGGTGGCCGTCGCTTCCAGGCGCTGACGCTGCTGGTGAAGCAAAAGCGGCTGGCGAAGTCGGCGCCTATCCCCTGCATCGTGCGGGAGGCGGCGTCGGAGATCCTGGCCGAAGACGACTCGCTGGCGGAGAACATGCAGCGCGTCGCCCTGCACCCGCTCGACCAGTTCCGCGCTTTCCAGGCTCTGCGCGAGAAGGGTCAGGGCGAGGAAGCGATCGCGGCGGCCTTCTTCGTCACGCCGCAGATCGTCAAGCAGCGCCTGAAACTCGCTTCCGTGGCCCCTGCCCTGCTCGAGGTCTATGCCGCGGATGGCATGACGCTGGAACAGCTGATGGCCTTCACGGTCAACTCCGATCACGCGCGTCAGGAGCAGGTCTGGGATGCGGTGAAGAACTCGTGGAACAAGGAACCGTATGCCATCCGCCGTATGCTCACTGAGACCTCGGTTCGGGCCTCGGATCGTCGTGCGGTCTTCGTCGGTGTCGATGCCTATGAGGCCGCGGGCGGTGTCGTGCTGCGCGATCTCTTCCAGGGTGATGACGGTGGCTGGCTCGAGGATCCGGCCCTGCTCGACCGGCTGGTCTCCGAGAAGCTCCATACCGAAGCCGAGGCGCTGGCCTCCGAGGGCTGGAAGTGGATCGAGGTGGCGACGGACCTGCCCTATGGCCACAGCCACAGTTTGCGGCGCTTGGCCGGTGATCCGGCACCGATGACCGACGAGGAAAGCGCGTCCCACGCTGTGCTCCTCGCCGAGTATCGTGCGCTGGAGGAGGAATACTCCGGCCAGGACGAATACCCCGAGGAGATCGATGCCCGGCTTGGTCAGCTCGAGATGGCGATGGAAGCGCTCGAGCAGCGGCCGCTGATCTACGATCCGGCCGAGATCGCGCGCGCGGGCGTGTTCGTGACGCTGGATCGGGACGGCAGCCTCGCGGTCTACCGTGGCTATGTCCGGCCCGAGGACGAGTCGCGCGAAGAGACCGCGGTCCAGGATGGCGATGGTGCGGATGCCATGGGGCAGGGGGGTGATGTCGGTGTTTCCAGCTGGAAACCCTCGGGGACCTCTGTCGGCGGCACCGTCATCACTTCGGCCGGTCAGCCGATCACCACGGATCCGTCCGAGGATGAGGATGACTGTGCGATGAAGCCGCTGCCCGAGCGGTTGATCATGGAACTGACGGCCCATCGTACCCTCGCGCTGCGTGAGGCCATCGGGCGGTCGCCCGACGTCGCGCTAACGCTCCTGCTCCTGAAGCTGGTGACGGACACCTTCCGCACCTCCTCTGCCTCGGGGAGCTGCCTCGATGCCTCAGTGCGCCACGTCTACATGTCGGCGCAGGCACCCGATCTGAAAGACAGCGTCGTCGCCAAGCTGGTCGATGAGCGTCACGCGGCCTTGGAGGCCGATCTGCCCCTCGGCGAAGATGCCGCGCTCTGGGACTATTTGACCGTGCTCGACCAAGGTAGCCGTTTGGCCCTGCTGGCGCATTGCCTCAGCTTCGGGATCAACGCGCTCCATGAGAGGGTGAACCCCTATGGTGCGGGCATCTCCGCCAGCGGTCTGACCCGCCGCATGGCGCATGCCGATCTTGTGGCTCGGGCAGTCGATCTCGACATGGTCGAGGCAGGGTGGGAGCCGACGGTCGATGGCTACCTCAACCGTGTGCCGAAGGCCCGCATCCTCGAAGCCGTGCGCGAGGCGAAGGGGGACGGCACCGCGCAGCTTCTCGATCACCTGAAGAAGGGCGAGATGGCCACGGAAGCCGAGCGGCTCATCAAGGGAAGCGGGTGGTTGCCCGAGGTCCTGCGCCGGGCCGATCTGATGGCTCTCGACAGCGAAGTGATCGCAGACGGACAGCGGGAAGATGCGGGCGAGCCCGAACACCTCGATCTCCCGGCCTTCCTGACCGCCGGTCTGCCGGAGAGCGCCGCGTCGATGATGGCCGCGGAATGATCTGAGCCATCCAGGGGCGGGGGAACCCGCCCCTCATGCTCACATAACACTGCAATATCAATATGATGAATGCGAGCACTCGCATTCGGGATGAGGAATCATGTCTGCAACAACCATCATCGACACAGCGCCCCTCGGGGCGCTGATCCGTTACACCGACGGCAGTCCCAAGCCGCCGGCACGGTTCACCAAGAAGCTGGCAGCCTGGGAGCGATCGAACGGTGTCGGCCGTCTCGTGAAGAAGGAGCCGCCCCGGGCCTATCCGACCTGGACCGCACCGGCCGCCTTCACGCTGCATGAAGGGAACTTCTCCTCCGACGGGGTCATTCTCGTCACCATCATGCGCAGCCACTCGGCGGACAGCCGGTTGGTCTTCGAAGTGGCCGAGGAACCCAAGCCAGGGCAGGTGCGCGTGCTTCTGGACTTCGGTGGCAACACTGAGCTGCTGCATCTCGCGGAATCCATCACCGCAGCCGAGCTCTGGATCGCGCGGGAGGGCTATCGCAACGCACGGTTTGAGATCGTCGGCGCCGAGGACGGCGATAGGGCAGGGGGCGCGGACCTGGCCGCCTGAGCCCTGTCAAGGCGTGAGGGGACTGCCCTCCTGCAAGCCTCTTACCGACCACACCCCTCGTCCCGCGAGATCGCGGGGCATCAAGGGATTCATCCCCCAAGAAGCAGGTCTTCAGCCAAGAGCCTGCCCGGGAGGCTGGCGGCGTTAGAAGCATCAGCGGAACAACCGGCTCCTGACGTCAGGGCACCATCCCCCGCTCGCCATTCCCTTCCTTGGCCCGAATCCTGTCTTCGAGATCAACCCGCGAGGGGTCGGACTACGGGCGAGCCCGTGCCGCCGGGTGGATTCGGGCGAGCCGAACGCACCCGGTGATGTCAGACAGTCTTCGGGCCTGCGGGGTCCTGTCACGCGGGGGATGGTCCCCCGCCTCCAAGACAGGAGCCAAACAGATGTCCCGCAAAGATGCTCACGCCTTCGCAGCCTCCCTCGCCGCCACGCTCATGGTCTCGATCGTCGTCTTCCAGGCGGGGGATGGAACCTTCGGCGCCGTCCCCGCCGATGAAATCGACGGCGACGAGGTTCAAGTGGTCGCTGAGGTCGACCCGTGGGCATAATGCCCACGCTTTTGCCGAGGGCTCGGCATCGGGGCAGGGGCCCCGATCCGGGCCGTTCGGCTTTCATACCTCTCTTTGGCCCGGAAATCTGAGCCGACGCGGAGGTCGGCACGTCCGCCTAAGGAGCCGAATGCCCGGTGTCGGGCTTACGGTCCGCCCGACACGTCGAGGAAGAGTTTCACTAGGGCGACGTTGATGAAGTAGTTGTGCTTTCCAGAGCGGTGCTTTTCGACAAAGCCGTGCTCGGCCAAGGTGTCGAGATACTTCGCGGCCGTCTGCCGACTGACATTCAGATCGTTCTGCAGATATTCGATCCGGGTATAGGGGTGGCGAAACAGGTTGTTCAGAAGTTCCTGGCTATAAATCTTCGGCAAGTCATCCCGTAGGCGATGCTTCACGTCCGCCATTTGCTGTCGGATGCCGGTGACGATCTCGACGGTTGTGGCAGAAGTCTCTGCAACGGCCTCCAGCATGTAGATGACCCAGGATTCCCAATCGCCCGTGTCGCGCACCGCCTGAAGGTGCCTGTAGTAGTCCGCTTTGTTACGGGTGATAAACCGTGACAGATAGAGTACTGGGATGTCGAGCAACCCCGTTCTGGTCAGATAAATTACGTTCAGGATGCGCCCGATCCGTCCGTTCCCATCCGGAAACGGGTGGATGCTTTCGAACTGATGATGGATCAAAGCCATCTTGATGAGCGGATCGAGATCGCTGAGTTCATCGTCGTTGATGAACCGTTCGAGCGCCGTCATGTGGCGGATAATTTCATGCACATCCTGGGGGGGAACGAAGACGATTTCCCCCGTTTGCTCGTTCTTCAGGGCTGTTCCCGGGGTCGCACGAAACCCGTCGCTACGGCCCTTCAGCAAGCGGAACATGTCGATCAGGGCCGAATTCGGGATGAGGCCGCCGGTTTCGCCCAAGCGTGCGTATCCAAGACGCAAGGCGTCGCGATAGAGAGCCACCTCCTTTGCCGCAGGGGACTGCGGATCGTCAGGAAAAACGTCCGCCTGAAACAACTCGTCCTGCGTAGTGACGATGTTTTCAACTTCCGACGAAGCCTTGGCTTCCTGAAGAGCCAGCGTGTCGATCAGGATCCCTTGGTTCGGTATGGTCTTGGCCTGACCCTTCAGGTCTGCAAGCGCGCGGCTGGCTCGAGCGAGCGCCTTCAGTACTGGAACGGTTTCGATCTCTGCCTCTGGAGGCAGGGTGGGAATGGCATAGGTCGGCTTTAACATGTTCCCCGCGTCGTGTTAAGAAAAACACGTTCCTCTAACATGATCAGGCAGTCATGTCAGCAGAAACCGGTTTCCTTAACTTGACGATGCTTCGCCCGGGCGGTTCACTCAAGTCTGTCAGACCGCCATATTGTCGGCGGACTTGCCAGCCAGCGGCCAGCGCTTCCACGAACCATTGGGGTTTCCGGCCACGGCCCGACCAAGTGGCAGCAGCGTTCTCAGGGCGACGGTATTTCGCCACGGCTGGCGCACGGGTGGTTTTCACCTCGACACCGATCAGGTCGGCAAGGGAGTAGCCCATCTCAGCGATGGCTTCCAGCTTGGCGCGGACATCGGCCTTGTGCCGGTCCTCATAGGTGGAAACCGCCTTGGCGAGGTCCTTCTGCAATTGCCGCAGTTCCTTGAGCGACATCGCCTCGAGATTGAAGTCAGCCATCGGGCCCTCGTGTCCTAATGATGGACACGGGACAGCCGTTGGGTCGCAACATCGCAACTCCCACGGAAGGTCACCGCGATAGGGCAGGGGGATGAGGTTAACTCGAGCCGCATGGTCAGTTCTTTCGCAAGAGCTTCAACCCCGTTGCCTTGGCCAGGAAGGCCGAGTTCTGCAAGTGCCCCAGGTCGCTCCCATCCCCGGTGCCATCCCTTCGACTGACAATCCCCTAAGCCTGTTCGGTCTCTGGCGCGCAACCCCGCGTCAGTCCGGGCCGTGTTGCCCCTTTGGGGCTGCCCGCTCCACCCCGGCCCTCTGGAGGTTTCCGGTCGCCGTTCCGTCGCCCGTGCACGCCTCAGCCGACAGGCTTTTTCCGGGTCTTGTCGAAGGGACGATCCCAGGGACAGGAAACACAGGAGCTTATCATGCAGAACATCGTCATCCTCGCCGGCAACATCGGTCAGAAGCCCGAAGTGCGCTCGACCCAAAGCGGCACGAAGATCACCAACTTCACCCTGGCCACCTCGCGGCCCCGCCTCTCGGAAGGTCGCGGGATGCGCGACGAGAACGGCTACCGGGTCATGGACACCGAATGGCACCGCATCACTTGCTTCAACGGTCTCGGGAAGACCGTCGCAGAGCACTGGGAAAAAA
>Ga0209066_10003894_pt1 | contig 16673 bp, 13 predicted proteins | sample All_14_2_FD_187198 | JGI IMG/M metagenome (GOLD analysis project Ga0209066, IMG submission 187198) | Freshwater microbial communities in response to fracking from Pennsylvania, USA - Allegheny Zone_MetaG_DW_15 (SPAdes) (version 2) ... | reverse complement strand
AGCGTGCACACCTCATCGGAGATCGCGCCTGCGGGGAAGGCCAGTTCGATCGTCTCGGGGCAGCGTGGACCGGCGAGCTTCATCGACTCGGCGCACACGGTGTAGCTGACCCACCGCTCACGAGCGGCCGAGCCGTCGATCGGGGGCGTCACCGGAGGCGCGGCGGACGCACTCACAGCCGCGACCCGCATGTAGTCCTTCCATATCTGAGCGGGGAAGCTGCCGCCGGTCACGCGTATGCCGTGGACATCATCCATCGCTACCTGCGCCTTAGGGTATCCCACCCACACTGCCGTGCTGAGCTCGCCCGAGTACCCCACCAGCCACGCGTCCCGCCACGACTGCGCCGTCCCCGTCTTCACGGCCGCCCACTGGCCGAAGTTCGCCGAGCTGCCCGTGCCGGCCGTATACACCTGCCCGAGCACCCCCGCGAGCGCGGAGGCGACCTCGGCCGAGATCCCACGGGTGCCGGTGCGCTCCGGAGCGAACACCAGTCGGCCCTCGCTGTCCGTGACACGGTCGATGCCCGAGGGCGGCACGGCCATGCCGCCGTTGGCGATCGTGCCGAACGCCGACGCCATCTCGAGCGGCGAAACGCCCTGTGTGAGTCCGCCGAGCGCGATGGCCGGATCGGCGTTGATCTCCGAGGTGATGCCCATGCGGTGCGCCGTGTCCACGACCTTGTCGGCCCCCACCGCCATGATCAGGCGCGCATACACGGTGTTGATCGACCACGTGGTAGCGGTCTGCAGCGAGTATGTGCCGCCTGTGATCGCGTTCTCGTAGTTCTCCACGTGCCAGATGCCGTCCTTCACGGGTGTGGAGAACGGCGTGGCCTCCCACATGGAGTCGAGCGTGTGTCCTTCCTCAAGGGCCGCGGCGAGCACGAACGGCTTGAACGCCGAGCCGGTCTGCCGCTTGCCCTGCGTGGCCAGGTCGAACTGCTCAGCCGAGAAGTCGCGTCCGCCCACCACGGCCACCACCGCCCCGTCGCGCCAGCGCACCGATGCGATGGCCACCTCGGGGTCCGCCGGATCGGGCAACACGCTCCGCGCCGCCGCCTCGGCCGCGCGCTGCGCCACGGGATCGAGCGTGGTGTGGATGCGCAGGCCGCCGCGGTACAGGCGTTCGGATCCAAGCTGCTCCAGGAGGTCGCGCCGCACGTACTCCACGAAGTACGGGGCGACCAGCTGCCGTGCGGGCGCACCTTCGGCCAGACCGAGCGGCTGCGCCGCCGCGTCGGCCGCATCACGCTCGGAGATGTAGCCCTCGTCACGCATGACCCTGAGCACGAGGTTGCGGCGCTCAAGCGCCGCCGAGGGATCCACGAACGGGTCGTAGCGTGTGGGCGACTGCACGCAGCCGGCGAGCAGCGCCGACTGAGCGAGGGTGAGGTCGGGTGCATCGATGCCGAAGAACCGCTGGGCCGCGCTCTGCACGCCGTACGCGCCGTGGCCGTAGTACACCATGTTCAGGTAGACGCCGAGGACGACGTCCTTGTCGGCCCGACCCTCCAGCTGCAGGGCGAGGAGCGCCTCCTCGATCTTGCGCTTGAGCGTACGTTCGCCCTCGGTGAACAGCAGCTTCACCGTCTGCTGGGTGATGGTCGAGCCGCCCTGCCGCACCTCGCCGGCCCCGGTGTTGATCGAGAACGCGCGCGCGATGGCCTGCACGTCGATACCCGAGTGCTCGTAGAAGCGCCGGTCCTCGATCGCCACAGCGGCATCCTTCAGCGACTGCGGGATCGATTCGTCCGGGATGACCGTGCGGTCCTCGGCGTCATACCACTCGGCGAGGACCGAGCCATCGGCCGCGTACACGATCGAGGTCTGCGCCATGCGGATCGCGCCGGGATCCGCGCGCAGGTCGGGTAGCGTGGTGGAGAGATGCGCCAGGTAGCCGGCGAAGGCGAGCAACAGCACCAGGGCGACGGCAAGCGCGCCCGACGCCCGGGTGAGGACCTTGATCAGGGCAGTCCTGTCCACGTGTGTCGCTCCGGCGCCGCGCCGCGCGCCGGGATCATCCGGCGCGCGCGGCAGGCGCTTCCCCCGCTAGACGTACTCCAGCCACTCCTTGTAGTCCTCGTTCTGGCCGCGAACGACCTCGAAGTACGCTTTCTGCAGCTCGAGCGTGACGGGGCCGGCATCACCGATCACATGGCCGTCGACCGAACGTACCGGCACGACCTCGGCGGCGGTGCCCGTCATGAAGATCTCGTCGGCGGTGTAGAGGTCGGTCCGCACGAGCGACTCCTCGATCACCGGATAGTCGAGATTGTCGGCGATCACCATGACCGAATCACGCGTGAGGCCCTCGAGGATGCCGTCTGAGACCGGCGGCGTGGAGATGACGCCGTCACGCACGACGAACAGGTTCTCACCGGTGCCCTCACAGACCTTGCCGGCCTCGTTGAGCATGATGCCCTCGGCGTAGCCATGACGATTGGCCTCGATCTTGGCGAAGCCGGAGTTCAGGTAGCTCGCCGACGACTTGATGCCCGGAGGGGTGGCGTTGATGCTGCGCTGACGCCACGACGAGATGCCCACGTCGACACCGTGCACGAGCGCTTCCTCACCCAGGTACGACTCCCATGGCCACACGGCGATGGAGACCTGCACGGGCGAGTTGATGGGATCGACACCCATGAACCCGTAACCGCGGAAGGCGATGGGCCGGATGTAGCACGCAGGGAGCTTGTTCGCGCGGATGGTCTCCTTGACGGCCTCGACCAACTGCTCGACCGAGTAGCCGAGATCCATGAAAAGCATCTTGGCCGAGCGCTCGAACCGCTCCATGTGCTCGGTGAGCCGGAAGACTGCGGGGCCGTCGGCGGTGGCGTAGCAGCGGATACCTTCGAAGACGCCCGTGCCGTAGTGCAGCGCGTGGGTGAGGACGTGTACCTTGGCGTCCGCCCAGGGAACCAGTGCGCCGTCCATCCAGATGTAGTCCACCTCGGGCAGTGCCATCGGAGTCTCCCCTCACGAGCGCCAACGTGTATCGCGCTAGTGTAGCGCAGAGCACTGATAAGGTGGGCGCTCAGATCATCGATTCCAGCCGCTCCCGCAACTCGCGTCGCAGGACAGGAATCCTCAGGCGCACACGCGCCTACATGCCAGCCGGCTCGGCTCCATCCCCCAGCACACGCCTGAGCAGCCGTGGACGTGAGCTGAGCGCGGCCCACCCGAGCAGCACGCCCCACCACAGCGTCGCCACACGGGTCACCAGCGTGGCGCCCGACGCAGCGGCTGTAGGCATCCCGGCGGCGACGAGCACGCCAGCCATCGAGGCCTCGGTGAGCCCGATCCCTCCCGGGAAGAACGAGAAGGCGCCCGCGATGGTGGCGACCGCGTACACCGATACGCCGGCGAGCGTGCCGAGCACGTCGAAGCCGAACGCATCAAGACACAGCACGAACCCGACGCCTTCGAGCCCCCAGGCCACGATCGAGGCGGGCACCGACCACACGAGCACACGCCAGTGCAGCGCGCGGCGCAGTGTGTCCGCGATCGCCTCGGCAGACGCCTCATGCCTCCGCGCACGCTCCCGCTTGCCCACGAGCCTGAGCGCGAGCCCGTGGAACCATGGCGAGCCGGCGAGTGCGGTGCCTGCCACCACGACCGCGATGCCGAGCACCAGCACCCAGGTGGCGCCGCCGAGCGCGGAGAGGCCGCCGAGCGCGAGCACGCACACGGCGATCAGGTCCGCGACACGCTCGGCGAACACGAGCGACACCCCGCGCGTGAGCCGCATCCCGGATACCTCACGCGCCAGCCACGGCTTCACGACCTCGCCCACACGCCCGGGTGTGACGGTCATCGCCTGACCCGACACCTGCATGTAGAGCGCGTCGCGAAGCGACACGGGGTGGCCCACAACGCGCATGAGCGCACCCCAGCGGACGGAGCGGACCAGGAAGCCCGCGGCGCCGAGGAGCAGCATCCAGACCAGCGTGAGCGGATCGAACCCGCGGAGCGCGGCCATCACAGCCGCGCCGTCACCGACCACCACGAGCACAGCCGACACGACCGCACTGGCAAGCGCGGCGATCACCAGGCCCTTGAGTATCCTGCCGAGCCTCACCGCACCACCTTCCGACAAGCCGTCCACGGTCACCGGCGGAGCCGGTCCGCCTGCCACGTAGTGTACGATGCGAGGCCAGAGTACACGTACGGCCTGTTCACCGCGCTCATCATGGTATGGAGTCTGCTACGGACACCGGCGTGAGCGCTCGCCCACAACGCACAGACTCGCCACAGCCCGCAACGGATCACCCGCACAGGAAGGCATACCTATGGCACAGGCAGGCGCTGCGTCACGCGCCCGGACAGCCGCCGGTCTCTCTATCCCCCTGATCGTGTTCATGGCCGGCGCGATCGTGATGGTGCTCGAGCTTGTCGGCTCCCGGCTCCTCGCTCCGTTCTTCGGCAACTCGCTCTTCGTGTGGACCAGCCTCATCGGCGTGATGTTGGGATTCATGGCCGTCGGCGGCTACCTCGGCGGGCGTCTCGCGGACCGGCACCTGAGCCGGTCGACCCTCTTCTGGATCCTCACCGCCGCATCGATCTCGATATCTGTCATCGCACTCACCGAGCGGCCGCTGCTCGAGATGCTCGCCGACGACGCCGATCTCCGGATCGCCGCGGTGTTGTCGGCCGCCGTGCTATTCGCGGTTCCCTCGATGCTCCTGGGGGCGGTGTCGCCGTACTCGCAGCGTCTCCAGCTCCACGCGCTCTCCGATTCGGGCGCCACGCTCGGTTCGCTGTACGCGCTCTCCACGTTCGGCAGCATCGTGGGGACGTTCGCAGCGGGATTCTGGCTCATCGCGACCGTGGGCAGCCATGAGCTCATCGGCTGGCTCGCGGGAGGGGTGCTCGCGCTTGCGCTCATCGTGATCCGCCCGCTCGTGCCACGGCGGTTGGCGGCTGTCGCCGCCGCCCTGGTACTCGTGCTTGTGGCGCTGCTCGCCTCGCGCGGGTATGACGGAGCGTTCGACACCCAGTACGACCGGTACTTCATCGGAGAGTCTGTCGAGAGCGAGACGGGGCGGGCGGTCGTGACGCTGGCGCGTGACGATCACTCGATCGAGTCCGCCACCTATCGCGACACGGGTGATCCGTACCTGCTCGATTACTACGTCTACTACGACCTCGCACTTGCGATACTGCCCGACCTCGACCGTACGCTCCTCATCGGCGGCGGGGCCTTCTCGTACCCGCGGCACCAACTGGCGACGCACCCCGGCTCGTCGGCCGATGTCGTCGAGATCGACCCCGACCTGGTCGCAGTCGCCCGCACGCACTTCGCGCTGGAGGACGACCCCCGCCTGTCGGTCATCATCGAGGACGGGAGGACGTTCCTCAACCGTGCCGAGGGCCCCTACAGCGCCATCCTCATCGACGCGTTCAAGTCGGCGGCGTCAGTCCCCTACCAGCTGACCACCGTCGAGTCGATGCGGCACTGCTATCGCCTCCTGGAGGACGACGGCCTTGTGGTGATGAACATCATCGCCTCGGCCCAGGGACCGGGCAGCCGCTTCCTCTGGGCGGAGGTGGGCACACTGCGGGCGGTGTTCCCGCAGGTCGAGGTGTTCGCGGTGTATGACACCGACGCGCCTGGTGAGATCCAGAACATAGCGGTCATCGCGGGCAAGAGCGACACGGTCGATCTCCTCGGCGCCATCGAAGACGTAGCCCCGGGATTGGCGGTCAGAAGGATCAAGACCCCGTCGGACATGACGGACCTGCCGGTGCTGACCGACGACTTCGCGCCCGTGGACCAGTACCTGATGGACCTGTAGGCGACGGCTGGCGGGCCTACGGGGACGCCGTGTGGCAGAGCCCGCAGAAGTCCCTGCCGTTGCGATACGCCAGTCGGGAGTGACACGAGTCGCACCCGGCGCTGGTCCCCGACCCGTGCCGATCGCGGAACGCGGTGCCATGCGATGGCATCGTCCCGAGGTGGCAGGTGGTGCACGGCCGGCTCTCCTCGTTGTGACACTTGCCGCACATGCGGCCTCCGTTGTACCAGAGGTCTTCCACACCCTCGCGGGCGTGTGCGTAGGCCATGAACTCCTCGGTGTGCGGCAGACGGATGCCGTGGCACGAATCGCACGACTCCTGACCGTGGCATGAGCCGCAGTCGATCTCAGTCACGAGGGGCTGTGCGGTAGCGGTGGAGGGCTCGGAGCGTCCGGACACCGCAAGGGCGATGTCGCCTGTATGGCAGTACGAGCACTCGGCGGGCGCATCCGAGTCGTTGTGACAGCGCAGGCATGGCCTCATCTGCGTGGTGCTCACTCCCACGACTCCATCACTGACGCGATGGCAGTCCAGGCACACCGCCCCCGCGTCGAGCGGCTCCTCATGCGACATCTTGACCGCCTTGGCTTCGTTCTCCGTGACGCGATCGATGTCGGACTCATGGCAGGAGGCGCACGCGTTGGAAGTGGCCCCGTAGGTGCCGCTCGGCTGGTCACCCGCCATCCCGGTCACCATGTGCTCGACCCGGGAGGGCACGGCAGTGACGAACGTCGCGAGAGGACCGCCGCCGTCGTGGCACCGAACGCACCGCACGCCCTCATGGGGGTCATGCTCGGCCTGCGAGAGCGCGTGGGGGCTCCCCTCGTGGCACGTGAGGCACACGGGCGTGGACGCTGTGGTAGCAGCCGTCGCCACCCACCAACCGGCGAGTGCGAGCCCGAAGACGACACCGGGCGGCAGGAGCCGCGAACGGGCTCCACTGGCCCCGTGCACCGGCACTCCGTCCTCGACGCCGACCGCATACGCGGCTCCGTCGGCTCCTGAGTCATCGACCTCCGCGCCGGGGCCACGCGTGATCATGAGCAACGTGGCAAGCAGCACCATGCCCAGCGCGAGAGCGACGATGCCGAAGACGAGCAGCGCCTCGAGCGGCTTGGCGGCGGGATCGACGATGATCTCCCAGATCAGCCGGAGGGTCTCGGTCATGTTGGCCGTGAGCAGCTCGGTCATCGGTTGCTCCCGGTCTTCCTGGCGTTCCCGGGATGGACGTGCATGATGTGGCAGTTCGAGCAGTCCGACGGGGCATGGCAACGCTCGCACGCCAGCTGCCCCTCGATCTCGACGACGTCCGAATGGGCCGCGGTGAAGCCCTCCGGATGCGGCATCACCAGACCGTGGCAGTCATCGCAGAAGGACTGCAGGTGACACGAAGCGCACTGTGCGTCGGCCAGCACCGCCGACTCGCTGTGGTTCGACGCGAACGACTGCGTGTGCGGGACCCCCGCCCCATGGCACGAGGAGCACTTGTCGGCCTGATGACATGCGCCACAAGCGAGCGGGTCGCCCATACCATGGGCCTTCTCCCAGTTCGCACTGTGCGTGAGCGCGAACGTTCCCGTGCGCACGCGCTCCTCGCGCGAACGCTCGGTATGGCAGAAGTCGCACTGCACCGACTGTGCCTGGGACATGTGGCACGAGACGCAGTCGAACATGTCATACGAGCGCGGCCAGGACACCGAATCGCCATGTGCCACGCGCGAATGGCAGTCGGTGCACCGGTCGCCCGCGGTACACGACGCGTGATCGATCCGCAACGCGCCGATCTCCGAGACCGCACCGGCAACGTCGTGGCATGTGACGCAGGCTGCGTCATCGACACGCGCGACGACACGAGCGCCGGGCGTGGGCACTGGAAGGTACATCCCGTACACCTGACGGGCGGCGAACAGCGCCGTATCGACCGCCGAGGTGCCTCCGTGGCAATCGAGGCATGCGCTGCCGGCGTGGCTCTCCCTGACCTCGAGGGCGTCCTCCCCGCGAGTGGAGTGACAATCCGTGCACCGCTGGGGCGCCAGCGCGACCACCGTCACCGCACCGGCATTGAGGAGCGCGAAGACGCCGAGTGCGCCGATGATCACACTCAGCACCCTCACCCGCCCCATGCCCCGCAGGCTGCCCGGTAGCTTCACTGCCGTCCCATCGTCGAGCTTCGGTTCTCGTGCAGGTGAGGGGACCGGCCCCTGACGGAGCCGGCCCCCCATTACATTCGGTACAACGCGTCCAGGTACGGCCTAGAAGTCGAAGCCGACACCCGTCGTCGCGTCAGCACGGTGGCACTTGAGGCACGCGCCGTCCATGCCGGAGGTGAGCGTACCGTCGGTTGCGCTGCGGCCATTGGTGGCGACAGCGGCACCGGCGACGGAGTCCTTCAGCATGAACCACGCCGAGCTGTTCGCACCGGTGTCGGTGCCATCGGTGGCGATGACGTCGTTACCGTGCGGGAACTGCTTGGTGGTCGTGCTGATGCGGTAGTCGATGCTGTCGTGGCACGCGGAGCACTGGCCCACGTTCGCGAACGCGATGTCGCGCGTGGTCAGGTCGGCCACGGCGGCAAGCGTATGACCCTTGATCGGCGCGTCGCGGAACTTCAGCAGCGCGCGCACATCGTACGTGTCGCCATCCACACCCACGAAGGTCCAGCCAAGGGTATCGTCGTAGGTACCCGCAGGGATGAGGTTACCGGTCGTCCCGTCGTTCGCGGTGTACTTCGGCTGGTAGGCGTCAGCAGCAACGGTGATGGCGCCATCCCACTTGCCGAACGTGGCGTCGGCGGTCAGGGAGTTGAAGGCACCGTTGATGTGGCAACCGCTGTTGGCGCACACGTAGCCGGTACCCACTGCACGACCCAGGGCGATGGACTCAGCAGTGGTCACGTCGTTCAGCAGCGCGGCGGTGACGGCCGGGTTGTACACGGCGATCGAACCGAGAGCCGTGGCCGTGTCCTTGTCCGCGCCAGCGGCGAAGATGTCACCCGAAACGGGAGCGCCGTCGACACCGGACTGGATCGCGGCGTCAAGCAGCGTGTCCGCGTGGTCGGTGAGCATGGCGGTCTTCAGCGTGGCGTACTTGGAGATATCGCCGGCGCCGTGCGGGGCGACCGCGTGGCAGTAGCCGTTGGTGCAGCCGGTGCTCTCACCGTGGCGGTTACCACCGGAGACCTTCTTGCTGGAGATCGCGGTGGCGCCAACGTGGCACGGAACGCACGATGCGCCCGATGCGCTCTGGAGGAGCTTGGACCCGGTGGCAGAAGCCTTGTGCGCGGAGTGGCAGACCTGGCACTTCACGGTTGTCGTGCTGTAGTTGCCGTGCGCGGTGGCCGTGGCATCGGAGCTCAGGCCGACTGCTCCCATCTTGGCCTGGGCCGCGGTCCAGGAGATGTAGCTCTGGCCCTTGGCCAGGTAGGACGACGAGCGGTTCGCGGGCTCGGCGCCACGGGCGAGCGCGGTCCCGCCGAGGGCGAGAACCAACACCGCAGCCATGGCGACGATGATCGTTGCCTTCTTCATTGATGCTCCATTCTTGCGAGTTGTCTTTGTAGGCATGTCTCTTCTCTTACACCTCCTTTCCGAGCACAGGATTATCCGAAGGGCATGAAGCCCTGCCGAATTCCGAATGTCACTGCGCCGATCGTCCGGCGCTCCGGTCGTGGCGCTTCGTGCGGAGCTTCGCGTACACCCAGTAGGCTGCGCCGACGATCAGCAGGATGAGCGGCAGGAAGAGCGCCCTGAGCGAGCCGGTGAGCGCGCGCCTGGCTGCGGGAAGCACCACGTTCTCGGATGAGCCGGGGAGGCGCACGATCTGCACGCGGTTGTTGCCGAGGTCTCCCACCGCGAACCAGTCACGCTCCGCGTCATACGCGAGCCCCGCGGGATAGAGGAACGTACCCTCCTCCGTCCCGTACGTGCCGTACTTCGCGATGACGGCACCGTCCTCGGTATCGAACACCGTAAGGGAGAAGTCGAGCGTGTCCACGACCACGAGGCGTCCCGCCCCGTCGATCACGGCGGCACCGGGCGTCTGCAGGGCGGCCGGCGCATCGGTCTCGACCTTGATGCTGCCTGCACCCTCATTGGCTGCCTGGTTGGCGGGATTGCCCGTCTTCACCAGCCACTGCCGCGTTCCCTCTGCGTCGTACTTGCTGATCCGGTTGTTGTAGGTGTCGACCACGTAGATATCGCCGTCACCGTCGATCGCGATCCCCGACACGGTATCGAACTGGTCCTCGTCAAAGCCTTCCGTCCCCACGACTTTGATCGGGGACCCCTCGGAATCGAGGATCGCGAATCCCGCCTTGGCGCCCACGACGATGCGGTCCTCTGACACCGCGACCGCTGTCGGCTGCTGGATGTCGACCTTGAGAAGCGTTTCAGTGCCATCGGGACTCAACTTCAGGAGGTTCTCCTGTGTGCTCTGGATGACGTAGATGTGATCGTCCGGCCCGACGGCGATGCCGGTCGGGAACAGCACCCGACCCTCGCCTTCGCTGCCGAAGAACGACTCGCGGTAGTTGCCGTCTGATCCGAAGCGGAGCACCTGGCTGTTGCCCACGACCTGCGGCACAAGCACGCTGCCATCGTCCGCGAACGCGACTGCGGCAGGCTGCTGCAGCTGCTGGTCGCTACCGGTCCCCCAGCCGTAGATGGATCGCACCCACTCGATCCCCTGCGCATCCTCGACCCTCGCGATATCACCCGCCGGCTGCACGAACCTGAGCAGCAGGTACGAGGCCGAACACAGCAGCAGGAACAGGAACACCAGCAGTACGACCATCACCTTGCGTCCGCGCTGAGAACGGTTCGAGACGCGGGCCTGCTCGGCCATCCGCTCATCCGTGGGGTGTGCATGCTTACTCATTCGACGCTCCCAGGTCAGCCAGCTTCTCCGCGAGGGCTTCGTCGCCCGGCAGGTACGTTGATGCGCTCTTGTAGTCGGCGAGGGCACCCTCTCTATCGCCGTTCTCGACCCTGAGGTCACCACGCCAGACCAGGATGTCAGCCGCGCGCGGGTTGCCATCGAGGTATGCGTCAAGCTCGCTGATCGCCTCATCGAACCGTCCGAGCGCCTCGTAGGCCTCAGCCCGGATGAGGCGGAGCGACTCGTAGTTGGCACCCAGACCCTCGGCGATCATCACGCTCGGCTGCTTAGAGGCCTCGTACGCCTCCCGCTCCACCTCGAGCTGCGTCTCGAGCGCCTTCATCGCGGCCTCGGACTCTTCGAGCGCACGCAGGTGGTCCCCGCGCGCAAGGGCGAGCCGTGCCGCAACAAGGCCGAAGTACTGCTTCGCGGGATCCTCGATACCGTTCGAACGCGCGGTCTCGATGACGCGCTCGGCCTTCACGTACTGCGCGGCGGACACGAGCGCGTCGGCGTAGACATACCAATCCTCAGGAGTCGCGCTCGCCTCGTTCGATTCGATCGTAGCCGCGGCGATCGCCAGATCGCGCTCGACGGCCGTGCGGGGCGCCGGCGGGTTCAGGATGCCGAAGAACAGCGCGCCGACGATGGTGGCAAGGAATGCGATGAGCATGAAAGCCGCGAGCCATGCCATGCGACGCACGGCCGGATCGACGAAGATCGAGTTGGAGTCCCCGGCGCCTGAACGGGCGACAGTGGGCTCCCCTCCACCCGGAAGGGTTCCAGACATACCAGCCTCCGTACGCTTTGTGGGTCGTTCCTTGTGAGTGGCGGCCAGTGGTGCTTGCAACTCCGGACCCGTTCGTCCGGGTGAAGGGGTTGCCCTGCGCATACAACGCAGCGCGCCACATTAGAACACACAAATTACTTCGTGTAAAGTTAGCTTAATCAGGCTTAACATAGGTTACTACAAGGAACCTGGCCGCCGTGAGCAGCCCTGTACACCCGGGAATCGAGACCTGCGTCTACGCTCGCAGACGCTCAGCTATGAGGTCGCCCATCGCGGTCGTTCCGACGGTCTTCTGCGGCAGTGTGGTCGCGTCGGCGATATCGCGCGTGCGCCATCCACCAGCAAGAACCGCTCCAATCGCCGCGGCAAGCGCGTCGGCCTCGGAATGCATCGCAAAGCTGTAGCGCAGCATCAGTTCGACGGAGAGCAGCATCGCGAGCGGGTTGGCGATCCCCTGCCCCGCGATGTCCGGCGCCGAGCCGTGTGACGGCTCGTAGAGTGCCGTCCCATCGCCGAGGCTGGCGCTCGCGAGCATGCCGAGCGAGCCGGTAAGCATCGAGGCCTCATCCGAGAGGATGTCACCGAACATGTTCTCGGTCACCATCACGTCGAACTGCGCGGGGGTACGGATGAGCTGCATCGCGGTGTTGTCCACAAGCTGATCGACGAGCTCCACGTCGGAGAACTCGGCTTCGTGCAGGCGGTGGACGACCTCTCGCCACAGCCGGCTCGATTCGAGCACATTCGCCTTGTCGACCGAGTGCACCCGCCCACGCCGTGAACGCGCCGCCTCGAAGGCGGTGCGGGCGATCCGCTCGATCTCGAACTCGCGGTAGTCGAGCGTGTCATACGCCCGCATGCCGGGTCCACCGCCGGTAGCCGCGCCCTCCACGCCCGTTTCGCGCGCACGGGCGCCAAAGTAGAGACCGCCGGTGAGCTCGCGGACGATCAGCATGTCCACACCCTCGAGGTACTCGGGCTTGAGCGAGCTCGCATCGCGCAGCGCGTCGAAGATCTTCACCGGCCGCAGGTTCGCATACAGGCCAAGCGCCTTACGGATGCCGAGCAGCCCCTGCTCGGGCCGGGGCTTGGCCGGGTCGGTGGTGTCCCATTTCGGCCCGCCGATAGCGGCAAGCAGGACGGCATCCGCAGCATGCGCCGCCTCGAGCGTGGCGTCCGGGAGCGCGGTCCCGGTGGCATCGATCGCCGCCCCGCCGAGGAGCGCCTCGGTGAACTCGAAGGTCACGCCCGCACGCTCGCCGATGACGCCAAGGACCTTCACGGCCTCGGCGATGATCTCCGGGCCGATGCCGTCCCCGGGCAACAGGCAGACGCGGTAGGTGGTCATCGCGCGGCCTTTCTCTTGGTCGACTCCACCAGGCCGCCGCCCTCGATGATGTCCTTGATGAACGGGGGGAACGGCTGAGCCGTGAACGTCGCCCCTGTGGTCTCGTTGGTGATCACGCCAGCGTCAGCATCCACGGTCACGCGGTCTCCGTCGCTGATGCCGTCGACCGCATCGGCGGCCTCCATGATCGGGAGACCTGTGTTGATCGCATTGCGATAGAAGATCCGCGCGAAGCTCTTGGCGATCACCACGGACACGCCCGCGGCCTTGATGGCGATGGGGGCGTGCTCGCGGCTCGACCCGCAGCCGAAGTTCTCGTCAGCGACCAGGATGTCGCCAGACTCGACCTTCTTCACGAATCCCGGATCGAGGTCCTCCATGCAGTGCAGCGCAAGTTCATCCGGGTCGCTCGTGTTGAGATAGCGAGCCGGGATGATGACGTCGGTGTCGATGTCGCGACCGTACACGTGAGCGGTACCGGAGAACTGCATGGGATCGCCTCCCTGGGAGCGGACAGCGCAGAGCTGGATTCTACCATTTGCGGGAGGAGGCGCGGCGAGCGCGGGGCTCCGCCTACTGGTTGAAGTCGTGACAGAGGTCGCAGATGGGGCCCTCGTGCTGATCGTGACACGTGTTGCACGCAGAGTCCTTCGCGTAGCGCTTGTGCGACTCCCTGAAGTTCGGTTCGTGCCCGTTCCACGGCGCGTGGCACTTCCCGCAGTCACCCTGTGTGTGGCACTGCTCGAAGCACAGCTCCTTGAGGTGGAAGCCCGAGTAGCGCGGGTGCGTACGCAGGAACTCCTCCGGGTGCGGCATCCGGATGCCGTGGCACGCGTCACACGACTCCATCGAGTGACACCCCTCGCAGTCGGTGCGCGTGATCGTGGCGGTGCCGTAGATGCGCTCTCCCGCGAGCCCCGACGCTGCGCTGGTGTCCTTCGCGTGGCAGGTGTCGCACTCGGCGCTCGCGTTCTCGGCATCATGACACGCAAGACACACGGACATCCCCACTGGCGCGACCATGTCAGCGTGCTCCTCCGAGCGGTGACAGTCAGCGCACGCGTATCCCGCCTCGAGCGGCTCCGCGTGCGACATCATCACACCCGTCTCCTCGTTCCGGGTCACGGTCTCCTCTATATCCCGATGACAGGAATGACATCTGTCCGAGGGTACGCGGTTGTCGTAGGCCGAGGAGCCGATGCCGTAGTGGGCCGCGATGTCGCTCGCACGTCGCACGGTGTTCGACACAAGCGCGGCGGTGTCCTCGTGGCAGCTGACGCACGCGGTTGCGGCATGTGTGGCCCCCTCGGCATCTGAGCGGGCATCAGAATGGCATGCGAGGCAGTATGTGCTCTGCGCCGTACCGATGTACCCGGCGCCAAAGGCGGCAACGAGCGCGATGGCGATCGCCCAGGAACCCCCGGGGCCCCGGAGATCCATACGACGCCTCCGGGGAGTCGCATCCGCTTCATGCACGTCCTCTATTGCGGCAGAGTGATCGTCCGCCGTCATGTCATCCTCGACCGGCATGCCAGGAATGGCAGCCCCTGCTACCCGCCCGTGTCGGCGACGCCCGCCGGGCAGTATCACGATGATGGCGAGCAACACGACGATCAACACCACGATCACCACGGCCGCCATCAGGAACACCGCGGCCGTGAGATTGCTGGTGGGATCGGCGATCACGTCCAGTGCCGCCGACACCAGGGCGGCGACCCGCGTCTCCATCAGTCACCCGCCTTCGGCGGCTTGACCGCGTTGCCGGGATGGATATGCCGCTCGTGGCAGGCCATGCATTCCTGCGTATCGTGACAGCGCACGCATGCGGGGTCATCAAGACGGGACGTGGTCGAGGAGTGTGACTTCAGGAACCCCTCGGCGTGAGGCATCTCGATGCCGTGACATGGCGTGCAGAGCGTGTCCGTATCATGGCATGATCGGCAGACCGTCAGGTCCTTCTTGGCCTCGTCTCCGTGGGACTGCCCGAAGCCGATCGGATGCGGCAGCGCCGTTCCGTGGCAACGCACGCAGTAGTCGGCAGGGTGGCACACGCCACACGATGTGAGACTGCCGAGTCCATGTGTCTGCGCCCATTGCGTACCGTGCGTGACCTGCCACGGACCCCGATCCAGGCGCTCCCGCCGCGTGTGTTCCGAATGGCATGCGTCGCATTCGAGTGTTGCGCCTTCACGCTGATGGCACTCCGTGCAGGACTCCATGGTATACGCGCGTCGAACACGCACCGCGCCCCCGTGGGGTACACCGCCATGGCAGTCTGCGCAGGCCACGGTGCGTGCGCAGGTCTGGTGCAGCACACGGATGCCGTTGCGGTCGACCGCGTCGTCGAGGCCATCCGCATGACACGACGCGCACCCATCGTCGGACACGCCGCGCGAGGGGCCCGAGACGTCGTCAGAACCGATCACCGCGCGCGGGATCATCCCGAAGAGCACGCGTCCGGCCATGGCACCACGATCGGCCAGTGACGGCGCATGACACGAGACACACCCGGCGCCATCATGCGCACTCACGGCAAGCGCCTCAGCGTACGGACTCATAGAATGACAAGCGCCGCAGAACGTGGGAGAACCAGCAGCCGACGCCGCGACGAAGAGCGCACCGACGAGCAGGAGGATGACTCCGACGGAAACGAGCGTCTGTGTACGCGGCGTGCGCAGGTTCTTCCTCCCCCGATGGAACGTAGCCGCGCGTGCGGTCATGCGGCTCAGTGACGCAGCATAGCATGAGGTGTTGAGGCGGGTCAGCGAGGATCCGCGGACGCAAACAGGCCCCGGAGCAACCTCCGGGGCCTGTCATTGTGAAGCTGTATGCTGGTGTCGACTAGAAGTTGATGCCCACGCCCACCAGGCCGTCGGTGCCGACGTGGCACTTCAGGCAGACGCCGTCCTCCGTCGGTGAAGCCGCGTCGGCCACAGCGACATCGTTCACATACTCCGCGGACTTCATGAACCGTGCACCGGTGGTCATGTGCGGGAAGCTGTCAGCGGGATCGCTGATCGCATTGCGACCCGCATCGTGGCAGCTGATGCAGTAGTTCGAAGACGCCCACGCGACCTGACCATCATACGTGGCCGCAGTGTTCCCACCGTTGGCCGGACCATACAGCGCGTCGGCGCTGATGTCCTTCATGATGTGCGAGTTGTAGGTCGTGGACTTGAACGGATCCGTGACGTTGCCGGGTGCGCCGTTCATCGCGTACGTACCCGTGAAGTACGGGTGGCACTGGCTGCAGAACGCACTCATCGCCCCAGCCTCGGTGCCGGCGGCACTCATGTCCCAGTCAGCCGGAACGCCAGCTTGTGCGGCGCCCGCCTTCAGGATGCTCGACGACAGAGCCGCCTGAGCAACCGTATCTGCACCGTGGATCGAGTGGCAGGAGCTGCACTTCGCAACCTCGTGACCGTTCACAGTATCAGAGACGAGGTTTGCTGGGTCCTGGTCGTATACGAACTTGGTCGAGATCGTGTTGGTCGACACGTGGCAGTAGTTGCAGGCGTTGCCTACAGTGTCGGCAAGCAGGACCTCACCGTTCGGATTCGCCTTGTGGACCGCGTGGCAGACCAGGCACTTCTCTGTGGTGAGCGTGTAGCCCTTGTGCGGCGTGAGATCGTGGTTCGGGTTGTCACCCTCAGCTGGATCCCATGCGACCATGCCCGAGTTTGTCATGTCGGCCAGAGCAGTGGACGCGAACGCGAACACCAGGACCAGTGCAGCGATGAGAACAAAGAGTGTCTTCTTCACGGAATTCCCCCTCATAGAAGCATCAATAAAGTTCGGCATATACAGAATCACCCCCCGTCTTGCCTATGCTCAAGATCAGCCGGTCATCGCCGGCGGTCTT
>Ga0209066_10003893_pt1 | contig 16678 bp, 12 predicted proteins | sample All_14_2_FD_187198 | JGI IMG/M metagenome (GOLD analysis project Ga0209066, IMG submission 187198) | Freshwater microbial communities in response to fracking from Pennsylvania, USA - Allegheny Zone_MetaG_DW_15 (SPAdes) (version 2) ... | reverse complement strand
TGGGCCTGCCCGCCGTGGTGGCCGCTGGCAGCGCCTTGCTGGCCGCACCGGAAGGACAGGTCGCGGTGATCGACGGCGGCCTGGGCGCGGTGTACCTGGAGGTGTCGCAGGCCGACCAGGACGCCGCCGCCGCGGTGATTGCCCGCCAGCTGGCCACCCGCAACGCCTTGCGCGAGAGCCGCTACTTGCCCGCCACCACCACCGATGGCCACACCGTGGAAGTGGCGGCCAATGTGGCCAACGCCAAACAAGCCAGCGTGGCCATCGAAGCAGGTGCCGAGGGTGTGGGCCTGATGCGCACCGAGTTCCTGTTCCTGGAGCGCACCACCGCCCCGGACGAAGAAGAGCAGTACCGCGTCTACCGCGACATGACCGAAGCCATGGGCGGGCGCACGCTGATCATCCGCGCGCTGGACATTGGCGGTGACAAAAAAGTGCCGTACCTGAACCTGCCCAAGGAAGAAAACCCGTTCCTCGGGGTGCGCGGTGCCCGTCTGCTGCTGACCCGGCAAGACCTGCTCTACACCCAGCTGCGCGCGTTGTACCGCGCCGCAGCCCACGGCCCGATCCGCATCATGTTCCCGATGGTGACGCACACCAGCGAGATCGAAGCGCTGCGCGAACACTGCGAACGCGCCCGCGCCCAGGTCAACGGGCCCGAACTCAAGATCGGCATCATGGTTGAGGTGCCGGCGGTGGCGGTGATGGCGGACAAGTTTGCGCCACTGGTGGACTTTTTCTCGGTCGGCACCAACGACCTGACCCAATACACCCTGGCGATTGACCGCCAACACCCGGCGCTGGCCGCGCAGGCCGACAGCCTGCACCCCGCCGTGCTGGACCTGATCGCCCGCACCGTGGCCGCCGCCAAAAAACACGGCACCTGGGTCGGCGTCTGCGGCGGGCTGGCGGGTGACCCGCTGGGCGCCCGCATCCTGACCGGCCTGGGCGTCGATGAACTCTCGATGAGCGCGCAGGATGTGGCCGCCGTCAAAGCCACCCTGCGGGGCGATTCTTTCACCGCCATGCAATTGCTGGCCCAACGTGCGCTGGCCGCTGGCAGCGCTGACGAGGTACGCGCACTATGAACCCCTCACTGCACAACACCCCTCCCCGCGTGATCGCGGTGGCCCTGAATCCGGCGCTGGACCACACGTTGGAAGTCAACAGCCTGCGCGTGGGCGAAGTCAACCGCGCCCTGCGCATGCAGGTCGATGTGGGCGGCAAGGGCATCAATGTGGCGTCTTGCCTGGCGGACTTTGGCATCCCCAGTGCCGTCACCGGCCAGATCGGGCGCGACAACGCGGCCCAGTTCGAGACGCTGTTTCACGCCAAAGGCATCGACAACCGCTGCTTTTACCTCGACGGCCTGACCCGCATCAACACCAAGGTGGTGGACGCCTCCACCGGCGACACCACCGACATCAACATGCCCGGCCCGACGCTGGAGCCCGAAGCCATTGAAGCGCTGATGGTGCGGCTGCTGGCGCGCATGGACGGCCTGGTCAGCCCGGGCAGCTGGGTGGTGGCCTCCGGCAGCCTGCCGCCCAACTGGCCCACCGACACCTACGCACGGCTGATCAGCCACGTGCACAGTCTGGGCGCCAAGGTCTTGCTGGACGCCAGCGGCCCGGCCCTGGCCGCTGGCCTGGCCGCCGCGCCGGACATCATCAAGCCCAACCGCGCCGAACTGGCCGAGCTGCTGGGCCACGCCCTGACCGACACCGCCTCGGTGGTGGCCGCCGCGCGCGCGCTGCTGGCTCGGCCCAACGCCCCCGGCATGGTGGTGGTGTCGATGGGTGGCGAAGGCGCCCTGTTTGTGACCCGGCAAGACGCCCTGCTGGCGCACCCCATTCCCACCGAACTCATCAGCACGGTGGGCGCGGGCGATGCGATGGTGGCCGGCATCGTGGCGGCGCAAATCGCCGGGCTGGCCTTGCCCGAAGGCGCCCGCCTGGCTACGGCGTTTTCAGCGGGCAAGCTGGCCCGACTGGGGCCCCATTTACCGTCCCCGGACACCGTGCGGGCGCTGGCCCAAATGGTGCACATCAGCTCCCTCGGCTGACCCAGCCGCCACCACCTCCTCCTCCAAGCAAAAAGGAACCACACCATGGCAAAACTAGTCGCCGTGACCGCTTGCCCCACCGGCATCGCTCACACCATCATGGCCGCCGAGGCCCTGCAGCAGGCTGCTGACCGCACCGGTCACAGCATCCAGGTCGAAACCCAAGGCTCGGCCGGCACCCGCAACACCTTGAGTGCCGCCGACATCGCCGCCGCCGACGCGGTGATCATTGCCGCCGACACGCAGGTCAGCACCGGACGTTTTGCCGGCAAAAACCTGCTGGAAGTGGGCACCGTGGCCGCCATCCGCGATGCCGAAGCGGTCATTCGCCGCGCGCTGGATCAGGTCCAACCCGCCGCAGCTACCGCGGCACCCGCCACTGTGGCCAAGGTGCGTGACCCAGCGCTGCCACAAATCGTGGCCATCACCTCCTGCCCCACCGGCATCGCCCACACCTTCATGGCCGCCGAAGGCCTGGAGAGTGGCGCCAAGGCCAACAAGCTGACCATCAAGGTCGAAACCCAGGGCTCGGTCGGTGCGCAAAACACCCTCACCGCGGCTGATGTGGCCAACGCCGAGATCGTGCTGATTGCCGCCGATACCAATGTCGACATGAGCCGCTTTGCCGGCAAACGCATTTACGAGACCAGCACCAAGGCCGCCATCAAGGACGGCGCCGAGGTGGTGCGCACCGCCATGGTCGAGGCCAAAGTGGCCAGCGCCGCCACTGGCCCGGCTTACGCCGACCAGGTCAAGGCCGCCAAGGCGCAACAAAGCGCCAGCCGCACCGGTGCCTACAAACATTTGATGACCGGTGTGTCGTACATGATCCCGTTTGTGGTGGCCGGTGGTCTGTTGATCGCCCTGGGCTTTGCACTCGGCGGCATTTATGTCTACGAAGACGCCAACAAGGGCACGCTGGGCTGGACCCTGTTCACGATTGGTGCCAAGAGCGGTTTTGCATTGATGGTGCCCATTCTGGCGGGCTTCATCGCGCACTCGATTGCTGACCGACCCGGTCTGGCACCGGGCATGATCGGCGGCATGATCGCCGCCTCGATTGGTGCCGGTTTTATTGGTGGGATTGCAGCCGGTTTCCTGGCAGGTTACACCGTCAAGTTCCTCAATGACAAGATCCAGCTCAGCCGCAATCTGGACGGCCTCAAACCCGTGCTGATCCTGCCGCTGCTGGGCACTGCCATTGTGGGCTTGCTGATGTATTACGTGGTGGGTGAACCCGTCAGCCTGGTGCTGGCCGCAATCACCGCTTGGCTCAAAGGCCTGCAAGGCTCCAACGCGATTTTCTTGGGTCTGTTGCTGGGTTCGATGATGGCGTTTGACATGGGTGGCCCGGTCAACAAAGCTGCCTACGCTTTTGCCACTGGCCTGATCGCCAGCGAAGTTTATGCGCCGATGGCCGCTGTGATGGCCGCCGGTATGACACCGCCGCTGGCCCTGGCCCTGGCCACCGTGCTGTTCAAGAACCGTTTCACCGTCGATGAGCGCGAGGCTGGCAAAGCCACTGCCGTGCTGGGCATTTCCTTCATCACCGAAGGCGCGATTCCGTTTGCTGCCAAAGACCCGCTGCGCGTCATTCCGGCGCTGATGGTTGGCTCGGCCGTGGCCGGTGCGCTGTCGATGGTGATGGGCAGCGAACTGCGTGTGCCGCACGGTGGTGTGTTTGTGCTGCCGATCCCCAACGCCGTGACCCACCTGGGCGCCTACCTGCTGGCCATCGTGGCCGGTACCGTGGTCAGCGCCCTGGCGCTGGGCGCACTGAAGAAACCACTGGCCTCTGCCACCGCTTAACCGCTACCGGCAACAACTTGGCCCCGAGGTGCTGTGATCCGGCGCCTCGGGGCCTTTTTGTTGGGCACAGCCCGGCTTGAAGCGGCTCAGTCATCCGCGGCGTACGCGCTCAGCACCCGCTGCGCCACCAGGTCCAGCGCGGGTTTGACGTTGCCTTGTTTGTCGGTCCAGGCCTTGGGCGTGAGGCTGCCCGCCAGCGCCACCGAGTCGCCATCACGCAAGCCCAGCAGCGCCTGGCTGGGTGCGTCGTCAAAGGCGATCACGTTGACGATCAGGGGCTCACCGTCCCCGGCCTGGGCCCGCACCTTGGCCACCACAAAGCGGCTTTCACCCTTGCCCGTGCGCTGCTCCGGGTCACCCAGCAACCTGCCTGCAATCAAACCGTCCATCATGTTTTTGCCCTTTTGCCTTGAACCAAGGGGGTGCATGGTAGCGGGTGACCAGGCGCTGGCTATAGTTCAGGACATCAACCATCAAGGACTTTGCTTATGCCGATCTGGCAAACCCCCATCTCCGTCGAAGCCATCACCGCCCTGAGCGCCAACACGGCGGTCAGTCACTTAGGCATTGAGTTTCTGGAAGTGGGTGACGACTTCATCACCGCACGCGTGCCGGTGGATGCGCGCACGCGCCAGCCGTTTGGCCTGTTACACGGCGGGGTGAGTGTGGTGCTGGCCGAAACGCTGGGCTCGGTGGCGGCCAATTACGCCTGCCCGCCAGGGCATCAGGCGGTGGGCCTGGACATCAACGCCAACCACCTGCGTGGGGTGAAAAGTGGCTGGGTCACCGGCACGGCACGCCCGGTGCATATCGGGCGCACCACCCAGGTCTGGCAGATTGATATGCGCAATGACGCAGGCGAACTGACCTGCGCCTCACGCATCACCATGGCGGTGCTGGCGCCCAAGTAGCTTGACAAGCGTTGGGGGCCTCTTTCAGCCCTCACGCGCCCACCAACTTCATGGATCCCGGGTCGGTGCCCGGGATGACAGCCATGTCCTGTCACGTCAACTCACGCCAGGTCGAAGCGGTCGGCGTTCATCACCTTGGTCCAGGCGGCGACGAAGTCCTGCACAAACTTGACCTGGTTGTCGTCCTGCGCATAAACCTCGGCGTAGGCGCGCAGGATGGCGTTGGAGCCAAATACCAGGTCCACGCGGGTGGCGGTCCACTTCGGCTGACCCGTTTTGCGCTCGACGATCTGGTAAGTGTTGCGCCCGGTGGGCTTCCAGCTGTAGGCCATGTCGGTCAGGTTGACGAAGAAGTCGTTGCTCAACACGCCCACGCGGTCGGTGAACACGCCGTGTTGGCTGCCTTCATGGTTGGTGCCCAGCACGCGCATGCCACCCACCAGCGCGGTCATCTCATGCGCGGTCAGCCCCATCAACTGGGCGCGGTCCAGCAGCAGCTCTTCAGCGGTGACGACGTAGTCCTTCTTCATCCAGTTGCGAAAGCCGTCCGCCAGCGGCTCCAGCACGTCAAAAGCGTCGGCATCGGTCATGGCTGGCGTGGCGTCACCCCGTCCCGGGGCAAATGGCACGGTCACGTCAACACCGGCTGCCCGGGCCGCCTGCTCGATGCCGGTGTTGCCCGCCAGCACAATCACGTCGGCCAGGCTGACGCCGGTCTCCTGCGCGATGTTGCCCAGCACGGCCAGCACCCGGGCCAGGCGCGCCGGTTCGTTGCCGTCCCAGTCTTTTTGCGGCGCCAGACGGATGCGGGCGCCATTGGCACCGCCGCGTTTGTCGGAGCCACGGAAGGTGCGGGCACTGTCCCAGGCGGTGGCGACCCGGTCGCTGATGCTCAAGCCGCTGGCCACAATCTTGGCCTTGATCGCCGCCACGTCGTAGTCGGTGCGGCCAGCGGGCACCGGGTCTTGCCAGATCAGGTCTTCGGCGGGCACGTCGGGGCCGATGTAGCGGGCTTTGGGACCCAGGTCGCGGTGGGTCAGCTTGAACCAGGCGCGGGCAAAGGTTTCTGAAAAATAGACCGGGTCTTTAAAGAAGCGCTCCGAGATCTTGCGGTACTCGGGGTCCATCTTCATGGCCATGTCGGCGTCGGTCATGATGGGGTTCAGGCGGATGCTGGGGTCTTCCACATCCACCGGTTTGTCTTCTTCGCGGATGTTGATCGGCTCCCACTGCCAGGCGCCAGCCGGGCTCTTTTTGAGTTCCCAGTCGTAATTGAGCAGCAGCTTGAAGTAGCCGTTGTCCCACTGGGTGGGGTGGGTGGTCCAGGCGCCTTCGATGCCGCTGGTGACCGTGTCACGGCCCACGCCGCGGGTGCTGTGGTTCATCCAGCCCAGACCTTGTTCGTTCAGATCAGCGGCTTCTGGCGCCGGGCCCAGATTGGCGGCGCTACCGTTGCCGTGCGCCTTGCCCACGGTATGGCCACCGGCGGTCAGGGCCACGGTTTCCTCGTCGTTCATGGCCATGCGCTCGAAGGTGATGCGAATGTCGCGGGCCGTTCTCAAAGGGTCGGGCTGGCCGTCCACGCCTTCGGGGTTGACATAAATCAGGCCCATCATCACGGCGGCCAGCGGGTTGTCCAGGTCGCGTTCGCCAGAGTAACGACTGCCTTCGCTGCCGCTCTTGGCCAGCCATTCTTTCTCGGACCCCCAATAAACGTCTTGCTCCGGGTGCCAGATGTCTTCGCGGCCAAAGGCAAAGCCGTAAGTCTTCAAGCCCATCGACTCGTAGGCCACCGTGCCCGCCAGCAAGATCAAGTCAGCCCAGCTGAGTTTGTTGCCGTATTTCTTTTTGATCGGCCAGAGCAGGCGGCGCGCCTTGTCCAGATTCACGTTGTCGGGCCACGAGTTCAGCGGCGCAAAACGCTGGTTGCCTTTGCCACCACCGCCCCGGCCATCGGCGATGCGGTAGGTGCCGGCCGAATGCCAGGCCATACGGATCATCAGGCCGCCGTAGTGGCCCCAGTCAGCGGGCCACCAGTCCTGGCTGTCGGTCATCAGCGCATGCAGGTCTTTTTTGAGGGCGGTCACGTCAAGCTTTTTGACTTCTTCACGGTAGTTGAAGCCCGGGCCCATCGGGTTGGTCTTGCTGTCGTGCTGGTGCAAGATGTCCAGGTTCAGCGCGTTTGGCCACCAGGCCATGTTGGACTTGCCGGTGGCGGTGTTGCCGCCGTGCATCACCGGGCATTGGCCGGCAGAATGGGACTGGGGTGCTGTCATGGTCATCTCCTTGAGAGTGGGTTAACTTGGGTCGTTTGACGCTTCGACCTCGGGCTTGTCAGGCCAGCGTCAGTGTAGGCAAGGACCAGGCCGCGCGGTATCGTTTTTACAAATCATCGTGATAGTGCGATTAAACGGCCCGCGGGCTGCAGCGGCGTCAACACCGCCAGCACAAGCGGCTTTTAGCGGGGCATGAGCCGCAGCAACTGGCCATTGGCACTGTCCGTCAGCAAGTAGATCAGCCCATCCGGGCCCTGGCGCACGGCGCGAATGCGCTCGCCCAGGTCTTGCAGCAATTTCTCTTCCCGCACCACCTGACCACCCTGCATGTCCAGCCGGGCCAGGTAACGGAATTTGAGCGCGCCCACCAGCAAGCTGCCCTGCCACGCCCGGCCATACCGCGCACTGGTGACAAACGCCATGCCGGACGGGGCGATGGATGGCGTCCATTGGTACACGGGCTGCGCCATGCCGGGGTGCGTCTGGAGGCCCTGGCCAATCGGGCCGCCGCCATATTGCTCGCCATAAGTGATGACCGGCCAGCCGTAGTTCTGGCCGGGCTGTGGCCGGTTCAGCTCGTCACCGCCTTGCGGCCCGTGTTCAACGGTCCACAGCGCACCGTCCGGGCCCCAGGCCGCACCTTGCACGTTGCGGTGGCCCCAGCTCCAGATCTCGGGCAGCGCACCAGCCTGGCCCATGAGCGGGTTGTCGGGCGGGATGCTGCCGTCTTTATCGATGCGCACCACCTTGCCATGGTGGTTGTCCAGCGTCTGGGCATCGTGCATGCGGTGGTACCTGTCCCCCAGCGTGAGAAACAGTTGGCCGTCGGGGCTTTCCACAATACGGCAACCAAAATGCGCGTTGCCCGACACCTTGGGTTTCTGGCTGAACAGCACCCGCACCTTGTCCAGGCGGCGGGCGTCGTCAGACAGCTTGGCCGAGGCCAGCGCGGTGGACGCCACGTGGGCGTCTAAACCAGGCTCGGTGTAACAAAAGTAGAGCGTGCGGTTGACGGCAAACTGGCTGTCGGCCAGCACATCCAGCAGCCCGCCCTGGCCTGCCGCGTGGATCGGCGGCAGCCCGGCGATGGCCGGCCCCACCTGACCGGTGAGCGTGACCAGCCGCAAGCGCCCGGGCCGCTCGGTCACCAGCAGGCGCTGCGCGTCAATGAACGTCAACCCCCAGGGGTGCGCCAGACCCCGGGCCACCACATCTGGCTGCCGCGTGGCCCCAGCGGTGGCGGGCGCTGACCCTGCGACCGCGGTCGGGGCAACTTGGGCGTTGGCCGACAAGGCACCCGCGGCGGTGCACACCCACCACGCCAAAAGCTGCATCGCCGTCATGTTTCAGCCCTCCGTACTAAACGGTTGCTCTAAGCAGCCCCTTCATCTGCCCCTGCGCAATCACGTGGCCGTGGGCGGCTGCCTTGGCCAGCCACATCATGCCCAGGTTGTCATCCTGCGGCGCGCCTTGGCCGTGGATATAACAGTGGCCCAGCCACTGCATGGCATCCGGCTGGTTTTGCTGGGCCGCCAGCTGAAACCAGTAAAACGCGGCTTTGGGCTTGCCCGCGATCAGAAAAAACTGCCCCATGTCGTTTTGCGCCCCAGCATCACCCGCGTCCGCCAGGCAGGCCAACTGCTTGTCTTGCGGCGCCATGGCCACACCCATATAGGGTTCAACGTCATCCCACAACAGCATGGCCCGACCACGCGCATCGTCCGCCACACGGGTCACCTCGGCCGCCGTCACACGCCGCCACCAGGTGCGACGGCTCAGGCCGGTGATGGCGCTGGCGGAATCGATGCTGAGGGTGGCTAAAGGCATGCGTTGGATGATATGCCAGCAGCCTCCGAGTGCCGAGGGTGTGTGCCCAACGCAGTTTGTCACAGCAATACACTGTGCCAGACCCACCCTGGCATCACCCGGCACAGTGTGACGCTGTGACAGCGTGGCCCATGACACGGCCAAAACACGTTCGATGGCACAGAAAACCACAAAAAATGTGGCATTGGCAGACTTTTTGGGCAAATGGCAAAGTGGCACAGAAGATGCTGTAAAGACTGCGTGCCCGGTGTCTTTTTTCTTAACTTCTGGAGTTCAACATGAAACGTTCCATGCGTGCCGTACAAAAGGGTTTCACCCTGATTGAGTTGATGATTGTGGTGGCGATTATTGGTATTTTGGCGGCGGTGGCGCTGCCAGCTTATCAGGATTACACGGTGCGGGCAAAGGTGTCTGAAGTGATTTTGGCTGGCTCGTCGGCCAAGACATCTGTTGCTGAAGCTGCGCAGGTGTATTCTGCGATGCCTTTGGCGACCAGCCTGACTGTGGATTCTCAAACATCAAAATACGTGACATCTGTTTCGTATAAATACGAGGACGCAAGCAATGCAAAGATTATTGCCGTTGCAAACGGGACTGCTGAACCCAAGATTGCCGGCACCGGCGTTGAATTCGCTGGCTTGTTGGGTGGCAATGGACAAGTGGTGTGGACTTGTAAGGCGGCAGCCACTGATGCAAGTGCCGGCGTGACCACTGCAATGCCTTCCAAATATTTGCCGGCAAGCTGCAAGTAAACTGTTGCTGTTGAATTGCTGGACACAAAGGGCCCGACAAGGGCCTTTTGTGTTTTCTGCTTCATGATATTTCAATGCTGACCTTCAATCGCCGTTGCCAGTCGCCGCATCTCAGTCGTCCAACCATTCGTTTGCCGATGACTTTTTTTTGGCTTGTGGTCTGGGCCAGCGCGCTTTCTTTAGCATGGCTCCTGCCGAACCACTACCGGCCATGGTCGTCATTCCATTCAGATGCCTGGAGCGCCGTAATCATGGCCTCGGCTTCCCTAGCCGTAATCTGGCGTTGCCAGGCAAAGGTGGAGTGGCATATGCCTGCACTACTTGTCGCGGTCCTGGCATGCATACCATGGCTGCAATACAGCGTCGGCCTGATTTCATTTGCCGGCCAGGCCTGGATATCGACCGCCTATTTATTGGGCCTGCTGCTGGCTGTGTTGACAGGCCAGCGCTGGGAAAAGGCGGCCCGCGACCAGTTGATGGACGGATTGTTCTGGGCCACAGGTCTGGCCGCGGTCTTGTCAGTCAATCTGCAACTCCAGACTTGGCTCGGATTGATGGATGACGGTATTTATGACATCTGGTCGATGGGTTTATCTGGACCACGTCCATATGCCAATATGGGTCAGCCCAACCAATTGGCTACCTTGTTACTGTGGGGGTTATTGGCCAGTGCTTGGGGCTATCAGAGCAAGAAAATCAGCGCACCAGTGACCTTGCTGCTATCAGGCTTCATGTTGCTTGGCATTGCACTGACGCAATCCCGTACCGCTTGGCTCGGTCTGTCCTTCCTGTTGGTAGCCGCCTGGGTTTGGCGCAGACATTGGCGTTCCAGATGGCTGCCTTGGGCGGTCACAGGTTTGTACTTTCTTTTTTGGACATTCCCAGGGTTATTCCGCGAATTGAACAATGTCTTGTTGCTTGCCTCAGATCAAAGTTATTTCAGAGACGAGTCGCTTCAGGGCGAACTTCGCCCACTGGCTTGGCGCTTGTTTTTTGACGCGGCGCTGCAGCGTCCGTGGTTCGGCTACGGATGGCATGACGTAAGGGGCGCACAGCTAGAGGTGGCTCCGAATTTTCCGGCTTTGTTTGCGACCTTTGCCCAATCTCATAACTTGTTTCTTGACTTGGTTTTGTGGCTTGGATTTCCTATTGGTTTACTTGTTTCTGGTGCCCTAGTTTGGTGGTTTTGGTCCTGCATGCGAGCCGTCTCGAATGCAAAAGATGCCATCCTGATCATGTTTCTTGGCATCATCGGAATTCATGCCATGCTGGAATTGCCTCTGCACTATGCCTATTTTTTGCTGCCGGTAGGTCTGGTGATGGGGGTATTGAACCAGCGTGTTTGCGATAAACCGGTGTGGACATCCACTCGCTGGTCTTTGGTGGGACTATGGCTGTTGGCTGTACTGCTGCTGTCGGGCATCGTTCGCGACTACTTTCGGGTCGAATCGAGCTATCAAAAGTTGCGTTTTGAGCAGGCACGCATCGGATCCGTGCCAGCAACGCCCCCTGATGTGCTGCTGTTAACCCAACTGCGGGAACAAATCCGCTTCATGCGCTACCAAGCAAAGTCCGGCATGAGCCAGCAGGAATTGTCGTGGGCCAAACAAGTAGCCAGAACTTATCCAGGTAGTGGCAACCTCTACAAGGTAGCTTTCGCGTTGGCGATCAATGGTAGTGCGGATGAGGCGCAGCGCTGGTTGGAGAAAGTATGCAAAATTTCTAGCCCTGAAGAATGTGATCTGATCAAACGTGTCTGGGCGGCAGATTCACTCGCTTATCCCTTAATTGCAAAAGTACCCTGGCCAGGCTCCAATGGCACTACCTTAAGAGAAAGGTAAAAAAATCAAAAACTTGCAAAAATTCATTTCATGAAATCCCGGTTAAACGTCACAAACGCAGAGCTATTTCACTCCTGAACTTTCTCGGAGGTCTACCGATGCGTCAGACGGTCACCGAAGATCGGAGTTTCATGGGCAAAAGGGGACAAGCTCGGATTAAGCAAATAGTTTCCAGCTCGCGCCAGCTACGAACACCTGTACAGAGCGGTGATCAACCCGGATTTCACACATCATACGTGCGCACAATCACCACAGGCACACCATGAACATCACACTTTCAGTTGGCAAGCAAGTTGCGGCCCTCGCACGCGAGGCAGTCCGGAAGTTCTGCAAGAGTCTGAATCAAGCGGTACGTGACTATCTGGAACAGTTAGCGGGTAGCACCCGCCGCGATGAAAAGTGGAAGCGGTTTGAGCAGCGGTGTTTGCAGTCCAACGCGCGGCTGGACAGTTGGCAATTCAATTGTGATATCGCCAACGAGCGCTAACCCATGGCGGCAAGGAGTCTATCGACACCAATGTACTGGTTATACCGAGGCCAGTGATGCACCCGTAAAGCAGCGCTGGCGCTGTTAAAAAAGCTGCTTAACGGCATGGACAGGGTTTTGTCCACGCAAGTGCTTCAGGCGTATTGCAACGTGGCGTTTAAAAAGTTGAAACTGCCAGCCCAGCACGTTCGCGCCCAACTTGATTTGTACGAGCAATTTGAGGTGGGTGATGTGACACCTGTCGTCATTCGCGCCAGTCTGGACCTGCACCAGACACACAGTTTGGCTTTTTACGATGCACTCATCATGGCCAGCGCCCAGATGGTAGGCTGTAGCGTGCTGTTCAGTGAGGAGTTGAATGCCGGTGAAACCATGGCGGGCGTTCGCATCATCAACCCATTTGCCTGACGTGTGGCGGGGGTCAGGATCGGATTCATAGTCATTGTGAGCTTAACCCGCAAGCCATGGATGCCGGGGGCATGGATCCCCCCGGGTCGTGGCCCGGGGCAGGCTCCTCGCGTCCGGGATGACAGCCGAAGAGGTCCACGTCAACTTTCATGGCGGCAATGCCACCTCAGGCGTGAGCACCGGGCCGTGGCCGCTGAAGCGGTCCAGCGCCAGGTAAATCACCGGGGTGATGAACAGCGTGATGGCTTGCGAGAACACCAGCCCACCCACCACCGCCAGACCCAGCGGCTGGCGCAGCTCGGCACCGGCGCCAATGCCCAGCGCAATCGGCAGCGCGCCCATCAGTGCCGCCATGGTGGTCATCATGATCGGCCTGAACCGCAAGATGCACGCCTCACGGATCGCCTGGTGCGGCGTCATGCCGTGGTGGCGCTGCGCGTCCAGCGCAAAGTCGATCATCATGATGGCGTTCTTTTTCACGATGCCGATCAAGAGCAGGATGCCGATGGTGGCGATCAGCGTCAAATCTTGCCCAAATAACATCAGCGTGGCCAGCGCACCCACGGCGGCTGATGGCAGGCCCATCAGGATGGTGATGGGGTGGATGTAGCTCTCATACAGCACGCCCAGCAGCACGTAAATGACCAGCAGCGCCGCCAGCACCAGCACCAGCTGGCTGCCCTGTGAGCTTTTGAACACCGCCGCATCACCGCCGTAGGTGCTGATGATGGAGGACGGCATCTGGATGGCGTCGCGCGCGGCGTCGATCTTGGCAGTGGCATCACCCAGCGCGGCGCCCGGCGCCAGGTTGAACGACACCGTAACCGCCTGCAACTGGCCGACATGGTTGATGGAGGTGGGCCCCACCGTGCGCTCCACAGTGACAAAACTCGACAGCGGCACCAGCGCGCCGGTGGACGCGCGCACGTAGATGCCAGCCACCGCGCTTTCGTCCTGCTTGGCCTGCGGCGCCACTTCCATGATCACCTGGTAACTGTCGGTGGGCAGGTAGATGGTGGACACCTGGCGCTCGCCAAAGGCGCTGTAGAGCGCGCTGCGGATGGCCTCGATGGACACGCCCAGCGCGTTGGCGCGGTCACGGTCGATGTTGATCTGGGCCTGCAGGCCGCGCAGCTGGGCGTCGCTGGTCACGTCGCGAAACAGCGGGTCGTCACGCAGGCGCTCCTGCAGTTTGGTGGCCCAGTCGTTGAGCTCGTCGGCGCGCACACTTTGCAAAATGTACTGGAACTGCGCCTTGCTGGGGCGCCCGCCGAGCTGCAGGTTTTGCGTCGGGCGGATGAAGATCTTGATGCCCGGCACCGCGTTCACCTTTTTGCGCAGGCCGTCCACCACCTGTTTCATTGGCGGGCGCTCGCCCTGCGGTTTGAGGGTGATGAACATGCGCCCGGTGTTTTGTGCGCCGCTGCCGCCGTTGAACGAGTTGACCGCGGCCACCGCCGGGTCGTTGCGGATGATCTGGGCGGCACGCTCTTGCAGGCGCACCATTTCCTCAAACGAGGTGTCTTCACCGGCCTCGGTGCTGACCGACATCTGGCCCAGGTCTTCCTCCGGGAAGAAGCCTTTGGGGATGACGATGGTCAGCCAGACGGTGGCCACGATGGTGGCGGTGGCCAGGACCAGCATGGCCCAGCGGTGGACCAGCGCGCGGTCCAGCCAGCGGGTGTAGCTGGCCAGCATGGCGTTGAAACCACGCTCAAACTGCCGCACGATGAAGCCGGGGTGTTTTTTGTGCGCCTCGTCGGTCAAAAAGCGGCTGGCCAGCATCGGCACCAAGGTGAGCGACACAAAGGCCGAGACGATGATCGCCAGCCCCACCACCACCGCAAACTCGTGGAACAGCAGGCCAATCACGCCGGGCATGAAAAAGATCGGGATGAACACCGCAATCAGCGAGGTGCTGATGGAAATGATGGTGAAACCCACCTCGCGCGCACCGCGCAGCGCCGCCTGGAACGGTGGCTCGCCCTTTTCCACGTGGCGGATGATGTTCTCCAGCACCACAATGGCGTCGTCCACCACCAGGCCCACCGCCAGGGTCAGGCCCAGCAGCGAGATGTTGTCCAGGCTGTAATTCAAGCCCCACAACAGCGCCACCGCGCCGATCAGTGACACCGGCAAGGACAGCGCCGGGATCACCGTGGCGACAAAACGCCGCAAAAACAGAAAAATCACCAGCACCACCAGCACGACCGTGCCCAGCAGGGTCAGCGTGACATCGTGCAAGGCCTCACGCACCGACAGCGAGCGGTCGTTGATGGGGGTCAACGACACCGACTTGGGCATTTGCGCCTGCAGCCCCGGCAGGGCGGCGCGCACCGCGTCCACCACCTGCACGGTGTTGGCGCCGGGCTGGCGCAAGATGGCCAGCGTGGTGGTGGGCTCACCATTGAAGGTGGCCCAGCTCTTGGTGCTCTCGATGCTGTCTTCCACCTGCGCCACGTCACGCAGGCGCACCGGGTTGCCACCCTTGACGCTGATGATCAGCTCCGCAAATTCGGCGGCGTTTTTGAGTTGTTGGTTGGCCTGCAGCACCAGGGTCTGCTTGGGGCCTTCGAGCGTGCCGACCGGGGTGTTGACGTTGGCCGCACGCAGCGCGGCGGCCACTTCATCGAGCCCCAGGTTGCGCGCTGCCAGCGCGTCGGGCTGCACGCGCACCCGCACCGCGTAACGCTTGGCGCCAAAGATGTTGACCTGGGCCACGCCGTTGAGGGTGGACAACGTGGGCGAAATCAGGTGCTCGGCATAGTCCTGCAAATCGGACGGCGCCAGCGACGGGGAACGCAGCGAGATCAGCAGCACCGGCGCATCGGCCGGGTTCACCTTGCGGTACGACGGCGGGTTGGTCATGTCGTCGGGCAGGGCGCGCTGGGCGCGCAACAGGGCGGCTTGCACGTCGACCGCGGCGGCGTCGATGTTGCGGCTTTCGTCAAATTCCAGCGTCAGCGAGGTGTTGCCCAGGGTGCTGGTGGAGCTGATGGTTTTCAGGCCCGGCACGGTCTGGAACTGTTTCTCCAACGGCAGCGCCACCGAGGTCGCCATGGTCTCGGGGCTGGCGCCGGGCAGGCTGGCAAAAACGCTGATCACCGGCGTGTCGTAGCTGGGCAGCGCCGCAATCGGGATGCTGCGGAAAGCAATCACCCCGGCCAGCACAATGGCCAGGTTCAGCAGCACCGTCATCACCGGACGGCGGATGAAGAGTTCAGACAGGTTCATGGCTGGCTGGCCTTGTTGGCAGCGGGCTCAGCCAGGCCTGCGCCGTTACCCGCACCACCGGGACCTTTACCCATACCACCACCGCCAGCTCCTTTGGCGCCAGAGGCAGCGCCTTCAGCTGGCCGCACCACCACCTTGGCGTTGGGCCGCAGGTTTTGCCGACCGTCCAGCGCCACTTCTTCACCGGGTTTCACGCCTTCAATGGCGGCATCACCGCCTTCCGCCTGCAGCAGTTTCACCGGGCGCATGCTGGCCACGCCGTCGGCAATCACATACACCAGGGTACCGCGCGGCCCCTGGATCAGGCTGGCCTGCGGCACCACCACCACATCACGCAGGGTGGCCACGGTTTGCGACACCTCGACAAAGGCGCCTGGCCAAAGTTTGCCTTCAACGTTGGCAAACACCGCCTTGGCCTTGACCGCGCCGGAACTGGCATCGACCAGGTTGTCCATGAACTGCAACCGCCCCTGGAACGTGCCACCCTGGTCGGCCAGGGTGGCGGTGACCACCGCCCCACCGTCTTTCAAGGCCGCCAGCGCGCTGGACAGGTCCCGCTGCGGAATGCTGAACGCCACACCAATCGGGTCGAGCTGGGTGATGGTGACCAGCGGTGTCTGGTTGGCCAGCACCGCGCTGCCGGGAAACACCACCACCGCCCCGGCGCGCCCGGCGTGCGGTGCGGTGATGCGGGCGTAAGACAGCGCCACCTGGCTGGCGGTCACGGCCGCTTGATCCGACGCCAGTGTGGCCAGCCACGCATCCACCTGCGCCTGGGCGGTGTCCACCGCGCCTTGCGACACAAAGGCTTGCGCCAGCAACTGCTTGGCGCGTTCAAGTTGGCGTTTGGCATCACTCAGGCTGACCTGGTCTTTGGCCAGCTGGGCGCGCGCTTTGGCCAGGTTGGCCTCTTCAGTGCGGGCGTCCAGCGTGAACAGCAGTTGCCCGGCTTTGACAAACTGACCTTCCTTGAAGTGCACCTGGCGCACGGTGCTGGTGATCTGCGGCTTGACATCCACACTGGTCAGCGAGACCACCGTGCCGGTGGTGTTCAGGGTGACCGCCATG
>Ga0209066_10003892_pt1 | contig 16679 bp, 17 predicted proteins | sample All_14_2_FD_187198 | JGI IMG/M metagenome (GOLD analysis project Ga0209066, IMG submission 187198) | Freshwater microbial communities in response to fracking from Pennsylvania, USA - Allegheny Zone_MetaG_DW_15 (SPAdes) (version 2) ... | reverse complement strand
AAATAGCCAGGATTTCTCCTGGCTGGCCGATAATTTAGTGAGCAATTTGGCTCAATTACGAAATGAGTTGATCATATCCGAGAGCAACCATCCGCTGTGCCAGCATAGTTCCCAGAGCGGTATAACCATACTGATTTAGATGCGTGGAATCATGACGCAGAGATGTTGGTACCGTTCCGTTGCCGATATCCGTTGTGTCCTGCGCTGTTGGCTCTAATCCAGCGGCGGCTAATCCGTAGTTGACCAGCATTTGTCGAGAATGGAAAAACTTGTTACCATACTTTGATAGTGCTTTGCTTGTGCTGTCCCATATTGCGCCGCTGCCTACAGTCATACCTAAAACAAGATAATTACGGTTGATAAGTTTAGCAATCATACTGTCAATAATTACCGTTATCAACTGCGTAGCAAGACTATAGGTAGATGTGCCAAGGTCTGTTCCGTTTGTCCCGACCAGAAAACAAGTGATTTTTGATTTTTGCTCATGGCCAGCCGCTGACGCGATTATTGGAATAGCCGATGCTGGACCAGCATATCCGGAAATAGTGTATTCCGTTGTGCCGGAATTATAAGTCAGTATCGCCTCGTATCCGTTGATGTTAAGCGGGTTCAGCGAATTGCCGTTTACTTGTTTAGCAACATGAATCGGTGCTCCCCAAATATCTACAAGTTGATCGTATGTATATGTTCCATTTATATCTCCTGCCGGAATCAAGATGTTGTTGCCGCCCTGTCTAAAAGCGATTTCATTTGTTGTTTCACCACCTGCTCCAAAGTTCTTATGGCTTGCTTCGAAGATGTTGGCGACAACTTTTGGATAAGTCACGCCAGATGCATCCTGATTCCCAACCGTCAAGCTGTCACCCCAAAAAATCATATCAGCATCATATGCTATAGTATCAGCCTGAACCTTATCAACAAATGTCCCTATCGTATATGGCACTGTACATGTAGGAATAGTAACGACCGACCCAGGATAGAAATTAATCGCAAGATACTTATCCCCTTCGGCAACGGTTATTGTATCGGTATATGCCGTAATCGTCCAGCCAGGATTTCCTTTGGTAGAATATCTCACTATTGTATCTGACGCATCGAATGTGCCTAATGTGCCGATTGACCACAATACACCAGACCCGTAGCATACACCGGCAACGTCCAGTGTTCTGCCAACATAATCCCGAATGTCAAAAACATAAACATCAAAATCTTGACCAGTTGCAGCAGCCAATAGTCCGGTCGTGCCTAAATATTTTTGATCAAACATGGCAAACGATTCGGTTGATGTGATTCCGGTTGTTTCCGACTCAATTTGGGCCAATTGGCTACCAGCCTGTTGAAACGCAGCGCCGATTTTGTCGGTCGTCCAGAAGCCCCCAGCGTCACCTATCGGCAGATCATCAACCTGTGCAGCTGTCGGCACGGCTATTTTCGAACCATTGCCAGCGATCAGGCCGGTCATGCCTGTGTTGGTCGATCCGGCTGTAATAGTGCCAGCGTCGCCGGTGTCGCCCTTGCTTGCGATCAGCGACCAGTAGTTGGTGTCCGTCGGAAGGTGATTGGTCGAGTTGGTATGGCAGATATACGAGGATCCTCCATAGCTGACTTTCTCACCTACCAGATAAGCATGCCCTGCATCATATGATGGGTGCCATGCCGCCCTGGCCGCCTCTGCCGTGCCCCTGGCTCCCTCAGCTGATACACGAGCTTGCTCAGCGCTGACGCGGTTTCCTTCTGCTGATACCCTGCCCTGCTCGGCAGATACTCGGTTGCCCTCAACCGTCACACGGCCCTGCTCTGCGGTAACGCGATCGGCCTCAGCCTTGACCCGTCCACTGGCCACCGTGCCCTCTGCGGTCACCCTGGCCGCCTCTGCAATGACTCGAGCTGATTCTGCGATTACACGCAGCGCCTCAGCTGATGCTACCGCTGTGACCCAAGCAGGGTATGACACGATCGCTGTGGACTGCGTTGTCCCGGCCGGCACTCGGATCCCTCGGAAGATGATCAGCAGCGGGGTAAACTGAACTAATCCATCAATGATCGAGACATAGCACAGAAGGTGGCCAGCCTGGGCATACAGGGCCTGGTCCAGGATATAGGTGATTTTGTTTCCGGATATAGCCACGCCATCACCTGTTGTCCGATCTGCGTAGGTTGTCCCGTTCGGGAAAACAAAATGCAGCTGACAGGATCCAGTGATGGCCGTCACGTCATCATATGTGATCTCGAGCGTGTAGGCGCCGTCATCACCAGCTGTCAGAGGATCATCGATGTATGCCTCAGGAGTTGTCGATTTAACCAGCAGGGCCAGAGTAGATCCGTTTAATGCCATATGTCATCTTCCTTTCAGGACCATCTCGAACAGAATTTCCGTGTCGAATTGATCCACAACAAAATCATGGTTCACGTCCGCGACGATCCGCTGCAGCCAGTTAAGCCGGCCGGTAAAGATCTGATGCACGTCGGCGCTGTTCAGCCGGCCGTCGAAGTTGACATCTCCGGTCGGCCACAACAGGATAAACACCAGGGCAAGTAGAACTATAATCAAGGCGATTCTCATGGAGTCCTCCTAGTCAGCCAGGTAAGTGGTTAGCTGCGTACCAGACGGCAATGCCGCTTGCCATGTTCCCATCGTGTAGTCAGCGTCACCACCACCACCCTCGATGATGACGCGGGTATAGACGACCTTGTAATTGGCGATCGCCTGGACGTATAGTTCAATGATGGACATGCCAGCGGTTTGCGTGATGACCGCTTTGACGGAATCAACGCCAAGGCTCACTGGATTAGAAATATAAACTCGTCCATAGGGTTCATTCTCTATCGCTAATTGTTGAATGGCCTCAAGCAAAACGGTCGCCTGGTATGCCGCGCCGGCAGTAGACGGTGACCCGACTATCTCCATTTTCACGGCCTTTGTCTGATATTGAGCGTCGAACGATATTTGAGCAACTTTGAGCCAGTAGGTTGAGTTCGCCCCGGCAGATGCGGATGTGCGCATCCTGATGTCCGGGATTGCCTCCAATGTTTCGCCGTAATCCTCAGACCATTTCAGCCCGTCATACCTCATTAACAGAGCGCTGCCGCTATTGATAATCCTGTCGCTGGTCAATGAGTAAGCTGCCATTTCCGCGATGTCGGCAGAGTTGATGGTGCCACTATGATTGAAGTCCATTCTCGCAACAGGATACCCGGCTGGCCACGCGACACCCGGAGCGATGTCGTTCTCAAACATATAATCGAACATCATTTTGATATCTTCCCAGTCAACACGGCCGTCTTCATTGACGTCATATTTACTGGTTACCAGGATATTCGGTCCGCTAAAACCGGTGTCGTCAGTCACATATATGCAATCGTCACCATCAATGGTCAGTTTGAACGGATTGGCCGGTGACATCTCGACGCGCACGTCTTTGCTGTCAATCACTGCGGTCTGGACAATCTCAGGCGTTTCAAGATCAAACCAGGTTGACCCATCGACCGACGTGATTTTGCCATTAACGACCAGTGTGCCAGCAACGGCTTGACGGATCAGCCAGTCATCAAAGTACCATGTGCCTGTCGTGCTGGTCGCAGCGACTTGAATCAGTGCACGCATATACTTTACATTATCTGGAATTGTCACAAGCCGTTCCACCTTTGTCCAGGTAGACGTTGCCGGCGATGTTGTACCACTAGACAAAATATAAGCGCCGTCTTTGTCGTAATAATACACGCCGGGTGCAGTACACGATCCGTTTGCTGATGCGGATTTGTACCAGACGCTTATCAAATATTGCTCGCCCGGTACGACCTCGATGCTTTGCGTTGCGTAAGCACGTAGCAATGTCCCGTTTGCCGCAAACGACAGACTGTAATTGCCCGAGTACGACGTATTGGACAACACTGGCACAGCACCTGCTATACCGCTCCACCCGTCAAGCCCCAACTCGTAACCTGGGTTCTCCAGCATGTTGTCGAAGTTCCCGACACGCAATTTGGCCGTTGTGATTGAGTTTGCCCCGATACGGTCCGCAGAAACGGTTCCGGCATTTAGCCAGTTGGCATTGACACCAATGGCTGTTAGCACACGAGCCAGGATATTTCCTGTTACATCGATGCCGTTCCAAGTATCACCGCCATCTGCAGAATAGGTGAAAGTGGTTGCAGTCTGCTTCCAGATATAAGTGCTGTCCGCATAAAGCGGTGCATCGTGCTGATAGTAGATAACGGATCCATCAGGCAGGATGTCGCTTGATGAGTATAGCCCAACGGCCTGCGCAGAGAAGGCGTTGAGTTGAAGCATGGCCAGCTGGTATGTCGTCAATTTCTGGGTGGCTATTTGCTCCGCCTGGGCGATCGCTGACAACTGTTTCTCAGCTGCCGGCTTGTATTTTACCAGGGTAGCAGCACGGCCAACTGCAGACAGCCTGGAGTGGCCACGATAGGCGTAGTTGTGGGTCATGATATGTGTGTTGATTGTTGTGGCATCTGGCAGAACCAATGAGATGCAGTCACCTGCCAGATACGATGGATCCCCTTGCATGTCATAATCGAAAATGTAATAGCTGGATGCCCCGATATCGGCCCATATTCCGTCAAGAATATCCTGGATATCCTGGCCAAGCAGAAACGGATTTTCGGCAAGTGACAGGCAGTAGGTGTTTGTCCCAGCACGATATGTCGTCTGGGCATTGTTTACATCGATGGCCACATATTCGACACCAGTCAGATTGATCTGTACCGGATCGTAATGAAATGGGCTGTCTCTCAATGCCGGAGTGATCGTCGCTACAGGGGTTGTCCCATACCAAACGAACTCGAGCACGCCAGCCCGGGAAAAACGAGCTACCTTGCCGCAGATCATGGCCAGATAGCCGATCGCATCCCGGCAAGTCATTCTTGTGCTTTCAGGGATCCCCGTCAGCGTGATTGTGCTGTTTGTGCCAGTGATTCCAGTGGTTGTGATCCCGCAAGCCAGGCAGATATCGCTCAGCGCTTCACTGATCGTGCAGGGGAACGTGACACCGGCCAGATAGAAGGGACGCTCCGTCAGCACCATGCGGTCGTAGGCCTTGACAGGGATTGTTTTATGGCCGCGGGGGGCATGGACCACTATGAAGTAACCCAGGTCAACCCACTCACGTGCTGCCCCTACCATCAGCCCTACCTGGCCGCGCAGCTGGCTGTTCATGATAGCAACGTCATCCAACTCACCAGCGAGATTCAGTAATGTCAGATTAAGCTCTGACATTACTGTGGTCCCGATGGATAGCTCATTGCCGCCAGCTGTCGATTCGGAGTATTTCATGGATCCAGCCAGGATGTTGGCATCACCCAGGGTAGTGTTTGGCGTCCCATAAATGGTGAGTGATGCAGCATAATCCCGCGCCAGGGCAGCATTAGCTAGGATGGCCTTGTAACCGGCTGATGTAGGCATATTTATAGCTCCTCAAAAGTTATGTCGCATTCCCATAGATCGTCAGCAAGCATGTTTTCGTCACTCTCTCGAACCTTGAACGTGCCTGTCGCGGTTGTTCCCCTGCATTGATAAGTCATGGAAAACGACGCTGCAGAAATCAACACAAAGAACGCTGCATACGCTGTATCATCAAAAGTAAAATTAACCGAAATTGTCGCTTTACCGGCCCTTACTCTCTGATCCCACGACACACCTGTTTCAGAGACGCCAGACTCGGACACGACATCAGATTTTCGGACCTTGTAGGTGTTGATATACTCATCAAGCGTGGTTGTGCTAATGGTTAAAATGACCATGTTATCACCTACCTGTTTTTCTTGATGGAGTAATTGTCAGCAGCACTGGCGACTATCTCCTCGATCCGTTCATCTCCGACATACACCGGAATAATAATGGTTTCCGGACCGCTCCTTCTGGAATCGGACGACCGAGGCAGACTCATGGCAAAGCTATCCTTGATGGCCTTACGCGCCGTCTCAGCACTCATGGTGCTGGCGGAACTGCTCATAGCCTGTCTCTGCATCCTGGATATCATGTCGCCTGCAGAGGCGTGCTGCATTGCCCTGAAAGCCTTCTGCGAGGCCTCTACCGAAGCATCAGCCAGTATGTCGGCATTGGCATCAACACCAGCAGCTGCGCCGGCAGGGATCTGCTTGCCGATCTCATCGCGCATCTTTCGGCTGGGAGAGTGAATTCCAAGGAACTTCTTCACGCCCTCGACAGCCTTATTTGCTGCTTCTGTTGCAGCAGTGGCCAAGCTGCCGGCTGCATTCTTGACGCCATTCTTGATTCCGTCAATGATGCTTTTCCCCAGGGATGCCCAGTCGTAATTTGCAAAGGCGTCTTTGACTGCGGTAATGATTGAGGGTATAGTCATGACGATCTGAGGGATCGCCGAGACCAGACCCGTTATCAGTGCCATGATAATCTGAACGGCTGCATCGATGATCATGGGCAAATTATCGACGAGTATCTGAACGATGGTTGTAATAATCGTGGGCAGCATCTCGGTAAGCATTGGAATTGCCGAAACAATACCGTTGATCAGAGAAATCATTATCTGAACGGCTGCTTCAACTATCATTGGCAGGTTTTCAGTTAAAATGCTGATTATTGTCAAAATGATTGTTGGAAGCATGCTGATCAGCTGAGGGATTGCTGAAACTAGCCCATCAATAATGGCTATCAGTAGCTTTACGCCTGTTTCCAGTATGGCCTGCAAGTTGCTAATCAGCGTGTCAATTATGGTCGATATAATCGTTGGGATCATTTCGGCCAGAACCGGGATCGCTGAGGTCAGTCCGGAAACCAGCGCAAGTAAAATCTGGATTGCCGCATTGATGATCATCGGCAAGTTCTCATTCAGGATGGTTACTATGGTTGTTATCAGCGATGGGATATAGGCTACCAACGAAGGCAGCATCTGAGCAATACCCTGGATAATTGCCACCAGGATCTGCATGCCGGATTCCATGATGATCGGAAGATTTTCCATCAGTGTCTGAGTCATGGTCATGATGGCCAGCTGGATAGCCGGTATCAACTGAGGCAATGCCGCGGCGATGCCGGTGATCATGTTGGTGAGCAGGGTCATGCCAAGCTCAAACAGCAAAGGAGTGTTGGTCAAAATTACATCAGCCAGACTCGTGATAATTCCGAGACCAGCAGTCGAAAGCGTTGGCAGCTGATCCATCAGTGCATTTAGCAGCGTTGTGAGAAAACCACTTGCCATCTTGATGACTGCAGGCGCCTGTTTAGCAACACCGCTGATGATCTCGCCAACGACACCGCCAGCTGCATCGATCAGTCCAGGTATGCCGTCCTTGGCGAAGCCGTCGGTCAGCTTTCCGATCATGCCGATTGCTTCAGGCAGCAGCGTCTTCGTCATGGTGTCCGAGATCGGTTTTACGACCTCACCAACCAGGCTGTTCGCGTTATCCTTCAGCGTAGATATCAGGCCGTCAAACGTGGTGCTGGCGGTCTCCATGCCCTTGTAAAACTGACCGCCTTCGGATGTCGCTTTCTCGAATGCCGCGGTGACTTCGTCCGCAGAGATGGCACCTTTGGACATCCGCTTGGTCAGATCTTCCATTGACTCGCCGGTGGTTTCGGCGATGATTTTCAGCGGGTTGAAACCTGCCTCGATCATCATCTGCGCCGTTTCGCCGGTTAGCTTGCCCTGGGACTGAACCTTGCCGAAAGAGTTTGTCAGCCTGGTCAGCTTGTCAGCATTACCCAGAGACACGTCGCCAAGCATGGTCAGGATCTGAGTTGATTTCTCAGCCTCAACGCCGAAGGCCAGCAGCGTGGTTGTAGCGCTGGCCAGATCCGACATCTCGAACGGAGTCTTGGCACCAAGAACCTTGAGCTCGTTGACCTTAGCAATAGCAGCCTCTTCGGATCCCAGCATCGTGCTGAAATTCGCAGTGTACATCTCCATGGCTGCGTTGTACTTGACACCGGAAACGACAAGCGCACCCATGCCGGTCCCGACGGCCGCCAAGGCCCCCAGGGTGACGCCAGCCATCGCTTTGGCTGCACCGCCGACAACACCGAAGCCCTTTGACGCAAAGCCGCCTAGACCGCTGAGACCCTTCTTAAAACCGCCTTGGTCTAGTTCTGTCCCGATCTTGACTGTACCGTCGTTGGCCAATGAGCTCACCTACCTTTATCAGCAAATAAAATCATCGGCACTACGGCACTACTTGATTTTAATCTCAAATTCTTTTTTACAGTTTTTACCTTTGCATCGGACGTAAAGCCCTTTGCACTGGCTGGATTCGTCATACTCGATCGGCATCAGATAGCCGCAGTATGGGCACTTAACTTTTTTTCGCATTCTGTGCCTCTTTCGCCCGGCGCTGGACGTACTTTTGCATATCCATGTCACGCTTCGCGAGCTTCATCTTGTCATCAGCTGCCGTATCAACATCCAGGGCATATAGTTTTTTCATCTCATTGAAAAAGGATTTTTGTTCCTTCTGCATCCCTGAAGTTGAGGTAACCCGATAACCCATGATCTTTGAGATTCTCAGGTTTTCGTCCAGGCTTTCAAACATGGCCTTGAATTTCCACCAGTGCAGATCCGTGTTGGCCAGATCCTGCAGATCAAGCCGGTACTGTGTCCGGAAGGCAGAATATATAAAGGGCGCGTCTTGCTCAAAACAGTAACACCGCTTGAGTGACGCGCCCCCCTTTCCTTTTCCGGCCAGATCCTTCCTATCGGCCTTGCCACCACGATAAAACCACATCATCTTTTCAAACGCCAGCTCCGGATCATCCGGCAGGTTGTCGCCGTAGAACAGGCTCAAGGCATTCAGGACACGTTGTTCATCAGATAGCTTCTGATCGAAAATGCAGATTTCAATCAAGATAAATGTTCGGAATCCCCAGTTGATTTGATACGTCTTGCCGACGATATTGACCGTCGTTGGCAGCTCATCAATGAGGATGTTCATTTACCTCACCCGTTTAACGTCGTACTTCGAAAGCAGCTGCCCTTTCGCCTTTCCGATTTCCTCGCAGAATGCATAATACGCATCCGACGCGGTAACCGAGTTCTTGCAGCTCCCGATCACATCCACGCCTGTGGCTGTGATGAAAAACTCTTTGAACATGGCAATGAAGGCCCTATTGACCTCCGACATCTTGTTCCCGGCAGTCACCGCTTTGATCTTGTCCTCGGACTTGCTAAGGTCCTCGACGGCCTTTTCAAAAGCTTCCGCCTGGTCGACATCATGAATGTCGAACTCGAATTCGACCTGGTTGATTTTCATCTTGGGCATAATCGATCTCCTGTTCTAGCCTACAATCAGGCTACTGTCGTGAAGTCCTTGGCTACATCATCGAGGACCTGACCGTACACGTCTGTGACACCGTTGACAGCAACGATATACTGGGTCAAGGCCGCAAGCGTGGCGGACGGATTGATTGTCAGGATCTTCTTCGTGGCATCCCACGCCTGCACGCACGCGACGATGTCGCCGGTAAGCGCTGCGATGAGCGACACGAAGCTGGAAGCGATGGCGTTGTTGAATGTCAGGACGATGTTTCCGGCTCTGGCGGCATCAGTGGCGCCATCAGCAGGAACGATCGAAGACAATGCAACTGCGGCGACTGAACCAGGTGTCCAGGCATAAACAGCCGGAGCGGATCCGATCTTTTTGAGTTCGATATCGACAGCTGAGGCCTCACCTGCATTGCCGGCGCCCTCAGAGTTGACGATGATCGAAACCTGGCCGGTCTCGCCGACACCTGTCAGCATGTTGAAATAGACATAGTTGGTCACGCATGCGCTTCCTTTGCCCTGAGAGCGCAGGATATTGAGCATGTAGTCCTGGGCAGCATCGCCAATGTAGCGATCGCCAGAAACCTTGAACGTGCGCTGGTTGCCCGTCTTGATGGACGACTGGCCGGCGCGGATATAGTTCTTCTCGGTCATGATCGGGTTCAGCTGCGCATCAAGACCCTCGATGCCAAGCTGAACGACCGCATAGGCCGGGATTGCTGTCGGAGTAACGTTTGTCGGATCGAGATCGATCGCAAAGACCATGTCATCGTTGGTTGACCAGCCCGTGTACGACGGATCCGGAGTTACTCCCGTCATGAGTGTGCTAAGAAGCATTTGTTAACCCTCCTCGTAGTAGGTTACTTTGCACTGCAGCATGTATTTTGCAGTGCTGGTTTCAAGGTTGATGTCGGCCAGGTTTGGCATGTTCTGCAATGACTCGATTTTCTGGACTTGACACAAGCTTCCAAAATCAGGGAATATCTTTGCCTTGTTCTGCGCATCGATCCAGTCACCGAAAGCTTGCGCCATATTGATGGCCAACAGATTCAGATCGTCCGTTTGCTCCGAAAATGACTTTGTTATCAGGATAGCGAATCCGTACTCTTTGACACCCGCATTTCTGGTGTATCGCTTGACGTACTTGTTCGAGTACTGAGTAACGAAAGAGATTGTTTCCGGAGTTCCCGTTGAGACATTGAAATTCAGGACATTACCGACCACTGCCAAAACCTGCGGCTCAATATAAGCTTTCATGATGTCGTGTTTTGTGCTCATAATCAGCCACCTTTCATCCTGATATAGTTCTGGACAGCCTTTACCAGCTCTTCACCTCTAGCCGTGGCCATGGCCTTGTCCCAGTACGATGTAGCTGTAGGCTTGGTGTAATTTAGGTCCCTATTTGTTGGAACCTTATACTCACCGTGCGAAAACGAAGATCCAGTCTTGCTGGATACCATCAGCTTACCGTGATACTGAAATCGGGCATACGGCACGAGATAATGGACTATCCCCTGGCCATTTTCGACATAAGTCCGGACATTTTTAACCAGGATATGATTTCTCTCCGGAACATACGGCTGCATCAGCCTGCGGGCTTCGTTCGCCATGAACAACTGAGCCATGTCGCCGCCGGTTGTCTCTTCGATAATCTGCTTTTCTGGCTTGTTGAACGTGAAACTGATCTTGTTGCCCATGTCAGCCACCTAGCCTGTAGTGGCCCTGCATGCCCAGGGAATTGTCAGCGCAGGCTGTTACCTTGAAGGCATTGGGCTTGTTCTTGGCCAGTATCTGCGGCGCCGTATTCGGCGAAGCGCTTGATATGGTATCTGTTGAGTTCCCGAGGATAACGATATCGTCATTCCGCATCGTGAAAAAACCAGCTCGCAAGCTGGCATCCTTCGCAACCCATTCAGAGTATGGCAGATATGCAGCTGACTTCGGGATCCGGACCGTGTATGCCCCGGCCATCTGCGAGTTTATGCCTGAATTGACCTGCTGCGTGACCACCTTGTAAAAGCAGTCATTGAGCACGGTTTTGTACCAGACATCAACATTCGCATCTGGATTATCCACAGCCTTCAGGCAGTTCCAGAGCGTGATCGTTTGGCTATAGTTCGGGTTTAGCCGTGCCATATATCCGTCACCCCCTCCTGCAGGAGGACCGTTCCGGACAGGTAAGTTTTTGCGATCCTGCGGACCTCTTTACTGCGCCCTTGCCCCTGATACCGCGAAACATCATAACTGCCAGACTGGCCATCGTTCGAAAACGATGTCATGCCGGCGGCCAGCGTTTGCTCTACCTGGAACAGATATTCAGCAATCTCACAGATCGCGGCCTTGATGTCTGCCAGGACCAGCGTTGTGACAACCTCATCGATGGTGATGGTTGCAACGCCATTCGTGATGACGACAGTAGAGAGCCGGCCAAACGTGTGTCTGTCCAGCTCTCTCTCTGCCTTTGCCTCGTAAAATGGGAATTGAGCAAATGTCATGACCGCGGTCGATCCGGTCCGCCAGATCGTGTAGTCAGAAGCCGAAACTATCGCGGCCATGAATTATCCCTCCATTCGCCTAGCCGGAAATCCGGCTATTCAGATCAGATCGTGCCCTGCGCCGGATATACCACGTTGTTGGCATCGCCAGTCGTGATCCGGTTGTCGAAAGCATAGGACAAGCCGCAAAGGATTGCCCCGACCATTGCCACGCCTTTGTTTGCAGCAGTGCGGATTTCGTTTTTCCTGATGAAGGTTGTGCCAAGAGCATCCTTGATCCCCTGCAGAGCAACAGAGATCAAACAACGCTGAATCAGACCGCACTTGTTGGCCGCATAGGTAACGGTTGCTGGGATGTCGATGCCTTCATTAGCACCCTGGATGAAGCAATCTTCAACCAGGAAGCCATCGGCCTGGCCAGCGCCCAGCTCGATGACCGCATCAGAGAACGCACCAGTAAACTGGCAGCCTCTGAAAGCAAGATCGACGCAAGCGGTCGCAATCACGGCGCCTGTAGCAGCCGTGGTGGAGTTGCCGCGGAAAGAGCAGCCAATGAACTCAATACCATGCTGAGAGGCCATGGTGATGATGTCACCGCCAGCTGCAGGGCCGCCGAACTCCATGTTGATGAACCGACAGCCCATGTAGCTGATCGTGTTCGGAACAACATGGTTGCCCTCGAGCCTTGCCTTCGAACGCCAGTCCATCGAACCAACGCCGATGACGTCGGTTTTCTGGGCAAACTTGGTCAGGTTCTCGACAAGGGCGTCACCCTTGACCAGGATCCGGTTCCGAGCAGCCCAGCCGGTGGAGTTGAGCGCGATGTTGGCATGAGAGGCAGCCAAAGCAACTGCCAGAGTTTTGAAAGCAGTGCCCCAGGTGAGGCCGTTGTTCGTGTCGAGGCCAGCATTGCCATCGACGTAGTAGGTCATGTTGTAGACCATGCCATGGAGCGCAAGAGAACGGTTGAAGTTCTCCTCGATCTCGACCTGGCCATCACATTCCAGGAATCTCGAATCAATCATGTGGCGCCTCCTTATGACGTGGATTTGTGCAGATAGATGCCCTTGGCTTTGTTGTCATAGGCATCGGACAGACAAACCAGACGATAGTCAAGCAGCCAAGCGTCGGCGGCCTGATTCACATCCGGAGTGAAGAGCTTGTTGATCTTGTGCTTCTGGATCTGAAGCACCGCTTTCGGGTCAATGACCAGAAAGTTGATGTTCAAACCGGTTGCAGCATTTTTGATGAAGCTGCCAGCTTCCTGACCACCGGTCGTGCCGTCATACTGGGTGATGGCGGTGTAGAACCGGCTCTGAGGAACCTGGATAATCTTCGAGAACCTGGCCAGAACGGCCTTGGATTTGGTCGTGTCCTGATCATCAATCAAACCACGGATGGTAGGAGTGATGTACAGGATGCGGCTTGTTTCCGGAACTTCTGCCTCATCCATCGCAACTGCGGCAACGCGCAGGGCAGCGATAGCATCAGCGGCAGTCGACAGAGCAGCGCCAGCGGGGCTTGTGCCAGCCAGAGCAGCATACGAAGCGAACCGGAAAGCGTCCACTTCAGGAACGACTTTCTCGCGCTCGAAAGCCGCAGCCAGCTTGCCGATCAGGTTGATGGCGGTGTCTTCGTTGTCGACAGCGTCGATGTTGAATTTCCGGCCACGGTCGAAGTTCGCTTTGACGGTTTCCCATGCCAGGGTGATGTCGCCCGAAACATATCCGGACGTCTTGGAATAGTTCGCAAGACCCTGCAGGGTGATCTTCGGAATGACAAACTCTTCGGCATTCGCGCCATCGCGGATGTCAGAAGAATCGCCATCCAGATCCGCGGTCAATGAGGCCTGCTTGTAGACCTCATCGAGCAGAGTGGTGTACTTTTTGGCGAGCGCCAGTGTGTTGGCCATGATGTATTACCTCATCATTCTTTTTTTGCCGGGGGCAGGCCCATCGCCTTTCTAAGCGCGGCGTCCTCACCGGTTAGTACCTTGCCACCATTGGTGCCAAGTACTGGACTATTGATCGGTTCTCCGGTTCCCTTCCATTCGGGGAACTTGGTCAGAACAGCCTCAAGAGCAGCCTTAACAGCTGCCGAATCAACCTTCCCATCAGTGACCTTGACCTTTGAGATGTCGGCCATTGACAGGACCGTGTCAAGCCTGTCAGCGCGGATCTGCAGCTGGCCAGCCTGAACGGTAGCATCAGCCTTGATCAACGTAGCATCGGCTTGCTTCAAAGCTTCTGTCGCCTTCGTGTTGGCTGCCTCGATCTGGGCCTGAGCCTCAGGAGACAGTTTTGATTTGTTGGTCTCTTTGTAGGCTTTAATAGCCTCGGTTGCCTGGTCAGCTGTCATTCCCTGCTGTTCGAAGTATGACTTGAGTGCTGCCTGGCTGGCCCTGGTTGTCCGCTCCGTTGTGATACGGTCAATCTCATTCAGCTGGTCAGCAGTGAAGGTGACGCTGGCGGGGGGCGTCGCAGGAGCCGCCGGTGGAGTGGCAGGGGCAGCCGGTGGCGTGTTACCAGTGCCCGGATCCGCGGCACCGGGTGCAGCCAACAGTTGCAGGTTGACGTGTTTGAGCATAAGAAGTACCTCCGTTTAGTGTCCGTCGACATATTCCGTTTAGAGCCCGTCGGCTAGCCCCGTCTGCCTTATTCAGCTTTCGGGACACGAAAAGGCGGCCGTGATAAGCAGCCGCCTTAAACCGTTCCTATGATTGCGGAACGCCTTGTCAGGCTATTTACATCAAACCTTCCCTAATCCATCCAGCAGGATCCTGTCACGCTGCTGAGGCAATCCCAATGCCTTGCTGAGGCCGGTATATTCAGCTGATGTTACCCGGTATTTGGCGGTTGCGTTGATTACTTTTTCATTTGCTGCACCACCCTTCTTCAGCAGGTTGATTTCCTGCCGCTGCGCCCGCATGTTGGTCTCAAGCTGCCTTTGCCGCTGTAAAGCCTCGTAGCGGGTGTATTCCTTGCCCTTGAAGGTCTGAGGCTTCAACTCTGCTTCATTCATCTGGTCTAGCTGGGCGTCGGTGTAGGTCCGCACAGACGCGCCAGGAACGAAGGGCAGGTAATCGTGATAACAGTTGATACCCTTGAGCCCGCCTGCCGTACCCAGACCGCATATGCTGATCAACTGCGGCTTTGTGTAGACTTTCCCTTGCCAAAGCATGTGCTCTGGCCTTGCTCCAGAATGCCAGGTTACTTCAAAACTGTTGGTGCCCAGGTCCTTTGCCGTCTTCTCATTGATAAAGCTCATGGTCTGGTTGAATCCGGTCATTACGGCCCGCCTGGCTGCCACTGAGACCCGGCTGTGATAGCCAGAGTCGTAATCTATCCAGCGCAGACCAGAGTTGGTCATCAGGTCTATGGTGTGCTTCAGTGCCGAATTGTAGTCGAATGCAGCAGTGCCGATATCGCCCAGAGCTGCATCGAGCGTCTTCTGATAGAACGTTGTCAGATCCAGCGCTTTGAGCTTGCCGCCTTCCTGGGTAACGAAGCCCATGGACCGGGTGATATTGTCCAAAGTGTCCTTCGATTGCTTCTTGACAGACGTCATCATGTCCTGAAGCTCACGGTTTTCTGCTAATGCCGGCAGTGAGTTGCCTGTCAACTGATACAGTCCCGAATTGCGTACATATTCCCGGCCTATTGCGTCAGTGTATATGCTGTCAATCTCCAGATCCGTCAGCCGAAGAGCGACCTGGATCTGCTGCTTGATATAAGCCTCTGACTCGCCCAGCTGCCGGAGCCTGGTTATCTGCCAGTCCGCAGACCTGGTAACAAAGCCGTTGATCCGGATCCGGCGGACGACATCTTCCATGATTCTGGTCTGAAGGTCACCGAAAGCCTGCTCAATCCCCATAGGGACAAGCTCAATGTCGCCCTGGTTCATGCGTTACCAGCTCCAAAGGTGTCTGGCATCACACTTGGCGTTGCCGGCACGTTCGCTTTGGCTGTTTTTTCGTCCTCGCCGTACCACTTCATGCGATATTCCCAGGGATTCATCAACCCAGCTGCAACATCAGCCTTGTCACTGGCTTTATTTGCCTCTTCGTCGGTCAATATGCTGTCATGAAAGTCGCATTCGAATTCATAACCGGTATTGACCAGCCCATTATAGAAGGCCAGAGCGTCGACCAGATCTGAAAGACAGTCTTTCAGGTTATCCTGGATGGCGATGACCCGGTTGAACTTGCGCTTCTTGCTCGCCCGGATTTCGGTTGCCGTCTTTTCGACTTCCTGAGCTTTGGATAAGTCGCCAAAGGCCAAGCCGACTGCTGTCTCGATGTTCCGCTTGTATTCCTCGAGGCCTTCAATGAAGTCATTGCCTCGCAGCTCGGGTGAAAACTCGTGATATGGTGTGGTTCCTGTCCCGTCACCGCCATCAAGCGTCTTTACCAGGCGCTCTTTTGGTTTTGTCTTGTACCCAAGCGAATTGTTGACAGGAATAGCATCAATATCGGCAATGATTGACCGCTCTGCAGACTCGTATTCCCAGTCAAGCCGGCCATACTGTTTGTCAGCTCGTTTGATCATTCCGATTGCTGAGTCATAAATCGAAACGCCATTGAAAGAGTTGTCGATCGTGTTTTTGATCGGGTTTTTGTAGTAGCCAAAATCAGGCTTGGTCCAGCCCGGGTAACTGATCGATGCCGGCAGCTTAGCCCAGTCATCGAAAACGCCCAGGCCAACATCGATGCCCAGATCTGATTCGGAGTTGCCATGATATGCCGTGTTCGTGATGGCAAGCCCCTTGTCGCTGGCTGTGTGCCTCTCCAGTCGCCGGTAATAGTCGGTGTCACCCTTCCTGCGCAGCTCGACAAAGATCACGTCTATGAGCCTGCCCTTGCTGTCATAAGCGATCGGGATAAAGTTGCCCTGGCTGACATACTCGACCGAAGATCCCGCGCACAGAGGCT
>Ga0209066_10003891_pt1 | contig 16681 bp, 16 predicted proteins | sample All_14_2_FD_187198 | JGI IMG/M metagenome (GOLD analysis project Ga0209066, IMG submission 187198) | Freshwater microbial communities in response to fracking from Pennsylvania, USA - Allegheny Zone_MetaG_DW_15 (SPAdes) (version 2) ... | reverse complement strand
AACCAGATAGTTCAATCCAACCAGCATAACCACGGTAACACCGACAAGCAGAATGGATTTTATTTGGAAACGAAGGGGCGTTACAATACCCGGTACAGCTACAACCAGAAACTCATCAAAGGTGCCGAATTGCGGCAGAATCACATTGAACTCGCCGGTCGTCAGACTGAGAATAAGGCGGACTGCATCTTGCAAAAAGAAGGACATACCGATGGCAGAAATTAATGGTACCAAGCGCGGGGCACCGCGTAAGGGTTTGTAGGCAATACGTTCCACTGTTACTGCCAGCGAGCCGGAGATGATCATTCCGAGTATGATCGCGAGCGCAATGACCACATATTGATTCATTGTCTGCAACGCGCCAGTATGATCAAAATAAGCCATTAATTCAACGCCAACAATACCCCCGACCATAAAAATCTCACTGTGCGAAAAATTGATGAATTCCAAAACACCATATACCATTGTGTAACCCAATGCAATGGTGGAATAGACAAAACCAATAGTTAGTCCGTTAATAACAACCTGTGGGAGGATCAGCAAGACCCGTTCCACGAGATCAAATTCCGTCATAGCACTACGAAAGATAAAAGCGAGTAGGACGGTAAAAAGAGACAGGACCAGACTTGCTCCCAATGCAAATACAAGGATTTGCCCGATGGGAAAGAGGATGAACTTGTAAAAGGGGTTTGATGTGAATTGTTTCATTTCTTCAATACCTGTCCTTTTATATTAATGAACCTCTCTCCCTGTACAGGGAGAGAGGTTTTCGATCCAAATCTGAAACTTATTTGCCGGGGGAGGGCAGGTCGAAGCTGTCGATGATCTCGTTGGTGCCCCATGCATCTTTGGTGGAAGCGTTAACCTTGATGATGAAGTACTTGGCGAGGGGAAGATCACCGATTTCGTCGAAGGAGATGGTGCTGGTGAGACCTTCGTAGCTGACGGCGCGGATGGCTTCAGCAACCTGTGTGCGGGTGGGCATGCCACCAGCAGCTTCAGCAGCAGCCTTGATCGCGGTCAAGCAGACGCCCATGGAGTCATAAGCCTGTGTGGCATAAGCTTCAGGAGCAGCACCGAACTTGGCGGTGTAGTCTTCAACGAACTGGGCAGCTTTCGGGTAAGCGGAAGCGGGGCCAGCAACGGTGGTGTAAGCCATGCCGCCACCAGTGGTGAGAGCATCACCAGCGAGGTCAGCGAGATCGCTGGAGTCCATACCATCGGTGCCGAGGAAGGTGCCTTCGAAACCGGCTTCACGAGCCTGCTTGAAGAACACGCCAGCCTGGTTGTAGATACCAGCAAAGAACACTACGTCAGGAGCGGCAGCAACGAGCGGGGCAATGATCGCGTCAAAGTTGGCGGTTTCTTCGGTGCCGACAAAGTCAACAACGGTAATGCCATCTTCTTCAGCAGCAGCGCGGAAGAATTCAGCAACGCCCTGGCCATAAGCGGTCTTGTCATGAATGACGAAGACGGACTTGGCGCCGAGGGTTGAGAAAGCATATTCTTCAGCAGCGGGAGCTTGGACATCATCACGACCCACAACACGGTTAACTTCGAGGTAACCACGGGTGGTCACAACGGGGTTGGTGTTGGCGGGGGAGATGAAGGCCAAACCAGCGGTGTGATATTCCTCAGATGAGGGGATCATAACGCCGGAGTTCAAGTGACCAACACCGCAGAGGATCTCGGAATCGGCAACAATGTTCTTGGCATTCGCAACGCCGACATCAGGGGTAGCCTGATCATCGTACGGGGCGAGCTCAACATCGTAGCCCATAGCAACCAAATCGCCGCTCAATTGCTCGAGGGCTAATTCAGCGCCCTGCTTGATGGCTACACCGAGCAAGGACTGTCCACCGGAGAGGGGGCTCTGGGTGGCGATTTTGATTGTGCCCATGGATGCAGCAGCGGGGGCTTCGGTGGCGGCGGCGGGAGCCTCTGTAGCGGCGGGGGCCTCAGTGGCGGCGGCGGGAGCCTCTGTAGCAGCGGGTGTGCCACAGGCGGCGAGTACCATGCTGGCAACAACCAACACGGATAGTAAAGCGAGCAAACGCTTATTCATTTCTGTACTCCTCCAAATGTTTGTTAGGTGAAATCAATTTCCCGCACACGCGGGTGACTACATGTAGTGGACAATACTACGAATGTCGGCCTCACCTCCTTTTGAGTTGAATTGGCATTGTGCCAATATACAAAGTAAGCCTTCAAAAACCCTGGTAACTGGATTTTTTTCAGGCTTACTTTTCACCACTAATAAAAAGCCTACTATTTTTTATTAAGCAGTAATAATAAGGGGATTTTAGAATTAGGTCAAGTGTTTGTGTCTAGACTTTTATGGAGGGCTTAGGAGTTTCCGTGAGGTTTGTACAAGAGTTGTTCGCGGATGCGCAAGTCTGTATTTCGGATTTTCATCGCCAGATCCGCAGCAAGATTGTGCATAAGGCGATATCCAAGTTGCGGATAGGTTTCGCAAAGCATGATTAACTTGTCCCGTTGGATGACCAACAGACGCGTATCCTTTTGGGCGGCCCGAGCAGAAGCGGAACGTAATCCTTCATCCACCAATGCTACTTCGCCAAACGATTGTCCTCTGCGAAGCCGTGCAACGGCCGTCTCTTTTTTTTCAAGATCACCCGTCGTGCTGCGATTGATTAAGATATCCACTTCACCCTGCACGATCACATATAATTCCTTGCTGCTGCTGTTTTCCTGAAACACGACTTCCCCGGAATTATAAACAACCTCCTGACACAAATTTCCAACCAACTCTAGTTGAGTTGGAGTGAATTGATAGAAGATATCACTTTGTTTCAGAAAGTTGATAATGTTATTCATATTGGTAGAATCCTTTGCACGAGTGTAGCATATTCAATGGTGGAGTGCAACGCTTCATTCTAAGGGTAGGCCTGAATTAGCCAATCGAGCGGATCTACCTGTATACCATTTACCCACAATTCCCAATGCAAATGCGCACCAGTTACACGCCCGGTTCCACCCACGAGTCCAATCACCTGGTTTTGTTCCACCATATCACCTACTTGCACCTGAATGGCGGATTGATGCCAGAAGCCGCTATAAACTCCCCAACCGTGGTCAATGACGGTTGCATTCCCACGTACCGTCCATGGGCCTGCGAATACCACGCGTCCCGCTGCTGGAGAGGTAATTGCTAGTCCATCTCCACCGCCAAAGTCTAGCCCTGTGTGAAAGCCTGGTACTTGCAATTCGGTTCCTTGCCCAATGTATGTACGGCGGTTTCCGTATCGTGAAGTGAAGTATGTTGAATCAGCATATGCAATGGCCGGGGAAATAAACTCACCAGACCATAGTTTTGTGGAAGTAACAGGAGTTGTGATACTGATTAATTGTTGTAATTCGGGTTCTGTGGAAGCCGGGTCAATTGTTGCAGGGTCCACGTATAAAAGTGGGTCTTCGGGGTAATTACCCGAGACGATCAAGATCAACTGTTCGTACGATTGCTTGCTTCCATCAGGCAGAGTCGCATCTAGGCGTAATGGATAGACGCCAGGTTCCAACAAGGCATGGACACCTTGCAAAGCGACTTGGTTTCCACTTTCATCTGGAAAGAAGTTCAATAGATGATCAACAAGCAAGCCATTTAATGTAACACCAGGGATAGTCTTTACTTTAATAACTCCGGTGCCGCCTTGTTTAATCGGTAGGTCACGTATTTCTGCACTGACAAAGACGGATGGTAAGCCAGTTGTACCTGCATCATTGCTTTCGCCAGAAGAAAAAAGTGTATCCCCTGGTATTCCGTCCCAGGATCCTTTCAGACCGTTAATATCAGCAAGCGACCAAATATCAGTATTATTTTTTACCGCCACTTCAAGCAGAGATTCGCCTGAAGTAGGGGAGATGCGTTTGTTGTTTTGGCTCTCGCCCTGCCCCGGAAGTATCATGCTCACGCCCACATAAAATTCACTTGGGCTGATAACGTGATTGAGTTTTCGGAATAAGCTATCGGGGACTTGTGTTTGGCGCATGAGACTGCGGTATGAATCACCAAAGTTAATGATCTCAGTACTCAATACCCCAGTGATTCCATCAAGGCCTGGTATGACGAGCTGCTGTCCTGCTGTTAATTGATTTGCATCGGCAATTCCATTCGCGGCCATCAGTTCGTCCAGACTCACGTTGAAGCGGGATGCAATGGAGGAAAGACTATCACCAGGTTGCACAACATAAATGGGTCCGCTGGCATCTTGAGCTTGGACGGGTTGTGATGAAACAAGCAGGCCCATTATTAGAAAAAGAATCAGAATTACGCGTTTATACATTCTTAAATTCGACCTTATCACCGACTTCATAATCTCCAAAGCGGTTGGGGTGGATTTCTAATGTGAATTTTGCATCTGCCTTGGGGAAGTAAGCAGGATGCCAAGATTTTGCAATTATTTTGTCTACCACAGTCATTTCCGAGTTGATCCAAAAGACTGCCAGATCGAAAGGTACGAAAAACATGTGAATGGAGGTGTCGAGGCGTGAATCGCGTTTTTCGACGAGGAGCAGGCCTTCGTTAAGAGAGAGGCGGGTGCGGAACATGAGTCCGCGCAGTTTGCAAAGGAATGTATCGCAATATCCCACCTGCGCGGGTTGCTCAATCGTTTTCGTTAGGTTATTTATTGTAATGGTTTGGGGCATGGGTATCATAAATTCGGGCGGCTGGAGCGCCGCCCGAAGGATAAGAAATTGATTTCATGATGATTTGCTAAATACTTTTTCCACACTATCCATTAATTCTTGTGGGCCGAAGGGCTTGGCGATGTAGTCATCTACTTTTGCTATATGCAGGCCAAGGACTTTATCTATGTTCTGCGCCTTGGCAGTGACAACAATGACAGGAATCTCACGTGTAGAAGTGTCTGCTTTCATTTGTTGGTATACTTCCCAACCATCCATATCGGGCATCATCAGATCAAGCAGAACAAGGTCTGGAAGCAACTCGCGAACCATCTTAATGCCTTCCACTCCACCCGCTGCGCCAATAACATCAAACCCACGGCGACCAAGAATCAGCCGTATCAAATCGATCATTTCAGGTTCATCTTCGATACAAAGTATCTTCTTGACAGTGGTACTATTCATAATTCTCCTGTCTTCAAATCAAGTTTACCATAAAACAAAAATGGACTTTGCAGATGAAAATCATTACTTGGAATGTAAATGGGATCCGTGCTGCACTCGGAAAAAATGCATTGGATTGGGCATTTGCGCAGGAGCCTGATGCCCTGTGTTTGCAGGAAGTAAAGGCACGCGAAGAGCAATTAAGTGAAGAACAGCGTGCCATATTGAAACTTCCCTTTATATGGAACGCGGCAGATCGCCCCGGGTACAGCGGGGTAACGACATTCCATAAAAATGTCCCAGATGAAGTCGTGATGGGGATGAATGCTCCGCAATTTGATGTGGAAGGACGCGTCATTCAATCCCTGTGGAATGATCTGCGCCTCTTCAATATTTACTTTCCGAATGGCCAGCGTGGACAAGAACGCGTGAATTACAAGCTTGAGTTCTATGCTCATCTGCTTGAATTATGTAATTCGCTTCATAAGAAAGGGGAGAATATTATTATTACAGGTGATTTCAATACTTCTCACATGCCCATTGACTTGAAAAATGCGAAGGCGAATGAAAAGACCTCGGGTTTTTTGCCTGAGGAGCGTGAATGGGTACAGAAGTTTTTGGATAATGGATTTGTTGACGTTTTTCGCCATTTGTATCCTGATAAAATCCAATACACTTGGTGGACATATCGCTTGAATGCACGTGCGCGCGGTATTGGCTGGCGTTTGGATTATTTCCTCGTTTCAGAAGCGCTTGTACCGCGGGTAAAGGATGTCATTATCCATGAAAATGTGATGGGTTCGGATCATTGCCCTGTGGAGTTGGTGTTGGATTGACCTGTATTTTAAATTTATTCCCCAAAGTGGGTGATTGTATTTCGGGGGATGCGATGTATTATATATAGCAGAATCTAGTTTAATCATGTTGACAAGTTTAAATATGCTATCATGTCGAAACTTCTCCTTGAGAAGTGCGTATTTCATGTTCATGGTGCATCATAATTTTATTTGGAGATAAGGATGAAGAATACGAAAATAGGAATTCCCGTAATAATTGCTGCTGTAGTTATTTGTATAGCCTGTGTATGCTGTGCTGTTGCCGGGCTTTATTTTTATGGAGATACTTTGTTTGGGCTTTCTCCGCAAACAAATACGAATGGCCCTTCTGAGGTGATTGTCCCTGCAGATACCTCCAACCTGCCGGAGTGGACTGTTATCGTCTATGCAGATGCAGATGATGACATTCTTGAAGCCGATATGTGGTTTGATGTAAATGAAATGGAATTGGTGGGCTCAAATTCACAGATGAATATTGTGGTGCAGTTAGACCGCGCTGTGGGAGCTTTTAATGGTGATGGAGATTGGACGGATACCCGCCGGTATTTGATCACTCAAGATAACGATGTCAATACCATTACATCCCCAGTGGTTGAAAGTATAGGCGAAGCCGACATGGGTAACCCCCAAACTTTGGTTGACTTCGTTTCCTGGTCCATCCAAAAATACCCCGCAAAAAAATATATATTGATCATGTCTGATCATGGAGCAGGTTGGGCCAATGGCTTCTCGGATCTTAGCTCTGGCAATACTCTTTCCTTGCCTGAGATTACCGACGCAATTGCTCAGGTGCAACAAGCTATGGGAGGACAGAAATTTGAGATTATTGGTTTCGATGCCTGTTTAATGGGCATGATGGAAGTCTACGGTTCGCTGTACCCATATTCAAATTATATGATTGCTTCTGAAGAAGTGATCCCCGCTACTGGTTGGTCTTACACAGCTTGGTTACAACGCCTTGCTCAAAACCCTGCGGTCGGCGGACGTGAAGCTTCGGAATATATTATTTCTACGTATATCGTAGAAGATACCGCTCTGACGATGACACGTCCTACCTCCGAGATATCACAAATTGAAGCGGATACGACCCTAAGCGCCATTGATAGCGCACGCATGCCAGAGTTGATCAATGCTACGAACCAGTTCATTGCCACGCTGGCTAATGTGGATCAAGAGTGGGTGGCACAGGGGCGCCAATATACGCGTAGCTATTACTCTGTGTTTGATGAGAGCCTGCCATCTCCATACATTGACCTCATCAATTTTGCAGAGATCATGGCGACTACGAATGATCCTGCTATTGTGCAGGCAAATGAGCAGCTGCGCATTGCTGCTGGCAATGCAATTGTCTCTGAAAAGCATGGAGCTGGTATGGCTGGGTCGTACGGTATCTCGATCCATTTCCCCATCTCAGATATTTATCAGTTTACAGAATTCAGTAGTGACGCGCCGCTTCGTTATGGCATTGATGCGGCCAAATTCCTTGAGCAATCTTCTTGGGATGAGTTTTTGGCTTTCCATTACACGGGACAGGCATTTATTCCGCAGCAGGGACAGGCTTTCGAACCTAATCGCTCCAGCCCAATCGTTGCACCAGGCGCATCGGAATTAAGCCTCGCCCCCGTTCAGCTTTCTGACACTGAAATTACTGGAGATGAAAAACTTATACTGTCCACTACAGTAACAGGTGATGTTTCATATATTTATTTCATCCTGTATTTCTATAACCCCGACGCAGATGCTTATTGGGTTGGAGATATTTCCTTTGTGTCAGCTCCAGAGACTACCACTGTAGGCGGAGTAAATGCACCAGATTATGGTCCAAGTCCAATTGAAGTGACTTATGAATGGGACCCAAGCCTCTTTGTTCTCATGGATGGGCAAAAGGAAGAATTTGCTCTCTTCGAGCCTGATGAATACCTCAGTGCAGAAGGACTGACAACCTACTCCTTGTATGGGCAATATACGCCGATTAATGGCTCTGCACCAGTAGATGCAAAGTTGGTCTTCGACCCGGACGGCAATCTTCTCAACGTTTACGCTATGCCCGACCCTGATGGTGATGGTATTGCCACCGCTGTTGCGATCACACCACAGATCGGCGATACATTTGAAGATTATGTTCAGTCCTACTATTTCAACGAGAACAACGAATCCTATTTTGATTATTCATTGAGCGGCGATATCTTTACGTACGGAGAACAGGGCTTCTGGTTCGAGTCTCGCTATCCTGTCGACGGTGAATATTCCATCGGCTTCTATGCTGTAGACTTTGATAACAATATTCAAGAAAGCTACTCAAACATTACGTACGCAAGATAGAAGTATGTAGTTTACAAAAAGACTTCGGAGTACATCTCCGAAGTCTTTTTATTTGGATAAAACTTTTTTTGTTGCATCAAATGCCAACGGTGGTAAATTGACACGCTCAAACCATTCCGCTGCATCTGCATCATCAGCTGGAGCTAAATCGCCACTGAGCACCTCAGCAACATAGACAATAATGAAGTCTGCACCGCGCTCGTGCTCGCGACCAGAAATCACATCGACCACACGTTTCACGCGCACACTCAAACCTGTTTCTTCCCAACATTCACGAGCCGCTGCCTTAGCAGGGTCTTCTCCGCCATTGACGAATCCAGCAGGTAGAGTCCACAATCCACGGAATGGTTCATTGGCACGCCGTACAAGCAACACACGGCTGCCATCTTCAACGAGGACAGCCGCAGCAACTTTGGGATCTTGAAAGTGGATGTAACGACATTGCGGGCAAACAGGCCGAACCATGCCAAATTTATCTTTATGCTCAACTTGTGCGCCGCAGCGTGGGCAAAAATTTATGGGGCTGTGATGGGCCATTGGGAATCTATTGCCATCTGCGCGAAGCGGATTTTTGTATAAGCCACATTGCAAGTCCACTCAATAGAATGACAGCCAGCAAAATAATCTGCCATGTGATAGGGATTACCGCTTCATTCTGAATAGGAGGCTGATTCTGTAATGCTGATTCAGGGTTGGCCTCTTTCGGAGCTTGCATCGAGTCTGCGGCTGGGCCTCCTTCACGCAGAGTACCATCTGTTGTAGGAGCAGGAATCATTTCTGCAGATGGTGCCTCAAGAGGAGCTTCAGTTGCGGCGGGGGCTTCGGTTGCTGCAGCTTGCATGGCTGTATCGTTTCCACCGCCACCACCACCCATTCCAGGTCCACCGCCATAACCCATGGCTGGCGCCGGGGCTGCTGCGCCGCCAAACGCGATGCGCGGGACAATGGAATTGGCTGCAAAGGTGAGCATGAGGAGAATGGTTGCGAATGCGGTTGAGAATCGGAAAATGGGATAGGTACGTGGCAATGGTGGTCTGAGTCCAACCATTTTGCGGGTGAGTGTGAAATTGCGCGGAGCTTTGCGGGCCGGGAGTTTGCGGAGAATGCTGCGAGTGGCGCGAATGTCATTTAATGCAGAAGCAAGCTCGGGGTCCGAAGCGAGGCGGGTTTCCAATCGCTTGGACTCAGCTGTATTGAGTTGTCCATCCAGATAGGATGAGAGGAGTTCGATATCGTGAAATTTTTTCATAAGGTACTTTCCCCTTCAAGACGAAAAGAAGCGGGTAAAAGTTCCTCGAAGCCGCGCAAACATTCGCGCAGGCGTAAACGCGCACGTGCAAGACGGCTCTTGATAGTGCCAAGCGGGACTTTGGATGCAACTGCCACTTCGGTATAGTCCATGCCTTGAATATCTGCCAACACCACTACTGTGCGGAAGTCAGTGGGCAGTGCATCCAGACAATGCTGAATGGCGTGTTCAAGTTCATCAGCTTCAGATTTTTCGGCAGGTGTCATGTTGGGATCTGCCAGCCATTTTGGCGAATCCATTTCTTCACCGTCGCTGGTTTCAGGTTCGAGTGGGGTAGTGGGGCGACGCTTCTGGCGGCGCAATTCGTCGTAGCAGGCATTGGTGACGGTTCGCATGAGCCATGCTTTGAAGGAACCGCCGCGAAATGTAGAAATACTTCGGAAGGCGGAGATGAACGCCTCCTGTGCGGCATCTTGTGCGAGGTCTTCATCACCGAGGATGCGGACGGCTGTGTTAAATACAGTGTCCTGATAATGCAGGATCAATGTGTTGAACGCGTCAAGGTCACCTTTTTGTGCGGATTGGATGAGTGAGGTTTCGTCCATGCTTTTATTTTACCCGCTAAATGTTGGAAGAGTTATTTTTTTGTAATGACCCAAAGGTCAGTTCGGCTCATCGTCTTATTTTGCAACACGCCTTGCGATAAAAATATAAAGCCATCTCCAAACGACCATGCCGATGGCATTGCTTGAGCCGAGTATGAGCGGAAAGAGAGGGAGCATTGCCGCGCCTAAAATTGCTGCCCGCACTGTGGCTGCCAGTGGAGCGAGGAAGAGCATCACCAGGATGATGCGCCAGAGATTTTTGGGGTTTGCAATGATCTGTTCGTCGAATAGACCCATCCACGGAATGAGAATAAACCAGCCGACTACCATTGGAAGGAAAACAGCTGCCATACGGGGCAGGTAGGATGTGTCTGTTTCGCCGTGAGTGGCAAAGCCAATGACGGTGAGAATGGCAAACGAAATAATATCGCCGATGATGAGGATGTTTTTCTTATTCATTTAATATTCACCTGTTTGAAAAGATCCTAAAGGTTTTCAAAACCTTTAGGATCTGATTTTATTATTCCCTGCGACCCTTTGTGATAATGCGAATTGGCGTCCCCAGAAAACTATATTCCGCGCGGATCTGATTCTCCAGATACCGAATATAGGAGAAATGCATCAAGCTAGGTTCGTTGACATAGATCATAAATGTCGGCGGGTCACTGCGGACTTGGGTGCCGTAGAACATTTTGAGCGCACGCCCCGCATGAGATGGGTGCGGATGCGCATCCTGTGCCTTGTGGATGATCTCGTTGATGGTGGAAGTCGTCAGACGAGCAAGGCGTTCTTCCTGCACTTGCAATGCCATCGGCATCACCTGCTCCACGCGTTGACCTGTTTTGGCAGAGATATATAAGATCGGCACATAGTCCATAAAGTTCAGGTCTTGGCGGATCTTTGCTGTAAAGGCATCCATGGTATTGCCGTCTTTTTCGATGGCATCCCATTTGTTGACGAGAACCACACATGATTTCCATTCATCGAGAATGAAGCCTGCAATGTGCGCATCTTGTGAGGTGATACCTGTGGTGGCATCGATCATCAGCAGGGCGACATCTGCGCGCTCAATGGATTTGAAGGAGCGCAGCACGCTGTATTGTTCCACGCCATGCTCGATCTTTCCGCGCCGACGGATGCCAGCTGTGTCGATCAGCGTGACCTCGATCCCATCAAATTCGATCTTGGTGTCGATGGAGTCTCGGGTGGTTCCGGCAATCGGGCTGACGATGACACGTTCTTCACCGACCAATTTGTTCAACAAACTGGATTTACCCGCGTTCGGTTTACCGACTAAAGCGATCTTGATGCTATCATCGACCTCATCCTCTTTTTGTTCGGGGAAGGAGGCTACGAGTGCATCCAGCAGGTCACCTGTGCTGGTGCCGTGAATTGCAGAGATGGCATATGGTTCACCCAAACCAAGCTCATAGAACTCGGAAGACTGTTCTCGTCTCTCTCTGGATTCGCACTTGTTGACCACTAAAAAGATCGGCGGCCAGAAGGTGCCATCTGGTAATTTCTTTTGCGAGCGGCGCAGGATCGTTGCCACTTCGCGGTCTGGTTCAGTGACGCCAGTCTCACCGTCATTGACGAAGAGAACTGCATCCGCTTCTTGAATGGCAACTTGCGCCTGCCTGCGGATATCTTCAATGAAGTCAACCGACCCGGTGGAGAGCGGAGTTTTTCCGCCGTGGGTCGGGTCGATACCGCCCGTATCCACAATGCTAAAGCCGCGTCCGTTCCATTCTGCTTCGCCGAATAAACGGTCACGCGTGGTGCCGGGGGTGTCATCCACAATTGCAAGACGTTCGCCAGCAAGGCGATTAAATAAGGTTGATTTGCCGACGTTGGGTCTGCCTACTAATGCTACAACAGGTTTCATGATGATCTATAGTTCCAATTTCTTGATTATGGTGTGGGGGACGGTGTTGGTGTCGTTGTTGTGGATCGAATGGGCGTGATGATCACTTCCACAGTATTTGGCAAAATCGACTCAACAATCACATCTGCGATCAGAATTTCCAGATTGGGAGTGATCTGGTATGTTCCTGCAGGTAATCCTGTTAAGTCCACTGTGGCGCGTACGCCCTGACGGGTGAGTGTATCCAACAGAGATAGCGGTCCGGAAATGATCACGTCAACCGTTGTGGGGGATACCACTGCGGTTAACCCGCTTTCAAGGCCGATGATCTCAATCTTTTCTCCAGCCAGTGTAACACTACTTTCAATCGGCGATACCCCGGCTTGTATTAGCACGGTTTGCTCGCCAATAATAGAAACGCCTTCAGGTAAGTTGATCGAAAGGCGGGTATTGATGTCGTCTTGTGCATTTTGCAAATCGAGAGGTTGTGTTTCCAAAACGCCAGGCAGGCTAGAAACAAGTTGTGGATCTGAAGAGAAAATGGTTACAACAGGTGGAAACACAGACAAGTCGGTAAGGCGATATCCGCTTGCAACACGCCCAATGATCGTAACTTTTACAGCTACGTCCCGGTATCCACCTTGCTGACTGACAGGCAATATTACGTGGATTGATTCAGGAGAGACAGAAACTCCATTTACGTCCTGACCTTTTTCGTCCAAAACTTCGACGGTTAATGCCTGATCAAAATTTTCACGGATTCCACTCAGGTTGACAGAAACGCGTGCGCGTGCCACCCGTTCAACCTGAGATTGGGCACCAGATACGACAACTTGTACTGGCTCCATACTAGTCTGGCCGATCTGATACCCAACGGCAGCTTCTCCTGATAAGCTTAAGTCTACATCCAGAGTCTTGGTTACGAGTGGTTCCAATGTCAATGTGATGATGCGCGGTGTAACCGATACGATTTGTACAGGGCGTTCTCTAATCTGGATTTGTAGCTCAAGCTGGTGTTCCCCTGAACTAAGTCCTGAGAGATCCAAAATCGCACGGACGATTTGAGGGTCTGATTCGATCAAACTCCATACTGAGGTGGGCGCTCGCAAAGTAAGTTCCACTTCCTTTGGAATCTCACTGCTCAGCACCAGGTTTGGAGATTGGCCGATGATTTGTATCGGCACAGGGGAGGTAAGTGCGCGTGTTTCATCTGGGTCTGCTGAAGTAACGGCAGAGATCCAAACTGCCATTGCCAATGCAAAAGCCCAGAGAAACGTGCGGTAATTTTGGGAGATCCAGCGAAGCATTATTTGTCTTCTTTTCTATGAAACAAACCGGGTAAAAGTTTTTCAAAAAAGTTCGGCTTGTAGTCTCTACCGTTTGGACGGAAGAACGCGATCAAAATATTCTCAAGCCTTTCGGGGTCGAGGCGGCGTAACATTCTACCAGCATGCGCAATGGAAATTGCGCCAGTTTCTTCCGAGACAACCACTGCAATCGCGTCACTGGTTTCAGAGATACCCAAGGCCGCGCGGTGGCGTAATCCCATTTGTCGTTCCGGGGTGCGATTCAAAATTCCACTAGCAGAGAGGGGTAGCACACAAGCCGCTGCCGCAATCTGTGAATTGACAATGATAACTCCGCCATCGTGCAGGGGAGTGTTGGGATAAAAGATCTGTAATAATAACTCAGGTGTCACACGCGAATTTAATTGCACACCGGTTTGAGCAAACTCATCCAGGTTATCCAGTCGTTGTAAAATGATCAACGCCCCATGTTGACGGGCAGATAACCTTGCTGTGGCCATCACAACAGCATGGATGGTTTGCTCTAGGGCTACATCTGTCGATTTGACGGTAACAGGCCAAACGTTCCCCGCCCGCCCGAGGCGTTCGAGAGTTCTGCGAATTTCAGGAGCAAAAATCACCGGTAGGGAAAGTAACAAAGCAGGCAGGGAATTCTGAGCAAACCAGGAAAATGCAGGCAGATCCACAAGACTGGTGAGTAAGATCAGTGCCACCACGAGCAAAATCATTCCACGCAGCAAAGCCATGGCTTGTGTGTCCCGCAGGGAATACAGCAAGCCAAAGAAAATCAGCGTGACGAGCATGATATCAAAAACGCTCAGCCAGCTGATACGTTGAAAAATAAAAAAGAGGTTATTGAGGAATTCGGTCACTTTATAGGGTGGTACTGGTCAAGGCTCGGTAATCAGGGAAGGATGAATCCTAATTACCTGATACCGACCCCTAGACCCTAGATGGGGCGCAGGACACGGTCCTGGCGCAATTGTTTAAAGAAGAGTGCGCTGCTTCCTATTTGAATGGATTCGGTTGCGGCATCCTGCCAGGCTTGCACGCCGAGTGTTTCTGGTGTGCGCCGTTCGTAACCAAGTTGCTTCCAGAGTTCTTCCTGCGTTGAAAGTTCGCTCATTGTGAAAATAAGCGATGCTTCACTTTGTAATTCGCCGGATGCGCTTTCCACTTCCTTGATCAAAGTTTCAAGCGCTTTTTTTACATCTATGTGTTCTTCGAGAAAAATATCGGTGGTGCGTGCCACGAGATTTTCCACCTGCCAACCTGCCAGTCCTACGAGCTGTCCATCCTGCTCAAGAACCATGTAGGCTTTATCGCCAAAGCTTTCCATCACATCGCTGGCGGTCATTTTACGCTGGCCTTTGCTCAGACGTGTGATCAACTCTGCGATGGATGAAGAGTGCTTGGGCTTGCCGCGCTTGACAGAAAATTCACCGGTGGCTGTTGTCGGCTTTTTAATAACAGCTGTTTCTATAGCAGGTTCGCTCGCACCAGGGACAATTTCCTTCCAGGCTTCACTAACCTGTTTCCACAGATCATCATATGAACCAGTATTCGTGATGACGATGTTCGCAACGGCAACTTTGGCGCTTTGCGCCGACTGCATGTGAATGCGTTCCAAAGCCTGCTCGCGATTCATGCCACGTTTGCGGATCAGTCGTTCCACTTGAACATTTTCCGGGGCATTCGTCACCCAAATGGAATCACAGACCATTCGTAATTCGCCTTCCAGCAATTTGATCGCCTCAATTACGATCACTGGTTGGGACGCGCGTTTTGTGAGGATCTCCGTTGCCTGACGAACCAACGGATGGACAATGGCCTCAAGTTGTTTCAATGCCTCAGCATCAGAAAAGACGAGGTTGCCCAGCTTTTTGCGGTCGATCTCTCCATCTTTATTGATCAGCCATTTTCCAAACCTATCAATCACCTGCTGATAGCCCGGCGCGCCCTTCGCATACGTGCGGTGGGTGAGCGCATCTGCGTCAATGGTGTATGCACCCAAATGCTCCAACATGCGGCGCACCACGCTCTTACCAGTGGCGATATTGCCAGTTAGGCCGATCACAAATTTGCCGGGCATATTGCTCAAGATGATTCCTCTTTAATGCTTGTTTGATAAGTGCCTCTCTATTTTAATGTCTTTTCTCGAAATGTCCACCTGTGGCTCACTTCCTTAAATTGACAAAAATATCAGTTTCGAACGCGATTATTGTAAATATCTACTGCAGATGTTGACCGCCTCCCTCCTTGCGTGTATCATACATTTACCTCAGGTTGGTTGGGCAGTCGCGGTCCTGCGTTGTCGGGATCGAGGAAAGTCCGCACTCCATAGGGCACGGCGTCGGATAGCACCCGGGGCGGGGAAACCCCATCCCTTGTGGATGGGAACACGCTGAAAGGCGTAACCTGCCGGATAAGGGCCACAGAAACAAACAGCCCTCCATCCTTTGGGATGAGGGTGATGGTGAAAAGGTGGTGTAAGAGACCACCGGCGCGCGCAGTAATGCGTGTGGCCAGGTAACCCCCGCCGGGAGCAAGGCCAAGCAGGGACGAAATCGTCTGTGGACGATGGGAGACGGCTCGTCTTCGCATGTGCCTTTTCCTCTTGTGGGAAAGGCCAGTCCCGGGTAGGCTGCATCGAGCAAGGTGGTGACACCTCGCCCAGAGAGATGACTGCACAAGTGGTCCCCGCAAGGGTGTCCACTGGACAGAATGCGGCTTATAGACCAGCCTGAGGCAGTATTTTGAACCTTTACAAGAGAATATCTTGACATATAACTACCTCAAACTTGGTCAATCCAAAGATTCGCTTGGTTAAATTCATGATGTGAGGTTTCTTTCCCGGAAAGAAGCGAATGCAGTAAGTTTGATGCAATACGTGTTTCACGCATACCTGCTACTTCCATATAGTGTCGAAGTGTGGTTGCGACATCTTTATGCCGCAGGTATCTGCTGACGTATTTTATGGGAATACCAGAGTTAATCATGTAATTGGCAACTGTGGATCTGAAACGCCGAGGATTGATTTGATTAAACCCATGGTGCTTTTCAAAGTTTTTGATGGCACGGTATACGTCTTTACGATCCCATTGCTGCTTACTTTCCCTTACAAATAATGGTTCATTAGGACCAATGTGTTTGATGTAATTCCTGAGCGGTTCAATCAAGTAAGGGTATATGATGATTGACTGATCTTCACGGCTTTTTGTGTCACGTAAAATGATGGTTTCTTCGGAAAGAAAGATATCTCCTTTTCGTAGTTTGGCAACTTCGTTTGGACGTAATGCTTGATATCCAAGCAATGCTGCGGCAAGATATGCCTGAAATATAGGCCGTTGGTAAATAAATTTCAATTCAACCAACATTTCTATCTGTTCATCTGTCAGAAAGATTGG
>Ga0209066_10003890_pt1 | contig 16690 bp, 9 predicted proteins | sample All_14_2_FD_187198 | JGI IMG/M metagenome (GOLD analysis project Ga0209066, IMG submission 187198) | Freshwater microbial communities in response to fracking from Pennsylvania, USA - Allegheny Zone_MetaG_DW_15 (SPAdes) (version 2) ... | reverse complement strand
ATATTTACCATCGGTCAATTTAGATGTGGCTGTGGGGCGTGAACGGTCGCGCCCTGGATCATATAATGATAGCAATGGCGACCGTGTCTTGGATAATAAGCATTTACGGCGTGACAGATCATTGCTTGTTCGTCAGCCGATTATGGATTTGACCGTTATTGCGGATATTTTCTCGGCAAAAGATAAGCAGAGTATCGCCGATATAGACAAGCTGGGGACAAGGGATACTGTCGCGTTAGGCACTGTTACGGCCTATTTGAAACTTCTTCAATCACAAGTCGCTATACAACTTGCCGATCAATACCGAGTGTATCTGGATGGTTTGGCGAAGGTCATGCAGGCAAGAGTTGATGCCGGAGGGGCGACAGCTGCAGATCTGGACAGGGTTGTTTCTCGTTCCACTTTGGCAGAGTCGGCGCGCATGGAAGCTGTTGGTGAGTTCGAAATCAATCTGGCAGAGTTCAAGCGCCTGACGGGTGTCATGCCAATGAAAATTGTTGTTCCAAGCCGTCTTGCGCCGGATATTCCGGCAGACATGGTCAGTGCATCAAAGCGCGCATATCTCAATAATCCTACCTATTTGGGGGCGCTTAAAAAAATTGATCTGGATAAGGATGATCGGCATAAAGCTTATGCAAGTATGATGCCCAAAGTTTATGCCCAGTATTCTGGTGTCTATTCTTATAATGCTGGTGGGGCCGCGAATGCCAATCCTGTTGATGGTGTATATGCCACACAACGAACAGATACTGCGATGATTGTGGCGCAATGGTCGATAAATGGACTGACTCCGGTTGCGGGGGCTTTGTCAGCTGTCGAAAAAGAGAAGCAGTCTTATTTGCAATCTGTTGATGTTCGCAAGAGAATGGATCAGGCAATCCGTGCCAATTATACGGCTGTGAATTCAACAAAGAAGCGTCTGGCCGTTTTGCAGAAAACTGTTGAGGCAAACGAGAGAGTCGTGAAGGGGTTTGAAGATCAATATAAGAGCGGGACAAGGTCGCTTTTTGATCTTTTAGATGCTTATGAGCAACTTTATAATTCTCGCCTTAATCTGACCCGTGTTATTTTTGCGTACACACAGGCGTCATATCAAATCAGACAACAAATGGGGGAGATTGTCCCTTCTATTATCGATATTAAAGGATAGCTGGTATGGAAAGCGGCGGAGGAGAAGCAAACTATTGGCCTGGATTCGTTGATGCGTTGAGTAACGTGGTCTTGACGCTTGTCTTCGTTTTGGTGATTTTCGTTTTTGCGCTTGTCATGGCTTCTAACAAAGTCGAAGAAAAAATGAATCAAGTGATTGATGCCCAAAAAATGGAGAAATTTGAACAGTCCCAAGCTCAAACGGAAATCCAGAAATTACAAGAGATGCTCGCAAAGGCGCAAGCGGATCTCAAAGCGCGTGATGCCCAGAAAGACGGGAAAAGTAAAGCCAAGAAAGAAGATACGGGCGTCTTGGATCAAAATGCGTCCAGTGAAGCTGAATCTCCGCAGGAAATAGTTGTTCAGAGATCTGCTGAGGAAGAACATCAGGGCAGTTCCAGTATTGTCCAGAAGGGCGATAAAAAAATTACGATTGTATATCCTGAATCCGTATCCAATCTGGATGAAGCCTCTATGCAAGCATTGGAGGCTAATAAAGATTTGATTGCGGCGAAGGAACAAAAAAACAAGGTGATGATTAGGTCGATTATTGGGAATGAATCATATACCGCTGCCCAAAGACTTGCATATTACCGTGCTTTGTCGGCGCGTAATTTCTTGATTTCCAGAGGCGGGATTGACCCGACACTTATTTCATCGATCATTGTGAAGCCAGATGTTCCGGAGGCAGGGCGTGTTGAAATCCTCTTCAACAAACAATAGCAAACCTAATCATTCTGTCTTTAAAGAGAAGATGGAAGGGGGGCGGCTGTCTATTATTGCTGTGCTTTTGCTGACTATTTCATTGTTTGTATGGATGTCATTGACGCATTTATCACAAGTCGTTCGTGTGGAGGGGAAGATCATTCCTGCCGGCAAGGGGCAACAAATACAGCATCTTGAAGGCGGTATTATTTCAAGCATTGATGTTCAGGAAGGTGAACTTGTTCATAAGGGAGATCCGCTTTTAACAATTGATAGCACTATGGCAGGTGCCAGCCAGAGCGAAACGAAACAGAAGCTGGATGCTCAATTGGTTCGGGCTGCACGACTGAAAGCGGAAGTTGATAATCAGGATGTTTTTAATTTACCGCCGGAATGGAAGGATTTGCAGGTAGCCAATGCAGAAGTGCAATTATTCCATGCCCGCCAGGATAAATTAAACCGTGAAATCGCGGTTCAGAAAAGCATGCTGAATCAAAGAATTTCTGAACTGGCGGAGGCAAAGGCGCGCAAGGCACGTCTTGCAACGGAAATCGTCACGGCGTCAGAGCGTATGAATATTGTAACCACTATGTCCCAGAATGGCGCGGCCTCTAAATTAGAGGTGTTGGATGCCAAGGGGCGTGAGCAAAGCCTAAGAACCCAGTTAGGTGATGTTGCGGGAATGGTTCCCAAATTAGAAGCGGCCATTAACGAAGCGCAGGCGCGTATTGAAGAGGCGAAATCAAATTTCCGTGCCGATGCCCAAAATGAGTATGTTGCGACATTGTCGGATATCGACCGTTTAAAACAGATGTTGACTGCGGCAGATGACCGTATGAAACGAACCGAAGTGAAAGCCCCTGTTGATGGTGTCATCAACAGCATTTCGGTCAATACGGTGGGCGGAGTGATTAAGCCCGGCGAGATATTGTTGGAAATTACGCCATCCACACAAAAAATATTAATTGAAGCACGGGCTTCCCCCAAAGACAGAGGGTATCTCCATTCAGGCCTGAAAACCCAAATTCGTGTGTTGAGTTATGATCCCGCAGAGTTCGGGACTTTAACAGGTCAGGTTACTAAAATAGGGGCAGATTCTTTGAAAGATGCTAACGATCAGCCATATTATCAAGTCAGTATTCTGGTTGATAAACTTCCCGATGAATATAAGGGAAAAGAAATGATCCCGGGAATGACTGTCACTGCAGACATTGTTACGGGCGACCGAACCATTCTTGGATATTTGCTCTCACCACTTCATAAATTCACTTACAACATGTTTAGGGATCCGCGATGAAATTACCATTCAATTTTTCACATGAAAATAAACGAGATGCTGTCGCTTATTTTAAGATTTTATCTCCTGCGCTTTTTATGGTGGCTGTGACTATCTACTATCGTGAGTTTGTTCTGCATGCTATCCATGCGGGCTTTGCGATTAATATGAGTATTATTTTAGTCTCGTTATATGGGATTGTCCTTATTATGATGAGGATGCGTAACGCGCAGATTGATTTTAGGGTCATTGAACGATTTGGACGTGAGGTGAATCGGGGCGCCAAAATGAAAGACCTTTTGGAAGAGCCATGGATGAGCGGGGTTTATGTTCGTCATTATCTGGCGCACATTGCCAATACCGGCGGTACTCTCCATTCACAAATCGACCAGAATGCGATTGAAAATGAACTCCATGCTCTTCAATCCGAATATAATAATCGTCTGGAATTCCCGCAATTTATTGCTGGGTTCATGGTGGCGATGGGGTTATTGGGAACATTTATCGGGTTGCTGGAAACCTTGACCGGTATTTCTAGTATGTTGGACGGCATGGGGGCGCCAGGTGTCGATGTTGAAAAACAATTCGGTGAGTTGGTAACTAAGCTGCGTCATCCTTTGGCAGGGATGGGGATTGCGTTCTCTGCCTCCATGTTTGGTCTGATTACCAGTTTGATGTTGGCCATTATGATGGTTAACCTTCGCCGTTATATTAACAGGGTGATTTCTCTGGCGCGGAACGTGATGCATGATCTGACCGTGATCGCCTCTCATTCTGCCCCGGCTCAGAATGCGCAACCACACAAATCCGATGCGGGATTGGGGTCTTCCATTAACAATACAACGATTGCAGGGCGATTTGATTTGCTCACCCGCAAAATGGAAGCGGTTATTGATGCCATTGAGGCGAGCATCGGTGCAAACCAACGAATGATTGATATGATGGGTTTCGGCCCCCGTATGAAGGAGTTGAGTGAGCGCACATTGGACGAGATCAAGACGATGTCAACCAAAATGAGCGATCAGCAACAATTGACCAAATTGCTCATTGATCTTAACAGTGAGTCGGTCAAAGTTGGTAAATCTATTGTTGAAATAGATCAGGTTTCCAAAGAGACGGGCGAGGAAACCTTACAAGCCATTAAAAGTTTGGCATCTGCAGATATTTTCTTCTCTCAACGTCGCGACCAAGAATTCCGTGACCGCTTGATTGCAGAAATCAAAGCTTTGGCAAACGTTCAAATTGACCAGAAAAAACTGTCTCAATCGTTGATTGACCTGAGTGGGAATAGCATTCGTGGGCTTGAGGCCGTTGTGGGGGCTCAAAGGGAAACGAAGGGTGAATTAGGGGCTTTGGTCGGTCGTTTGATCGAAAGTATGCAAAAAGTCGAGGAAGTTGACATGGGTTCTGCGCGTCACCTCTATGATATTAAAGAAAGGTTAACTAAAATAGGTAATAATTTTAATGTGGTGGATCTTATTGCCTCGGGAGTTAGTGGACAAACAGTCTTGCTTGAAACGTTGGTTGAAGAAGCCCGCCTTTCGAGAGGGGATGAGGCGGTCCAAAACCCTGATTATGATGAATCAATACCACCCGGTTATGATCCACAAAACGGCTAGACTTCCTGATTAGAATGTTAAGAGGATAATGCTTTGACCGACACCGTAACAACCATATTATCTCCGGATGCCAAAGGTGCATTCACGATCAGTAAGCTGGCAAGAGCAGATATTGTTAGGGTTGATATTGTCGACGTTGACCTGATTTTGACGGCCAAAGGCGGGGCGCGTTTCGTTCTTCCTAATGCCGGGGTTAATGCAATGGGGGATGCTCCTCCTGCCATTCTTTTTTCTGATAAAACGGTTTTGTCTTCAGATTTAATTGGTGAAGTCGGCATTACAGTAGATGTAAAGCTGGATGATAAAATTCCATCCAGCGAAGATATTGTCGAAGCCAAAGAAAAAGAGGACAAGAAAGAGCAAGAGAAGCTCGAAAAGAAAATTGAGCAATTAGAAAAAGAAATCGAGACCCAGAAAAAGCAGCAGGAAGAAGAGCATAAAAAACAACAAGAAAAGCAGCATGAGCAAGATCAGAAGCATGCTCAGGCAGGGTCGTTGACAACCAATACTGAGGGCTCGGTAGAGCAGTTGGTTAAAGAGGCTCAAAAGATTGATGAAAATTTGCATCGGAAGGACTATGATTATGTTCCTCCGCATCCGTATAACCCTCCGCCATCACCTGTGACGTCTGCAAACGGTGTTCCTGCGCCGATTAGCTTAACACCATTTGTATCCATTACGTTAGGGAACGTGGTTGGGACGACTGTGGTCGGTAATTCTTTATATGGTGGTGGTGGTGCAATTGGTACGGGGGCGGATGCGTTTCTGGGGCCGCGTGATCCATTGCAATTTTCTGCCGCCACGATTACAGGCACTGCCGGAAATGATATTATTTACACATCAGGACCTTTGGTTGGGAATAGCAACCCAGTAGTAGATCGTTCAAATAATGCCAGAGAGATTATTCTAAACGTAGCCGGATATTTTACATCGCTCAAAAATATTACCATTAGTGGTGTTCCGGATAGCGTTTCTATTTTAGGCGCCACAAATTCCGGTGGCGGTGTTTGGATACTACCTTCAACTTACGCCACTCAGACGGTTGCATTTTCAATTATCTACGATATGGACGCATGGCGTAGCGGGTCGAATACGTTTGATATGTCCTTCACCGTTGCAGGGGAGGCCGCGAAAGGTCAAACTTTTAGCACAACACAAACTTTCCGTTTCATGTATGTGGATGTTACCAGCTTATCACAGATTACAGATCCTACACTTGTTTATGACTCTAAAGGGCAGACAAAACAGATTTATGTTTTGCCGACGATGTCGCAGCCGAGCATTATTAATTCTGACGATGGTGACGACCAAATCTATGCCGGACGAAATGTTGATACGGTTACAGTCGGCAATGGAAATAATCTGATTTATACTTACGAAGGAAATGACAGTGTTACAACTGGTTCAGGTAATAATACGGTTTATTTAGGTAGCGGTGATAATACGCTGACATCACTTGGTGGAAATGATGTTGTGACTGCTGATAACGGCAATAATACGATTAATGCGGGGAATGGTACAAATTCCATTACCCTTGGAAATGGCGTCAATACAGTTACCACTGGTACGGGTGATGATACGCTTGTCACCGGAACGGGGAGCGCAATTATTCAAGCCGGTGATGGCGTGAACATCATCACAACCAGTGCGGCAGTCATTAATATTACAACAGGCGCAGGGGCTGATACCATAACGGCTTCTAGCGGAAGTGGTGTTGTGGTTGCAGGAGATGGTATAAACTCGATTACCCTTGGAAGTGGTACTAATAACGTCACAACAGGAAGTGGTGACGATACTATTGTGACGGGAGCGGGCAATACGACCGTACAGGCGGGTGACGGAACAAATTCAGTGACCACTACGGCAACTGTTATCAATATCACGACAGGTATTGGGGATGATACAATATCAGCCTTAAACGGAAGCGGAACAATTTCTGCAGGTGATGGAACGAATTCCATTATCATCGGCGATGGCAATAATACCATCATCGCAGGGACTGGCACGGATACAGTGACCGCAGGGAACGGAAATAATACCTTTAATCTTGGTTCTGGTAACAATACGATTACTGCAGGAAACGGGAATAATACATTTATCAGCGGTGATGGAAATGACAATTACACGGCAGGTAATGGAACAAATATCTTCCGTGCCGGATTGGGGACGAATAGTTATACTGGTGGAACAGGAAGTAACACGATTGATTACAGTCTGTTGACGACAACGGCGGTTACTCTTTCATTATTGGCTGGTACTGCATCGGGGACAGGCCTTTCTGATACCCTTTCGGGCATTCAGAATGTTACAGGAACAGACTTTGCCGATACAATCACAGGCAATACATTAGCCAATACCATTTACGGTGGCGCAGGTAATGACACCATTACTGGGGGTAGTGGGAATGACACCATGTATGGCGGAAATGGAAATGACACAATTACCGGCGGAACCGGGAATGATACCATTTATGCAGGGGACGGAGATAATACAGTTTACACCGGAACTGCTGGAACGGATATTATTTATGGTGGTACAGGCAACAATACATTCATCGCGCAGCACGCTGGTGTAACCTATAATGGTACAAATGGCGCGGCGATATTGGCTGGGGTATACAATACGGTTAATTATTCAGCCGATACTGCAGGTATGACTATTAACCTTCTTTCCGGTTTCGGGAGTGGGGGATTGGCCAATGGTGACGTGTATATAGAGACATCTACTAACGGCGTCAGCACCATCAATAAGATTATCGGAGGGAGTGGTAATGACACATTTACAGACTCTAATGGTAATGATTATATTGATGGTGGAAATGGTAATAATACATTCAACATCTATAATGGAACGGATATTGTTATTGCAGGATCTGGGAATGATTATTTCAGTAGTATAGGAACGGGGATAAAAACATATACTGGCGGAACGGGCGATAATACCTATGATTTAGGCATTGCTACCGAGAATATGATATCGGGTGGGGGATTTGATCGTTTAAGATACACAAGATCTGGTTCTGGGGTTTTAGTCAATCTGGATAGTGTTGCCCATACAGTTGTCAATAGTTTGGGAACGAGTATAAATCTTGCGGCCACGAGTGGGGCAGGATGGGGGGTGACTGTTGCTGATGCATCATCTTACGCAATTGGTGATACATACTCTGGAGGCTCTATAGATTATTTCTGGGGAAGTACGAGTAATGACGTTGTTTGGGATAGATCAAATGGCAATCTTGAATTTGATGGAAACTCTGGAGTTGATTATTTCTTCGGAGGTTCAGGAAACAGCCTCATTCGTATGACCGATAATGATAGATTAGACGGGGGCGGTGGAACCGGTGACATCCTCTACGTTAATACCAGTAACAATACGGTCGTATATTTGGATGGTAGTGTTGATTTGAATTCAAATGGTATTGCGGATTCTCTTGATAGAGGGATTACATCGCTCACTATTGGGGCTGGTGCAAGCCCTACGGGTGTTGCAATTACTTATACTGGATTTGCACAGGGGTTTGGCGGGAATGATTATTTAAAAAACATTGAGTATATACTTGGTGAAGGTGGTAATGATCTGTTGGTTGGTAATGTTAATGCCAACTTTATATATGGACGCGGCGGGAATAATACCCTCTATGGGATGGGTGGAAATGATACGCTTTATGCGGCTGTTGGGGGTATTAATACTATAGATGGAGGGGCACAAACGGATACTGTCGATTTTTCCAATAGTTGGTATGCCTCCGGAACGACCACCGCAGCGTATGTTTTTCTTGCAGACGCAACATTCACCAGTGCCTCTGATAAGCAAAGTTATATGGGGGCTGGAAATATGTTTTATCAGTCGCTAACAGCAGGTGGAACGTTGGCCTCAATTGTGAATGTCGAAAATATTACAGGGTCATCTTTAAATGATGTCCTTTATGGGGACGCCAATGCAAACGTCATTACGGCAGGAAATGGAAATGACATTCTCGCGGGGAATGGCGGAGCAGATACTCTGAATGGTGGAAATGGAAATGATACATTCCTTGCCACAACATCCCAGTTTACTTCCGTCACTTTGATGGATGGAGGAGCGAATACAGATACGATTAAGGTAGCCGGCCTTGCACTCACCGCAGGGTCAATTACTGGGGCAAAATATAATAGCATTGAGGTTCTGGATATCCGGAATTCTGCCAGTGGCGGAAGTTACAGTATGAATGCCAATGATATTACAGGTCTGGCCGATGCGGGCACTGCATCTTCGGTGAATTTAAGGCTTGATACAGGTGACACATTCAGCCTAACTGTGGGGGCTGGAACAGGGGCTCTTAGCTATTTAGTGGCTTCCTCGACCGCAACAAATACGGTATATTACCTCTATTCCGATGCGGGTCATGCGGTGCTTGATACAACAAACCGCGTTGCTGTATTGGATGTATATACTGGCGCAGCGTAAGAGTATTCACATGAAGAACGAAAGCTTTGGTCTGGCCTCAGCCAGACTACTTGACGCTTTGGGTATTGCCCCCAAAGACCAATCATCTGTTGAAAATTTGACGGGCTTGCGCCGTGAATTGCAGACCAGCATCTATGACGTCGAAAAACTGGATATTATTAAGGGAACAATTATCTATGACGGAGCTGTTAAGGGCGGCATACTCTGTGGCGATGGTTTCGAGCCCGTGCCATTCATTCATAATGAACAAGGTCTGTTGAAGGTTTTGGATAACAGCCCCCAGCCTTCTAAGCCTTCTAAGCCCCCTAAGCCGACGACTTTGAACGCAGATCAGCTTCAAAAATATTCTCATGCTTATGTATTGAAAGAAAAGAAAGTTGCGTTCGGGGGGATATCACCGTTCTTTCGTCACTATAGTGGACGATTGTGGGATATTGTTGCCGCCGCTTTTCTGATCAACTTATTTGCACTGGCTTTCCCTTTATTCAGTAGTTTTGTGTACGACAAAATCATGGGTAACGGAATATATGAAACCCTCTGGGCTCTGGCGATATGCTTGGTGTTCGTGTTGGGGATCGAGTTTTTTATGCGGCTGATCCGCTTACAGGCTGCTGAACGATTTGCAATTAGTACGGAAACCGATATCGATTACGGCATCTTTAGAAAACTTCTGGCAACCGACATGAACAGTTTGCCGGGGATTGGATTGCTGTTAGAAAAATATAAACAAATTATTTCTTATCGTGATTTCTTATCATCTTCCTATCTGTTGGCTTTGGCAGATATTCCGTTCTTATTTTTATTTTTGGCGGCTATTTTAATTATCGCGGGGCCGATGGCTTTGTTGGTTGTATTATTTGGTGGGGCTTTAGCCCTCTCATCATCTCTGTTGCTGAAACCTGTTCTTGATTATGAAGCCGTCGCTAAAATTGGAAGTGAGCGCCGTTTCGGATTGTTGAATGATTTATTGTCGGCGCGTGAAGTGATTGTTGGCAGTGCGTTCCAAGGCGACATGCAAGAAAAATTGCGCCAATCAAGTGTCCAATCCGCTCTGGCGTCCAGTAAAGCGCGGTATTGGAGAGGGGTTGGTATGTCATTGGCCAATTCTATTTCTTACCTCTCCTACGTCGCTGTTCTGGTTGCGGGTGTGTATATGGTCGAGGATCATAAACTGACCTCGGGCGGATTATTGGCTGTATCCATGTTATCTTCGCGCGCGATGTCGGGGATGAGTTCCGTATCGAGTCTTATCCTGCGATATAAAGAATTTCGGGCGGCGTTGAAGGGGTTGAATTCGTTGCTTCCTGATAAGGCGGCTCGCCACGTTATTCCGCATGGGAAATTATCGGGGAATGTTCATTTTGAAAATGTGACGTGTCGCTTAAGATCAGATGACAATCCGGTGCTGGATAAAATTAATTTTAACATTGGGGCGGGTGAAATTGTCGGTATTGCGGGATCACCCGGGTCGGGCAAAACAACTCTCTTACGTTTGATCGCAGGGATTATTCCGGCAGATAAGGGGCGGGTATTGATTGATGATATTCCGACCGAAAATCTATCCCTTGATGATATTTCAATCAGCCTTGGGTATAAGCCTCAAGAGCTGTGTCTGTTGGAAGGGATGATTGAGGATAATGTTCGTGCGGGACGACCTCCGCTAGAGGCAGGGGCTCGTAAAGATTTATTACGCCTTTCAGGTCTTGAGTTTGCTTTCCGTGAAAGCGGTCTCAATTGGCAAACTGAGGTCGGGGTGAGGGGGATGAAGCTTTCTGGTGGGCAACGCCAGCTTGTATCACTTGCCCGTGCTTTTGCATATAATCCGTCATTGATATTGCTGGACGAACCTACAAACGGGTTGGATGCCGCTCTTGAAATGCATTTGGCGGAACAGATACGGAATTTGAAGGGAAAGGCTACCATTATTGTGAGCACGCATAGCCACCACATCCTTTCAATATGTGACCGCATCATAGTTGTCGGGCAGTCAAAAATATTGGCGGATGGACCACGGGAGCGGATTCTTCAAAAGAATTAGGCTTCCAATCTCTTTTTATTTTCATAATTAATGATCTTAGTCGTGAGCAGTTTTGAAAAAAAGGTAATATCCTTTTGCCTTTTCAAGCGGAATCACTATGATGAGGCCAATTTTCCAACCTCCATGGTTGTTAGAATTGACTGCAACAAAATAGACTATCGCACTGGAAACAAAGATGCTCGCCGATAAAGATAGAATTTTTACCAATATCTATGGATGGGATTCCTATACCCTGCAAGCTGCTAAAGCTCGCGGTGACTGGGACAATACAAAGGATATTATTGCCAAAGGGCGTGACTGGATCATTGACGAGATGAAAAAATCCGGTCTGCGTGGTCGTGGCGGGGCAGGTTTTCCGACAGGTATGAAATGGTCATTTATGCCCAAAGTATCCGATGGTCGTCCGCATTACCTTGTCATCAACGCTGATGAATCTGAACCTGGGACATGTAAAGACCGCGATATTCTGCGCCATGAGCCGCACAAATTGTTGGAAGGTGCTTTGATCGCAGGATTCGCGATGGGTGCCAACCGTGCTTATATCTACATGCGCGGTGAATTTTATAACGAAGGGTCAACCATCGTTCGCGCGATTAAAGAAGCCTACGCAGACGGATTGCTCGGTAAAAATGCAGCCGGAAGCGGTTGGGATTTTGATGTCGTGTTGCATCGTGGTGGCGGAGCCTATATTTGCGGTGAAGAAACGGCACTTATTGAAAGTATTGAAGGCAAAAAAGGGCAACCTCGGAACAAGCCACCATTCCCAGCGGGTGCAGGGTTATATTCATGCCCGACCACTGTGAATAATGTGGAAACCATTGCTGTTGCGCCAACTATCCTGCGTCGCGGTGGTGCTTGGTTTGGCGGGATTGGTAAGGACGAGAAAAATACCGGAACAAAATTATTCTGTATTTCAGGCCATGTGAACAACCCGTGCAACGTCGAAGAAGCCATGGGCATTCCGCTTAAAGAACTCATTGAAAAACATGCGGGCGGTGTTCGCGGCGGGTGGGATAATCTTCTTGCGATTATTCCCGGTGGATCATCTACGCCACTACTTCCGAAACATATTTGCGACACGGTGTTGATGGATTTTGATAGTCTTCGTGCGGTGCAATCCGGTCTTGGGACTGCGGGTGTGATTGTCATGGATAAATCAACCGACATCGTTGGTGCGATTGCACGTCTCACACATTTCTACATGCATGAAAGTTGTGGTCAATGTACGCCGTGCCGTGAAGGAACGGGGTGGTTATACCGTATCATGCAACGTATGGCGCGCGGTAATGCGACGATTGAAGAAATTGATATGTTGCTTGACCTGACCAAAGAAATTGAAGGTCATACAATTTGCGCGCATGGTGATGCATCTGCGTGGCCGATCCAAGGGTTGATCCGCCATTTCCGTCCTGAGATGGAGAAACGCTTGCTGGATTATCGTAAAGATGCGCCGCACGACATTCTGGCGGCAGAGTAGGGATAGAAACGTGTTCAAACAATTCGTTTTTATAATGGCATTGGTTTCATTTTTGTCGGTTGCACATGCAGACGATAACAATAAACCATTAACCGGACGCGACCTTGAGGACGCGACGAAAATGAATGATATTTATGCGCGTCATATGTATTCATCCACTTGTATGGAGCGTCAAAAGTCCCTTTACACGCCGAAGACTTTATCGCCTGCAGAAATTGCAGCACGGATGGAAAAATATAAAGAATCCTGTGATTGCATGACTAATGAGATTTTGAAAAAATTTACGCCGAATGATGTGATCGGTTATGTGACGCAATTGGACGGAGTACTGCCCCCTAATGTTAAATCAAGGGCGAAACCTGACCCAGTCACTGCCAAGAAATATTCTGGGATTTCAGCCCTTAACAGAGAAATAAGAACCCGCCAACAATGCGGATTTAAACAATAAGTTTTAAAAATAAATAATAGGATAAAGCATGCCAAAACTTAAAATCAACGGTACGGAAATCGAAGTCCCTGCGGGTACATCCATCCTTCAGGCATCGGAAATTCTGGGATATGAAATTCCGCGTTTTTGTTACCATGACCGCTTGAGCGTTCCCGCCAATTGCCGCATGTGCTTGGTCGAAGTCAAAGGGGCACCGAAACCTGTTGCGTCTTGCGCCATGGCGTGTGGTGAAAATATGGAAGTGTTTACCGACAGCCCGCAAGTTAAAAAATCCCGCCATGGTGTCATGGAAATGATGCTGATTAACCACCCGCTGGATTGTCCGATTTGTGACCAAGGTGGTGAGTGTGATTTACAAGACCAAGCATTTGGATATGGTTTCGACCGTTCCCGTTATACTGAAGATAAACGCGCGAAAACTGATCCGGAATTAGGCCCGCTTGTTAAAACCGTAATGACACGCTGTATCCAATGTACCCGTTGCGTCCGTTTCTCGGAAGAGATTGCTGGCGTTGCAGATTTGGGGATGATGAACCGTGGTGAAGACGCCGAGATCACAACCTTTATTGAAAAAGCAATTGCGTCTGAATTATCAGGCAACCTTGTCGATGTTTGCCCTGTGGGTGCGCTGACATCCAAACCTTACGCCTTTACAGCGCGTCCTTGGGAACTTCGCAAAACGGAATCAATTGACGTGCATGATGCCGTCGGAAGCAATATCCGCATTGATGCCCGCGGCAATGAAGTGATGCGCGTTCTTCCGCGCCTGAATGAAGATGTCAACGAAGAATGGATTTCAGATAAAACACGTTTCGCCCATGACGGGTTGAAACGTGCGCGTCTGGATAAACCATTCGTGCGCGATGCCGCAACCGGTGCTTTGCGTGCCGCATCATGGGACGAGGCATTTGCCGTTGTGACCCAGAAATTATCATCAACCCCCGCCAACAAAATTGCGGCGATGGTCGGTGCTTTGAATGATACTGAGTCCATGTTGGCACTCAAGGATCTGATGACATCACTCGGCGTTAAAAATATGGATTGCCGTACGGATGGCACTTTGTTTGATACTTCGAACCGTGCGGGATATTTGTTTAACTCGACTATCGCTGGCATTGAGCAGGCCGATGCGATTTTGTTGATTGGGACAAACCCGCGTTGGGAAGCGCCATTGGTCAACGCACGCATCCGCAAATCATTCGTATCCAAACGCGTGAAAGTTGGTGTGATTGGTGAACAACGTGATTTAACGTACCCGACCACTTATATCGGTGCAGGCCCTGAAAGCCTGAATGGCAATCACGCCTTTTTTGAAATTTTGAAAAATGCAGAGCGTCCGTTGATGATTGTGGGGCAGGGTGCTTTCCTTCGTCCCGATGGTGAAGCCATTCATGCGGCACTTTATGATTTCGCAACCCAGTTCGGATTTGTAAAAGACGGCTGGAACGGATTTAACGTCCTGCAAACCAATGCGTCCCGCGTCGGGGCTTTGGATATTGGTTTCGTTCCGAAAGATGATGGCCTCAATGCTTACGGCATTTTAGAAGCCACACAGAATAAAGGCGTTGAAGTCCTCTATCTTTTGGGCGTTGACGAATTTAATGTCGGCGCATCGATTGGCAAAGATACATTCGTGATTTACCAAGGTCACCATGGGGATCAAGGCGCAGCGCGTGCGGATATAATTCTGCCAGGTGTTGCGTACACTGAAAAAGATGGTCTGTATATGAATACCGAAGGTCGTGCACAGCTTGCCAAGAAAGCGGTTTCTCCGCTCGGTGAAGCTCGTGAAGACTGGAAAATTATTCGTGCGTTGTCGGATAAATTGGGCAAACCACTTGCTTATAATACTCTGGCGCAATTGCGTGCTCGTCTGGTTTCTGAATTTCCGCATTTTGCAAAAATCGGTCAGGTTGTGCCGGCCGCATGGGGCAAATTCGGGAAGGTCGGAGACGTACGCGGACATCCGTTCCATTCACCGATTGATAATTTCTACATGACCAATTCGATCTCTCGGTCATCGAAAACCATGTCGGATTGTACCAAAACGTTTATACACCCAACTCAAACTGCTGAAGCGGCGGAGTAATTGATGATGTTGACCGCATTGATGGAATTTTTAGTACCCTATCTTGGCGTATTCTGGGCAGAGGCCTTGATACTGGTCGGAACGATTGTTGTGATGTCACTCTGCATCATGGTGTTCGTGGCCTTTGTGACTTATGCCGAACGGAAAGTATTGGGCGCGATGCAACGCCGTCAAGGGCCGATGACTGTCGGGCCTTTCGGGTTATTGCAACCGTTTGCCGATGCGTTCAAATTGCTTTCTAAAGAAACCATTATCCCGACGCAGGCCAATAAACCTGTGTTCTTCTTGGCGCCGATTTTGATTCTGACATTGGCGCTTGTGGCTTGGTCGGTTATTCCGCTTGGCGCGCAAATGGTTTTGGCGGATATTAATGTCGGGGTTTTATTCCTGTTTGCTGTTTCATCCCTTGGTGTTTACGGGGTGATTATGGCGGGTTGGGCATCCAACTCGAAATATGCTTTCCTCGGCGGTCTTCGTTCAGCATCCCAGATGGTGTCTTATGAAGTATCCATGGGGTTGGTGATTGTGACTGTAATTCTTTGCACAGGTACAATGAATCTCTCTGGCATTGTGATGGCGGAACGTCCGTTATGGATGATTTTATTGTTGATCCCTATGCTCGGCGTCTTCCTGATTTCTATTCTGGCTGAAACCAATCGTCCACCATTCGACTTGCCAGAGGGTGAGTCAGAATTATCAGGCGGGTTTATGGTTGAATATTCTGCGGGGACGTTCGTTCTGTTCTTCCTTGGGGAATATATGAACATGGTGTTGATGTCGGCGATTACCGCCATCCTGTTCCTCGGTGGATGGAAAGTGCCGTTTGGTCTGGAATTCTTGGATTTTATACCTGGAATTATATGGTTCATTGCCAAAATATCATTGGTTTTGTTCTTCTTCTTCTGGGCGCGGGCGACTTTCCCACGTTACAGATATGACCAATTGATGCGCCTCGGTTGGAAAGTATTCCTGCCATTCAGCTTTATCTGGGTCATCATTGTCGCTGGAACATTGATTTATACAAATTCATTACCACAATAGGAATAGATATGTCCGCATATACCGTAGCCCGTTCGTTCTTGCTCATTGAAATCCTGAAAGGGATGGCTTTGACACTGAAATATATGTTCTTTGTCCCGCGTGTGACGATTAACTATCCGTATGAAAAAGGCCCGATTTCGCCGCGTTTCCGTGGGGAGCATGCGTTGCGCCGTTACCCGAACGGGGAGGAGCGGTGTATTGCGTGTAAATTGTGCGAAGCGATTTGTCCTGCCTTGGCGATTACGATTGAGGCTGAACCACGCGAAGATGGTCAACGCCGTACCACCCGTTATGATATTGATATGACGAAATGTATTTACTGTGGTCTCTGCCAAGAGGCCTGCCCAGTTGACGCGATTGTTGAAGGCCCGAATTTCGAGTTTGCGACCGAAACAAGGGACG
>Ga0209066_10003889_pt1 | contig 16693 bp, 14 predicted proteins | sample All_14_2_FD_187198 | JGI IMG/M metagenome (GOLD analysis project Ga0209066, IMG submission 187198) | Freshwater microbial communities in response to fracking from Pennsylvania, USA - Allegheny Zone_MetaG_DW_15 (SPAdes) (version 2) ... | reverse complement strand
ACCATGGCGACATTCTGGAACAGGCGGTGGTTCCGGTGCTGCCCGGCGACACGGCACAGGCGCTGGCCGTGCGCGTGTTGACGCAAGAACACCTGATTTACCCGCGCGCCGTGGAGCGTCTTTTAGCAGCTTTGGCCTGATTCACCACGCGCCAACGGCGGGCCATCAACCCAGCATGCGGTGCAACCGGCTTCGCCGGGCCGTTCGCATGGTCTCTTTGGGAGTGACGGGCGCAGCCCGGCGCGGGGAATATTTACATGCTCTTGTGAAACACCAGTCCCGCGTGCTCGCGCATGGCGTGGAACTTGATCTTGGGCCAGTTCGCCTCCACCGCGCGCAGTGTGGCCGCGTGGTCCACCAGCAGGGTGGGTGCGTTCACGGCGTCCAGCGCCACGCGGTGGCTGTTGGCATCGATGAACTTTTTCAACTCCACCTCGCCGCCGTCTTCGGGTGCACAAGTCACCCAGCGCGCCACCTGGTAGGGGCTGCCCATGATGCGGGCTTTCACGCCGTATTCGTGCTCCAGCCGGTGCGCCACCACCTCAAACTGCAGCTGGCCCACGGCGCCCAGCAGCAGCACCGATCCCGCCACCGGGCGAAACACCTGAATGGCGCCTTCTTCGCCCAACTGCGTCAGACCCGCGCGCAGCTGCTTGCTGCGCAGCGGGTCGGCCACTTCCACGCTGCGGATGATTTCTGGCGCAAAAAAGGGCAGGCCGGTGAACTGCAGGCTTTCGCCTTCGGTCAGCGTATCGCCCAGTTGCAGCACCCCGTGGTTCGGAATACCGATGATGTCGCCTGCAAAAGCTTCGTCCAGCAGTTCGCGCCGCTGGCTCAAAAAGCTCACCACCGTGTTGGGGCGCAGGTCTTTGCCGCTGCGCACCACTTTCAGCTTCATGCCGCGCTCAAAGTGGCCGCTGGCCACGCGCACGAAGGCAATGCGGTCGCGGTGCGCCGGGTCCATGTTGGCCTGGATCTTGAACACCACGCCGGTGAACTTGGGTTCGTCCGGGTGCACCACGCGCTGAATGGCCGGGCGGTCGCCGGGCGGGGGTGCCAAGTCCACCAGCGCGTCCAGCACCTCGCGCACGCCAAAGTTGTTGACCGCCGAGCCAAACAGCATGGGCGTCTGGCGGCCGGCCAGAAACTCGGCCTCGTCAAACGCGGGTGAGGCGCCTTCGACCAGCTCCAGTTCTTCCTTGGCCTGCTCAAATTCGGCGCCAAAGCGCTTCACGCTCTCGGGATTGTCCAGCCCGCTCAGCACGTCTTCGTCGCCACCGCGGCGGTCTTCACCGGCGGCAAACACGCGCATCTGGTCGGTGCGGCGGTCAAACACGCCGCGAAAGGTTTTGCCCATGCCCACCGGCCAGGTGAACGGCACCACCGTCATGCCCAGCTCGCGCTCAATCTCGTCCATCAGGTCCAGCGGCGCTTGCACCTCGCGGTCCATCTTGTTGACGAAGGTGAGAATGGGCGTGTTGCGCGCGCGGCAGACCTGCAACAAGCGCCGGGTTTGCGGCTCCACGCCGTTGCCGGCGTCGATCACCATCAACGCCGCGTCCACAGCGGTGAGCACGCGGTAGGTGTCTTCGCTGAAGTCCTGGTGGCCGGGGGTGTCCAGCAGGTTGATCACACAGTCGCGGTATTCCATCTGCATCACGGAGGAGGCGACCGAGATACCACGCTGCTTTTCAATCTCCATCCAGTCGCTGGTGGCGTGGCGTGCCGCCTTGCGTGCCTTCACCGATCCGGCGATGTTGATGGCGCCCGAAAACAGCAGCAGCTTCTCGGTCAGCGTGGTTTTGCCCGCGTCGGGGTGGGAGATGATGGCGAATGTGCGCCGGCGGCGCACCTGGTTGGAGAGTTCAGACATGGGCCGGGATTATCCCCCTGGACTTGGCTCACCCCGCTGCGCTGTGCGGCTTACTCGCCCTCCGAGGGCGACGCCAGTGCCCCAGACCGGTGACACCTCCGGCGCGCGATGCCCCCACCCAGAGATGCCGTGGATCGGGCTCTGCCCGGCCACAGGCATCGTCCCCTTTGGGGGAAGCCGCGCAGCGGCGCAGGGGGGATAATTCAAATATGCACCCAAAAGCCCTGCTGGACGAATGCGCCAACCTGATTGAACTCGTTTACAAATTTGAGCACCCCGCCGATGCGGTGGTGTCCCGTTACTTCCGTGAGCACCGCTCCCTGGGTCCGCGCGAGCGGGCCACCCTGTCCGACACGGTGTACGCCACCCTGCGCGAGCGCCTGAAGTTCGAATGGCTCGCGCGCTCGGGCAGCGGCTCCAAATGGCGCCGTTTGGCCGTGCTGGGTTTTCCGGGCGACCGCGACTTTCTCAAAAGCGCGCTCACCGATGTGGAAAAGAATTGGCTCGACCACTGCGATGCCGTGACCGACGCCGACCTGATGGCGCCCCACCGCCACAACCTGCCCGAATGGCTGGCCACCGCGCTGCGCGAGCAGGTGGGGTCTGAATTTGACGCGCTCGTGGCGAGTCTGAACCAGCCCGCGCCGCTGGACCTGCGCGTCAATGTGCTCAAAAAGAAGCGCGAAACGGTGCTGGCCGAATTGCGTCAGGCGGGCCTGGTCTGCGAGCCCACACCGTATTCGCCCATGGGCATTCGCCTGCAAGGCAAGCCCTCGCTGGCCAAGTTGCCCGCCTTCGTGCAAGGCGACGTGGAGGTGCAAGACGAGGGTTCGCAATTGCTGGCCCTGCTGCTTGATGCCAAGCGCGGGGAGATGGTGGTGGATTTTTGCGCCGGTGCGGGTGGCAAAACACTGGCCATTGGTGCCGCCATGCGCAACAGCGGGCGCCTGTATGCGTTTGACACGTCGGGCCATCGGCTGGATGCGCTGAAGCCCCGACTGGCGCGCAGCGGCCTGTCCAATGTCCACCCGGTGGCCATTGCGCACGAGCGCGACGACCGCATCAAGCGGTTGGCCGGCAAGATCGACCGCGTGCTGGTGGATGCGCCTTGCTCAGGCCTGGGAACACTGCGCCGCAGCCCCGACCTGAAGTGGCGCCAGAACCCCCAGACCGTGGCGGCCCAGGCCGCCTTGCAGCAGGCGATTTTGCACAGCGCGGCGCGCCTGCTGAAGCCGGGTGGGCGCCTGGTTTACGCCACCTGCAGCTTGTTGCCCGCCGAAAACGAAGCTGTTGTGGCTGCATTTGGCGAGGCCCTCCGGGACTTCGAACCGGTGCCCGTAGCGGGTTTGATGAAGACGATCCAAGTTCCCCATGCGGCGTCGCTGTGCACGGGTGATGAGGGCCAAATGCTGCGTTTGTGGCCACATCGGCATGCAACAGACGGCTTTTTTGCAGCCGTCTGGCGCAAGAAGGCTTGAAAAAAATCACAAAAGCATGATGTTGATCAGGTTGGCTGCGAACAGCCTGATCAACATTTGGTGTTTTGCACCCCCAGCATTAAAATTCAGCGCATTTTCAATGCTCCTTTGTCAGAGGAGCCAACCCTCATGTTCCCGCCGCTGTTGGGCGGTCATTTAGGAAATCAATGTTTTCTACCGATTCCGGATTATTTTCCACATTGTGGAATGGTGTGATTCAGCAGTTGGCCCATGGATTGACCGAGGCCAGTGGGTGGCAGATCGTTCTGGTGACCCTGGTGTTCACGCACATCACCATCGCCAGCGTCACCATTTACCTGCACCGCCACCAGGCACACCGCTCGCTGGATCTGCATCCCATCGCATCGCATTTCTTCCGTTTCTGGCTCTGGCTGACGACGGGTCAGGTCACGAAAGAGTGGGCGGCTATTCACCGCAAGCACCACGCCAAATGCGAGCAGGCCGAAGACCCCCACAGCCCCCATGTGTACGGCATCAAAAAGGTGTTGTTTGAAGGCGCCGAGTTGTATCGTGCCGAGTCCAAAAACAAGGAAACCATGGCCCGTTATGGTCACGGTACGCCCGATGACTGGATTGAGCGCAACCTGTACACGCGGTATTCATGGCAAGGCGTGGGGCTGATGCTGATCATCAACGTGGCTCTGTTCGGCGCCGCTGGCCTGACGGTCTGGGCGGTGCAAATGGCCTGGATTCCCATCACCGCCGCCGGCATCATCAACGGTGCCGCTCATTACTGGGGCTACCGCAATTTCGAAGCGACCGACGCCAGCACCAACATTTCCCCCTGGGGCATCCTGATTGGTGGCGAAGAGTTGCACAACAACCACCACACCTATCCCACCTCGGCCAAGCTGTCGGTGAAACCCTACGAGTTTGATATCGGCTGGATGTACATCAGCATCATGCAGATGGTGGGTTTGGCCACTGTGAAAAAGACGCCACCCAAGATGGCTTATGGCGATGTCAAACCGGTGGCAGACGAGAAAACACTGGAAGCCATCATTGCCAACCGCTACGAGGTGATGGCCGGCTACGCCCGCAAGATGCGCGATGTGTTCCAGCACGAAGCTGCCACGCCGAAAGTGGACGCCAGTGTGCTCAAGACCGCCAGCCGCTGGTTGCACCGTGACGCAGATAAAGTGCCTGCGGCCGCCGTGTCGCAACTGAGCCAGGCCCGTGCGGCCTATCCGGTGCTGGACAAAATGGTGGTCATGCGCGAAGAGTTGCGCCAGATCTGGCTCAACACCTCGCATTCCCGCGAGCAATTGGCGGCCGATCTGCAAGCATGGTGCCGCCGCGCAGAAGAGAGTGGCATCGCTGCGTTGCGCGAATTCTCGATCCAGCTGCGCTCTGCGCGCGCTTGAGTTTGGCTCACCCTCGCGCCGTGCCTGCGGCGCGTCACCTCCTTCGATGGGGTAACGCTGACGGTCCGGCGGAGCCGGTTCTGCAGCGTTCTGGGTAAGACACGATTCGCTGGAACGGTCCAGACTTTCTTTCAGAATGAGCTCCCAACAAAAAAGCCGCTGTTTTCACAGCGGCTTTTTTGTTGGATAAACCTGACCGAATTACTTCAGCTTGATTTCTTTGTAGTCCACGTGCTTGCGAGCTTTTGGATCAAACTTTTTGATCAGCATCTTTTCGGGCGTGGTCTTTTTGTTTTTGGTGGTGGTGTAGAAGTGGCCGGTACCCGCAGTGGATTCCAGCTTGATTTTTTCGCGTCCGCCTTTGGTTGCCATGTTGTGTGCTCCTTAAGCCTGGCCGCGTGCGCGCAGGTCTGCGAGCACGGCATCGATGCCATTTTTGTCGATCAAGCGCAAAGCAGCGCCGGAGACGCGAAGACGCACCCAACGGTTTTCGCTTTCGACCCAGAAACGGCGGTATTGCAGGTTCGGCAAGAACCGGCGCTTGGTTTTGTTGTTGGCGTGGGAAACGTTGTTCCCAACCATGGGCTTCTTGCCCGTTACGTCGCAGACGCGTGCCATGAGGACACTCCGATCATTTTCTAACAGCTGTTTGCCGTGGACCTGTCGCCGTGTGTCGGCAGGCCGTGTCTGGCATTTCAGCCTCACCTCGCCAGAATAGGGTGGCGGTAACCCGAATCTTGCTGCACAGAGCGAAACCAAAGCTCCGCGTCTGGGAAATTGCAGCAAAGCCTTGAATTATAGCCTTGGGCTGGGAGCCACTCCAGACTCGTTCACTTACAGATTGTTTTGTTCGAGGTAGCGCTGGGCATCCAGAGCGGCCATGCAGCCGGTGCCTGCACTGGTGATGGCTTGGCGGTAAATGTGGTCCTGCACGTCGCCTGCAGCGAATACGCCGGGCACGCTGGTCATGGTGGCCATGCCTTTGAGGCCAGACTGGGTGACGATGTAGCCGTCTTGCATCTCCAGCTGACCTTTGAAAATGTCGGTGTTGGGGCTGTGGCCGATGGCGATGAAACAACCCTTGACGGTCACGTCTTCGGTGGCGCCAGTTTGCACGTTTTTCAAACGAATGCCGGTCACGCCGGTGGCGTCGCCCAGCACTTCGTCCAGGGTGCTATACAGCTTGAGTTCAATTTTGCCCGCAGCCACTTTTTCCATCAATTTGTCGATCATGATGGCTTCGGCCTTGAACGTGTCGCGGCGGTGGATCAGATACACCTTGCTGGCGATGTTGGAGAGGTACAGCGCCTCTTCCACGGCGGTGTTGCCGCCACCCACCACGCTGCAGATTTCGTTGCGGTAAAAAAAGCCGTCGCACGTGGCGCAGCCCGAAACGCCTTTGCCCATGAAGGCCTCTTCAGATGGCAGGCCCAGGTATTTGGCCGAGGCACCGGTGGCGATGATCAAGGCGTCGCAGCTGTATTCGCCGCTGTCGCCTTTGAGGATGAAGGGGCGCTGCGAAAAGTCGACGGTGTGGATGTGATCAAACACGATCTCGGTCTTGAATCGCTCGGCATGTGCCAGGAAACGCTGCATGAGTTCGGGGCCTTGTACGCCATCCACGTCGGCTGGCCAGTTGTCCACTTCGGTGGTGGTCATGAGCTGGCCTCCCTGGGCGATTCCGGTGATCAGCACAGGGCTCAGATTCGCCCGTGCCGCATACACGGCCGCTGTATAACCAGCAGGGCCTGATCCAAGAATGAGAACTTTGGTGTGCTTCATGGTGCAAAACCCGGCAATTATGCGGGTTCATTGGGTTAGAGTATGAGGATAAAAGGTTGCTACCAACGCCATTCAAGCCATTCCTCTGGGCATGGGGTGGTCTGTATGGCATTGTATGAAACAGCGCTGTATGCGCTGTCTGACCAGAGGAATAAACGCATGTCCATTCTCTCCAATCTCGATCTGATCCGCCGGGTTCCCTTGTTTTCAACCCTCACCCAGGCTCAGGCAGAGTCTGTGGCTGCAGCCGTGATCAAGCGCCGTTTCAAGCGCGGTGAGTGCATCGTGGAGCAGGACAAGAAGTCCAATTTTTTGGCCATTGTGTTGACAGGGCGAGCCCGTGTGGTGACCACCGACATTCGTGGCCGCGAGGTGATTCTGGCGACCATGAAGCCAGGAGATTACGTGGGCGAGATGAGCCTGATTGACAACCAGCCGCACTCTGCCACGGTGCGTGCCGAGATACAAACCGACGTGTTGATCTTGGGACGTCCAGAGTTTGCCCGTTGCCTGCCAGAGAATTCGTCCATGGCTTATGCGGTGATGAAGGGCTTGGTACAGCGTTTGCGCCAGGCCGATCGCAAGATCGAATCGCTGGCGCTGATGGATGTGTATGGCCGCGTGGCGCGTGCCTTGCTGGAGTTTGCGCAGCCTGGCAAAGACGGGCAGTTGACGATCCGCGACCGCGTGTCGCGCCAGGATGTGGCGAAGATGATCGGCGCCTCGCGCGAAATGGTCAGCCGTGTCATGAAAGACTTGGAAGACCGCGGCTTCATTGAGGTGGCCGAAGATGGCAGCACGATCATCAAGGACCATCTCAACACGCTCGGTTGAGATCTGGCGCAAGCAGCAGGTTTTGCTGTTGTAGTGGGTCTGCGCACGCCACGGAGAAGGCTCTTGGCCTTGGGTTAAGCTTGCTTCAGGAAGACTCTGAAGCTTATGACCTATTCATTGAACACACTCAACGCCGACCGTGCCAGCGCTGCACCGGTGGGGTTGGCCCGTTTCGCCGAGGAAATCGGGTTGGTGCTCGGTGCAGCGGCACTGGCGTTTTGGCTGCTGGCGTTGCTCAGCCATTCGTTGGCCGACCCGGCTTGGAGCACCACTGGTACGCAGTTGGAGGTCAGCAACTGGGGCGGGCGCCTGGGGGCGCTGCTGGCCGACGGGAGCTACTACGTGTTGGGTTTTTCGGTGTGGTGGTGCTTTTTTGCCGGTCTGCGCGCCTGGTTGTCCACTTTGGCTCGCTGGATTCGCGGGCAGCAGGGCAACGGTGGAGGAGGCGACAGCGCTGCTGCGATCCCCGTCTCGCGCTGGGGCGGACTCTGGAGTCGCCGAAGCGCGTTCTGGATGGGCCTGGTGGTGTTGCTGGCGGCCAGTGCGGTCTTGGAGTGGACCCGCATGTACCGACTGGAACCTGTGCTGCCGGGCCATGGCGGTGGGGTGGTCGGTTACACGCTGGGGCCGCTGGCCATGCGCTGGCTCGGGTTTACCGGTTCGGCATTGGCCATGCTCGCGCTGCTGGTGCTGTGTTTGCCCCGGGTGTTTCGATTCTCGTGGGGCCATTGCGCTGAGCGGGTCGGCTTCATGCTCGACGGCTGGTTTGAGTCCCGGCGCGAGAAGCGCGAGGCGGTGGAAGACCAGCGCATTGGCGAGCGGGCCGCCCGCGAACGTGAAAAGGTGGTCAAGGTGAAAGTGAAGCCGGAGCAGGTGGCGATGGCGACGGAGGAGCCACCCCCTGTACCGATCGTGATCGAGCCCATGCGCGTGGACGTGCCCAAGAGCGAGCGTGTGGCCAAAGAGCGGCAAAAGCCGCTGTTCCATGAAATCACCGACAGCAAGTTGCCGCAGGTGGACTTGTTGGACAGCGCGCCATTGAGCCAACCCGGTGTGGACAGCCAGACGCTGGAGATGACCAGCCGCCTGATCGAGAAAAAGCTCAAGGATTTTGGCGTGGAGGTGCGTGTCGTGGCGGCAGCGCCCGGCCCGGTGATCACGCGGTATGAAATCGAACCCGCCACTGGTGTGAAGGGCTCGCAGATCGTGAACCTGGGCCGTGACCTGGCGCGTTCGTTGTCGCTGGTGTCGATCCGTGTGATCGAGACCATTCCTGGCAAGAACCTGATGGCACTGGAGTTGCCCAATGCCAAGCGGCAGATGATCAAGCTCAGCGAAATTCTGGGCTCGGCGGTGTACAACGATGCCAAGTCGATGTTGACCATGGGGCTGGGCAAAGACATCGGTGGCCAGCCGATCGTGGCCGATCTGGCCAAGATGCCGCACTGTCTGGTGGCCGGTACCACGGGTTCGGGCAAATCGGTGGGCATCAACGCCATGATTTTGTCGTTGCTGTACAAAGCCGACGCCAAAGACGTGCGCCTGCTGCTGATCGACCCGAAGATGCTGGAGATGAGCGTTTACGAGGGCATTCCGCACCTGCTGGCGCCCGTGGTAACCGACATGAAGCACGCCGCCAACGGCCTGAACTGGTGCGTGGCCGAAATGGAGAAGCGCTACAAGCGCATGAGCAAGATGGGTGTGCGCAACCTGGCGGGCTACAACGCCAAATTGGATGAAGCCAAGGCGCGCGGCGAGATCATTGGCAACCCGTTCAGCCTGACGCCTGAACAACCCGAGCCGCTGGAGCGCCTGCCCTACATCGTGGTGGTGATCGACGAGCTGGCCGACCTGATGATGGTGGTGGGCAAGAAAATTGAGGAGCTGATTGCCCGCTTGGCGCAAAAGGCGCGCGCCGCAGGCATTCACCTGATATTGGCGACACAGCGCCCCAGCGTGGACGTGATCACGGGCCTGATCAAGGCCAATATTCCGACCCGCCTGTCGTTTCAGGTCAGCAGCAAGATCGACAGCCGCACCATCCTGGACCAGATGGGCGCTGAGAGTCTGCTGGGCATGGGCGACATGCTCTATATGCCGTCGGGTACCGGTTTTCCGATTCGGGTGCACGGCGCTTTTGTGAGCGATGACGAGGTCCACCGCGTGGTGGCTTACCTGAAACAGCAGGGCGGCGAGCCCAATTACATTGATGGCGTGTTGGAGGCGGCGCCCGGTGAGGGCGAGGGGTCTGATGCGTCCGGCGAAGGCGGCGAGGGTGGTGGTGAAAAAGACGCGCTCTACGACCAGGCGGTTGAAATTGTCTTGAAGGACCGCAAGGCCAGCATCTCTTACGTGCAGCGCAAGCTGAAAATTGGCTACAACCGGGCAGCCCGCCTGCTGGAAGACATGGAAAACGCCGGTCTGGTCAGTGCGCTCACGTCCAGCGGACAGCGCGACATTTTGGTGCCTGGGCGCAACGAATGAAGCGCCGATGCAACCTTGTGAACGCCAAAGGGTCTGACTTGCCATGATCAAAACACTCATCACCGCCGCCGCGCTCGCGCTGACCAGTTTCACAGCGCAGGCCGATGGCCTTCAAGACCTTGAAAAATTTCTGCGCGAAGTGAGCAGCGCACAGGCCCGTTTTACGCAGGTGGTCACTTCGCCCAAGCGCACGGGTGAGACGGTGGCGCGCAGCAAAACATCGAGCGGAAGTTTTGAATTTCTGCGTCCCAACCGGTTTCGGTTTGAATACACCCAGCCGTTTGAACAGACCATCGTGGCCGACGGCCAGACGCTGTGGCTCTACGACGTGGACCTGAACCAGGTGACCGCCCGCCAGCAGCAAGAGGTGTTGGGCAGCACGCCCGCCGCCCTGATTGCTGCGGGCACCGACATGCGGGCCTTGTCGCAAGCCTTCGAGCTGAAGGCAGCACCTGCGCACAACGGCATGGAGTGGCTCGAAGCCCGTCCACGCGCCCAAGACGGCCAGCTGCACAGCGTGCGTGTGGGGTTTCGCCAGGGGCAACTGGCGGCGCTGGAGATTGCGGACAGCCTGGGTCAGCGCTCGGTGCTCACCTTCACCCAGTGGCAGGGCAATGCCCCGCTGACGGCTGAGCGATTTCGCTTCCAGGTGCCCGTGGGTGCGGATGTGATCCGGCCCTGAGTCTGGCGTTTTCTGCTTGTGAGCACAGCCGCACCCCAGCACACACCCCTGGCCGAGCGCCTGCGACCGCGTACGCTGGCCAGCGTCATCGGGCAGCAGCACCTGCTGGGTGAGGGCATGGCGCTGCGGCTGGCGTTTGAATCGGGTCAGCCGCACAGCTGCATCCTCTGGGGTCCGCCGGGCGTGGGGAAAACCACCATCGCTCGGTTGATGGCCGATGCGTTTGATGCCCAGTTCATCACCATCAGCGCGGTGTTGGGCGGTGTGAAAGACATCCGCGAAGCGGTGGACAAGGCCGAAGCCGCGCGCGACGGACTGCACCTGCAGCGCACCATCGTGTTCGTGGACGAGGTGCACCGTTTCAACAAAAGCCAGCAAGACGCTTTTTTGCCGCATGTGGAAAGCGGCCTGTTCACCTTCATTGGCGCCACCACCGAAAACCCCTCGTTTGAAGTCAATTCGGCCTTGCTTTCGCGAGCGGCGGTGTACGTGCTGCAGCCCATGGGCGAAGAAGACTTGCGCCAGATCATCGGGCGGGCGCAGGCCATCAACGCGGTGCCGCCGCTGCAATCGACAGCGGCCGACCGCCTGATTGCCTACGCCGACGGCGACGCCCGGCGCCTGCTGAACACGCTGGAGACCCTGGCCGTGGCCGCCGGGCGCGAGAAACTGGCCGAGGTCACCGACGACTGGCTGCTGCGTGTACTGGGTGAGCGCATGCGCCGCTACGACAAGGGCGGCGAGCAGTTCTACGACACCATCAGCGCCCTGCACAAAAGCGTGCGTGGCTCCGACCCCGACGCCGCGCTGTACTGGTTTGTGCGCATGCTCGACGGCGGTGCCGATCCACGCTACATGGCGCGCCGTTTCATCCGCATGGCGAGCGAAGACATTGGCCTGGCCGACCCGCGTGCTTTGCGGCTGGCGCTGGACGCAGCCGAGGTGTACGAGCGCCTGGGCACGCCCGAGGGCGAGCTGGCGCTGGCCGAATGTGTGGTCTACCTGGCCGTGGCGCCCAAGTCCAATGCGGTCTACAAAGCGTTCAACGAAGCCAAGGCCTTTGTGAAAAAGGACGGTACCCGACCGGTGCCCATGCACCTTCGCAATGCACCCACCCAGCTCATGAAGCAGCTCGACTACGGAAAAGGCTACCGATATGCCCACGATGAGGCAGGCGGTTTTGCCGCAGGCGAAAACTACCTGCCCGAGGGCATGGCAGCACCGGGTTTTTACCGTCCGGTGGAGCGCGGCCTGGAGATTCGCATCGCCGATAAGCTGCGCGAACTCAAAAAACTGAACAATCAAAAAAACTAATGCAAGACCAATCGCACTGATGCAGAGCGGTCTGCAATCTGGAAACCAGGGTAAACCCGTGTGTCATAAGGGCTTACACGCATGGGGCCCCTCAAAACGCCTAGATACAATCCGGCACCAACCCGCAGCCTGCCCTGTACCAAGGTCGAGCCTGGCGGGTTTTTTGCTAAGTTGAAACAGGCCAGTCCGGGCAATCCGCCCGTGCCTGTCAAATACACGGAGAAACTTCATGGAAACCTTGCTACAGCAGATCATCAACGGTCTGGTGTTGGGCAGCATGTACGCGCTGGTGGCGTTGGGCTACACCATGGTGTACGGCATCATCGGTCTGATCAATTTTGCGCACGGTGACGTGCTCATGATCGGCGCCCTCACGAGTTGGACCATCATTGCCGGTATGCGCGAATCCATGGCGGGCGTGCCCGGCTGGCTGATGCTGCTGATGGCCACCCTCATCGCCATGGTGGTCTGCGCGGCGCTGAACTTCACCATTGAAAAACTGGCTTACCGACCGCTGCGCAATTCATCACGCCTGGCCCCTTTGATCACCGCCATCGGTATGTCCTTGCTGTTGCAGACGCTGGCCATGATCATCTGGAAGCCCAACCCCAAGTCGTATCCGTCCATGCTCTCGTCAGAGCCGTTCCACCTGGGTGGCGCGGTGATCTCGGTGACACAGGTCACCATCCTGGCCGTGACGGCGATCACCCTGGCTTTCCTGATGTGGCTGGTCAACCGCACCAACCTGGGCCGGGCCATGCGCGCCACGGCCGAAAACCCCCGCGTGGCTGCGCTCATGGGCATCAAGCCCGACGTGGTGATTTCCGCTACCTTCATCATTGGCGCCATGCTGGCGGCCATTGCAGGCGTGATGTGGGCGTCCAACTACGGCACGGTACAGCACGCCATGGGCTTCATGCCTGGCCTGAAGGCTTTTGTGGCCGCCGTGATGGGTGGCATTGGCAATCTGGCAGGCGCCGTGGTCGGTGGCATCGCGCTGGGCCTGATCGAGTCGCTCGGCGCAGGTTACCTGGGCAAGCTCACGGGTGGCGTGCTGGGCAGCCAGTACACCGACATTTTTGCCTTCATCGTGCTGGCCATCGTGCTGACCCTGCGTCCTTCGGGTCTGCTGGGTGAGCGTGTGGCGGACCGTGCCTGAGCAGGAGATCACCATGATGAATTCCAAAATCGGCAAACTGATCGTTTTTCTGCTGGCCGCCGCCGCGCTGCTGCTGTTGCCCATTCTGTTGCAATCCACCGGCAGCAACTCGTGGGTGCGCATTCTGGACATTGCGCTGCTGTACGTGCTGCTGGCGCTGGGCCTGAACATTGTGGTCGGCTACGCCGGCTTGCTGGACCTGGGCTACATCGCCTTCTTTGCGGTGGGCGCCTACATTTTTGCCTTGCTGGGTTCGCCCCACTTGGCAGAAACCTTCCCGGCCATCAAGGCCATGTTCCCCACCGGCATTCATTACAGCATCTGGCTGGTGATGATTCTGGCGGCGGTGGTGGCGGGTATTGTGGGCATGATCCTGGGTGCGCCCACGCTCAAGCTGCGCGGTGACTATCTGGCCATCATCACGCTGGGTTTCGGCGAAATCATCCGTATCTTCCTGCTCAACATGGACCGCCCGGTGAACATCACCAACGGCCCCAAGGGCATCAGCCAGATCGACACCATTTCGGTGTTTGGCCTGGACCTGGGCAAGCGCCTGACCATTGGGGATTACACCTTTCAACCCGTCACGCTGTACTACTACCTGTTCCTGTTCTTTGTGGTGCTGGCGGTGATCATTTCTTACCGTCTGCAGGACTCGCGCATCGGTCGCGCCTGGATGGCCATTCGTGAAGACGAAATTGCCGCCAAAGCCATGGGCCTGAACACCCGCAACCTGAAGTTGCTGGCCTTTGGCATGGGCGCTTCGTTTGGTGGTGTCTCGGGCGTGCTGTTCGCGTCGTTCCAGCGCTTTGTGTCGCCAGAATCGTTCTCGCTCATGGAGTCGGTGATGGTGGTGGCCATGGTGGTGCTGGGCGGTATTGGCCACATTCCCGGCGTGATTCTGGGCGCCTTGCTGTTGGCCGGTCTGCCCGAATTGCTGCGCCATGTGGCGCACCCCCTGACGGCCATGACCGATGGCCGCCTGGCCCCTGAAATCTTGCGCCAGTTGCTGATTGCCTTGGCCATGGTGGTGGTGATGCTGATCCGTCCGAAGGGCCTGTGGCCGGCGCCTGAGCACGGCAAGTCCTTGTCCAAATGAGCGGAGTTGCTGACATGTCTGAAACCATTCTCAAGGTGGCCAACGTTTCCAAGCGTTTTGGCGGCCTGCAAGCCCTCAGCGATGTGGGCATGGAAATCAAGCGCGGCCAGGTGTACGGCCTGATCGGCCCCAACGGCGCCGGTAAAACCACCTTCTTCAACGTGCTGACCGGTCTGTACACGCCCGACGGCGGCACGTTTGAACTGGCGGGCAAGCCCTACACCCCCACGGCGGTGCACGAAGTGGCCAAGGCCGGCATTGCCCGCACGTTCCAGAACATCCGGCTGTTTGCCGAAATGACGGCGCTGGAAAACGTGATGGTCGGGCGCCATGTGCGTACCCATTCGGGCCTCATTGGCGCGGTGCTGCGCACACCGGGCTTCAAACGTGAAGAAGCCGAAATAACCGCCCGCGCCCGTGAGCTGCTGGACTATGTGGGCATTGGCAAGTTTGCCGACTACAAGTCGCGCACGCTGAGCTACGGTGACCAGCGCCGGCTGGAGATTGCCCGCGCCCTGGCCACCGATCCGCAGCTGATTGCGCTGGACGAACCTGCGGCCGGCATGAACGCCACCGAAAAGGTCATGCTGCGCGAACTGATTGACCGCATCCGCAACGACAACCGCACCATTTTGCTGATCGAACATGATGTGAAGCTGGTCATGGGTCTGTGTGACCGCGTGACGGTGCTGGACTACGGCAAACAGCTCTCGTCAGGCACGCCAGCTGAAGTGCAGAGCGACCCGAAGGTGATTGAAGCCTATCTCGGCACGGGCGGAGCTTGAGGAAAGAACAACATGGCAAACACATTACTCAAAGTCAGCGGTCTGAAGGTCTCATACGGCGGTATCAAGGCCGTTAAAGGTATCGACCTGGAGGTGCGCGAGGGCGAGCTGATCTCGCTGATCGGCTCCAACGGCGCGGGCAAGACCACCACCATGAAGGCGGTCACGGGCTCGCTGGCGTTTGAAGCGGGCGATATCGAATACCTGGGCAAAAGCATCAAAGGCAAAGGCGCCTGGGACCTGGTGAAGCAGGGCCTGGCCATGGTGCCGGAAGGCCGGGGCGTGTTCACCCGCATGACCATCACCGAAAACCTGCAGATGGGCGCGTACATCCGCACCGACAAGGCGGGCATTGCCAACGACATCGAACGCATGTTTGGCATTTTCCCGCGCCTGCGCGAACGCAAAGATCAGCTGGCCGGCACCATGAGCGGTGGCGAGCAGCAGATGCTGGCCATGGCGCGTGCGCTGATGAGCCAGCCCAAGGTGTTGCTGCTGGATGAGCCGTCCATGGGTTTGTCCCCCATCATGGTGGACAAGATCTTTGAAGTGGTTCGCGACGTGTCGGCCCAGGGCGTGACCGTGTTGCTGGTGGAGCAAAACGCCCAGCGCGCTCTGCAAATTGCCGACCGTGGCTACGTGATGGATTCCGGCGAAATCACCATGACCGGCAGCGGCAAAGACCTGTTGGTCGATCCCAAGGTGAAAGAAGCGTACCTGGGGCACTGAAGCCCCTTGGGGCGCCGTTGGCGCCTGTGTCGGCAGCGCAGGGCCAGGGAACTAAAATGCAGGGTTTTGTGTGATGTCAGCGCAGTACGCCCTCTGTGCCGCTGCTCCACCCCGATCTGCCCGCTGGGCAACCACCTGTTCTTTTTATGTCCCAAGCCACACCCAACAGCCCTGCCGCCGACACCGCCGTGAGCGGTGCACACCACGCGTTTGATGACAACCAGCTGATCGTCGAGCGCCGTGAAAAGCTCAAGGCCCTGCGCGAAGCGCAACAGCAGGGCAAAGGCGTTGCGTTTCCCAACGACTTCAAACCGTCGGACAAAGCCGCTGGACTGTTCGAGTTGCATGGCGATGCCACCAAGGAAGCCTTGGAGGCCAATCCTTCGCGAGCCCGTGTGGCCGGGCGCATGATGCTCAAGCGGGTGATGGGCAAGGCCAGTTTTGCCACGCTGCAAGACGCTTCGTTTGGCCCCTCGGGTGGCCGCATCCAGATTTACCTGAACAACGACAGCGTGGGCGCTGCGATGATGGAGACCTTCAAGCACTGGGACTTGGGCGACATCGTGGCCGCCGAGGGCGTGCTGTTCAAAACACGCACCGGTGAGCTGACCATCCACGCCGACAGCATCCGCCTGATCACCAAGAGCCTGCGTCCGCTGCCCGACAAGTTCCACGGCATCCACGACCAGGAAATCAAGTACCGCCAGCGCTATGTGGACCTGATGACCGACGAGGCCGCCCGCCGCCGCTTCGTCACGCGCAGCCAGGCCCTCTCCAGCATCCGCGACTTCATGGTCAGCCACGGCTTTCTGGAGGTGGAAACGCCTATGTTGCACCCGATTCCCGGGGGAGCCAACGCCAAGCCGTTCAAGACGCACCACAACGCGCTGGACCAGGAAATGTTCTTGCGCATCGCGCCCGAGCTGTACCTCAAGCGCCTGCTGGTGGGTGGGTTCGAGCGCGTGTTCGAGATCAACCGCAACTTCCGCAACGAAGGCATCAGCGTTCGCCACAACCCCGAGTTCACCATGATGGAGTTCTACGCGGCGTACTGGAATTACCACGACCTGATGGATTTCAACGAGCAAC
>Ga0209066_10003887_pt1 | contig 16698 bp, 15 predicted proteins | sample All_14_2_FD_187198 | JGI IMG/M metagenome (GOLD analysis project Ga0209066, IMG submission 187198) | Freshwater microbial communities in response to fracking from Pennsylvania, USA - Allegheny Zone_MetaG_DW_15 (SPAdes) (version 2) ... | reverse complement strand
CGGGGGTTCCGGATACTTCCCCGTTCTCGCAGGTGCTGAAAGCCCAACTACGCGCTAACGGTATCGGTGTTGTGCCCGAGGAATACAAGGATCGTGCAGAAGTCATTTTGCGCGTTCTGGGCGATCAGCAAATGAAGACCGTACTGGCCGTTAATCCAACGGGCCTGGCGCGTGAATACCGCCTGAGTTATCGGCTTGGCTTTAAGGTGGACTCTGGTTCCGGTATCGAGCTCTACCCGGCCACCACCATTGATTTAAGCCGGGATATTTCGTTTAACCCGCAAACGGCCCAGGAAGTTCTGTCGAAAGAGCAGGAAGACGCCATGTTAATTCGCGATATGCAGAACGACGCAGCCATCCAGGTGATGCAACGCCTGTCGACCATTCGCGTCCCTGCTGGCACGGTGCTGACCGCCCCGAAGAAAGCCTCAGCCACCCAGGGAACAAAGCCCGCCAAGACGACCCCGGACGTTTTAACGACGCCTACCGGCATGCAACCGCTGGACGGAGTCGGGCAGTGAATCTGGGCGACACAGACGGCACCAGTCGTCTGGCAGCGCATCTGAACGGCCCACTTGCGCCGATCTATGCCATTCACGGCGACGACCCGTTACTGGTGATCGAAGCCGCTGACGCGATTCGTGCCGCAGCACGCGCCAAAGGTTTTGACGAACGCGAAGTGCTGACCGTTAGCCACCCCTTCGACTGGAAGCAGCTGGCCTACGCCACTCAGGGCGGCTCTTTATTCGGTGGCTGCAAACTGGTTGAGCTGCGTGTGCCCACGGGCAAACTTGGCCGCGGTGGCCCGGAAGCGTTGCAGGCCCTGCTCGACCAATCAGGTCCAACCGCCACCGATTCTCTGATCTTGATGACGTTGCATGAATTCGGCTGGCGCGAACAAAAGACCGCCTGGTTCCAGAATTTTGTCAGCAGCAAAAACGCCATCGTCATTCCCTGCGTACCGCCCGGGATCAAAGCGCTGCCCCGTTGGTTGGCCGAGCGCCTGGCCCGTCAGCAGCAATCCGCACCGCCCGATGCATTGGAATATATTGCGCACCATGTCGAAGGCAATCTGCTGGCCGCCAACCAGGAAATACTCAAACTTGGACTCCTTTATCCGACAGGTCCACTCAATCTGGAGCAAGTACGTGCAGCAGTCGCCGATGTCGCTCGATTAGACTTGGACATGCTGCGCAGCGCCTTGCTCGATGGGGATCTGCCCCGTTTTTCACGCACGCTGGCAGGCCTGCGCGAACAGGGAGAAGCGCTGCCGCTGATGCTGTACTGGCTCTCTGAAGATATCCGTGCCATGGTGCAACTCACTGCGCCAGGCGGTTCTCCTGAACAACGGCTCAGCAGTATGCGCATGCCACCACAACGGGCGCAACAAATGAGAAGTGCGGCGTCCCGTCGCACCAAAATCTCATGGCGATCGGCACTCGAATCCATCGCTCGCATAGACCGACTTTCCAAAGGCATTGGCCAGGGTGACCCCTGGACCGAACTTGCCGCACTTGCGCTACAACTCTGCTGACAGGCATCATTGCACCATGACAACCGAAACCAACACCGCTCTAGACCAAGCCATACGCCAACTGGCCAAAGATGCCCGTGCAGCATCCCGCGGCATGGCGCGTGCGTCGACTGAACAGAAAAACAACGCGTTGCTGACTTTGGCGCGACTGATTCGCGAACAGGCGCCCGCACTGCGCGCCGCCAACGAGCTGGACCTGGCCGCCGCCCGCAATTCTGGTCTCGAAGCCGCCATGCTCGATCGCCTGACGCTCAGCGACAAAGGTATTGAATCGATGGCGGAAGGCGTTGAACAGATCGCCACCCTGCCCGATCCCGTGGGCAGCATCACCGATATGAACACGCGCCCTTCCGGTATTCAGGTGGGCAAAATGCGTGTGCCACTCGGCGTCATCGGCATTATTTACGAAGCACGTCCTAACGTCACGGCCGATGCCGCGGCACTGTGTATCAAGTCGGGTAACGCCACGATTCTGCGCGGCGGTTCAGAAGCGCTTAACAGCAACCGTGCTATTGCGGCGCTGGTGCAGCAGAGTCTGGCCGAGTCAGGCCTGCCCGCGCAGGGCGTGCAATGCATCGACACCACAGATCGTGCCGCTGTCGGCACTCTGATCACCTTGCGCGATGATATTGATGTCATCGTGCCACGTGGCGGCAAGGGATTGATCGAGCGATTGATCAAAGAATCGCGCGTGCCCATGATCAAGCACCTGGACGGCAACTGCCACGTTTATGTGGATGACGATGCCGATCCAGAGATGGCGCTGCGCATTGTCGAAAACGCCAAAACCCAACGCTATGGCACCTGCAATACGACCGAGTCTTTGCTCATTGCCCGCAGCATTGCCGGTAGTTTGTTGCCACGCATTGGTGCCATGCTCAAAGACAAGGGCGTTGTCGTTCGTGGCTGTGCAGAAACCCAAGCGCTGCTGCCTTATGCCGAGCCGGCAACCGAAGAGGACTGGGTCACCGAATACCTGGCGCCGCTGATTGCCGTTAAGGTCGTCAGTGGTCTCGATGAAGCGATTAGCCATATCAACACCTATTCGTCCCAGCACACCGAAGCCATTGTGACGGATCACTACGGCAACGCCATGCGCTTCCTGCGTGAAGTGGATTCCAGCTCGGTCATGGTCAATGCATCGACCCGCTTTGCCGATGGCTTCGAGTATGGCCTGGGTGCAGAAATTGGTATCTCGACCGACAAGATCCACGCGCGTGGTCCGGTTGGCCTTGAGGGGCTGACCTCACAAAAATGGATCGTGCTGGGCCACGGTGAAACCCGCCGCTGAGTTTGACGCCACCCTGGCGCTCACCGATGTGGCGCCGGGTTGTCCTGCAAATCTGGCACGGCAAATCTCTTTGGGGCTACGCGGGACACCCGAAGGTGATGCGCTTTGCGAACTGGTTTTTATAGCAGGTGCTGTCGATCAAGCTGCAGCTGCCAAAGCCACGGTTTGCGGGGCGCGAGAACCGCTACTGGAAAACACCCGCCAACAACTGATTGCCTGGTTCAAAGACCCGAGCTTTCGTTTCAGTGTGCCGCTGGCTAAACCCCCAACCGCTTTTCAGGCACGTCTGCGCGACTCTCTTCTAGCCATGCCCAGTGGCACGACCTGCACCTACGGCGAACTCGCCAAGCAACTACAAAGTGCCCCGCGGGCCATTGGCCAGGCACTGGGCAGCAACAGTCTGCCCCTCATCGTACCCTGCCATCGTGTGATCTCAGCCGGCAAAAACCGCCTGACCGGCTTTAACCATACGAGTGATGGCGTCATGCTTGAACTCAAGGCATGGCTGCTGGCCAGAGAAGCAACGGGTCTCAAACTTTATGCCTAGAGCACCTACCCACCCACCGCTACCGGCGGAAGCCCAGCAGGTGGTCGATATTTTTTGCGATAGCCTCTGGCTCGAAGCGGGCCTCTCAGCCAATTCACTCGCCAGCTACCGGCGTGATCTCACCGCCCTGTCGCACTGGCTGATCAAACACAGCAGTAGTTTACGAGCGGCAACAGAAGCCGACTTGAATCGTTACATTGCGCACCTGGCACAAGGACACAAACAGAGTTCGCAGGCACGTGCTATTTCCACCTTGCGCCGCTACTTTCGTTGGTCTGTTGCCCGCGGCGAACGCGCCGATGACCCATCGCGCTCGTTAGTGATGCCTATCCGCCCTGGCCGTTTGCCCAAGACCTTGAGCGAAGATCATGTAGACGCTTTGCTCCAGGCACCGGATACGCAAACACCCCGCGGCTTGCGTGATCTGGCCATGCTGGAAGTGCTGTACGCAAGCGGTTTACGCGTCTCCGAACTGGTGAATCTGCGACTCACCGATCTGAATCGCGACATGGGCATCGTGCGCGTCATGGGCAAAGGGGATAAAGAGCGACTCGTCCCTATTGGCGAATCGGCCCTGGATGCCGTTCAGCGTTATATGGAAAACGCACGCCTTGAACTGTCTGGCGGACAACCCGCTGACGTGATTTTTATCAGCCAGAAAACCAAGCCACTGACCCGTCAGGGCTTCTGGCAGATTATCAAGCGCTACGGGGTTAAAGTGGGCATTCCGCGTGAGCGTCTATCGCCGCACGTGCTACGCCACGCCTTTGCCACACACCTGATTAATCATGGTGCAGACTTGCGTGTCGTGCAATTACTGCTGGGCCACGCCAGCATCACCACGACCCAGATTTATACCCATGTCGCCCGCGAACGATTGAAATTACTGCACGAAAAGCATCACCCTAGGGGATAAAGAGTGTGAAGTGATTTAAAGGTTAGCCCGATTTGCGACGATTTTGTCGATGAGGGTGCCTTTAATCACGGTACGCCCGCGCTTAACTCAGGCGGATCGCTCGATCACCACACCCACACGCGCCACACCCGGCATCATGCCCAGCTTGGCAACCGATACCTGCACCCACTGCGCACCAAAATCTTCCAGCAGCATGGTGGCTACAAACTCCGCCAATTTTTCCAGTAACAGAAAATGTTTCTCGGCCAACACGCTCCGTAAGCGTTTTACCACTTCAGCGTAATCAATCGTGTCATGGATGTCATCGCTAGCCCCCGCTGTGGCGGTCGAGTGACCAATCTTCAGATCCATAACAACCGGCTGCGGCACAATCCGCTCTCGCGGATAAATACCGATCAGGGTTTCAACACGAAATGAATCGATAAAAATAATGTCCATGGCACAAAGTCGTTGGTTAGCTGGCAGGCGCGCTACAATACTTTTGCTGCGGCCGCATTGTAGCTGACAGAAGACTGACTATATGCCTAACGCTGATATGACGCCTGATTTACTGACCCAGATTTTGCCGCTTACTGATAGCCCGACGCACCTGATCTCTGCCGCCGTTGTGGCTTACCTGATCGGTTGCATTCCTTTTGCCGTGGTTGTATCGCGCGTCTTTGGCCTCGCCGACCCACGTTCGTTCGGCTCCGGCAACCCCGGTGCTACTAACGTTCTGCGCACGGGTAATAAACTCGCGGCCCTTCTCACGCTGTTCGGCGATGCCGCCAAAGGGGCGGTGGCCATTGGCATCGCGGCAGCCATGGGACTCAATGCCGACCTATTCGGTTGGATCGGGCTCATTGCGTTTCTAGGGCACGTATTTCCTGTCACACTGGGCTTCAAGGGTGGCAAAGGGGTTTCCACCTCGGCCGGGGTGCTCCTGGCACTGCACTGGCCACTCGGTCTGGCCACGCTGGGCACTTGGCTGTTTATGGCCTTTAGCTTTCGCTATTCATCGCTGTCTGCGATTACCGCCGCACTGATGGCCCCCGTGTTTGCTGTGCTGATGGGCCTCCCGACACCCGTGATCGTGCCGGTGTCATTAATGGCTGCCATACTACTGATCAAACATGCGGGCAACCTGCGCCGCTTACTGGCGGGCCACGAAACAAAAATCGGTAGCAAAAAGAAAGCAGCTTAACTGGATTAAGCGTCAATCAGCGGCCAGCGCGGTTTCACCGAAAAGCCCCCCGCCGTTTTTGCAGGGGTCCCTGCAACCAGGCGTAGCAATCCTGCCAACGCAATCATGGCGCCGTTATCCGTACACAGCCCCAGTTCCGGGAAATAAACTTCTGCTTTGCGCCGCTGACAGGCCGTCACCAGCGTTTGGCGCAAATAGCGATTGGCGCCGACACCACCGGCTACGACCAAACGCGACAGCCCGGTCTGCCTTAATGCCTGTACCGATTTGGCCACGAGCACATCAACAATGGCCTGCTCAACTGCTGCAGCCAGGGCCGCACGCATCACATCGCTCAGCGCGCCTTCCGCTTCCGCTGCTTTTACTTTGGTCAATACGGCTGTCTTCAGGCCAGCAAAACTGAATTCCAAATCACCTGAGTGCAGCATGGGACGCGGTAGTTTAATTTCAGCCACCAAACCCGGATCTGCCGTTTCGGCCAACTTTGAAAGCGCTGGCCCGCCGGGATAACCCAGCCCCAGCAGCTTGGCCGTTTTATCGAAGGCTTCGCCTGCGGCATCATCCAAGGTTTCGCCCAGTAACTCATAGTCGCCAACCTGAGTCACCCGCATTAACTGCGTATGGCCGCCGGACACCAGCAAGGCCACAAAAGGAAACGCCGGCGGTTGCGACGCCAACAACGGCGACAATAAATGGCCTTCCAGATGATGCACCGGCAGCACAGGCTTATCCAACGCAAAAGCTAAGGCTTCGGCAAACGCACTGCCGACCAGTAAAGCGCCGGCCAAACCCGGTCCGGCCGTGTAAGCAATGGCATCGACATCCGCCAGTGGCACATTCGCTGCTGCGAGCGTCTGACGCAACAAGGGGACTACCCGCCGAATATGATCTCGAGAGGCCAGTTCTGGCACGACACCACCGTACGCCGCATGCATGGCTACTTGTGTATGCAAGGCCTGGCCCAGCAAGCGTGGCGCACCGCTTACTGCATCCAGCGTCACCAAAGCCACGCCGGTTTCGTCGCACGAAGACTCGACGCCCAGAACAATGGGCGGTTTATGGGTATGAGAAGCGAGCTGATTCATGGAGCGCTATTGTAACGACTTCGCTCCTATTCAAAGGAACATTTGGAATTTTCAGGGTTTTATCGTAAACTGTTCAGTTCTGAAGATTTCATTTCCTGATTTGGCCTTTGTTTAGCTGGGTCAGCACTCAAAATAATTGGAGTTGATTGAATGCCTAGCGTTCGCGTTAAAGAAAACGAGCCGTTCGAAGTCGCCATGCGCCGCTTCAAGCGCACTGTTGAAAAAACCGGTCTGCTGACCGAACTGCGTGCCCGTGAGTTCTACGAAAAGCCAACCGCTGAGCGTAAGCGCAAGCTGGCAGCCGCCGTTAAGCGCCTGCACAAGCGTCTGCGCAGCCAGCAGCTGCCGCGCAAGCTCTACTAATACCAGAGCATTCGCAAGAATTAGGCAAAGCCGCCGGTTACCCCGGCGGCTTTTGCCGTTTTAATACCCTCTTCGGATTAAGCCCATCATGACCACGACCAGCCTCAAAGACCGTATTCAGGACGACATGAAGACCGCCATGAAAGCGCGCGAAACAGATCGCCTCAACGCCATTCGTCTGCTCATGGCTGCCATCAAGCAGCGTGAAGTCGATGAGCGCATCACACTGGACGATGCTGCTGTAGCCGCCGTAATTGACAAACTGATCAAGCAACGTCGTGACAGCATTAATCAGTACGAACAGGCTGGCCGCGAAGACCTCGCCGCCGCTGAACGCGCCGAGATCGAGGTGCTAAGCCCATACCAGCCCGCACAGTTATCTGCCGAAGAAGTGGATGCCGCAATTAAAGCGGCCATTACCCAAACCGGCGCGACAGGCCCAGCCGATATGGGCAAGGTTATGGGCATTCTGAAGTCGCAGCTGGCCGGCAAGACTGACCTGGCGGCCGTTTCACAACGCATCAAAGCAGCACTGCAGGGCTAAGGCACAAAGCCGGAGAGCGCGATGATTCCGGAATCCTTTATCCAGGAGCTACTGGCTCGCACGGATATCGTCGAAATCATCGACCGTGTGGTGCCGCTAAAAAAAGCCGGCGCCAATTACGCCGCCTGTTGTCCATTTCACAAAGAGAAGTCTCCCTCGTTCACAGTAAGCCCGAGCAAACAGTTCTACCACTGCTTCGGCTGCGGCGCCCACGGCACGGCTATCGGATTTCTGATGGAGCATCAGGGGCTTAGCTTCCCGGACGCCATCGAAGATCTTGCCCGCCATTGTGGCCTGACCGTACCGCAAGAAGACAACGAACGCGCCTTCCGCAAACCCGCTGCCGGCAGCGAAGAAGGCCCTTCATTGCTTGATGTGATGCTCAAAGCACACAAATACTACCGGGACGAACTGAAGCAATCACCCCGCGCTATTGATTACCTCAAGCGACGAGGACTCACCGGCGAAATAGCCGCGCGCTTTGGCATCGGCTATGCGCCCGAAGGCTGGCAGAATCTGCGCCCGCTGTTCCCAGAATACGACTCACCCGCATTTCAAACACTGCTCAAAGCCGGACTGGTCATTGAAAACGACCAGAAACGTCGCTACGACCGTTTCCGTGACCGCGTGATGTTCCCGATTCTTGATCAAAAAGGCCAGGTCATCGCCTTTGGTGGGCGCATTCTAGATCAGGGCGAACCCAAGTACCTGAATTCGCCAGAAACACCGCTTTTTGAGAAAGGCCGTGAAGTCTTTGGCCTACCTCAGGCACGCGAAGCCTGCCGCCAAACGGACACAGTAATCGTGGTCGAAGGCTACATGGATGTGGTGGCACTCGCCCAGCATGGCATTGGTAACGCCGTTGCCACCCTGGGCACCGCCACCACCACGACGCACATCCGCAAATTGCTACGCATGGTCGACCGGGTAGTCTTTTGCTTTGATGGCGATGCCGCCGGTCGCAAAGCCGCCTGGCGGGCCCTAGAAAACAGCCTGGAGGCACTGGCCGAGCAAAAAGTACTGGCCTTCGCCTTTCTGCCCCCCGAGCATGACCCCGATAGCTATGTTCGTGATCTGGGCAAAGAAGCATTTCAAGCAGCCATTGATCGCGCCACGCCATTATCAGAATTTTTACTGCAAACCCTAAGCAGCCATGTCGACCTGACCAGCGCCGAAGGCCGCGCCAAATTACTGGCAGAAGCTAAGCCACTCCTGCAAAAAATTCCGACACCCATGCTGCGCTTGCAGATCGTTAAACAACTGGCGGACAAAACGGGCTTACAGCCCAGCGAAGTCGAGCGTGGTTGCGAACTTTCACGCCAAGCGGCACACCCGAACAACACCCCGGTGCGCGCGCCGCGCCACGCCCCTTCAATATTACGGCGCTTGCTCCGCGTGCTTGTGCAAGCGCCTGAGCTAGCGAGCACGATCAAACCCTCGCTGACCAACGCCTTACCCACCAACGATCCGCTCGCCAACAGCCTCAACCGTTTACTACCGCATTTGGCAACGAATCCGCAGCCGTCGGAGCTGCTTGAACGCCTGCGTGGCTCGGAAGATGCACCACTCCTGGCAGAAATTTTTGCCAGCTTGCTTAGCGAACCTCTTGAAAAAGACGCACTGAGCGCAGAACTGGCAGGTATCGTCGCACAGATGGAGCGCGATCAGTTAGATACCGAATTGGCGGTGCTGCAACAGGCCGCCCAACGGGGATCTCTGAGCGCACCAGAAAAAGCCCGCTATGCCGAACTGCTGCAAACACTACAGCAACTGGGCAGAACCGGTCGGCGACGCTGATTTGGCACGGAAATTGCCTGGAATTTAGGGTAATTATCGTGTATAATTAAAGGTTTACTGTATTTCTATTGACTCAAGAGGTTGCGTACTTTGTCGAACTGGAAACTGACGCTTCGCCCTCATGTTCAACCCTCGCGCCGCAAAGACGCCACGGATGCTGATATGGCCACAAAACCCAAAACTGCTGCCAAGAAAACCGCCAAACCTGTCGCCAAAAGTGCGCCAGCAAAAAAACCTGCGGTTAAAGCCAGCAAGCCCATCGCCAAACCCGTGAGCAAACCTGTCGCTAAGGCAATAGTAAAAAAAGCACCCGCCAAGGTCGCATCGGTGAAAAAACCCGTTGCTAAGCCTGCCGCAAAAACAACTAAACCTGTCGCCAAGCCGGCCGCTAAAAAGGCCCCGGTTAAATCGACTGCACCCAAGAAAACTGTGACTAAAGCTACGACAACAAAAACGACCAAGTTGGCCGCACCGAGCAAAGCACCTGTTAAAGCTGCTGCCAAGCCGGCTCTTAAAAAACCTGTTACCAAAACCACACCCAAAGTCACCACCAAACCCGCCGTAACCAAAGCGGTCGCTAAGCCGACACCGGCTAAAGCGCCTGTCGCCAAAGCGCCGGTAACAAAGACGGTCGTCAAGGCAGCCGCACCGGTCAAGGCCGTTGCGAGTGTCACGCCGCCCGCCAAAGTAACGCCGAAAAAAGCCGAACCGGTTCCGGTCAAAGTTGAAGTTGCACCCGCTGCCGCTGAAGAGACCTCTGCTGTCAAAGGCAAAGGCAAGGCCAAGGGCAAAGACAGCAAACGCCTGCTAGGTTCTACTTCTGTCCAGCAGATTTCGCCTGAAGAACGCAAAGCGCGTATTACTTCCCTGATCAAGATGGGCAAGGAACGCGGCTATCTGACGCACGCCGAAATCAATGACCACCTGCCCGACACCGTGATGGAAGCCGAGCAAGTGGAAGCCATGATCACCACTTTCAACGATTTGGGCATTCGCGTCTTTGATGAAGCCCCAGCCGCTGAAGACATGCTGATGACCGATGCCGCGGCACCGGTTGCCGATGATGAAGTCGTTGAAGAGCAAGCCGAACAGGCCCTCGCTACCGTTGATTCGGAATTTGGTCGTACGACAGACCCTGTACGTATGTACATGCGCGAAATGGGCACAGTGGAGCTGCTCACGCGCGAAGGCGAAATCGTTATCGCCAAAAAAATCGAAGGCGGTTTGCGCGATATGGTTCAGGCCATCAGCGCTTGCCCGATCGTGGTCGCTGAAATCATCGAGATGGCAAAAAAAGTCGCTATCGATGAAATGAAAATTGACGAACTGGTCGACGGCCTGGTGGATCTTGAAGCCGAAGAGCAGATGCTGGCCGCCTCTGCTGCCGCCGCAGCTGCTGCGTCTGCCGCCGCCGAAGACGAAGATATCGACGACGAAGACGAAGAGGACAGCGGTGAAGCCAAGGCCGCTGCTACCGCCGCCTCGCTGGCCAAGCTTAAAGATGCTGCGCTGGAACGCTTTGCCAAAATCGAAGCGCTGCACAGCAAAGAAATTAAAGCACTCAAAACCAAGGGCACGACCGACCCCAACTATCAGCGTGCCCGCAAACAGATTTCGGAAGAGTTGCTCAACATCCGTTTCAACTCGCGCACAATTGAAAAACTGTGCGACCGCGTGCGCAGCCTGATGGAACAGATTCGTCGTGCCGAGCGCACCGTGCTGTCAATTTGCGTTGACAAGTGCAACATGCCACGCGACCACTTCATCAAGAACTTTCCACCGAACATCGTCAACCTAAAGTGGATCGAAAAAGAAGTCATGAATGCCCCGAAGCACACCCAGGGCATCCTTGAGCGTAACGTACCTGCGGTGCACGAATGGCAGAAGAAGCTGATCGCCATGGAAGAAAATCTGGGCATCACGCTGGCTGAAGTTCGCGAAATCAACAAGCAGATGACCAAGGGCGAGCGTCACGCACGCGCCGCCAAGAAGGAAATGACCGAGGCCAACCTGCGCCTCGTCATCTCCATCGCCAAGAAGTACACCAACCGCGGCCTGCAATTCCTTGACCTCATCCAGGAAGGCAACATCGGTTTGATGAAGGCGGTAGACAAGTTTGAATACCGCCGAGGTTATAAGTTCTCGACCTATGCCACCTGGTGGATCCGTCAGGCCATTACGCGCTCAATCGCCGACCAGGCCCGCACGATTCGTATTCCGGTGCACATGATCGAAACCATCAACAAGATGAACCGCATCTCGCGCCAGATCCTGCAGGAAACCGGTTTCGAACCGGATCCGGCCACGCTGGCCATCAAGATGGAAATGCCGGAAGACAAAATCCGCAAAATCCTCAAGATTGCCAAAGAACCGATCTCGATGGAAACGCCGATCGGCGACGACGACGATTCGCATCTGGGCGACTTCATTGAAGACCAGGCGACGCTGTCACCTCTGGAGGCGGCTATGAACGCCAGCCTGCACGAAGTGACCAAGGACATCCTGGACGGCCTGACTCAAAGGGAAGCCAAGGTTCTGCGCATGCGCTTCGGCATCGAAATGAATACCGACCACACGCTGGAAGAAGTCGGTAAGCAGTTCGATGTGACCCGCGAGCGTATTCGTCAAATCGAGGCCAAGGCATTGCGCAAGCTACGCCATCCGTCTCGTTCGGATAAACTGCGCAGCTTCGTTGATACGAACAATTAAAGCTTTACCGGGCCTCTAGCTCATGCCTGGTTAGAGCAGCGGACTCATAATCCGTTGGTGCCGAGTTCGACTCACAGGCGGCCCACCAAATACAACGATTGAAACAAGGGGTTAGCTAACTGGCTAACCCCTTTTTCATTGCCTGTGGCCTGGGTTGGGTAAAACGGCGCGCAATCGTCAACCTATTCCGCAAAAGCTGCCGTCAAGCTGAAATAGCCGCCCCAGCCTTGTGGACTGACCGGCGTATTCGTAACCATATACGTTGGTCCGATTTGCCATTGCCAATGCACGCCGCCCACTTTAAACGTCTTGCCGCCACTAAAAATCAGCTGATTGGTGTTGTTACTCTTACCGGATGTAGGGTTCCCGTTAATCCAGCCCATCAGGCTATAAGTCCAGGCATTGTCCGTCGTATAAGAAACAACGGGGTTCACAAAATATACGTTGGCCGTGCCGGCCGACAGAGTGTGACCTGTGCCCCAGGCGTTGAAAGCCGTTGCCCCGACCACCCAGTGTTTAGGTTGGTAAATTAAGCCGTAGGAAACCCCCAGGCCAGTCTGCTGCGACCCTGAACTTGCATTGGCAGTAGGCATTTGTATGAAAGGACCCGCACCGTAAACAAAGTTGGTGGTTTCGGTAGCGAAGTAAGTCGCCAGCTGTAATGGCATCGCCTGATTCGTTGTGTTTTGATTCTGGACGTTCACGTTATCAGTGAACATCGGATTCAGAATGAATGCACTCTGCGCACCCAGCGCGACGGGAAGGATCGGACTCAGTTGAAACTGCGCCTGCGTGTAAGACTCGCTCGGTTGGCGGTTCTGGTTGTAGTTGTATGAAATCGGAAGCTGAACCATCGGTTTCAGCCTGACCTGAATGCTGTGTGCAACTTTGGCCGCGTGCGTCATCGTATCTTCGTCATCGGCCAATGCCGCTGAGCCGTGCAACAACACAGCACATCCGATGCAGCCGCCCACTAGCTGGCAACAGACCGATGAATCCCTCCGAAACATACGGCTCCAGATCATTTGTAATTCTGTGTTTCTACCGAAGTTTTAACCGGTAACAGATTGCAAGCAAGGCAAACCAGCCGGGCAATAGGTACAAGGCAATGCGTGTCACACCATCAAGTGACAGTGCATATATCACTAGCAAAAAGAAGGCTAGAACGACATAGGGCATCACCTTGCTCATGGGCATCTTAAAGACGGAATGCGCATGCGCTTCTGGATAGCGCCTTTGATAGACCAGATGCGCCCATATAATCATCGTCCAAATAAAGATGAAAATTAATGCGGCGACGGCACCGACCATTTGGAACGCTTCCATCATGGAGTCAACCGCCGTCAGAATCACCGACACAAAAAACATCAAGAGCGTTGCCAGGAATACGCCACCTGCCGGAATCTGATGACTGCTCAGCTTCCCGAAGATGGCAGGCGCTTTATGGCTCTGGGCTAACCCATACAGCATACGGGATGTGGCGAAGATGCCGCTGTTGCTGGATGACGTTGCTGAACTCGCCACGACAAAATTAATCAGCGACGCGGCACTGGCTAACCCCACCAGGGAGAACATCCCAACGAAGGGACTGTGCTCTGGCGATATGTCCACCCAAGGCGTAACCATCATCATGACGGTCACTGTGCCAATATAGAAAATCAGAATTCGCCAGGGAATCTTGCGAATGGCATCGGGGATCATTTTCTTAGGATCCTTGGCTTCAGCCATCATCGTGCCGATGATCTCCATGCCGGCGAACGCAAAGATCGTCGTTTGTAACCCCGCCATCACACCCGCAAAACCATTCGGAAAAAAGCCGTTATGTGTCCATAGGTTAGCGACACTGGCTTTGGTGCCATCGGGCGAGACAAACCCTGTTACCGATAACCACAGGCCAACAACAATCAAGCCGACAATCGCAATAACTTTGACAATGGCCAGCCAGAACTCAAGTTCGCCAAATGCCTTGACGGTCAATAAATTGATGCTTGTTAAAACAAAGATTGTCGCCATCGCTGAAATCCAGGGCGAAAGCTCGGGCCACCAGAACGAGGCATAACCGGTAATCGCAATAATTTCTGCAATCGCTGCAACAATCCAGGCAAGCCAGTATGACCACCCCACAAAAAAGCCTGCCTGCGGACCAAGAATATCTTCGGAAAAATCAACAAACGACTTGTATTCCAAGTTATGCAGCAACAACTCACCCATGGCCCGCATCACAAAGTAGAGCATGAGTCCCGTGATTGCATACACAAGAATGACTGCCGGCCCAGCAACAGAAATAGTTTTCCCAGAACCCATAAATAGTCCGGTGCCAATACAGCCACCGATGGCAATCATTTCTATCTGGCGCTGGCCAAGGCCACGATGCAACTGTTCTTGATTTTTCATTGGCCTATTTTATCGGCGTGGGTACGAAAACGGACGAACAATCTGTTGTTGTGGTGATCAACGCGCGATGGCGCGCAGCCCCATCAACCGCATCGAGCTTTAGGCCAGAATATGTCTATGTAATATTTTGCACCCGATATGTTGCGCCGCACAATCTGTACTACAATCTTCTTAGAAATTCTAGTTCAACAACATAAGGAGACACACATGAATAAGACCTTTAAAACTGAAGACCTGATCGCCGCTAACAGCGCTGCACTGGCACATTTCCAATCGGTTGCTAACACAGCTCTGGCCGCTGTTGAGAGCCTGGCCGCACTGAACCTCGGCTTTGCCCGTGAGTCGCTGGAAAACTCTTCCAAGAATACGCACGCCGCACTGGGCGCCAAGACGCCACAAGAGGTTGCTGCGCTTCAAGCCAAGGCCATTCAACCGGCTGCTGAAAATCTGGCCACTTACACCCGTACCGTTTACGAAATTTCGACCGGTGCCGCTAAGGAAATCGCCGATCTGATCAAAGGTCAATTTGACCAGCTGAACCAAGCCGCCCAAGAAGCTGCGCTGAATGCAGCCAAGGCTTCGCCGTTCGGCGCCGATGTCGCGCTGGCTGCTGTCAAGCAAGCAGTTGCCGCTGGTAACACTGCCTACGAAAATTTCAACAAGGCCTCCAAGCAAGCGACTGAAATGGCTGAAGCCAACATCGCCAAAGCAACTGAAGCGGCTGTACGCACCACCAAGGCCAAGTAATTTCTAGCCTCGCCTCCTTCGGGGAGCGAAAAGCCCGTTGCTGACGCTGTCACAACGGGCTTTTTATTTTGGTAAAGTGGATGTCTTTATTGAATGCGTCAACCTTCCAGAAATCGCTGCTCTGAATGCCTCTCAAGCTCACGATACGTTTCTCTGCATGCTGCTGGCTCTGGCTGGGCTTTAATCCCTCGGTCAGCGCGCAGGAAATCGAGCCGCGCACTTATTCGAATGCGCCGATTGGCATCAACTTCATCGGCCTGGGTATCACACAAGCACAAACAAGCAACTACACGCTAAACAGCCAGGCACTGAGCTATAACCACATCTTTGATTTTTTTGGTCAATCTGCCAAATTCAATGTGGTGACACCGTATGCCGAGGTACACGGCACGGCGAAATCAGGCAATCAAGTGGTCAACGTGGCTGCACAAGGATTTACGGATCCGGTGATTCGTGTGGCTACTAATTTATACGGCGCCCCCGCACTTACGGCAGAAGAGTTCAAGACCTACGTGCAGGATTTGATTATCGGCGCCAATCTGGCAGTGCTCATTCCCTGGGGCGAATATCACAGCAACCAGGTGCTCAACGTCGGCGCCAATCGATCCTTTATTCAACCTGGGCTAGGTGCTTCGCAAGCAGTTGGGCCGTGGCGCTTTGAACTTGCCAGTGATGCAACCTTCTTCTCTAACAACAATAACTATATGGGCGGCAACACGCTCTCTCAAAAACCCATTTATTCAACCACCGGCCACGTGATTTACTACTTTCCTTCTTCGGCCTGGATTTCGACGGATGTCACTTATTACTCGGGTGGACAAAGCGCCGTTAACGGCACGATGCGCAATCACTCGCAAGAAAACTGGCTGATGGGCGCTACGCTGTCGATCCCAATCAACAAGCGTAACGCCATCAAGTTTCACGGCAGTGAAGGCACTTACAGCAACCCCCACAAAAACTACACGCTCTATGGCATCGGCTGGCAATACCGCTGGGGGCCTGGTACCTGAGCACGCCTCATGCAGCTAGGACGGGGTAGTCTGTATACCCTTCTGCGCCACCGCCGTAGAGCTTGTCGGCACGGAGCTCATTGAAGGGCAGGTCATCCTGCAGACGACGCACCAAATCGGGTGTGCTGATAAACGGACGGCCAAAGGCCACCAGATCGGCATGCCCACTTTCTACCGCAAGCAGCGCTTCATTACGCGTGAAGCAATTGTTCACCATCCAGGCCCCTGCAAACAGGCGGCGTAACGCGTCGTAGTCAAAGGTGCCGGCATCAACGTCACGTGCACTACCCGTTTCTCCCTCAATGACGTGCAGGTAGGCCAGACCTAGCGGCGACAACTGCTCAACCACATAGCCATAAAGCGCCTGCGGGTTACTATCCAGTGCCGTTGTGCCGCCAAAGGTGGTCATCGGGCTTAAACGGACACCCGTGCGTCCTGCCCCAATTTCCTGCGTAATCGCACGCGTCACTTCAAGTAACAAGCGGGCGCGATTCTCGATCGATCCGCCGTAGAGGCCACTGCGGTCATTGACGCTGTCACGCAGAAACTGCTCGATCAAATACGTATTGGCCGCATGT
>Ga0209066_10003886_pt1 | contig 16703 bp, 16 predicted proteins | sample All_14_2_FD_187198 | JGI IMG/M metagenome (GOLD analysis project Ga0209066, IMG submission 187198) | Freshwater microbial communities in response to fracking from Pennsylvania, USA - Allegheny Zone_MetaG_DW_15 (SPAdes) (version 2) ... | reverse complement strand
CGGCTCTAAGCAGGACCTTCAGGGCTGCTCTGTTCATCCCCTCAGGTATATCCATGAAGCTCGTCGTCTGAGGCCAGTAGAGCACCCTATTGATTTGCAGCGGACCAGCCGCCAAAGCAGCCCCCCATCTAGCCCCACCGCCCGGCCAACCCAAAGCACCCAACCGATACCCCTCCAGGAAGCCCTCAGGCGGCTCAGGAAGGGGCACCGGCAGGTGCTCAGGTACATGGGTGGCGGAGGAAGCCCGAAGCCCTCCAGCGGGCTCCTAATGGCCTCCTAGAGCCTACCGCCCGGTCGGCCGACTGTACGGCCCTCGGATGCCCTTCACGTAGGGTGCGAGTTCCGGGCAGAGGATCACGTTGGGCGGGACCATCGAGAAGCAGCCAGCCTTAGCCAGGCCCACGGGACTCCACCCGGCCTCTGAGAAGCCCTCATGCTCCACGCGGAAAGCCATCTCAGGGTGGGCCTCCGCATACTGCATGAAGCGCTCCACCTTGTCCTGCATCACTGGGACTTCGACGGTAACGGGGAGGTGATAGGCACCATCACCGCGCAACCCCTCGTAGTCCTTCAGGCAGCCGATCGCGCGGACCAAGTTCGCCTCAGCCATGTGCCATTTCCCCTGTGATGCCCCAGAAGTCTCGGGCCATTTGACGAGCCCACACGGGATCGGTGTTGCAGGCGATCTGGCGAAGCAAAGACTCGGCTCTCGACGCTCGATAGAGGAGCACGTCCGAGGGATCACCGCCGTAGGTGTGAGCGTCGTACATCACCCGCCACAGGGGCTTGTTCTTCGCTTCAGGAATTCGGCCTTGGGCCGTCACTTCCGCCATCTCTTGGCTCCTTCCTTGCCCGTCCTCCGGGCTGCTCCTTGATCCCGGCCATACGGGTCCTTCAGGCCGACTTGCCCGTCCCCGAAGTGCCTCTCCCAGAACTGCTGCTCACGGTGCTCCGCCTCCCGTTGGGCCAGCACTGCGGGATCAACAGACAACACGTTCTGCCAGGCCTCCACGCCCATCGCGAGGGTATCGAGGCGATCGTCATTCGGCAGGCTGCCCCGCTCCTTCGTGATGTGCGACATCTGGTAGAAGAGGCTGAGCCTCTGCTTCCGGTCGGGGTGCCGCTTGTCCGCCTCGATGTGGTCACGGACGATCAGCTCCTTGGCGACCACGAGACGATGCTGGTTCATCACCGGCTCCAGCGTGTCGATGATCCGAAGCTCCTTCTGGACCACCGAGTGGTGCACGTCCTCGATCAGCGGCCGGGCAAGCTCCCAGTCGTTGGCTCGGGCTGCCCTGCGGCGCTCCTCCTCGGCCTTGTAGACACGCTCCACCACAGGCCGCAGCAGCGCGGTGAACATGCCGCCCCCGTAGTTGTCCTCGACGACCACATGCGTCACCCGGAACTGCAGCATCTTCGTTGCGATCCCCACGAGCGTGGCCTCGTCGAAGCCTGCCGTGAACCCCCCGGCATCCTGCAGGAAGATCGTCCCGTGCAGCGCCGAAGTGATACTGTATGCCGTCTCATCGCCGCCCCGGCCGGACGGGTCCACCGCCATCTTGACGCCGAGGTACTCCGTGTAAACCTCCGAGACAAACACGGGGGAGTAGTACTGGTCCCCGTTGAAGCCCATCACTGGGAGGTCGGGGATGGCGGTTCGAGGATCAGCGGCCCACGCCAGGCTCTCCGGACCACGGTGCTGATCGAGCGACATCACCACGAGGTCCTTGAGCTTCAGGGGGAACCGCTCGGCATCTTCAAGCCGCGTATCCAACTGGAACTGCAGCGCGAAGCCCGAGGCCCCGTACTCAAGGCGCTTGCCGTGAACGTCCTTCGGGGAGAAGCGACCACCCTCCGTGCACTCGCCCACCGCCGCCCCTCTGCGCTTCATGCGCCGGATCGAAGGTGCCAGCCTGGCGCCGTAGTACTCCTCCTGCTTGTCGTCGGGGATCAGGAAGGGGAAGTACCTGATGGTGTACCCTCGATCGGGGAGGAGGCTATAGACCGACTGTTCACTCTGAGGCGTGCCAAGGTATCTGATCTTGCCACCCGGCTTGATGATCGCCGAGAACTCCTTGATGGCCTCGGAAAGCCTGGCCCTCGTGGCGACCGTCAAGGCGTTGCTTGCCGTCTCGATGTCGTCCGGCACGATGATGTCCGCACGGTTGCCCGCGAGCTGGCCGAACACACCCAGCGCGGTAACACTCGGCTGCTTGTCGGGACGAGCCCCGCGTACGTCGAACGCAAGGGCACTCTGCCGATCGCGGTTCTCCGGCTTGAGGACCTGGAGCAGCGGCATCTCGTAGATCAGGTCGAGGCAGAACTTGACGAACTTACCCGCCTCAGTCTGTCCGGCCGAGACCACGAGGATGCGCTTGTTGCTGTCCCGGTACAGCTCCCACAGGACGTAGGCCACGGTGATCCAGCTCTTGCCTACACCACGGAAGCCAGCGACCCACAGGCGCTCCTCATCGCTCGCGATCTCCTTCGCCATGTCCAACTGGATGGGCGTCGGCTCAGGGAGGTTGAGATGCTTCCAGACGGCCCACAGGAACTTGCGGAAGTCGAGCTTGAAGGGGTCGTCGGTGGGGGCTGGGAGTGCTGCCTTGGTGGCCGGGGACCTGGCGAGGTCTGCTAGGCGCTCCTCCGCGATGGCCTGCTCGGCGAGGAGGGGATCAAAGACAGTGGGGGTAGTAGAGGCCTCAGCCACCACCCATCACCCTACGACCACCCCCGAGCCCTCCTCGTCGCCCTCGGACTTCCGGTAGTCCTTGATCTCGTCGTCGCTCATCTCGGTGACAACGAGGCCCTGCTCCTCGGCCATCTCCTTGGCGAACTTGTCGAACACCATGAGGCTGGCTTTGAGTGCCTCGGGGGAAGGGCCAACGTCCGGGGAGAGGAAGGAAACGGCAGGTACCATCTCCATCTTCGTGCCGTCGTCGTCGAGGTTGTAGAACTTGCGGATGCGGACTTCGATGGTCACTGCTGGTGCGTCCCTTCGACACCCCGGCGCATGCGCTCAAGGGTGCGTTGCTGAAGCCAGTGCATGGCCTCCTCGATGTGGGTGAGGGCGCAGGCATTCGCCTTGCACGCGAAGGGTCCCTTCTGGAAGGACCGCAGCCGGTCGGCCACGATGGCGAGGAGGACCTCATGCGTGAGCCCGTTGACGCCGGCCTCTTTGATCGGCCCGTTCTGGAAGAGGATGTCGTGATAACCATCCCACGGTGTCCCCGCCCAAACACGGTCGGTGTGCACGGCATAGTGATGGTTGGCGCCCCCGGCGCCCGGATCGTCACACACCTCGACTATGAGCGTATCGTTCGCGGGATTGACCTTGTGGTCGTGCAGCTCTCGGATCATTCGGTCCACTCTACCTTTCTCATCAGGCCAGGCTTCACGCCGCCAAACGCATCGGTGAACCCATAGTCCACTGCGACGGGGCGGCCCTCGTACAGGCCCCAGTTGTTGCTCTTGATGTCGGTGATCCAGGCGGGCACCTTCTTCGGCCCCTCACCAGGTCGCAGCGGAGTGCACCGCTTCTGGATGAGCACGATGCCGCACTCGGAGATGTGCACGCACGGCGCCAGCCAGCAGGCCATGTCAGCGGTCTCCTGCAGGATGCCCCAGGTCTCCCACTCCAAGACGTTCTGGAAGGAGCGCGCCCCGGTCTCGAATTTGATGACGGTCGAGGGATCGAGGAGATTGGCGTAGACCTCGCGGCCGATGCCTTGCCCCAGGAACTCCCCGACCATCAGGCCGTACAGATCACCGGCCACCGTGTTGTTGAAGTACTGGGCTCGGAGGCTCACCCCTCATCGTCTCCGTCGTCAGCATCGGGGAACTCAGGCATCCCCTCCTTGGCCTTATCGACGAGCCGCTTCTGCTCCTCGTCATCGTCAGGCTTCCACGTCAGGCCCGCCTCCTGCAGCACCTTGTGGGCGAGGGTGAGTTCCTGATGGGTGGCCTTGCCGCCTTCGAGCCGCGCTATGATCGTCGCGTAGAACTCGCGCTGGATGCGGGTGAGGTTGTCCTGCAGATCGGGGGCGTTGGACTTAGGATCAGAGGTCCCGCTCATCTAATACCTCCTCTATGGCCTGCTCGATAGGACCGGCGACCCACGGTCCGACCTTATGCAGGGTCAAACGGTAGGCGCCGCACTTGCACACGTCGGTAGCGCTGCTGCCCCATCTCAGGGGGAAGCGGGGACCCTCCCCCCTCTCAGACTCGGGGTGCTGACAAACGCTCATTTGCGCCACACCTCCAGCAGTGTTCCGATCACGACGCCGGACGTAAGGATGGCCACCACGATGTTGAACGCCCGGCCGCCGATCAGCGCCCACACACTCTGCTTGGCACCCGTGGTGGATAGCGAACTCTCGATCGCGGCCACACGCCTCGTCAGCTCGGGGTCCGGCCCCCCGGCCAAGGCCATCTCGATGTTCTTCACCCGCTCGTCCAGCTTGCGGTAGTCGCGCTGCAGATCGCGGAGCAACCCCATCTTGGCGTCGATCGCGGCAACCTGCGTGCACATGCGGATGAACGCATCCCGTGACAGGAACATGGGGAGGTTGGTCATCTCCTCCTGCTCATCGTCCGCCACGGGCAGCGTGAAAGGTGTCTTGGCTATGTTGAAACTCCTCAGCGCCCTCTACTCGGTGGGGGCGTTGTTGCTGTTGTCGCCGGGCTGCTCGGTCTGCTCGTCGCCGTGCAGGTAGCGGTTGTCGCCCTCGTTGAGCAGACTGTCCCGCACCGCCCGCATCCGATCGGCCTTGTCCTTACTCTCCATCAGCGCAGCCCGGACCTCGGGGTACTGCCGCTTGAGGGCCGCCGAAGCCTGCTTCTGGAACCGACCGCGTAGGGCTGCCAGTCGGTACAGCTTCGAGCCACGCTCACGGCTGTTCCCATCTTTGGCTTCCTTGTAGCTCTTCGACTTGATGAGCTGCTCCATCTCCTCCCGAAGCGTCTTGGTGCCGCCCGGATGGTTCTGCACGAACTCCATGTACTTGGTGTAGGCGTTGGTGCCGTCCGCCAATTGCACACGTCGAAGATCGACTTTCATGCCCCTCTCGGTGAGGTACGCACTCGGTGCCTGGAACGCCTGGCCCTCGATCTGGATGGCCCGCACCAGCTCCTTCGTGACAGGATCACCGGCCTGCGTCGTCATCAAGCGGGCCTGCTTCTCGACCGGCTCGCCAATGAAGTTGGCACGGACCGCCATGTCCTCGCTCATACCGGGGATGCCCCGCTTGATGCGCTCCCACATCGTCTGAGCTTGGCGCATGTCCGGGTCATCGTAGCGGTTCGCCACGTTCATGGCCGACACACCGGGGATCGCCATACGGACCTGGCCCGCGAGGACCTTACTGAGGGACGCCTCGTCGCGCTTGCTCATCAGGTCGAAGATGCCGGAGAGGTTCTGGAACATCGAACGGTTCTCCAGAACACGAGCAATTGCCAGGCTGGTTGCAACGCCGGCCTCGCTGATGCTGTCGTACTGCCCGTGGCTGGCACCCTTGGCGATCGTGGACGCCTCCGCCGCCATCGTGAAGATCATCCCGAGGGGATCGAACACGTTGAGCGGGATGTACGAGCGCGACCCATCGTCCTTGCTGACGACGTAGGAGTAGGGCCGCCAGCCCGTGCCTTCCAACGCCATGCGCTGCTGCTGGTTCGTCGGGCCTGGTCCTGTGACGCGACCTTCGAGCGCCTCGTTGATGGCGAGACCCCAAAAGGCGCCGCCGACGTAGGCCTGCCCGATGGCCTTCCTCCGAGCATCACCACCAGCCTTGATGGCCTCGCGGTACTTGCTGAGGAGGGCGTAGTTGGCCCCCGGCGTGTAGCGCACCCCGGCGCCGATGATGTTGGCGAGGGTGGAGAAGAACGGCGCGATCAGCAGCCGGCTCACTACGTTGTGGTTGATGAGGCCCTGCGCCTTCACCGCGAAGGTGCCCGGTGAGAGCTTGTCGGTGAACGTGGCCTCTCGGGCTTCGAGCAGCGCCTCCGGGTCCTTGAGCATGCCGGTGTTGGCGTCGAAGCCGTCCTCCAGCTTCTTGGCGACGAACCCGCGAAGGTCCGCGCCCTTGAGGCCAGCCTCGGCGCCTTCCACCTGCGCCCTCGCCACGATGTTGCTCCGTGACACGAGCTGCTTGAAGAACTCGTCCTCGGACTGGAGGAGGCGAAGCGGCGTCTGCTGCAGGTCCCACAGGTTCTCCAGCGACCCGGAGACGGGGTTCTCGCGAACCATCATCACCCGATCGCCGATCGCCCCGAGGATGTCCCGCACCGGGTCCACCTTGCCGCCCTGCGAGAAGCCCCCCACCTCGCCGCCCTTCACATCCGTCAGCTTGGTAGCCAGCGGGTCGGCGATGGCGCGGTTGAACCAGAAGGCATCCCGAGCCAGCTTCAGCGAGGAGCGCCACATGGACGCCATCGCGATGATCTGCTGGTAGCCCTCCTTGGCGTAGCGCATGCCATCGGCCGCCCCATCCATGTCCCCGCGCAGCGTCGCGAAGAGCCCATCGCTGAGCCCGCCTGCGATCTTGCTGGTGGGGATCATCGCCGCGTGGCTCATGTTGCCGGCGACGTTGATGATGTGCGTCTCGGGACCAGACAGCATGTTCGCCATCGCAAAGGACAGGAACTTGTCGCCGGGCCTCGGACCCGTGAGCTTCCGGGCCGTCTTGCCAACCGCGATCCAGTCGCCGCCCGACGCCATGATGGTGGCTGCGACCTCGCCCATGTCGGCGTTCTCACCAAAGATGGCCTTGGGATCGAACAGCTTGCCGCCCTTCATCACGTTGAGGGCACGGGCGATGTTGCTCTCGATGGCGCCAGCCTTCGCCGAGAAGTCAGCCATGAAGCCGATCATCCGGGCGAACTCAGCGTCGAGAGCCTCCATCGAGCCGAACGTGCCAGGGACGCCGTAGGCGCGCTGCTTGGCGAGCTGCATTACCTGGTCGCCCACGCCCTGGTAGAGAGCGCGACGGTAGACGATCTGCGCCGCCATCTGGTCGGCCTCAGAGGCCTGCCGGTTGAGCGTCTGCAGCACCGTCTCGGGGGACGTACCGGACAACTCGGCGATGTCCCGAGCGTCCTGCGCCACGTCCTTCCACGACTGCACGCCCGTGGTCGCGTCACCGCCGCGCAGCTTCGCGAAGTCCTTGGCCTTGATGTCGGCCGCCGCGTCGATCGCCGTGAGGATGTCCTCGGGCGTCGAGCCCTGCGGCAGGAAGTGATCCGACCGGGGAGCGAACTTGTGGCCCGCCGCCTCGGCTGCTTCACGGGAGCCGTACTGATCCAGCGCCTCGGCGTCCTTGGTGAGGGTGGAGATGAGGCCATCGACCTCCTCCTGCGTGGTGCGGACCTTGGGGGCCAGGCCGGGGGTGGCGACTGCGACCTTGTCGGCTTCGGCCGCTACAGGCTCGACCTTGGCGGGACGTACATCGTCGCCGACGTAGCCCGTCGCGTTGTCTCCGAAGTCCGTGACTTTGGGGGTGGCTGGGACCTCCTCCGCCTGCTTCATGGCCGTCTCGGCGATCTCCGCCTGGACCTGCGCCTCCTTGACATCGCCCTTCTTGAGCGCCCTTGCGCCCCTCACCGTGGCGATCAGAGCCTCCAAGGCCCCGCCGATGAGCAGGCCCTCGGCCGCATTCTTCAGGCGACCCACCGCCGAGCTGTCGTCCTTGTCCGCCGCCAGCACCTCGGTGATCGGATTGGCGAACGTCGGGTACTGCTCCACGAGGTTCGAGAGGCGCTCCTGGTTGGGATCGAACGCGAAGGCATCCACCATCGCGCCCTTGACCATGCCGCCGCCCACGCCCTTCAGCCTGGTGAACTTGCCAGCGCCGATGAACCCGGTGACGAACTGGGAGACGTTCTCGATGAGGCCGCCCGTGACGCTCTGCCGATCGCCGATCGCGGACTTGACCTTCTCGCCGGCCCACTCGATGCCCTTGCCGATCGGCGCCACCACGGAGGCCGCATCGGGCAGGAACCCGGTGACATCCGCAATGGCGCCGCCGATGCCGCCCCGGTCCTTGAGCTTGCCTCGGGCTGCCTCGGCGCCCTGCTTGGCGCTGGTCGCCACGTCGGACATCGCCTGTCCCGTCTCGGCCACCGCTCCGGCTGCGCCACGGGCTACAGCGCCGGGAGCCTCGGTGATACCCGTGCCGATGTCGTCGAGGATGTTGGAGAAGGTGGAGGGGCCACCGTCCCCCTCACCACCGCCTTCCGAAGGAGCCCCGCCACTGAGCAGCTCGGGGGGAACAGCGTCGATACCGGGAAGCTCACCCGTCTGTGTGTCTGCCACTCGTCATAGGTCCTTGTGTTAGCCGTCGAGTTTGGATGTCCAGAGCTTGGCGAACTCGCCAGCCGTGATGTCCTTGGCCCTCTGACGGACCCTCGGGGGAAGATTGAGCCGGATACGCGCCTCCGCCTCCTCGGGGGTGACGCCCTTCAACTTCGCAAGCGCATCGACGGCCTTCATGTTGGGCTGCCGGAGGAGGATGGCGGCGCCACCCGACCCCTGCTGATGCGCGAGATACAGCTCACCGGGCGAAGCCTTGCGGCCGAGCACCTGCGTGAGGTTCTTCTGGTTGTCCACGAGCAGCCTTGCGGCCGCATCCGACGACATCTCGACGTTGAACTTGTCGGTGAGGCCGTACTGCGCCGCCGTCCCGTCGATGAACTGGAAGAGACCACCGGCCGACGAGGAGCCGTTCTTGGCGTTCCCATCGAAGGTGCTCTCCAGCCACGCGATCCCGCGCAGTGTCTCGATATCCACGCCATGCTTCTTGGCGGCCTTGGCGATGGCCCCCTCGACTGCACGATCACCCTTGCCGACCTTCACCTTGCCGACCAGTTTGCCGCCCATCGAGTCCAGCGCTTTGATGCGGGCCTGGATGATCTTCACGGCGTCGTCCTGCTCGGCTGCTCCCTGCTGTTGGCCTGGAGGTGCCGCGTCGGTGGGTTCCGTCCCAGGGGTGCCCTGGTTCTTCGGCTCAGCCTTAGGTACCGGCAACTGTCGCACCTGCTCGCGGTTGTACTGCTTGTCCGCGTCGATGGCGCCTCTGATCTCTTCGCCGATGCGCTCCACGGCCATCAGGCGATCGGTGGCGGTAGCCTTAGGGTTCTTGATCTCCCACTCGGACAGCCGCGCTTCCATATCGCCGATCGCGTAGTTCGAAGCGGCCCGCCCGTCGATGTTGTACGGATCGTTGTCGGTGAGCTGCTGCTCGATGAGCTTCCGGTAGCGACCCATCGCAGGCAGCTTGAGGATGCTGGCCTCGCCGCGCTCTCGGCTCTTCTGGATACCGGAGGTGCGATCGAGGAGCCTGCCGACCGTGACGGGGTTCTTGATGTTCCCGGCCTCGATCTCCTCCACCGTCGTGTCGAACGGGGTGTCGGACTTGTAGATGCGTATCTCGGCTTCCCGCGCCCGGTTCGGGTCCTCGCGGCTGTCCTTGGCGGCGAACGTTCCGCGTAGGCGCTCCACGCGGGCCTCGAAGTCGGGATCAGCATCGGTGCCCAACTGCAGCACCTCCACGGGGATGTCACCGTAGGGGTCCTTCGCGAGCAGATCGATGACCTTGCGCGTAGCCAGGCCCACGACCTTCTTCTTCTCGCGCTCCTCACGGGTGGCCACGATGCCATCCAATCGAACCGCCTGGCTGAATATCCTCTCGCGGGCATCGGCGAGCTTCTCTCGGCCGTACTTGGTCTCACCAGGCCCACGCTGCCCATCGGCCCTGCGCTGCGTGAGCACGTCGAGGAACTCGGGGTTGTTGGAGGCGATGGCCTTATCCACCACCGTGTCCACGATGACCTTGTTGAGGTCGGCAGGCCGAACGCCCACGCGGAGGAGGTTCTGACTGGTCGTCTCGATCTCCGCCGCCGCCTTCTTGGGATCGAAGGTGCCGCCTGTGGGATCACGCCTGAGCTGCGCCTCCACCACGTCGTTCACGGTGGCCGCCGCGTTGTCGAGTGTATTCTGCGCTACGGCCTTGGACTTCTCACTGGAGTGATGGGTCGTCAGCCGTGTACGCATGTTCTCGATGAAGGGGAGCATGCCCTGCAGAACGTGCTTGTCATCCACGCCTTCGATGCGTCCCTTGACTTGACCCTTGAGCCAGTCGCCGAAGCCGGCAGCGTCCGCCGTCGTGCGACCTTCCCAGGAGTCGTAGGCCTCCTCGATCTCGGTAGCTAGTTGGCGGCCCTTGACCTTGCCCTCCTCGACACGGGAAGTCTCCATGTAGGCGGGGGATGCGTCGGGCGGTATCTTCCCCTCCTTCACGGCCTTAGCCACTGAGGGCTCGTCCCGCTTGTAGAAGTCGGTGACGGCTTGGAGTGCGTCCTCGCGTTCCTTCCGGGCCTGCTCCCTGCGGTGCTCGTCGATCCGGGCCGACACGATGTTGTCCAGCCCACGGTCGAGATTGCGGAGACCCATGCCGAGTTGGAGGAGAGGCGACTGAGCCTGCTGCTGCTCTACCGGGGGCGGGGGCACGTAGGTGGTAACGGGGCTGGCGGTGGGCCTGACGACCTCAGTACCGGCCGTAGCCTGCGCCACCATCTGGTTGCTGCTGCGCTTGGTCGGCGTGAAGCCCTCGACCGCCTGCTGCTTCTGAGTGAGCGCCATTAGGTCTTGCCCTTCTTGCCGTCAGCCGTGAGCTTCATGTAGGTGCCAGCCGCGCCCAGCCCAGCCCCAGCGACACCCAGAGCCAGTGAGGCGCCGGAGGCAGGAGCCACGGGGTTGTAGCCAATCTTCAGCGAGTTGATCCGAGCCTCCGATCGGGCATCCGCCCCCTTCATCTCCTCTCGGAGCTGCGCGACGGTGTTCATGTAGGTGGCTTCGCGCTGCACCTGGTCGTTTGCAGGGCCGCGCTCCACGTCCGCGAGGATGTTGTCCACGCTAATCCCAGTGACGTTGCTCTCTCCGGTGGCCGCCGCCTGCTTGCCTCGGGCACGGGCGCCCTCGATAGCGGCAATGCGGTTCTTCTCCTGCAGCGCGTCACGCTCCTGGAGTTCCCGGCTGTGCAACGCGACGTGGTCCTGCCGGTTGGCTCCCTGCGAGGCCTTCACGTTGGCGTAGTAGCGTTCGGTCTCCCGCTGGGCCAACGCCTCGCCTTGAGCGTAGGCCTGCTCCTGCGCCTGGTAAGTCGTGACCGCCTGCGTCGCGCCCAGCGCGAAGGTAGCTAACGTCATTGCGATGGTGACGGGTTCGCACATCAGAAAGCGCTCCGTGAGAAGGGGGTGAGGTTGTCTCGTGTGATGGTGAACTCCAGGAACGGCTCATCGAGTGGGCCGAGCTTCGGGTGATGGGCGATGAACTCTGCCCCGATGCGGCGCAGCCAGTGGACGTGCAAGGCGTTCCCCTCCCAAACGACGTTCCAAAGGGTGGGGTAGGCGGTAAGGGCTTCATCCAACTGCCACCGCATCTCCTGATGGAGGGCAACGAGGCGCCGCTCGGCTTGAACCGTGGCGACCAGCCAGACGATGCCCACCTTGGGGTACTGCAGGTGAGGCCGTACGCCCCACAGGACCAGCGGTGTGCCGTCCAGCAGGGCGATCAGGTTGGTGGTGCCCTCGGGGATCACCCTCTTCAAGGCCACACCCGTTGGGATACCGGAACCGGCTAAGCTCTCGCGCCGATCTGCTGGCCGAATGCTCGCCATGAACGGCACCACATCATCGAGTGTGGCCCTCCGCGTTACGAGCTGGGGGCGGCGCTTCGACGGGATCGCTGCGCCATTCGGAAGAGCCACTTGGCGCTCTGCCACGCGCTCGGCAGGAAGGTGTCGTTGATGAGGGTTATCGTGCATTCCGTGTTCTTCGAGTTGACCCCTACGTTGAGGTTGATGTCGTCGAGAACCACCTCGTCGAAGCGATTGGCGGGACTGCCGAGGATACGTCCGGTGAACTCAGTGCGCCGGGTAGGACCGTTGGTGTGAGCCACCTCGGCGCGCGTGTATCCGGTGCCTGTCATGGCGACCACGAGGCGGTAGACTTGGGTTCGGTCCGCGAGGATCGCGCCGCTGTCATCTTTCGGGTAGAACGTCGAGAAGGTCCGCCGCGCTACCGGCACGACGCCGATGAAGAAGGCATTGGCCTCCCAGTCACCTTCGACGACGATCTCAGAGCCAGACGCAGAGACCACCTCAGCCAGTACGCCAGGCGGCTCCGACATGCCGTGCACGTAGCCACCGAACTGCCGCGACACGATCGTGAACTCCTCGCCATCCGCCATCTCGAAGGGCAGCGCGATGTAGGTGCGATCCTCATCCTCCATGTAGGCCCTGCCCACCTGCGTCTCATCCAGCCGCATATCCAACCGGGTGATGTAGGTAGACTCGGGATCGCGCTGCGCCGACGAAATGTCCACCTTCTCCAGGGAGACGCCATCGGCCCGCTGCACGGTGAGGATCAGGTCGGCCTTGTCGAACCCGCCGCCAATGATCGTGTGCCCCTCGGGGAACTCCCACAGGTTCCATGCGCTCTGCAGCTTCTTCTCGCCGTCGAGATACTGGTTGTAGAAGTAGAGGTGACGCCCATTGTCGTCCGTGAGTACAGCTATGGCCTTGGCAGTCGGCGAGGGCATAAGCCGGGTTCCTGCGCCCGCGATGAACTTAGGGCAGTGATCGTTGGTCCGGGTGGCGTCCTTCGACGTTCCCTGAGGCACCACGAAGTACTCCCACACGGTGGTGAACCGGCCGTCCGCGTCGGTGTCCATGAAGTAGAGGTACGAGCCCGCGCCTTTAGGAGGGGCAGCGGGGTTGAACGAGAAGTTGGTTGATGGCGGAACATCGACGGTCGCCTCCGTAAGCGTCTCCGCCTCAGCCCTCACGTACTGCACCTCGTCAGCGAAGAAGAACATCTGCTCGTTGAACTGCACGGCGTGTTCGAGGGTCGAGGGGCGGCTGCCGACGATGTCGATGTCAATGGGGTCGGTATCGAGCCGCACTTGTGCGCTGTCGGGGAAGAAGGTGAAGTACTGCTTGGTCTTGGACCACGCGCCCCCCGCCGATGTCATCAACCCGAGGCGCTGCTTGTCGAAGAAGATGTCGCGTATCTCGCGGCCGATGAAGCCAGGGTCGGGGGAGGTGGTAACGCCATCCCCTGCTATCCGGGGCTCCCACACGGCGGCCGAGAACACGAAGAGGTCCGGCCCCGAGTTGAGCAGCGTGTGCGGCATGGTGCTAGACTTCGGACGCAGCACGGTGTCGGACGCGACGCACTCCTCCCAAAGGCCTGTCTGAGAGCCGCCACTGTCCACGTACTTGAGGTAGTAGTCGTCGGAGTCTGTGGACCTATCGCCGCGCACCTTGATGACGAAGCCTTCCGGCCCGGCCTGGCCGGGAAGGTCGCTGATCTTCTTCACCTCCCCCTTGATCGGGATAAGGTGCTGACTGGCCCCGCCATCGGAGCAGCTCAGCGTGAAGTCGGTATCCCGCGAGATGTGGACCGAGCTGCCGTACCGCGTGATGGTGAAGCCGGCCAGAGCTGCGTCCCCTGCCGTCGAGGATGCGTAAGGGCTGTTCGCACTGAGCCCGCTCAACACCCGCACGAGGTTGGCAGCAGCCGTATCCGTCTTGACAGTCTGCTCGGCGCCGGACGTTACCGATGTCGGTGTGCTGAGGGTGTACGTGGCCCCATCCAGCGTGACGGTGATCGTCTCCTGGTAGGTGAGCTGCTTCACGAAGAGGAGGGCCTCGTAGCTGCGCGCCGCGCTCTTCTCCGCGCCATCCATCTCGGGGGTCACAGTGCCGTTGACGAGGAAGGTTGTGTCCTCGACCGTCCGCGCCTTGAAGTTCCGGGCAGCCGCGTCCCCCGACATGTGCAGGTAAGCAGTCCCATCCGGGAACTCGATGGTGCACTCGTTGCCTGAGAGCAGGTTGAAGGCGCGGATGTCACCGTCCATGACGAACACCCGGTACTTCTCCTCGTCGGACCGCAGGATGTCGAACTCGTAGGCGTCCTCGAAGTTGGCGCCAGCGATGAAGCCGATCTGCTTGGAGCCGGGCCGCGCAAGGCAGCCGTCCACGGGATCATTGAGGCCATTGATCTGAGCCTCACACTGAGTATCACGGCGCTGCGTCTCGGCCTGCTGGGAGACGCCATTGATGAGGTTGGGGACCGGATAACTGTCGAGCATCAGCGGTGCCGCCGCATGTGGTTGCGACCGTCGCGCATCATCTCACGGAAGTGCGGGTTGTCCCGCGCCGTGTTGTGCTGGGAGTCGTCCGCATCGGCTTGTTCCATGTTGATCCTCGCGCGGGTCTCATCGGCTCTGGTGAACTTGTTGCCCGTCTCGGAGACCATCTCCTGGTCGGAGAACTGCCGCGCTGCCCTGATGCAGATGTACTGACGGGCAGCCTCGGGGAGGTCCTCAAAGCTGAGCAGGAAGCGCACGTCGCAATAGATCGTCTCGGACCAGACGGTGGCGCGGGTGAGCAGGTTGTAGAGGAGGCCTGCCCTGCGCGTGATCTTGAGGGTGCCCTGGTAGCGGCGCCGCGAGGCCGTGACCTTGAGGACGGTGTCGGGGACGGTGATGGTTCCGCCCTCTCCGATCTGGAAGGGGTAGTCGAACTCCTCGTTGAAGTGCCAGCCTTCGAGCTGGACTTCGCGGTTCACACGGGAGAGGGCGAGGATGGCCTTCTCGGTGTCGATCCCCAGCGCCTCACCTTCCTCGGCTTCGAGGGATGACACGGGGGCCTGCCCGATGGTGCTGAGCAGGAGGTTGACCGCCTCAAGTTCCGACGTGGGCGTTACCCAGGCGGAGGCGATGTCGTATGTGGTGGTCACTGCAGGGATCACTCGCTGTTGGGGAAGAGGTGAAAGAGGGAGGGGATGAGCCCCTCCACTCCTCCAACTTGATCGAGACCTTAGGCCACGATCGTGCTGTCATAGACCTCGCAGGCGCACTCGCCACGGAGCTGGCCCATGCCAGAGACCTTGGAGGCGATCATCAGCCAGCCCAGACGATCGTTCTGCTGATCCAGCGTCAGGCGCATGGCCCGAGCATTGAGGCAGCCAACGGCCTGCGGGTTGGTGATGAGGCCCAGCGTCTCACGAGCATCGACCCGGTACTTCGAGGGGATCGCCGAGTCGGCCGAACGATCGGTGTTCGGGATGCGGTTGCCCTTGACATGCTGGATCGGGATGCCGGCGACCTCCTGGATGGTGCCCGACGAGATGTTCGCCGAACCGCCGAAGTCCTTGTTGAGGACGCGCTCGTTCTGCACCAGCAGGTAGTACTCGGCCGAACGCAGGAAGTAGCGGGGGGTGCCGCCGCCGATGTCGTTCTCGCCGATATGGGTGACCGCCGTGTAGGCTGCATCCACCAGGGCATCGCTGTTGTTCGCCGAAGCGTCGATGCGCTTGCCGATCGGGCCGCCAGTGTACGGCGGGGTGCTGTTGCGGGCAGCCAGGATCGAGAGCTGCGCCGCATAGGCGTCGAACGTCAGGGCAATGCTCTCGCCGAGCTGGCGGGAGTAGGCGGACTGCAGCTCGAAGTAGTTGAGCAGCTCGTCGATCTCGGCAACGAACACGCTGTCGAACAGCGGGTTGTCCACGGTGATCGTGACCTGGTTGTGCTCGACGACGCCGCCAGTGATGAGGTTGCCGACCGCATGGTACTCAGCCTCACGCTTGCGGCCGATGATCGGGAACACATGGGCCTTCGCGCCCTGGACCGTCATCGACATGAGATGCTTGTCGAATACGGTCGTCTGCTCCCAGGCCTGGAGAACCATGTCGCCGGCCTTGGTGAGGAAGAGAGCGAGGGCGTCGCCCGAGAGGTTCTGCTGGCCAGGACGCGAGACGCCCGTGTAGCCGGTGGAGATAACGGTGTTTGCCATTTGCTTTCAGAAGATGATGTGTGCTTGCTCTCCTTCGGCATCGCTGGCTGAGCGGCAGGGACGGAGGGTGTTCGGCCGCAGCCGAGGCCTCGCTCCAATCCGGTAGTCGCGAACCGCTAGGTGTTTGGGTGGGTGGATGTGATCTCTTCCCCCAACATCACCAGGCTGCTCTCCCCTCAGGGCGCAGGTATTGGCTTTGCTGGAGGTTGTGACGCACTCCGACGTGTCCACCCAGGTGGCACCCAGGTGGACACTTGCGGAAGGCATCGCCGTTAGAGCTTGATGAACACGCTGACGAACGCCGAGGGCTGCATCGAGGACCCTGCGTCGGTCTCGAAAGTGTGTACATGCGAGCCCGGAGCGGTATTCTGCCCGGCATTGTTCGCTGTCGTGATGTTGCCAGTGTTGGCTGCCGTTGTGCCGGTGTGCGTGTGCTCTTCGGCCCCCGCCGTATCGCCCAGCGCGCGCGCCGTCAGTCCCGACCCGGTTCCGGCCACTACGAGAGCGCGCCCCAGCGCCTTCGTCAGAGTGATCGTCTTGTTGGCCGCGAAGTCCGCCGCCGCGCTGCCGCCACGTCCGGTAGACACCGGGCAGATCGTGTTGTCGAAGGTGTTCCACAGAAGGGCGTACAAGCCCGTGGTGTCCGCATTGGCGCGGGTTGTGCCACCGCTGGATGCGTTGCCGATCGTGCCGTCGTCGGCCTTCACCCAACCGGACAAAGCCGTCGTCGCGCGGATACTGATGCGGTAGTCGCCGGTCTCCCATACTGCGGGCACGTCGGCCGCCGTGTGAGTGTGGCTTGAGGTAGCCTTGCCGGCCAGTAGCGTATCAGCCGCGCTCTTGGTGTAGTAG
>Ga0209066_10003883_pt1 | contig 16714 bp, 13 predicted proteins | sample All_14_2_FD_187198 | JGI IMG/M metagenome (GOLD analysis project Ga0209066, IMG submission 187198) | Freshwater microbial communities in response to fracking from Pennsylvania, USA - Allegheny Zone_MetaG_DW_15 (SPAdes) (version 2) ... | reverse complement strand
GCTTTAGTAAACAAATAGTTCCTACCCTAGGTGCAGCTAATCCATGCATACGGGGGACATCATGCGCTGGATCGGAAATCTGTCTGTTTTCCTTAAGGTTATGATTGTGCTGGCAATTGTTACGTCCGGCACGATTGCCATATCGGTTATCAGCTATCTGGGGTTTACGGAGCTGGCCGCACTTACGTCGGAAGTGGACGATTCGGCTTCGGAAATTCGTCAGATCAATCTGTTGCAGGCGGCGGCGCTGGAGCTGAGCCGCTCTGAATATCGATTGGCGGCGGAAGCTGATCAGGTGGCTGAGATCGATCAGCGGATCGCAGCCAGCGCGGAGAGTTTGAAAGCCAATCTGGAAAAGCTGCGGCAAGGCGCTGACAATGCCGAGCAGCAGCGGATGCTGAGCGAGATTGCGGCTGTTTATAGCCGCTACGAGGTCGGCGTGCGCCGCAGTGTCGAGATCACCCGGCAATCCGCATCCGCGATTTCCTATACGGAAGCGCAGAAGAAAATCGTCGATGCAGTCACGGAGAACCGGCAGAACGTGACCGATCTGCGCGCCTTGGTGAAGAGTTTTGCCGACAAGACCGATTCCGAGGGTGAAAAGGCGGTTATCGAGGCCCGGCGGACTGCCGACAGCAATGTAACAGTGATTGTCGCTCTGGCGACTATATGTACGATTGGCGGCGTCCTGATTGGTACGGCTCTGTCACGGTTCGGAATCGCGCGGCCCTTGCAGAGGATCACCGCAGCCATCCGCAATCTGGCGGCCGGTGATCTGAAGACGACGATCCCGGAGACGGAACGCGGCGATGAGATCGGTGTGATTGCCCGTACCACGGTGGAGTTCCAGGAAGGTCTGCTACGTGCGAAGGAACTGGAAGCGCAGGCCGAACGGCGCGAGGAAGAGATGGCACAGCAGCGCAAGGCCGATATGCTGGCCCTCGCCACGCGTTTCGAGGATCAGGTCGGCGGCATTCTGGGCAATGTTACCAAGGCCTCGGCGGAGTTGGGGGCAACGGCCCAGCAGCTTGCCGCAGCGGTGGAGGAGACGAGCACCCAGTCCACCGCCGTCGCCGCGGCGGCGGAACAGGCGAGCGCCAATGTGCAGACCGTGGCTTCTGCGGCGGAGGAATTGTCCTCCACCATCTCGGAAGTGACCGGTCAGGTCGCCAATACCGCCAAGGAGGCGCGCAATGCGTCCGATGGCGCCAATGCAGCCCAGACCGAGGTGACCGAACTGATCCGTTCCATCCAGATGGTCGAGGAGGTGATCGCGGCCATCAACGATGTGGCGGAACAGACCAATCTGCTGGCGTTGAACGCCACGATCGAGGCGGCCCGCGCAGGGGAGGCGGGCAAGGGTTTCGCCGTGGTGGCGTCCGAGGTCAAAGGGCTGGCCAACCAGACCAAGCGTATGACGGAGGAGGTTCAGACCAAGGTCGATGCGGTTCGGGGCTCCTCCCAGGGGGCCATCAAGGCGATGAACAGCATCATTCACCTGGTGCAGCGGATTGATGAATCGACATCGGCCGTTGCCGCGGCGGTTGAGGAACAGAGCGCGGCCACCTCGGAAATCTCACGCAATGCGACGGAGGCGGCGTCGGGAACGCAGGAGGTGACGACGAATATTTCCGGTGTACAGGGGGCTGCGGAACAGACGCGCGATGCAACCCAGATCGTGAGCACCGCCGCCGCTGCCCTGGCGGGGGAGGCCACCCGCCTGGACGAGGCGGTTCGGCGCTTCCTGGCGGAAGTCCGCGCGGCTTGATTCGGACGAACCGCTTCGTTACGGGATCAGACGCCTGCCGGGGAACCGGCGGGCGTCTGATGTGTGGCGCCGTCTAATCCACACGCCGGGCAGCCGTGCGACAGCCATCCACCATCGGGCAAGTGCCTGGGTTGGCGCGTCTTTTTGCAGATAGCTGCAATATTCCGAAACATTGTTTGATTTGAGGCTCGCGGCCGGTGTTGCTAGACATCACCCTGCCGAGAGCGGGATTGAGGTGGCAACGGAAAGAGGGACCGATGCCGCTTCAGAACGCCGAGGCGATATAGTGTCGATAGACGTTCATGGTACAGGGGCGATGGGGCGGATTATGCTGGATGGTATGAGCGACATCAACGGCTTCGGTGCCGGGCAGTTCGAGCCGAATGTATCTGGCGGCCGGTTCCAGAAAACCTTGAAGAGCGCCATTCACTGCAGTGGCGTCGGTCTGCATTCCGGCGAAAAGATTGCAATGTCCCTGCATCCCTCTGCGGTCGATACCGGTATCGTTTTTCGGCGTACCGATGGGGCCGCGAAGGGCGAAATCATTCCTGCCCGGTTCGACCGGGTTCGCGATACCCGCCTGTGTACCGCGCTTGCCTCTGACAATGGCGCGATGGTCGGCACGGTGGAGCATCTGATGGCGGCGCTAGCCGGCTGCGAGATCGACAATGCCGTGATCGAACTGGATGGTCCGGAAGTACCGATCATGGATGGCTCGTCCGAGCCTTTCGTTTTCCTGATCGAATGCGCCGGGGTGGAGGAGCAGGCCGCGCCGCGCCGCGCCATCCGCGTGCTGCGCGAGGTTTCCGTGAGCGAAGGGTCGGGCCAGGTTTCCCTGTCGCCGGCCGACAGCTTCTCCATCGGCCTGTCGATCGACTTCTCCTCCAAGGCCATCGGCCGGCAGGAACTGTTCCTCAATCTGTCGGGCGACGCCTTCCGCAATGATATCGCCAAGGCCCGTACCTTCGGCTTCCTGCATGAGGTCGAAGCACTGCGCCAGATGGGGCTGGCCCGCGGCGGCAGCTTGGATAATGCCGTGGTCATCAGCGGTGACCGCATCATGAACGAGGGCGGGCTGCGCTTCGAGGATGAGTTCGTGCGCCACAAGGTGCTGGATTGCGTCGGCGATCTTTATCTGGCCGGTGGTCCGTTGCTGGCCCATTACCGCGGTCGTCGCCCGGGCCATGCGCTGCACAATGCGCTGTTGCGGGCCTTGTTCGCCGACAAGGCGAATTACGAGATCGTGGCGTTGGACACGGTTGGTGCCGCGTCCTCCTATCTGCGCCACGCCGTCGCGGTCTGACGGGGTATTTTCCTTCTCTGTTCCCGACGACTCGGCCTAATCTGCGCCGCCTTGGTGAAGGCTGGATTCGATAAAATCGTAATCTGGCATCGTATCGTCGAACCCATCGCTTTGATCGGGCGATGGGCTTCATGTATATAGGGCGCCTGTGCAGACTGGAGATCGTTCCTATCCATGGCTCTGAACCGTATTGCTCCCGCCGCTTCCCGTAAAATGCTGCGTGCCGCTTTGTTTGGCATGGCGGTGCTCGCCCTTGTCGGCTGTTCCGACGATGATGACGAGCCGGAATATGTCGAACGTCCGGTGGAGGAGTTGTACAACACCGCCATGGACGCGCTGGAGGCGCGCAACTGGCCGACCGCCGTCGAGAATTTCGAGGAGGTGGATCGCCAACATCCCTATTCGGTCTGGGCCACCAAGGCCCAGCTGATGTCGGCTTATTCCAACTATATGCGCGACCGCTATGATGAGGCGGTGATCGGGCTGGAGCGCTTCATCGAGCTGCATCCGGGCAATGAGGACACGCCCTATGCCTATTACCTGATCGGCCTGTGCTATTACGAGCAGATCAGCGATATCGGGCGTGACCAGAAGATGACGCAGCTGGCACTCAATTCGCTGGAGGAGGTGGTGCGCCGCTTCCCCCGCACGGCCTATGCCCGTGATGCGCGCCTGAAAATCGATCTTGCCCGCGACCATCTGGCCGGCAAGGAGGTGGAAATCGGGCGCTTCTATCAGCGCCGGGGCGAACATCTGGCGGCAATCAACCGCTTCCGTGTGGTGGTGGAGCAGTTCCAGACCACCACGCATGTACCGGAAGCCCTGCACCGTATTGTCGAAAGCTATCTGGCTCTGGGCATTACGGAGGAGGCGCGGATGGCCGCTGCCGTGCTGGGCCATAATTTCCCCGGCAGCGTCTGGTATTCCGATTCCTACGTGTTGCTGGGCGGCAATGTTCCGGGCAGCCAGCCGGCCGAGCAGTCCTGGTATGCCAGGGTCTGGAATTGGGCATTCTGAGCAAGCCATGCTAAGCGATCTTTCGATCCGCGATGTCGTGTTGATCGAAAGGCTGGACCTTGCTTTTGGCCCCGGCTTGGCCGTGCTGACGGGCGAGACGGGGGCGGGCAAGTCCATCCTTCTGGATTCCCTTGGCCTGGCGCTCGGCGCCCGGGCCGAGGCGCGGCTGGTACGCACCGGCGCGGATAAGGCATCCGTCACGGCATCCTTCCATCTGTCGCCCGGCCACCCCGCCCGCGCCATCCTGGCGGAACAGGATGTGGTGGTGGGTGATGAGTTGATCCTGCGCCGTACCCTGACGGCCGACGGGCGCAGCAAGGCCTTCGTGAATGACGAACCGATATCGGTCGCGCTGTTGAAGCGGCTGGGTGAGACCCTGGTGGAAATCCAGGGTCAGTTCGACCAGCATGGCCTGCTCGATCCGCAGGGGCATTGCGGCATTCTGGATGCGTTCGGCGCCATGGGGCCGGCGCTGGACAGGGTGGCGGAGACGCATCGCAGATGGCGGGCTGCCGAACGCGCCCTTCAGGACGCGAAGGCGAAGGCAGCGCAGGCCGCTCGGGAAGAAGCCTTCCTGCGCCATGCCGCCGATGAATTGTCCAAACTCGGCCTGAAGCCGGGCGAGGAGGCGGAACTGGCCAATGAGCGCGCCCTGCTGCAGAACGCCGAAAAGCTGGGCGAGGCGATGACGGGGGCGATTTCCGCCCTGATCGACGGGCAGGGCGCCGATTCCCGTCTGCGCGAGGCGCAGAAGCTGCTGGGCCGCGTGGCCGACAAGGCAGGCGGACGGCTGGATGAGGCGATGGCGGCGCTTGACCGCGCGGCGGTCGAAATCCAGGAAGCCGTCGGGTCCGTCGAGCGGGTGGCCGGCGCGCTTGATGCCGATGGGCGACGGCTGGAACATGTCGAGGAACGCCTGTTCGCCATCCGCGATATGGCGCGGAAGTATAATCGCCAGCCCGATGATCTGCCGAAATATGCCGAGGAGGTGGCCGAGCAACTCGCGCTCATTTCCGACGGTGCGAACCGGCTGGAAGGGCTGGGCGGCACCTTGGCCACGTCCCGTACGGCTTATGTCGCGGCCGCCGAGGCGCTGAGCGTTGCCCGCGAGGCGGCAGCCAGCCGCCTGGATGCGGCGGTGAATGGCGAACTTCCGCCGCTGAAGCTGGAGCGCGCACGCTTCGCCACCACGCTGGAGCGGCTGGAGGAACATCTTTGGGGGGCGGAGGGTCTGGACCGGGTCGCTTTCGAAGTCGCGACCAATCCGGGCAGCGCGCCCGGACCCATCGGCAAGATCGCTTCCGGCGGGGAGCTGTCGCGTTTCCTCTTGGCCTTGAAGCTTTCGCTGGCCGATGCCGGCTCTGCCCCGACCCTGGTCTTCGACGAGGTGGATTCCGGCGTGGGCGGGGCTACGGCCGCCGCGGTTGGCAGCCGCCTGAAGCGCCTGGCCGAAGGGGTTCAGGTGCTGGTGGTTACCCATTCGCCGCAGGTGGCGGCTTTGGGGGCCACCCATCTGAAGGTGGAAAAGCAGGAGGCGGGCGGGCGTATGTCGACCGGCGTCGTGCCCCTGAGCTATGGGGAACGCAAGGAAGAGCTTGCCCGCATGCTGTCGGGCGCTGTTGTCACGCCGGAGGCCAGGGCGGCGGCCGCGCGTCTGTTGCAGGGGGTGGATGGGTGAGCGGGGCAGGGGCCAAACCGGTCGAGGACCTGACCGAGAAGGAGGCGAGATCGGAGCTTGCCCGCCTAGCCATGGAGATCGCCTTCCACGACGCGCGTTATCACCGGGAAGACGCGCCCGTCATCAGCGACGCGGCCTATGACGCGCTGCGCCAGCGCAATGATGCGATCGAGGCACGCTTCCCGGATTTCATCCGCAAGGATTCCCCTTCCCGGCGGGTTGGTGCGCCGGTCGCGTCCGGCTTCGCCAAGATCCAGCACAAGGTGGCGATGCTGTCGCTGGGCAATGCCTTCAGCGATGCAGACGTCACCGATTTCCTGGACCGCATCCGCCGCTTCCTGAATCTGGGCGCGGGGGAAGAGCTGGCGATCCTGGCTGAACCCAAGATCGACGGGTTGAGCTGCAATCTGCGCTATGAAGGGCGAAAGCTCGTTTCTGCCGCCACCCGTGGCGACGGGGCGGAGGGGGAGGACGTCACCCGCAATATCCGCACCATAGCCGATGTGCCCGACAGCCTGCCCGAAGATGCGCCCGATGTGGTGGAAGTGCGCGGCGAGGTCTATATGGCCCGCACCGATTTCCTTGCCCTGAACGAGCGGCAGGAACAGGCGGGCGCGAAGCTGTTCGCCAATCCGCGCAATGCGGCGGCGGGAAGTCTGCGCCAGTTGGATCCCGCCATCACCGCGTCGCGCCCCTTGCGCTTCTTCGGCTATAGCTGGGGGGAGGTGTCGGCACCGCTGGGAGCTACGATGGCGGAGATCCGGGCGCGTTTCGCCGCCTGGGGCTTCCAGTTGAACGAACCGTCGGCGCTATGCACAAAGGTCGAGGATATCCTGGCATATTATGCGGATATCGGTCGACAGCGGGCGAACCTGCCGTTCGACATCGACGGGGTGGTCTACAAGGTCAACCGGCTGGACTGGCAGGAACGGCTGGGCTTCGTCGCCCGCGCGCCGCGCTGGGCCATCGCGCATAAATTCCCGGCCGAACAGGCCGAAACCCGGCTGAACGAGATCACTATCCAAGTCGGTCGCACCGGCGCACTGACACCGGTCGCCAATCTGGAGCCGGTGACGGTGGGCGGCGTCGTCGTTGGCCGAGCGACCTTGCATAACGAGGATGAAATTGCGCGCCTCGGCGTGAAGCCGGGCGATCTGGTGCGCATCCAGCGCGCCGGCGATGTGATCCCGCAGGTGGTTGCCGTCGTGCAGGATGGGGGCGGCCCGCCCTTCGACTTCCCGCGCAAATGCCCGGTCTGCGGCAGCGATGTGGAACGCGAGGAGGGCGAGGTGATCTGGCGCTGCACCGGCGGGCTGATCTGCGATGCCCAGGCGGTGGAACGGCTGAAACATTTCGTCAGCCGCGATGCCTTCGACATCGAAGGCATGGGCACCAAGGTGATCGAGGAATTCTGGGAAACCGGGCTGATCCGGCAACCGGCCGATATCTTCCGGCTGGAACCCCATGCCGACGCCATCAAGCAGCGTGATCGCTGGGCCGACCAGAAGGTGAAGAACCTGATGGAGGCGATCGCGGAGCGGAAAACCATTCCGCTGGATCGCTTCATCTTCGCGCTGGGCATGCGCCATATCGGCCAGACGACGGCCAAGCTGCTGGCCCGCAGCTTTACTTCCTATGCCAATTGGCGCGCGCGAATGGATCAGGTGGCGTCCGAGCGGCAGGCCAGACCGGACGAGCACAAGAAGCCCGAGCTGGTGGGGGAGGCCTATGCCGAGCTGACCAATATCGACACGGTCGGCATGGTGGCCGCTGACAGCCTGGCAGCCTTCTTCGGGGAGGAGCATAACCGCGCCGTAGTGGACGAGCTGGCTTCGGTGCTGACCATCACCGATGTCGTGGCGCCATCGGCCACGGGATCGCCGGTCGGCGGCAAGACGGTGGTCTTCACCGGCACGCTGGTGAAGCTGACCCGGGCCGAAGCCAAGGCGCGCGCGGAATCCCTGGGGGCGAAGGTCGCCGGTTCCGTCTCCGCCAAGACCGATTACGTGATTGTCGGCGCCGATGCCGGTTCCAAAGCCAAGAAGGCAGCCGAGCTGGGGGTTACCATGCTGTCCGAGGATGAGTGGCTGGAGCTGATCGGCGGGTAGGGCCAGCCCGATGCAGAGGACTGTCTAGATTGCTCGATATGGGGCCGTAGATCGCATAATACTACACCTTTTATAGTCGTGCTTAATCAAAAGCGTGAAAAGCGCATTGGAGACTAGGCTGGAGTTTGCCGATGGTCCGATCCGTAGGCAGTCGAAAACATTGAACTCAGGGTCTTCTGAAGCCGGAAATTCCAGCCTGAATATTGGCAGCAGGCGGGAACCTGCCATAATCACATCGAAACTCGCGTGTGTGCTCTTCTGCGGTGTAGTGATGATTCGCCATTCCTTTTCCTCGCGGAAATGCGGGTCCTTCAGTACCGGCGCTACTCGCAGGAATGTAGTATTGAAATAACCGATGATATTGTTAACAAAAGTTGCTTTGGCGGCCTCATCTGGGAGGGTTTCTCTCATTCGGAAGCAATTCAGTGCCATCTGCACGAGTTCACGTATAATGGTCCGATGCTCACTGGGCTCGTACATACATTTCCAGCAGTTGAGAAATCCTTTGTTCGTTAGGCTTTTCAAATACGCACGGGAGAATCCTATCGTAACCCCAGTTGCTCCCGCACTATAGCCTCGCCATTGGCTCAATAGGTCGCCATCTTCGCAGAAACTGGCAACGCAGATATTCGTCTCTGCAAACGAGCCTAACTGGTGTGCCACGCGGTCGATGAATTCTCGTTCATCTGCCGTAATAGCTCGATCCCAATATTGTACCATCTCCCGGAATAGCGCGATGGCGTGCCTCAGTTCGGTCAAGTCATTGAGGTGTTGAATCTTTGTAAGCCAGAGCTGTTTCGAGGTGATAATCCCATACGCCCCTTGCAGTGTGGTGTAATGAAAAAGCGAGGGAGGTGGTTCTCTGTCGAATAGAGAATGGTTCGGCAAGTCACGAACACCGAGCGGTATTCGTTTGTCATCCTGGCCATCAGTCATGTGGTTTCTTGTTCCGATCCTTCGTGCCCTGTTCAGGGAGTTGATCCCGCGCGGCAGAGCTGGTCAGCAGTACTTGGACAAGGTTCAGCGAAAATCTTGCTGCCATCGTCTGGGCCGGATTGTCAAAATATACCCGGTCGGGCGTCCAATCCACCATGGCTCGAATGTGGCCTTTGGCGACTATAGAAGTTAAAGTAGCACCCCGGTGAGGCGCAGGCCTCGTTCACACTGCCATGCCCCGACCGATGCTACTCAATGCGTTGTGGCAGATTAGCCTTTATCCCGACATAGAGCGTGCCATGCGGCCTGTTCGTCAGGATATAGACAAAGCCGCCTTTCTCCATGTTTTCCTTTCCTGGTGAAAAGGTACCAGGGTCGAGCCCTGGGACGACGAAGCTTTTTGGTCCCGTCTTGACCGGATCTGGTCCGGTCATCTCCATCCAGCTGGGAAAAGCCTACTCATCCACCGGCACAAGATGGCGGCAGTGTTCCGGCAGTTCCGAATCGGAAAACAGATCGGGATGGGCCGCCGCGATGCGCGGCAGGGCGATTAGAATCTCGCGCAGATGCCTGCGGGTCGCGGCCGATGCCGCGTCGCCATTGCCGGTTTCCAGCCCATGCAGAATGGCTTCGTGCTGGCGGATCAGCCGGGGCAGGGGCGAGGCTTCCGGTAGGGATAGCATGCGGACGCGGTCGGTCTGGAAGCGGGCGGCCTCGACGATCTTCCAGGCATAGTCGCTGTCGATCACGTCGGCGATGGCCTTATGAAAGGCCTCGTCATGCTTGATGAAGCTGCGGCTGTCGAGCTTGTCCGCGGCCTGTTTCTGCAAATCGATCAGCTCGCGCAGAACGGCCAACTGGCCGGGCTGGATCAGATCGGCCGCCGTCTTCGCCATGTCGGATTCGATGGCCTCGCGCACAAGCCGTGCGTTGGCGACCTCGCGCATCGAAATCTTCATCACATAGGTGCCGCGGCTGGGGCGGATTTCGACCAGGCCCGCTTCCGACAGCTTGATGAACGCCTCGCGCACCGGTTGGCGCGACACGCCGAAACGCGCGGCGATATCCTTCTCCGACAAGGATTGGCCGGGATAGAGCTCCATCTCCGCAATGGCCTGGCGCAGGAGGGCGACAAGCTGGGGAGCAATCGGATCTTTCAGTCGAAGCGATGCCTGCATCCTCAAGCTCCTGGCGAAAAGATTACCACTTGTCAACGATATGAAAGCACGTATCATACCGGTATGGTGCCATACTGCATATAAGAAAGCACGAAGCACCGAGCAAAAACGACATAATGGGGAGGAGTATAAAATGCGGTTTCACTCAACGCTCCGTTCGGGCGTCAGCCGCCGTGTGTTCATGAAGGCCGGCGTCGCCGCGCTTGCCATGCCGGCCATTGCCAAGTCCGGCTTCGCGCAGGCGAAATTCGTCTGCAAGATGGCCCATACCGAAGGGATCGGCACCCCGATCACCAATGCGTTTGACGCCTGGGCCAAGGCGCTGAACGAAAAAAGCGGCGGGCGGATCGACGCGCAGCATTTCCCGGCGGCCCAGCTTGGTGGCCTGGCGGAGGCGCTGGAAGGCAGCCGTATCGGCACGATCCAGGTGACGACGGCCGGGCCGGATTCCGAGGAATCCATCGCTCCGGAAATCGCCGCTTTCGGGGGCGCGCCCGGCTTCATTTACAAGAACGAAGCCCATGTGGATGCGGTGCTGCAGGGACCGCTGGGGCAGAAATGTTCCGACATCGCCCGGGCCAAAACCGGGGTGGAATTCGTCGCCTATGGCGAAACCGGCTTCCGCCATATTCTGTCCAAGGCCCCGGTCACCAATCTGGCCGATCTGAAGGGCGTCAAGATTCGGGTGCCGCAGCTGCGCATCTGGGTTGATTTCTGGACCCTGCTGGGCTGCGCGCCGACGCCGTTGCCCTATAGCGAGCAGTATTCCGCCCTGTCGACCGGCATCATCGATGCCATCGATTCCGACGTGTTCTCGGTGGTTGGCTTCAAGTTCCACGAGCAGGCGAAGAACCTGACCCTGACTGGGCATTGGTTCCTGCCCAAGGCGATCCGCGTCAATGCGGCCTGGCTGGACAGCCTGCCGGAGGATTTGCGCGCCCTGGTCCGCCAGACGGCCAAGGAAGCCTTCGCAGAACAGCGGCGGGTCAATCGCGCCAAGGCGGCGGATACGCTGGAGCAGTTGAAGGGGCTGGGTGTTCAGGTGCATCAGCTCAGCGCTGCGGAACTGGCGAAGATGGAGGAGATGACCGCTCCGCTCTATGACCAGTTCGGGTCGAAGAGCCCCGAAACGGCGGCGATGATTGCGGCCATTCGGGCACTCGGTTGATCGGTCATGCATGCTGATGTGGAAACGGGCGCCGCGTATGCGGCGTCCGACACACCCTTGTCCGGCGCAGCGTTGATCCTGGACCGGGTGTTGGAAGCGATCTGCGTGACCTTGATGCTGGCTGCGGTAAGCATCGCCTGCCTGCAGGTTACGCTGCGTTATGGGTTCAATGCCGGCCTGCCCTGGCCGGAGGAGGTGGCGACCTGGCTGTTCGGCTGGGTCGTGTTCCTGGGCATGGCCTGTGCCACGGGAAGAAAGGCGCATATCGCGATCGATGTGCTGCTGCGGCTGTTGAAGCCCAGGCCGCGCGCCGGGCTGGAACTGTTCAACGAGGCGGTGATGGCCGCCACCAGCATCATGCTGGTGGTGCATGGCTGGGACTATACCAGCCGGGTGATTTCCGCCTCGCCGGCACTGCAATGGCCCTTGAAGTATTTCTTCCTGGCGGTGCCGGTGGGCGGCGCGCTGAACCTGTTTTTCCTGGCCTGGCCCAGGACAGGACGCAGCCTGTTGCATGCCGCAGCGATCATCCTGGGCGGGTTGGCGATCTATCTGCTGGTTCGTTATGGGCTGGCGGGGGTGTATGGCCATAGCGGCAGCGCCATCGTGCTGGTACTGGTGGGGCTGGCCTCTATCCTGATCGGCGTTCCCGTGGCTTTCGCGCTAGCCTTCGGTGCCTTTGCCGCCTTCGCGCCGGTCAATCAGATGCTGCTGGTGACCATCTCCCAGAACATGGCCGCCTCCATCAATTCCTTCACGCTGCTGGCCATCCCCTTCTTCATTCTGGCGGCGGCGGTGATGAATGCTGGCGGCATCACGCCACGGCTGGTGGAGCTGGCCATGCAACTGGTTGGGCATTTCCGGGGCGGGCTGGGTCAGGCCAATGTGGTGACCAATACCATGCTGGCCGGCGTCTCCGGCTCATCGACGGCCGATGCCTCCACCATTGCCAAGCTGCTGGTGCCGGAAATGGCGAAACGCGGCTATGGCAGGCCCTTCAGCGCGGCCCTGACGGCGGCGGCGTCCACCATCGCCAATCTGATCCCGCCCAGCCTGGGCCTGATCATCTTCGCTGCTTTGGCTTCCGTATCGGTGGGCGCGCTGTTCGTGGCGACCATCGTGCCGGGGCTGATGGTCGCCTGCGCGTTGATGCTCGTGGTCTATGTCATGTCCCGACGCCGCTCCTATGGCGGGGATATGGCCAGGGCCACGGGTCGGGAAAGGCTGCATTCCCTGGGGCTTGCCATCCCCGCGCTGATCCTGCCGGTGATCATCGTGGGCGGGGTGCGCTTCGGGGCCTTCACCGCGACGGAGGCCGGGGCCATCGCCTTCCTTTATGCGTTGCTCTGCGGCAGCCTGCTCTACCGCAAGCTGACCTTCGCCAACCTGCTGGCAGGCATCCGGGAATCCCTGTTCGACACGGTGGTCATCGTGATCATCATCGCGGCGGCGGCGCCTTTCGCCTGGGTGCTGGCCTTCGAACAGGTGCCGCAGAAGATCGCCCAGGGGCTGGCGACCTTGGTGGAGCAGCCATGGCTGCTACTGTTGGCGATCAACCTCTTCCTGCTGGTGGTCGGCCTGTTCATGGAAATGATCGCCTCGCTGGTCATTCTGGTGCCGATCCTGGTGCCGCTGGTCATCGCGGCGGGCATGGACCCGATCCAGTTCGGCATCGTGATCGTGCTCAATCTGGTCATCGGGGCGCTGACCCCGCCGCTGGGCGTGCTGGTCTTCACCACGGCCAGGGTAGGCGGTGCCAACCAGACTGAAACCTTCCGGGCCATCCTGCCTTTCGTCCTGGCCATGCTGGTGGTGCTGGCGCTGATCACCTTCGTGCCGGCCCTGACCCTGCTGCCCGTGAAATGGCTTGGCCCATGACATCCCTTTCCTTCGAATTGTCGGAATTCTGACCCATGCGTAAGACAGGTATTGCCATCGTCGGTCTTGGAATGGCCGTAGCCCCGCATGCCAAGGGCCTGCTGGACCTTGCCGATAGGGTGGAGGTGCGGCACGCCTTCGCCCCCAGCGCGGAAAGACGGGCCGCCTTCGCCGGGCGCTTTCCCTTCCCGACCTGTGATCGGCTGGAGACGATCCTGGAGGATGAGGGGGTGGAGGCGGTGGCGGTATTTTCCCCCGCCAATACCCATGCTGATATCGCCGCGCGCTGCGCGGCGGCTGGCAAGCATGTGCTGATGGAAAAACCGCTCGACATCACTACGGCGCGGGCGCAGCAGCTGGTGGCGGCCTGCCGTACCGCCGGTGTCACGCTGGGCGTGGTGCTGCAGCATCGTTTCCGTCCGGCGGGCATGAAGCTGGCCGCGATCCTGCGGGCGGGGGAGCTTGGCTGCATCGTCGGCTGTTCAACCGTGATCCGCCTGTGGCGACCGCAGAGCTATTATGACGAGCCCGGGCGCGGCAGCTTCGCGCGCGATGGCGGCGGGGTGCTGCTGTCGCAGGGCATCCACACGCTGGACCTGATGCTGAGCCTGGCCGGCCCGATTGCCGAGGTGACGGGCTTTTCAACCACCACGCCGGTGCACCGGATGGAGACGGAGGACATGGTCTGCGCCGGCGTTCGCTTCGCCAATGGGGCCCTCGGTACCATCGATGCGACGACGGCGGCTTATCCGGGCTTTCTGGAGGAAATCGCCTTCACCTGCGAGAAAGGCACTGCGCTGCTGCGCGGTACCGAGCTGCTGGTCCAGTTCCAGGACGGGCGCCGGATCGTGCAGGAGCCCGACCAATCCGCCGGCGGCACCGGGGCCGACCCGATGGCTTTCCCGCATGATTATCACCGTGCGGTGATGGCTGATTTCATCGACGCCATTCAGACCGGCCATCCGCCCAAGGTCACGGGGGAGGAGGCGCTGAAGGTGCACCATCTGATCGACGCCCTGATTGAAACGGGCCGGGTCCATGCACCGGTGAGGATAGCGATATGACACAGGACAAGGTTCGGTTCGCGGCCATCGGCCTGGATCACAGACATATCTATGACATGGTCGGCGGGTTGATCGCGGCCGGGGGCGATTGCGTGGGCTATTGCCCGGAAACCAGCGATCCGCGCGTGCTGGCGGGCTTTCGCGAACGCTTCCCCGCACTGGCAGAACGGGAGCGGGAGGCGATCTTCGAAGACGCGACCATCGACCTCATTCTCTGCGCCGCCATTCCGCGTGACCGGGCGGCGATCGCGATCCGCGCCATGCAGGCCGGCAAGGATGTGATGCTGGATAAGCCGGGCGTCACGACCTTGGACCAGTTGGCGGCGGTGGAGGCGGCGGCGGGGGAAACCGGCCGGATCATTTCCATCTGCTTTTCCGAGCGTTTCTTCGTTCCGGCCTGCGAGGTGGCGGCCAAGCTGGTCGCCGACGGCGCCATCGGCCGGGTGATTCAGACCGTAGGGCTCGGCCCCCATCGGCTGAACCGTGCCATCCGGCCGGGCTGGTTCTTCGACGGGGCTGCCTGCGGCGGTATCCTGACCGATCTGGCCTGCCATCAGATCGACCAGTTCCTGTTCTTTACCGGCGAGACGGGGGCTCAGATCACCGCCAGTTCGGTCGCCAACCGCGCCTTCACCGATGACCCGGACTTCCATGATTTCGGGGAAATCCTGCTGCAGGGCAGGGGGGCGACTGCTTATGTCCGTGTGGACTGGTTCACGCCGGACGGGTTGCCGACCTGGGGCGACGGGCGGCTATTCCTGCTGGGCACCGAAGGCAGCATCGAACTGCGGAAATATGTCGATGTCGCCGGGCGCCCGGGGACCGATCACGTGCTGCTCACTAACCGGGAAGGGGTGCGCTACATCGATGCCAGCGGGGAGAGGCTGACCTATTTCGGTCGGCTGCTGGATGATGTGTGCCACCGGACGCATAGCGCCATGCCGCAAGGCCATGGCTTTACCGTGCAGCGTTTGGCCTTGCAGGCCCAGGCGATGGCAAGGCGGCTGTAGCACCGGATCGGGCATTGTCCCCGGTCCTCTGCCCTGGGCGGGGGCGCAAGCCCGTATCAGCGGCGGCGAAGGTGACGATTCGCGGTCCGAGGGGCCTCCTGCCTAGGGATCGCGCCCCGCTCGTTGCCTTCGCCGCTCGCCGGGTCTGGCAAGCTCATCCCGGTGGGTTTTCCGGGTAGTGCGGCAGATCGTCGGGCAGGGATACCCAATCCTGTTTCGACGAGGTCCAGATATGGTCTTCGGCCACGAAGACGGACGGGTCGTCCAGCGCCCCGGTGGTAATGCCGATCCGGCCCGCCGCGCGGCGTTCGGAAAACAGGCCGGTACCGCAATGGGCGCAGAAACCGCGATCCAGCGCATCGCTGGACGGGAACCAGGAAACCGCCCCCTCGATCGTCACCGCCTCGCGCGGGTAGAGCAGTCGGGCGTTGAAGGCAGCCCCGATGGCGCGCTGGCACAGCCTGCAATGGCAGACGCGCTGGTTGATCGGCTCGCCCCGTGCCGCGAACCGTATCCGGCCGCACAGGCAGCCGCCGTGAAGGATGTCGTCCATGAGATGGTTCTTTCATCGCTGGTGCTAACCCTTGGTTTCCATCCCATGCGGGAGTAGAACTGGACAAGCACCAATTCGGTTTGAGGAAACACCCATCATGCAGGCCGCACGGAAGCGCGACAGCGCGCTCGCCCCCGCCATCGAAGCCCTGAAGCATCGTTTCGGCGAGCGCTGCTCCACCGCGCAATCGGTGCGGGAGCATCATGGCAAGGGCGAAGGCTATTATCCGATGATGCCACCCGATGCGGTGGTCTATGCCCATGCGACGGAGGAAGTGGCCGACATCCTGCGCATCTGTGCTGAACATGACGTGCCCGTGCTGCCCTATGGCGCCGGCACTTCGCTGGAAGGGCATCTGGCGGCACTGGAAGGCGGGGTGTCCATTGATTTGTCGGGCATGAATGCGATCCTGGAGGTGCATGGGGAGGATCTGGATTGCCGGGTTCAGGCGGGCGTCACCCGCAAGCAGCTGAATGAATATCTGCGCGATATGGGCCTGTTCTTCCCGATTGATCCGGGCGCCAATGCCACCATCGGGGGCATGTCGGCCACGCGCGCCTCCGGCACCAATGCGGTGCGCTATGGCACGATGCGCGAAGTGGTGCTGGGTCTGACCGTGGTGCTGGCCGATGGGCGGATCATCCACACGGGGGGGCGCGCGCGCAAATCGGCGGCGGGGTATGACCTGACGCGCCTTTTCGTCGGATCGGAAGGCACGCTGGGCATCATCACCGAAATCCAGCTGCGCCTGTTCGGCATTCCTGAAGCCATTTCCTCGGCCGTTTGCCAGTTCCCGGATATCGAAAGCGCCGTCAATTCCGTGATCCTGATCATGCAATCGGGCATTCCGGTGGCGCGCGTAGAATTCCTGGACGAGGTGCAGATGGGCGCCTCCATCGCCTATTCCAAGCTGACCGGCATGGACGCCAGACCCACCCTGTTCTTCGAATTCCATGGCAGCCATGCCGGGGTGCAGGAACAGGCGCAATCCGTGCAGGCCATCACCGGGGATTTCGGCGGCTCGGCCTTCGCCTGGACCAGCGCGCAGGAGGA
>Ga0209066_10003882_pt1 | contig 16716 bp, 15 predicted proteins | sample All_14_2_FD_187198 | JGI IMG/M metagenome (GOLD analysis project Ga0209066, IMG submission 187198) | Freshwater microbial communities in response to fracking from Pennsylvania, USA - Allegheny Zone_MetaG_DW_15 (SPAdes) (version 2) ... | reverse complement strand
GGATTCACCGGTGCGGTGGACGCGGCCAGCGCCACGTTCTCGTGCCGGGGTGGGTGGGTCGCCGGCGCCACCGACGGGGGAATCGCGATGGAGCCGGCGGCGACGATACTGATCCCGGCCATCAGATATGGACGTACCCGCAACCGCATGATCGCTCCCGTTCACTCAGTCCCGACGGGCATGAACTTACGCCAGGGTCAACGTTTCGGGCGGTATTCCGAGGACGGCTCGTGCGACCGCCGCGCGGCGACGGCTAATGTGACCCTTATGCCAGGCGCATCTGTTTCAAATAGTGAGACGCGCGGATGATCCATGTCGATGCCGGGGTTACACGGGAGTGGCTCTGAACCCCCAGCACGGCTCCGATCTGCCCAGCCCGGTGGTCCCGCCGAAGCCCAACCCGTCCGCGCTGCGGCGCGTCCTGCGCCGCGCCCGCGACGGTGTCGCGCTGAACGTGGACGAAGCTGCCATCGCGATGACCGCACGTGGCGAGGACCTGGCCGACCTGTGCGCCAGTGCGGCGCGGGTGCGCGACGCCGGCCTGGAATCGGCCGGACGCCGCGGCGCCACCGGACGGCTTCCGGTCAGTTACTCCCGCAAGGTCTTCATCCCGGTGACCCACCTGTGCCGGGACAAGTGCCACTACTGCACCTTCGTCACCGTGCCGGGCAAGCTGCGCGCCGAGGGCAAGGGCATGTTCATGGAGCCCGACGAGATCCTGGACGTCGCGCGCCGAGGCGCGGAGCTTGGTTGCAAGGAAGCCCTTTTCACCCTCGGTGACCGCCCGGAGGCGCGCTGGCCGGAGGCCAAGCAGTGGCTCGATGAGCGCGGTTATGACTCCACGCTGGATTACGTCCGCGCGATGGCCATCCGGGTGCTGGAGGAGACCGGGCTGCTGCCGCACCTCAACCCCGGCGTCATGAGCTGGACCGAGTTGTCCCGGCTGAAACCCGTTGCGCCGTCGATGGGCATGATGCTGGAGACCACATCGCGGCGGCTCTTCGAGACCAAGGGCCTGGCCCACTACGGCAGCCCGGACAAGGATCCGCAGGTCCGGCTGCGCACGCTGGATGACGCCGGCCGGTTGTCTGTCCCGTTCACCACCGGGCTGTTGGTCGGCATCGGCGAGACGTTGGTCGAGCGCGCCGAGACCATGCATGCGATCCGCAAGTCGCACAAGGCGTTCGGTCACGTCCAGGAAGTCATCGTGCAGAACTTCCGGGCCAAGGATCACACCGCCATGGCCACGGTGCCCGATGCCGGTATCGATGACTTCCTGGCCACTGTCGCGGTGACCCGCCTGGTGTTGGGACCCAAGATGCGTATCCAGGCGCCGCCGAATCTGGTGTCGCGCCACGAGTGCCTGGCGCTGATCGGTGCCGGCGTGGACGACTGGGGTGGGGTGTCGCCGCTGACTCCCGACCATGTCAACCCCGAGCGGCCCTGGCCGAACCTGGACGACCTGGCATCCATCACCGCCGAGGCGGGATATGACCTCGTGCAGCGCCTCACCGCGCAGCCGCAGTACGTGCAGGCCGGGGCGGCCTGGATCGACCCGCGCGTCCGCGGGCATGTCGACGCCCTGGCCGACCCGGACACCGGGTTGGCGCGGGATGTGAACCCGGTGGGGCGGGCGTGGCAGGAACCCGACGAGGCGTCGGAATCACTGGGCCGCACCGACCTGCATACGGCGATCGACTCCGAGGGCCGGCTCACCGAGACCCGCAGCGATCTCGACAGCGCCTTCGGTGACTGGGAGTCCATCCGGGAGAAGGTCTCGGAGCTGGCCGCCCGCGCCCCCGAACGCATCGACACCGATGTGCTCGCGGCCCTGCGCGCCGCCGAGCGCGACCCCGGCGGGTGCAGTGACGACGAGTACCTGGCGTTGGCCACCGCCGACGGGCCCGCTCTGGATGCGGTTGCCGCGCTGGCTGATTCGCTGCGCCGCGATGCCGTGGGTGATGACGTGACCTACGTCGTCAACCGCAACATCAACTTCACGAACATCTGTTACACCGGCTGCCGGTTCTGCGCGTTCGCCCAGCGCAAGGGCGATGCCGACGCCTATTCGCTGTCCACCGACGAGGTCGCCGACCGGGCCTGGGAGGCGCATGTCGCCGGCGCCACCGAGGTCTGCATGCAGGGCGGGATCGATCCGGAGCTTCCGGTCACCGGGTACGCCGATCTGGTCCGCGCGGTGAAGGCCCGGGTGCCGTCGATGCACGTGCACGCGTTCTCCCCGATGGAGATCTCCAACGGTGTCACCCGCAGCGGATTGTCGCTGCGCGAGTGGCTGACGGCCTTGCGCGAGGCCGGCCTCGGGTCCATACCCGGTACCGCCGCGGAGATCCTCGATGACGAGGTGCGCTGGGTGCTGACCAAGGGCAAGCTGCCGACCTCGGAGTGGATCGACGTGGTCAGCACCGCCCACGAGGTCGGGCTGCGGTCGAGTTCGACCATGATGTACGGCCATGTCGACACGCCGAAGCACTGGGTGGGCCATCTCAATGTGCTGCGCTCCATCCAGGACCGCACCGGTGGGTTCACCGAGTTCGTGCCACTGCCGTTCGTGCACCAGTCCAGCCCGCTGTACCTGGCCGGCGGCGCGCGCCCGGGCCCGACTCACCGGGACAACCGTGCGGTGCACGCGCTGGCGCGGATCATGCTGCACGGCAGGATCTCTCATATCCAGACCAGCTGGGTGAAGTTGGGTATCGAGCGCACCCGGGTGATGCTCAACGGGGGCGCCAACGATCTGGGCGGCACCCTGATGGAGGAGACGATCTCGCGGATGGCGGGTTCGGAGAACGGATCCGCCAAGTCGGTCGAGGAGCTGACGGAGATCGCCGAGGGTATCGGCCGACCGGCTCGCCAGCGCACCACCACGTACACGCCGCTGGCCGCCTGAGCCTAGGCTCTCCTAACCGTCTGGGCGCGAAATTTGTTGTGCTCATGTGCCTTTCGGTCGCCATGGGCGGCCGATGGGCGGTATCTTCTGGTGGTCGCCGAGCATCAGGAGTGCCATGACCACGATTTCCGGGATACCCGCTCATGCGCTGCTGGTGCACGGCGTGGTGGCACTGGCGCCGTTGACGGCGCTGTTGCTCATTCTCTGTGCATTCTGGCGGGCCGCCCGCAGTCGCCTGGTGTGGTTGGTGCTGGCCCTTGCTGCCGGCGTCATGGTGCTCACACCGCTGGCGACGTCGGCGGGGGAGTGGCTGTACAACCGCGAAAGTGAGCACCGCCCGATCCTCGAGCTGCATGAGGAGCGCGGCGAGTGGATGATCTACTTCGCGATCGGTTTGTTGCTGGTGGCGATCCTGTTGGCGGTTCAGCACGTGCGGGAGTCGCGCGCGGAGCGGCCGGGTCGCGGGCTCGCGGTCGGGGTGGCGATCCTCGCCGTGGTGGTCGGTGTGTCGTCGACGGTCGGCGTGGTGCTGATCGGGCACTCGGGCGCGGAGGCGAAGTGGGGCACCATTGCGGAATGAAATCGGACCACGGTCCGTTTGCATGATGTGAGGGTGCCGGGCAGGCCGGCGCCGCCATGCAAGGAGACATCATGACCGCAGCAGTCGCCACCGATCTGACCACCGGCACCTGGGCGCTGGACCCGGTGCATTCCTCGGTCAACTTCTCGGTCCGCCATTTGATGGTGAGCAAGGTCCGCGGCACGTTCGACAGTTTCGAAGGTGCCATCACCGTCGCTGAGGACGGCACCCCGTCGGTGTCCGCGACCATCGACATCAACTCGGTCAACACCCGCAACGAGCAGCGCGACGCCCACCTCAAGGCCGCCGACTTCTTCGACGCCGAGCAGTTCCCGACCGCGTCGTTCGTGTCCACCGCGGTACGTGCCGACGGTGATGACTATGTGCTCGACGGTGACTTCACCCTCAAGGGTGTCACCAAGCCGGTATCGCTGAAGCTCGAGTTCCATGGCGTCAACCCCGGCATGGGCCATGGTGCGGTGGCCGGCTTCGAGGCCTCGGTGGTCCTGAACCGCAAGGACTTCGGCATCGCCTTCGACGCTCCGCTGGAGACCGGCGGCGCCGTGGTGGGCGACAAGGTCACCATCACTCTGGAGATCGAAGCGCTCAAGCAGGCCTGATCTACAGCCTGGCGGCCAGCTCGGTGCCCTGGCGGATGGCCCGCTTGGCATCGAGCTCGGCCGCGACGGCGGCACCGCCGATGACGTGTGCGGTGACACCGCGGGCCCGCAACTCGTCGTCGAGCCCGCGCACCGACTCCTGGCCCGCGCAGATCACGATGTTGTCGACGGCCAGCAGCCGCGCACCGGACCGATCGGACCCGAAGCTGATGTGCAGCCCGGCGTCGTCGATGCGCTCGTAGTTCACCCCGCAGAGCTGTTGCACGCCTTTGGCTTTCAGCGAGGCGCGGTGCACCCAACCCGAGGTCTTGCCGAGCCCGCGGCCCTGCGGCCCCTTGGTGCGTTGCAGTAGGAACACCTCACGGGCCGGCGGGAGCGGGATGGGTGTGGCCAGTGCGCCGCGCACCGTCGGCGCGTCCTGCGGGTCCAGGGCTCCCCATTCGGCCTGCCACTCCTTGCGGTTCAGGGTGGGCGAATGCGTGGTGACCAGGAACTCGCTGACATCGAACCCGATGCCGCCGGCGCCGATGACCGCCACCGATTCGCCGACGGCGGCTCCGGAGAGCACCTCGGCGTAGGACAGCACCTTGGGGTGCTCGATGCCGGGGATGGCGGGTACCCGGGGTGTGACGCCGGTGGCGAGCACGACATCGTCGTATCCGGCCAGGGTCTGCGTATCCGCGCGGCATCCCAGCCGGACGTCGACATTGTGCACCTGCAGCATGCGCGCGTAGTAGCGCAGCGTTTCGGTGAACTCTTCTTTGCCGGGAACCCTTCGGGCCAGGTCGAATTGGCCGCCGATCCTGTCGCCGGCCTCGAACAGTGTGACGCGGTGCCCGCGCTGGGCGGCCGTCACCGCCGCGGACAGCCCGGCCGGTCCGGCGCCCACCACGGCCACCGAACGGGCCCGCCGCGTCGGGCCGAGCACCAGGGTGGTTTCGTGCCCGGCCCGCGGATTGAGCAGACACGACACCGTCTTGTGCGCGAAGGCGTGGTCCAGGCAGGCCTGATTGCAGGCGATGCAGGTGTTGATCTGATCGGCGGCGTCCTCGGAAGCCTTGCGCACCCAGTCCGGATCGCTGAGCAGCGGGCGGGCCATCGAGATCAGTTGCACGCCGGTGTCGGTCAGGATGTGCTCGGCGGCCTCGGGCATGTTGATCCGGTTGGAGGCCACCACCGGGATGTCGACGTGTTCGGCCAATGCGCCGCTGACGCCGACGAACGCGCCGTTGGGTACCGAGGTGACGATGGTCGGGACGCGCGCCTCGTGCCAGCCGATACCGGTGTTGAGGATGCTCGCTCCGGCGGCCTCGATCTCGGTCGCCAGCGCGAGGGTCTCCTCCCAGGTCTGCCCATCCTCGACGTAGTCGGCCAGCGATATCCGGTAGACGATGATGAAATCCGTGCCGACGGCTGCCCGCACCCGGCGCACGATCTCGACCGGGAAGCGTCGCCGCTTCTCCGGCGTCCCGCCCCAGGCGTCGGTGCGCCGATTGGTGCGCGGCGCCAGGAACTGATTGATCAGGTACCCCTCGCTGCCCATGATCTCGACACCGTCGTACCCGCCCGCGCGGGCCAGCAGCGCGGCGCGCACGAAATCATCGATGGTGCCCTCGACATCGCGTAGGGCGCGCGGCCGGAACGGGTTGATGGGCGCCTTGATCGAGGAGGCGCTGACCGAAAGTGGATGGTAGGCATAGCGTCCGGCGTGCAGGATCTGCAGCGCGATCTTGCCGCCCTCGGCGTGGACGGCCGCGGTGATCCGCCGGTGTCTGCGCGCATCGGAGTCCGAACGCATCTCGGCGGCGAACGGCAGCAACCAGCCGGTCCGATTCGGCGCGTACCCGCCGGTGATGATGAGACCCACCCCACCGCGGGCGCGTTCGGCGAAGTAGGCGGCCAGCCTGTCGGTGTCGCGGGCACGGTCCTCCAGGCCGGTGTGCATCGAGCCCATCACCACCCGGTTGCGCAGGGTGGTGAAGCCGAGATCCAACGGGGACAGCAGGTGTGGATAGTTCACGGGGTCTCCGGTACTCACAGGGCCTCCAGTACTTCGGAAAGCCATTCGATGGCACCCTCCTCTGCGCGGATGCCGCCACGCAGCACCAGGTACTGGTGCAACTCGGATCCGGCGAGACGCGCCGGATCGGGGAACTGCTGTTTCTCGAATCCTCGGTAGGTGTCGAGCAGTGCGGCGCGTTCGGCGCGTAACCCGGCGGCCTGCGCGCGGATGGCGTCGACATCTCCGTATCCGGCGGCACGGATCTTGACGGCCAGATCGCGGGTGCGGTTGTCGGCCACCGTGCTCCCGCCGCCGGCCAGTGGTTCGGCGAGCCAACGCGCCAGTTCGGCGCGCCCGCGCGCGGTCACCGAGTAGACCTTCTTGTCCGGTCGACCGTGCTGTTCGACTTCGCGGACGCCCACCCAGCCATCGCCTTCCATGGCCCGCAGCGTCCGATAGATCTGCTGGTGGGTGGCCGACCAGAAGTAGCCGATCGACTTGTCGAAGCGCCGGGCCAGTTCGTAGCCCGAACTCGGCTGCTCGCACAGCGACACGAGGATGGCGTGGGGGAGGGCCATGTCCGGCAGCCTAAGCGCTACCGGCGGTCTTATGCAACAAGTTGCAGTGCACAGAAGTGCATAGCGCGTGGCTACTAGGCGCGGTGTATATGCAACGACTAGTGTCAGTAACCGCGCGCCACCCAGCACGGGCGGCGCGTGAAGTTAGGACACACTGAGACGCACGTCCCGTAATGAGCCCTTCATACTGGCCCGTGCGGGCGCTCTAGATGAGTCCCGACCCAGAAACTGAACCGACCAGCAGCCCACTGGACAGGACAGGAGAGACATCAGTGACGTACGTCATTGCCGAACCCTGCGTCGACGTCAAAGACAAGGCATGCATCGAGGAATGCCCTGTCGATTGCATCTACGAGGGTGCCCGGATGCTGTACATCCACCCGGATGAATGCGTCGACTGCGGTGCCTGTGAGCCGGTCTGCCCGGTCGAGGCCATCTACTACGAAGATGACGTCCCGGATCAGTGGAGCAGCTACACGCAGAGCAATGCGGACTTCTTCAATGAGCTGGGTTCACCCGGCGGCGCGTCGAAGGTCGGCCAGACCGACAACGACCCGCAGGCCATCAAGGATCTCGAACCCAAGGGCGAGTGAACTCACCTAAATCGGCGTCCTTGCCGGTGTTCCCCTGGGACACCCTGACGGACGTCACCGCCATCGCGCGCGCTCATCGCGACGGCATCGTGGACCTGTCGGTCGGCACGCCCGTCGACGATGTCGCCCCGGTGATACGTGCGGCTCTCGCGGCTGCGAGCGCGACGCCGGGTTATCCGACCACCGCGGGGACCCCCGAACTGCGTGCGTCGATCCATGCTGCGCTGCAACGCCGATTCGGCATCACCGGCGTGGACCCGGCCGCGGTGCTGCCGGTCATCGGCACCAAGGAGCTCATCGCCTGGTTGCCGACCCTGCTGGGACTGGGATCCGATGACACCGTGGTGATCCCGGAGCTGGCCTACCCGACCTATGACGTGGGTGCCCGGCTGGCGGGGGCGCAGGTGCTCGCCGCGGATTCGCTGACGCAGATCGGACCGCAGGCTCCGGCGCTGCTGTTCCTGAACTCGCCGAGCAATCCGTCGGGCAAGGTGCTCGGCCTGGACCATCTGCGCAAGGTGGTCGGCTGGGCCCGCGAACGGGGTGTGCTGATCGCCTCCGACGAGTGCTATCTCGGGTTGGCCTGGGACGCCGCGCCGCTGTCGGTGCTGCACCCCTCGGTGTGCGACGGCGACCACACCGGTCTGCTGGCCATCCACTCGTTGTCCAAGTCGTCCTCGCTGGCCGGGTATCGGGCCGGCTTCGTCGCGGGCGACGCGAGCGTGGTGGCCGAACTGCTGGCGGTGCGCAAGCACGCCGGGATGATGGTGCCCGGGCCCATTCAGGCCGCCATGGTCGCGGCACTCGACGATGACGATCATGTCGCAGTGCAGCGTGAGCGATACGCCCAGCGACGAGCGGTGCTGCTGTCGGCGCTGCGCGGCGCCGGCTTCACCGTCGACCACTCCGAGGCCGGACTGTACCTGTGGGCCACCCGCGGGGAACCGTGCCGCGACACCGTGACCTGGTTGGCGCAGCGCGGAATCCTGGTGGCCCCCGGCGAGTTCTACGGCCCGGCCGGTGCTCAGCACGTGCGGGTGGCGCTCACGGCCACCGATGAGCGCATCGCCGCGGCGGCCGAACGGCTCGTCTGAACCCTGGCTCCAAGGGCCGGCTGACGCACGGGATCCAGCCGAACGCGGGTCACCGGTTCGGCGGCGTGCGGTCCGCGCGCAGGCTCAGCGAGAGCAGCAGCCGCAGATCGGGGTCGGACAACGTACCGCCCAGGACGGTCTCGATGCGCCGCACCCGGTAGCGCACGGTGTTGGGGTGTACGTGCAGCCACTGGGCCGCCGCGCCGATATCGCCGAAACAGTCCAGGTATGCGCGCAGCGTGTCGGCCAGCACGGGGTCCGCGGCGCGCAGATCGCGCACGCGCGGGTCGATCAGGCGGTCATCGGCACCGACCATCGTCACGATCTCGTCGAGCAGCACCGTGGTGCGCGCCTCGGCGAGTGAGGTGAGGGCACCGAGCGCACCCGGGTGGCGTTCGGCGCTGTCGAGCACCCGGTCCACTTCGGCGCGGGCGGCTGCCGCGCCCGCGAGTCCCGTTGCGGGCGTGGCGATGACCGCCCGCAGCTCCAGCCCGAGTTCACGGCGCAGGGTGGCGATGGTGCCGCGAATCCACGACGTCACCGTCCTCCCGGCATGCGGAAGCAGGACGTACACCCGCACTCCACGGGACGCCACCTGGGCGTCGGGGCGGAAGGCACTGGCGCTCAGCGCGAGCACATCGACCAGGCGGGCCGGCGCCGCACCGGTACCGACGAAGCCGACGACGGCGGCCGGCCCCTCGGCGGCCAGTCCGAGTTCCCGTGCGGTGGCCGCGATGTCGATATCGGCCTCGCGCAAGCCGAGGATCTCCTGTACCCGCACGGCATGCGTCGACGGTGCCGCGGCGAGCCGCGCCAGGATTCTGGCGGCGAGCACCGATGCGCCGCGCAGCACCTGATCGGCATCGTCGGCCAGCGGCCGGGCGCCCTGCTGTACCCAGATGGTGCCCGCGAACGCGGGCCGGTGACGGCTGTCGGGCAGGTGAATGCCGATGGCGCGGCGCGGTTGCAGCCCGAGTTCGGGCCGGGCATCGATACGCACCACCTCGGTGCTCCCGCGCAGCGCGTCGAAGATGCCTTCGCGCCCGATCCAGGCGAGGTGCTCCGGCGGGCCCGCGCGTCCGAGAATCGACAGCCGGCGCAACTCGTCCGCTTCGTCATTGGACGCGGAGTACGCGAGCACGTGCGACTGCACGTCCTCGATGCTCACCATGCCGTGCGTGCGCTCGGCGATCGACTGGGCGAGCCCGAACAGATCGGTACCGGATTCCTGTAGTGGGTCGGCGCGGTCGCCGTGGTGTTCGAAGACATGGTCGATGAGCCGGTAGAGCCGTTCCCAGCGCGCCCGCGGCTCCACCGCGACCACCGCGGTGCCCACGGCGACCGCACGGGTGATCACCGCGGCGGACGGCTCCTTGACGAAGATGGCGGCCGGTGTCCGAGGGGCCTGTTGCACCAGCCAGGACAGCACATCGTCATCGCCGACGCCGAGCAGCAGGAACACATCGGCCGATACGGCCGCGGCGGCCAGTCCCAGCCGCACATCGTCGGGGTCGATCAGGGCGGCCGACGCCACCGGCAGATCCAACCCGCGCGGGGCCTGCACCAGCGTCACCATCGTGGCGTCCAGGGCGAGTACCAGTTGACCCAGGCTGACCCCGGGCGGCGCGAATGCGGCCATGTTGTGGGATTCTACTAACTGGATTGTGGACTTTGGCCGATTCGCCAAGCCTGGGCCGGCGGCGCCACGAGACCCTGAGGGCATGGACGCCATCACCGCAGTTCCGCTGCCCTCGAACGAGCCGATTCACGAATACGCGCCGGGCAGCACCGAACGTGCCCGCCTCACCGCCGCGCTGCGCGACCTCACGAGCGCACCCATCGACCTGCCGCATGTCATCGGCGGCAAGCACGCCATGGGTACCGGCCGGCGCATCGACGTCGTGCAACCGCACCGGCACCGGGCGGTGCTCGGCACGTTGACCAACGCCGGCCACGACGATGCGGCCGCCGCCGTCGATGCCGCCATCGCCGCCAAGGACGCCTGGGCGGACACCCCGTTCGACGAGCGCGCCGCGGTCTTCCTACGGGCCGCCGACCTGCTGGCCGGGCCCTGGCGGGAGACGATCGCCGCCGCCACCATGCTCGGTCAGTCCAAGACCGCCTATCAGGCCGAGATCGACGCGCCCTGTGAGCTCGTCGACTTCTGGCGCTTCAACGTGGCGTTCGCCCGGCAGATCCTCGCCCAGCAACCGCTCAGCAGCCCCGGTGTGTGGAACCGCTGCGACTACCGTCCGCTCGAGGGGTTCGTCTGTGCGATCACCCCGTTCAACTTCACCGCCATCGCGGGCAATCTGCCGACCGCACCCGTGCTGATGGGCAACACCGTCGTGTGGAAACCGTCCATCACGCAGACGTTCTCGGCGTACCTGACCATGCAACTGCTCGAGGCCGCCGGGTTACCGCCGGGCGTCATCAATCTGGTGACCGGTGACGGTCACGCGGTGTCCGATGTGGTGCTGGCCGACCCGCGGCTGGCCGGTATCCACTTCACCGGGTCCACCGCGACGTTCCAGCACCTGTGGCGCGAGGTCGGCGCGCACATCGACCGCTATGACAGCTATCCGCGGCTGGTGGGCGAGACCGGCGGCAAGGACTTCGTGGTGGCCCACCCATCCGCGCGACCGGATGTGTTGCGCACGGCCCTGATCCGCGGTGCGTTCGACTACCAGGGGCAGAAGTGCTCGGCGGCCTCGAGGGCGTTCATCCCACGCTCGGTGTGGGCGCGCGTCGGCGACGATTTCCTGGATGCCGTCTCGGCCCTGAAATACGGTGATGTCACCGATCTGTCGAACTACGGCGGCGCCGTCATCGACGAGCGGGCCTACGCCAAGAGCGCACACGCCATCGAGCGGGCCAAGAGCGCGCCCGCCGTCACCATCGCCGTCGGCGGTGAATGCGAGGACAGTGAGGGCTATTTCGTGCGGCCCACGGTGCTGCTGTCCGACGACCCGACCGATGAGGCGTTCCGGGACGAGTACTTCGGGCCGATCCTGGCCGTGCACGTCTACGACGACGACGCCTGGACCGACGTCCTCGGCGTCATCGACGGCGGATATCCGCCGTCGATGACCGGTGCGGTGATCGCCGACGACCGCGCCGCCGTCCTGCAGGCCGAACGCCGATTACGGCATGCGGCGGGCAACTTCTACGTCAACGACAAACCCACGGGTGCCGTCGTCGGGCAGCAGCCGTTCGGCGGGTCGCGGGCGTCGGGCACCAACGACAAGGCGGGTTCGGCGCTGAACCTGCTGCGGTGGACGTCCGCGCGCTCCATCAAGGAGACCTTCGTCCCGCCGACCGACCACAACTACCCGCACATGGGGGTCTGAACGATGGGCGTTTTCGGGCAGGTCGCCCGGCCGGCGATCCTTGCCGCCGGCCGATCGGACCGGTTGCGGCGCAGCGCCGAACGTCTCCCGGTCACCCGCGAGGTGGTGCACCGTTTCGTTCCCGGGGACACCGTCGAGGATGCGCTGGGGGCGGTGGCCCGACTGCGGGACACCCAGCGCCTCGTCAGCATCGACTACCTGGGTGAGGATGTCACCGACCGGGACACCGCCGCGGCCACCGTGCAGGCATACCTGGGTCTGCTCAGCGCGCTCGGTGGACGCGGTGAGCAGGCCGGCAGACCCCGGCCCCTGGAGATCTCGCTGAAACTCTCGGCGCTGGGGCAGGCGCTGCCCTGCGACGGCGACAAGATCGCCTTCGAGAACGCACACACCATCTGCGCCCGCGCGGCCGAGCTGGGGGTGTGGGTGACCGTCGATGCCGAAGACCACACCACCACCGACTCCACCCTGTCGATCGTGCGCGAACTGCGCGCCGACTTCCCCTGGCTGGGCACCGTGCTGCAGGCCTACCTGCGGCGCACGGCGGCCGACTGTACCGAGCTGGCCGATATGCGAATCCGGTTGTGCAAGGGCGCCTACGACGAACCGGCCTCGGTGGCCCACCGTGACGCCGGCGAGGTCACCGAGTCCTATCTGCGCTGCCTGCGCATCCTGATGGCCGGTACCGGCTATCCCATGGTGGCGTCCCACGATCCGGTGGTCATCGGCGCCGTCGCAGAAATGGCGGCCGAGTTCAACAGGGGGAGCGATGATTTCGAGTATCAGATGCTCTACGGCATCCGTGATGACGAACAGCGCCGACTGGCCCTCGCCGGTAACCATGTCCGGGTGTACGTCCCGTTCGGCACGCAGTGGTACGGCTACTTCGTGCGCAGGCTCGCCGAACGCCCGGCGAACCTCACCTTCTTCCTACGGGCACTGGTGGACTGACCGCGAAGGCGGCCTCACGGCGCGGGGAATGCGGCGGCCGGCATGAGCACGTTGCCGCGGCACGGGCCGCTGAGGATATCGGTGTACCAGCTGCCCTGCAGGGTGCCGTCGGGTTGGGGTGTGTAGGAGACCCAGGACTGCGCCGGGCTGAACACCCGCGGCGCGCTGTCACCGAGATAGCACTCCCACTGCCAGTTGTAGGCGAAGGTCCACTTCTCGCCGTTCCACTTGTAGCGCTGGGGCTGCGGGATCGTCGGGTTCGACGGCGCGGGCCCGTCCAGCACGGCGGCGACACAGCTGGTGGCGGCGCACGCCGTCGCGAACGTATAGACGGCGCTGAGATCACCTTCGGGCTGGCGGGCGGCGACACTGGTGCCGTTCTTCTGCGATGCGTAGGTCACGACGGTGTAGCGGCCGTTCCACCCTTGGCCGACCGCGGCGGCCGACGGCATGGGAGCGAGGCCGGCCACCAGGACGGCTGCCAGCGCAGTACACAGTCGACGGACCAACATCCCTTTCCCTGTTCAGTCAAAAAGACCAGCTGACCTCAAGGTAGCGGGGGGCAGTGACAAAACCCTCGATCGTCATGTCTGCTGCGTCAATTAGAGACCACATTGTGACGGTGAACTGGTTTTCTAGCGGCCTTCGGCCAGCCGCACCATGGTCCACGCCGCGATCGTCTGCGCATCGGTGATGGCTCCGTCGCGGATCATCTGCTCGATCTGTGCGCCGGTGAACCAGGCACTGTGCATGTCCTGTTCCTCGTGTTCACGCTCGTGCTCACCCTGGGTCAGGCCGGTCGCCAGGAACACCCAGCCGCGCTGGCTGCTCATCCCGGGCGCGACGTCGAGTTGGCCGAGCCGGACCAGCGAGTCCGCCCGCAGGCCCGTTTCCTCACGGAGCTCGCGGGCCGCCAGCTCGAGCGGTGCCAGGTCCACCCGGTCCGGCGCGGTGCCTTGCGGGAACTCCCAGCGCCGCAACCCGATCGGGTAACGGAACTGCTCCACCAGGTGGAAGCGGTCACCGTCGCGCGCGACCACCAGCGCGTAGGTGGGTTTGTCGATCACGCCGTAGATGCCGTGGCTGCCGTCGGGGCGTCGGATCGCGTCCTCGCGCACCGTCATCCAGCTGTTGCGGTACACCTCACGACTGGACATCCGCTCGATCGGTCGCATCGGCCAAGAGTAGCCTCGCACAGGTGTCTAAGGTGTTGCTGTCCTCGCTGGACCCGGCCGCCGTGGCCGCCGGGCACGACCTGGCCGACGCGGTGCGCATCGACGGGGTGACGTTGAGCCGCAGCGATCTGGTGGGGGCGGGCACCTCGGTCGCCGAACGCGTCGCCCGGGCGCAGCGGGTGGCGATCCTCGCCACCCCCACCGCGACCACGGTGCTGGCGGTCGTCGGCTGCCTCATCGCCGGCGTGCCGTTCGTCCCGGTGCCCGCCGATATCGGTGCCACCGAACGCGAACATCTGCTCAACGATTCCGGTGTGCAGGCCTGGCTCGGTGAGCTGCCCGCCGAAAGTCAAGGGCTGGCGCATATTCCGGTGCGGATGCACGCCCGCTCCTGGCACCGCTACGCCGAGCCGCGGCCCGAGGCCACGGCCATGATCATGTACACCTCGGGGACCACCGGACTGCCCAAGGGCGTCACCATCAGCCGGAGCGCCGTCGCCGCCGATATCGACGCGCTGGCGCAGGCCTGGGAATGGACCGCCGCCGACACCCTGGTGCACGGGCTGCCGCTGTTTCATGTGCACGGGCTGGTGCTCGGATTGCTCGGGTCACTGCGGATCGGAAACCGGTTCGTACACACCGGCAAACCGACGCCCCAGTCCTACGCCGAGGCGGCGGGCACGCTGTACTTCGGGGTGCCGACGGTATGGTCGCGCGTCGCCGCCGACCCCGACGCCGCCCGTGCGCTGTCCTCGGCGCGGTTGCTGGTCTCGGGGAGCGCGGCGCTGCCGACGCCGGTGTTCGAGGACCTGGTGAGGCTCACCGGGCACGCACCGGTCGAACGGTACGGCAGCACGGAAACGCTGATCACCATCAGTACCCGGGTCGACGGGGAACGCCGGCCGGGCTGGGTCGGCCTGCCACTGGCGGGAGTGCAGACCCGGCTGGTCGACGACGAGGGGCGGCCGGTGCCCCACGACGGCGAATCGATCGGGCAGCTCCAGGTCAAGAGCCCGACCAACTTCAGCGGATACCTGAACCGACCCGATGCCACGGCTGAGGCGTTCGATGCCGAAGGCTGGTACCGCACAGGCGATGTCGCGGTGATCGATACCGACGGGATGCACCGCATCGTCGGGCGCGAATCGGTGGACCTGATCAAGTCGGGTGGTTTCCGGATCGGTGCCGGTGAGATCGAAACCGTCCTGCTGGGGTATCCGGGTGTGGCCGAGGCGGCGGTGGTCGGCGTGCCGGATGACGACCTGGGGCAGCGGATCGTGGCCTTCGTCGTCGGCGACGCGGACCCCGACCGGCTGATCCAGCACGTCGCCGAACAACTCTCGGTCCACAAGCGGCCCCGGGAGGTGCGCATGGTGGACGCTTTGCCGCGCAACGCCATGGGCAAGGTGCTCAAGAAGGTGCTGGCCACCGGAGGAGGCGACCCATGTTGAGGCTCAGCCAGATCTGCGTCGACGCCCACGATCCGGAGCGGCTGGGCGCCTGGTGGGCCGGCGTCCTGGGGTGGCCGTTGCGCGTCGACGCCGACGGCGATGCGTTCGTGACGCCGCCGCCTGGACAAGGGTCCGAACTGCTGTTCCTGGCCGTACCCGAGGACAAGGTGGTCAAAAACCGGCTGCACCTCGACTTCACGCCCGATGACCAGCAGGCCGAGGTGGACCGGGTGCTCGCGCTGGGCGCCAGCCGGGTGGACATCGGTCAGGGCGAGCAGAGCTGGGTGGTGCTGGCCGACCCCGAGGGCAACGAATTCTGCATCCTCGCCCCGGAGTAATCAGTTGGCGTGCAACGCCTCGTTGAGGGTGATGCCGGTGCCGTCGCGCCGGACGACCTCCACCGCGCCGGACAGCGAGTTGCGGCGGAACAGCAGATTGCTCGAACCCGAGAGATCCTTCGCCTTGACCGTCTGCCCGTCCGAGGTGCTCACCTTGGTGCCACCGGTGACATACAGGCCCGCCTCGATGACACAGTCGTCGCCCAGCGAGATGCCCAGTCCGGCGTTGGCGCCCAGCAGGCAGCGCTTGCCCACCGAGATGACCTCCTTGCCGCCACCGGACAGCGTGCCCATGATCGACGCGCCGCCGCCGACGTCGGAGCCGTCTCCGACGACCACACCCGCCGAGATGCGGCCCTCCACCATCGAGGTACCCAGCGTGCCCGCATTGAAGTTGACGAAGCCCTCGTGCATGACCGTGGTACCCGGCGCCAGGTGCGCGCCCAGACGCACCCGGTCGGCGTCGGCGATGCGCACACCGGTCGGGATCACGTAGTCGACCATCCGGGGGAACTTGTCGATGCCGTACACCGTGACGGCGCCGCGGCGGCGCAGCTTGGCGCGCACCAGCTCGAAGCCGTCGACGGCGGCGGGACCGAAGTTCGTCCACACCACGTTGGCCAGCAGCCCGAAGATGCCGTCCAGGTTGGCCTCGTGGGGCACGGTCAGCCGGTGCGAGAGCAGGTGCAGGCGCAGGTATGCGTCGAAGGCGTCGACCGGCTTTTCTTCCAGCGAGGCGATGGTGGTGCGCACCGCGACGACCTCGACATCGCGATCGGTGTCCGGTCCGGTCAGGTCGGCCAGGTTGTCGGTCAGCTCGGCGACCGACAGCCGCGTCGTCTGCGACGTTCCGTCGCCGGTCAGCTCGGGTGCGGGGAACCAGGTGTCCAGGACGGTTCCGTCGGCGGCAATGGTGGCCAGGCCGAAGCCAGATGCAGCAGTCACGGGGTTACACGCTACTGGACTAACCTCAACGGTCATGGGGCTAGACCTGCGCGCCGATCCGATCGCACTGACCGCCGCCCTGGTGGACATTCCCAGCGAGTCGCGTCACGAGCAGCGCATCGCCGGGGAGA
>Ga0209066_10003881_pt1 | contig 16719 bp, 9 predicted proteins | sample All_14_2_FD_187198 | JGI IMG/M metagenome (GOLD analysis project Ga0209066, IMG submission 187198) | Freshwater microbial communities in response to fracking from Pennsylvania, USA - Allegheny Zone_MetaG_DW_15 (SPAdes) (version 2) ... | reverse complement strand
TTGCCGGACCGTATCTGCAGGACCAGCTGCTCCTGCCCTTCGCGCTCGCGGGCGGGGGCGCCTTCACCACCGTCAAGCCAAGCCAGCACAGCCTGACCGCGCGCGACGTGATCGAACGCTTCACCGGCCGGCGCGGCGTGTTCCGCGACCAGCCGGACGGTACCCATTGCGTCGAGTGGCGCTAGTTCAGAATCCTCTTTGCGGGGAGCAAATGGGCAAATTGCGTCGGGCCGGATGACCTGCTCTCCTGAAACTCCGCCAGTCTGAGCTAGAGTCCTTCAAGAAGGAGGACGACGATGAAGCGCAGCAGGTTTACCGAGGAGCAGATCATCGCGACCCTGCGGGAGCAGGAGGCTGGATCGAAGACGGCGAACGTGTGCCGCAAGCACGGCGTGAGCAGTGCGACGTTCTACAAGTGGAAGGCGACCTATGGCGGCATGGACGTGTCGCAGGCGCGCAAGCTGAAGGTGCTTGAGGACGAGAATGCGCGACTGAACGGGCAGCATCCGCCAACAGCTTGTCCGTTTCGACAGTGTGGGCAGGGATGCGAAGTTTTGCCTCGGCTCGATCCTTGGATCGCAGAGACAGCATGAACTCAGCCCGACCGCCAAAGGCAGGCCGAAGCTCAACGGGAATGGCCCGTCGAAAATAGTAGGTAGCACCGCGTTTCGCGAGATAGGTACACATGGCTTTGGCCCTTGTTACATCTGTAACAGACGCCTGCAAAAAGCCTTGTTTTTCAGAAACTCCCTAAGGTTTTCAATACTTTAGGGTGGCCGGTGCCCAGAAGAGGACTCGAACCTCCATCATAAGGTTCTGATTTTGTTTGTTATAAATAACGTTGCCTAGCGATCAGCCCCCAAATTGGCCCCGGCGTGCGATATCTTGCTTATGCAACGTGCAGGGGTAGGTCAAAGAGACGCTGGCCGATCTGATGCGCAACTGCCCGTTAAAGCTCGCTTGCGTCAGATATGCGCATCTTGGTGACGGCTTTCGCCATAAAGGCAAGGATCGCTCGAGCCGGGCGCAAAGGGCCGCTGATGTGGCAGGTGGCACGCTCCAGCCGGTACCTGATACTTGCTACTGCTGCCAGCGCGCCCTCGCTCGTCAGGTGATCATGAGCTTTGCTTCGAGCGACGCGCGAGCGGCATCCAAGCGCTCCGGGTTCGTTTTCGCCGAAAGCCGATCACGCGGCTTTTGACCGAGGAAGTAGGCGATCCGCTCGGCATTTGCCCCGCTCGGGTGGGGAAGGCCGTCGAGAATGCGGGAGCGATCCACGACGCCTTGGCTGGCAAGATAAGCGAGCATGGCACTTACCTTCGGCCCCAGCGGCACTAGAAGCGCACCTTGCAAAGAGCGCAGCTCCTCGCCCAGATAGGTCAGAAGCCAGTCCCGCATGAGAGGGACTCGCAGCGCGTCGGGCTGTCCGGACCAGTTCTCGCCATCGATAAAGACGGGGTAGCGCAGAGCGGATGTGAAATGGATAAGGTCGGCGCGCTCGCCCCAAAGCGAGGCGGTAGACGCAACCCCAAGGCGCCGCGCGACGCCGATGCGATCGAGCATCGCGACCAAGTTGGCGCGCATCGGACCCGAAAAGCTGGCGAACACCTTCGCTTCAGCGGCTGCATCATTTACGCTGGCTCCTCGCCTCAGAGCGGCGCGTGCAGCCGAGAGCGCGTTGCGGGCCTGTTGAAGTCCCGGCGTCAGGCCAACAATAGCGATACGCGCTGTCGGATTTACATGGTCGAACGGCGCGTAGACCATCGAGACGGTGCGACCGCGGACATCGGTTTGCGCCAAGGCGAGCTGCGCCGCCGTGCGCGGGTCGGAGAGTTCAGCATCGGTGAGATTGCCGACGGTAGCAGCGAAGCGCGGAAAAAGAGACTGAGCCATAGCTTCCTTCGTGGATTGAGAGTTGCGGAGGCAGACGCAGATCGACGCAGATCAGCGCCGCATCGCTGAACCGATGCTGTCGCACTACGCAGTCTTCAAATCACTGAACTTGGGGGCACATACGTAACCGTGCACTGGCGGCGCAAGTTGTAGAGAGCCTCTGCGCCACGACCAATGGTCAGTTCATGCCGTTTGATGGCTCCCCCCGCATGGCGAACGTCAATCTCGATAAATCGATCGTGAAAATCGTCATCATGTGATCGTTTGCTTCGACGAGCGAGCAGGAGTTTTGGCGGCGTGCCGGCCAAGGCCGTCACATAGTCTGAACCGAAATGCCGCCTGCACACGACATCGTCGTGGTCGCCTTCTGCTTCCGGCGCATATTCGATCAGCACGCTCTCCAAAGCACTCGCGCGCTGCCGTAGTTCACGGATAAACTCTATTTGCGCTTGCCGCGCGGCTCTGGAGGCAAGGGCGTAGGGGTCTCGGATCGTAACCTGAGACACATGACGCCCCTCGAACAACGTCAAGATCTCCGCTGTGGGGCGAGGCTCGCCCGGAGCAACGCGCCAGATCCTTATCTGGGCGCCTTCGAGCGGCTTCGGAATTTTCAGCGTGGGGCGAGCCTCTGGGGCCGATAGAGTAACATTTGGACCTTCGGCGCTTCCCGCGATCTCCGTGGCATTAGGTAGTTCTAGCGAAGCCGGATTGCTCGGGCCGTCGGTCGCATTTTGGCGGAGCTCCTCGCGGTCGACGTCATGGTCTGGCTTAATGTCTTGCTCCAGCGACACCTCACGAAAGAGGTCACTCAGCTCACCGTCACTTGCGTCGGGCGGGAAGAACAGATCCCGAGTGAGCTTTCGCTTGCGTTCTATCAGCGCGTTGAGCCGGAGATCGAAACTCGAGGGGGCCAGATCAGGGTCTGGATGCACTGCCATCGGCAGATACACATGAACATCGCGGGACTGCCCGATCCGGAACACGCGGTCGGTGGCCTGATCTTCAACGGCGGGGTTCCACCAACGCGAAAGATGGATGACGTGATTTGCTGCGGTCAGCGTCAATCCAACGCCGCCAGCGCGCGGCGAAAGTATCATTACATCGAAACGCCCTGGACGAGCTTGGAATGCCTCGACGAGTGCCTGGCGCTTGTGACCAGGGACCGTGCCGTTGATCCGTGTAGGCCTCCCCGCCAGTGAAAACCTGGTCTGTATCAGACCGGCCAGCCGGTCCTGCATTGCGAGATCCTCAACGAATATGAGCGCCTTTTCGTTCGCCTCCGCCACTCGATTTAGGATCTGCAGCGTCTGAGACAAACGCGCTGACTCCGCCGCATAAATGTTCAGATCTTCGGCCGCCTCGCGGGGGTTGCGAGGATGAAGAGATACCCCGCGCATATTGGCGAGAGTGCTAAGCATGCCACCCTTGCCTAACGTACCTGCGGTGCTTGCGGCTGCGGCACGAACGACCAGGTCGCGATATGCCTCAGCTTGCGGTGGAGGCATTTTCGTTTCCAGCGCATGCACATGCTTCGCCGGCATACCCTCAAGCGCGTCAGCTTTTAAGCGGCGCAGCATATAGGAAGGGCGGCCTTTTGCCGGGTCCATCAATTGAGATTTGAGCCTTGCAAGTGCTGATGCGTTATCAGCGGGATGGCGCTTCTCAAAGTCTCGGCTGGCGCCCAGGAAGCCGGGTGCCAGTACGTCCATTATCGACCATAGATCCTGCAGCCTATTCTCCACAGGGGTGCCGGTCATACCGAGCGCGAACTCAGTGTTGAGCGACTTCGCTGCCCGCGTCATCTGGCTACCGGGGTTTTTGAGTTTTTGAATTTCGTCGTAGATGATCAGGCCAAATCGAGTTCTGGCAAAACTGAAATGGTAATCTCGAACTGTCTCATAGGTCGTGAGTACCACGCCCGCATCGCGCCAGTTGGCAGCATCCAGCGCGGCTTTACCAGTCTCGATGTCACGAGCCCCAAGCGTATCCTCGTCCTTCAGCAGTTTAAGGTTGCCGCCGAACGCTGGGACGAGATGGCCGAGTTGGGGGTGGGCCAGATGCTTTTCGATCTCCGCTCGCCATGTTCCCAACAGCCCGGTCGGAGCAACAATCAGAAATGGGGCGCGCGTGCGACGTCCCGCCTCCGCTTCGCTTTGTAGCCATGCCATAAAGGCAATGGCTTGAAGCGTTTTCCCCAGTCCCATATCGTCAGCCAAAAGCGCACCAGGCCGGCCGACCAATGCGTTTTGCGCCAACCAGTTGAGGCCTTCGATCTGGTGGGGCTTGAGCGTGGTCCTGAGATGCGGTGGTGGCGAAATCGTCGGTAACGGCTGCGGATCGAGAGTATCCGTCAATCCGAGAGGAGCAAACTCGACCTCCTCGAAATTGTCGTGGACCACGAGAAACAATTTGCCGTGCGCTGCTGCATCCCAGTCCCTGTTCGGCGTCTCGTCGTGACCCGCGCTGTCGCCGGGAGATGTTTCGCAGAATGGAGCCAGCGCGCTCAGAGCCTCTCTGCATTGTTCGTTGACGGGGATCGTATTTGGCGGCGGAGGGCCGTTCATCCCAGCAGGCTCTAACAAGCCCTGAACGTCCACCTCATAGTGTCCCGCTCTTGCGGCTTCCTCGACGCGGGTGATGACTTTCGGAACATTCGCCGCCGACAGGACATAGTAGTCCTCTCCGATACGCATTCCGAACTTCTCGGGTATCCATTTGTTCTTTTCAGAGGGGACAATCCATGGAAGCACGGGTTTGCGCCAGACATCGACCCCGGCGACTCGAGCCGAGAACTGCTCGGTTTCGATGAAGAGCTGCTCAAGTCCGATCCGTTCCGCCGTTTCGGAACCGATCGCCTCGGCCAAAACCTTCCTCGGATTGAGAACGAAAGCTCGCCGTTGCTGCTCCGGCGCGTCTTGAAGCTGCCGAATTGCGTTCAACGCTGGCCGCAGCGAGGCGTCGATGAAAAGGTACTCGCCGTTCTTCAGCACGTAGACCGACCGCGCCTCACGTTCGCGGCGAAAGCGATCAGTAGCGAAAAGTTTTTGTGACGACGGCGCCAGGATGGAGTCCCGGTCCTCGTCAAGCGGTTGGTCGCCAGCTTCTGTTACCGCTCCCGTACTGAACAGCACAGGATCAAACTCGGTACGATCTGGGGTGAGCGTATTGAGCTTGACCGAGAGGCTTGATGCATAGTGGACCCGAAGATCTTGCAAATAGGCTTCGCTCTCAACCTGAAGCTGAGGATCTTCCGGCCAGCGCTCCCGAAGTTTCGCCAGTGCTTCAAATCGTTCGGATTTCTCCAGTACCCGCGTCAATGGCTCAGCTGCACGGTAGAGCGACCACAACGGCTCTGGTATGCGCCGGGCGCCCGTATCAGTGTGCAGCATCGCGCCCTTGATTTGGAAACGAACTGGGTGCCCGCCCGGCCGCACCCAGCGCACGTTCAGCCTGAACTCGTCTTCATCGATCCTTTTGAGTGTACGAAGATCAAGCGCCAACGGTGTGGCGGGCGGCAATCCGAGCAGCATTGCTGTTGCGCCATCCATGTCGGCTACGGCGTGCGAAGACAGCCGGATATGGTCGTCACCCGGAAGCACAGCAGGCGGGGCGCCTTCCCGCTCATAATTTGCCGAGAGCAGCGCCATGATGGGCGCAGACGCATCGGACCGCGCGTTGATCCACGAGTCGAAGGGCAGTTTCGCGCCTGATTTTTCGAGGAAGACAAGCACATCGTCACCCTCTTGCTGCCACTTGAACTCTGGTTGATCGTTAGCCTTGCCAAATAGACGCTTAAGCATTGCGCGGTTTCCACGACGGTTTCGGCAACAAGAACGTCCGCCCTTCAATTATTTGTGCAAGGCGCTTTTGCCAGGAGTATGTCGCAGGAGACACGTGACTCCCATCAGTCGGCGCATTGTAGAGCGCACCAGCTCGATAGCTGATCTTGAATAGCTCGGGCGCCCCCTTTTCGCCTCGTTTCCAGACTTGGTATTTTGCGCTGTGACTCCAATCCACAATCGTCAGATCCCCGATTTGAAGGATTAGAGCCGCATGAACCGACGACTTGTCGTTCTGCTTGCCGAATGCGGAAAAAGATTTATCCCCGCTTTCGCGTGCCGCTTTGTTAGCCAAACGCGCACCCTCGTCTCCAAACGCAACCCAAGCGGCGTCAATGCCCGGAGAACTGCCGTCGGAGAGCAAATAAGACGTCCAGAAGGCCCGGCGATAGGCCCACATCTGCTTGGCCTGATAATCAGGCATGAGGCGGTCCACGACATCGAGAAACTGTAGAACAGAAGCCCGAGTTAGCCAGCGCATAAGCACCGAATATGCGCCAGGCGCCCGATCCATGACCTCGCGCCACCGATGCGGGTGGGCTCTCGGGTCACCACCCCCAAAATGCTCGAGAACCTCGATAAGCGCCGACTTGTGCGCCTCGCTAGGCTCAGCGACCTCCCATGGCACAAGGGCGGCAGAAACAAAATTCGACCAAGATTTTTGGTACCCAAACTTGCCGAAATCATCGCGCGCCCATTCGATGAGCACGCGCTGGCCACCCGCCGCCTCTTGTCCATGCCACCCCATGACAATGCTACAGGCAATTCGGAACGCTGCCTCGACAAGGCCGCCGAAGCGCCGCCCGCCAGTGTCGAGACCGGCTTCCGCCAGCACCTCGCGTGGATGCCTACCGCTTGTAAGCATATGTTTCGCAATCAGCTCGGGAGCCTTTTTTGGGTCCAAAAGGGAGAACTGGGCCAGCCTGGCTGGCAAGTGATCAGTCGGGCGCCAAGCCCATCGCGACGCTAAAGCGCTCAGTCGATCGGCAAGCGATTGGACAGTTTGGTTCCCACTCTCAAAACCGTCCAAATAGGCATCAATTACCCCAAAGAATGCTGCCCGACGTTTGCTCCGCTCCACCTGATGCAGAAAGCGATCAATTACGTCAGGGATCGATGCCAGCGGTGTGTCCCCGTGCAGCACAACCTTTCCGGCCTCCCGCATATCACGCCGTGATATCAAATGAAGGCTGTCCTCCGATGCCAATCTCAGGATGCGGTTCTGCAGCTCAAAAAGATGCTCCACGGGCTTGTCGCTAAGCCCTTGGCGCTGGTCCAGCTTTCTTACCGCTTTGCGAAGTTCAACAGGCTCAGATGCCCCAACTCGCATCCGGGCTGTAAGCGCCTTTGGATCGGCGGCAAGCTTCGCAAGGAAGCTCATTTCTTGGACAGCCGATCAGAGATGACCTGGCGGGTCTCGCCCGCATCGGGCGTTGCCATTATTAGGCGCAAGTCGATCCTGCGGTTACGGCTCTTCTGATCCTCCTCACTGCCAGCACCCTCGGGGACTGGGCGTTGCGGCCCATAGCCACTGACGCTCAAAACCGGGTCGCAGCGCTTTCCTTTGCTGGAGCAGAGTATGCTCAGCGGTGGCTTCAGATCGATTAAGGCACGATAGGTATTGGTCGCTCGGACGACAGACAAATCCCAGTTATCGCGCAACCCCCCGGCTCCGGCATAGTGATCGCTGTCGGTGTGCCCTTCAATGTAGACCGACTCGACGCGATGCTTGCTTGCGGGGCAGGAGCGATTTTTCGGCACGCCTTCGGTATAGCACGGGAGTACCTCGTTCAGAGCGTCCGCCAGATGAGCGACCGCAGCCCGACCGTCCGGTTTCAACACCGCCTCCCCACTGTCGAACAAGATTGAGTCCGGGAGGCGTAATACGCCGTCCTGTCGGTCGATAACCACTTCGACGCCTCGTTCCTTGAGCGTCTGTTGAAGTTTCTCAAGGATTTTAGTTCGCTCCTTTCCTGCCCCAGTGAGCTCCTCGGTAACGTCTTGAAACTGTATCGCAAAATACATGAGAAGGATGATAAACACGAATACCAGACCGACCATCAGGTCAGTCATAGAGACGAAGTAGTTCTCCTCGTCAGCAATTAGCTCGTGTGCCTCTTCAAGGATCATTCAGCGGCCTCCCGCAAGTTGCGGGCTTCCTCGACATACTCGTCAAGAGCCTCGGCGTACTCCTCCAGCTGCGTCAGAGAATTCCCGAGGCGGCTGACCGCTGCTCCAAGCTCGCTATCAAATTTCTGAGCGAAATCTCGAAATACCGTAAGGCTGTCACCTAAAGTTTCGGTCAGCTTTTCAGTTACGGACGCAAGAGCTTGGTCCACAGCCTCGAAACGTGCTCGATAATCGAGCCAAGCCTGCTCGGCAGCTGCCTGAGTCGCTCGAACACCCTCGGTCAATTCGGTCATCTGAGCGAGCGCCGCGGTGTCGGCCGCGCGATCGGCTGCGACCGTCTGCGCAAGTTGTTGGGCGGCTTGACTAATCGACTGGGCCGCTTGAGCCACTGGGCTCGCAGCGCTGGAGAAGTCTTGCGCGGCGTCGCCCAGCGCGTTCGCTGCACCTCTCGCATTATCCGAGACCGCACGCATCGCCTCGGCGGTCATCGTTGCCCTCTCACCCGTCTGGGCGAAGCCTGCACCGGCGCGTTCGACTTGAAGTGCTGCGTCGCCGACCGCCCTGCTCAAGCTACCTGTCGTTTCCCGCAGAGACTGACCCGACTCTTCAATAGCCAAGCGAAACGTCTCCTGACTTGCCCTCAAGCCCTCGTCCAAGCCTTCTCGTACCCTAGTCTGGAGGGTGGTGGCAGCGGCAGTCCCGGCTGAGGCCAGCGCCTCGACAGCTTTGGCGATCACCGCTGTTGAGCGACCTTGGGCATCTTCAATGCCCGCCATGATCTTCGCGAGCGCGTCCTTCTGTGCCGCGCTGGCTGCCTCACCCTGCTCGCCCAAGCGAGTGCCCATGCCGTCAACCTGTGTCGTAAGCTTTTCGAACGCTTCGCGGATGTCTGACGCCGCCGTTGCAAAATCTTGCCCCGCTTGGCGGATCTTATCCGCAGCATCACCGCTGGATTTGTCGACCGATTGGCTCACGGAGTCGAGGCGCTCGCTCAAGCTTGCCAACGTGCTGCTGAGTCCCTGCAACTGCTCTCCGCTGACCTTCTCGATTGCCTCCTTTGCGCCGGCGCCGATGCCTTGGGTTACGGAGGTCATATTGTCATTCAACGCATTGAGTGACGCCGTTACAGGCGCCATCACCTGAGTAAACTGGGCACCGATCCTCTCGGAAAGCTGCAATGCGACGTCGGTGTTGAAGAATTTGAGTTGATCGCGTTGTTCGCGCAACACGTCCAGCTGCTCCGCCGCCAATCCTTGGGGCGAGACATAAAGAAGCCCGCGTTCGAGCAAATCGCAGATGAGATCAGTCTCGTGCCGCACCCTCGTGGACAGGCCATGCTCAGTGAACCGGAGCCAGATTGATGCACCCAGTCCAGCCACGGATGTGAAAAACTTGGCACCAGCCACGACCAGCAACGCCTGGAGCGACTGCTTAGCGACGTTCACGTCACCATCAGACATCCCGTGCGCGGCAGTATTCAGTGCAACGATCAGCCCGAGGAAGGTAAGAATTAGGCCCGCGCCAACAAATATGTTGGAGGCAAACGTCAAATTAGTCTGCTTGGGCGCAGTTCTATTGAAGAATGCGGTTGGGCGTGAGGTGTTCCGGATCGGAACAGAGTCTTCACCAACCATCGCTTCCTGAAACTGGCGCCAAGCCAGGACAAGACCATGCGCGCCTGGTCCATCTTCGTGCATGGCGGCGGAGAGTCGAAGGTAGTTCTCGGCGAACGATCTGCGCTCAGCACCTGGATCAGGATCCGAACCAAGGCTTTCGCGTATCGCTTCGATACGACGGTGTGCCGCCTTCAGGTAGAGGTTCGTTGCCTTGATCGCCCGGTGCCGAACCCATGCTGCAATCAGAAGCATCACAGGTACCAGCACGAACGGGGCGACCCAGCGGTTGCCGTAGATCAGCTCAAGTGCGCCCAGGATTTGATCGAGCGCCACGTCAAAGATTTCCACTTACGTCCCCCTGTGAAGCGGCATGGAGCCCAGCCGGATCAGCGACTTACATGTTGGACTAAAATCGTTATCTCAAACAAGAGTTTGCTCGCGCCGGAACCGCACATTTTGTGTTGGGAGTTGCACTCGATTGCCCCTTCGCTAACATCCTCAAAATGGGGGTTCCGACCAGCAATTTCGGGTTTCTGGCTGAACACAGCCAACAGCTTGCCGGGCTCGGCGCGCTGGCGGAGCGCTATTTCGCCGAAGATCCGCCCGGTGCACTGATCAAATTGCGGCAGCTCGGCGAGTTTCTCGCCAAGGAAGTCGCAGCGTCGCACGGGTTGTTGCAGACCGGGGGCGCATCGTTTGACGATGTCCTTCGCACGCTCAAGGTGCGGGCGATCCTGCCGCGCGAGATCTCTGAATTCCTGTATCATCTGAAGAGGATCGGGAATGCTGCTGCCCATGAGAATGTCGGGACAGCCGGCGATGCGCTAACGGCCCTGAAGCTCGCGCGGAACACCGCAATCTGGTTTCATCAGACCTACGGCAACGCGCCCGGGTTCAAGGCGGGGCCGTTCGTGCCGCCCGCACCGCCGACCGATCCAACCACAGAGCTCCGGACAGAAATCGAACGCCTGAAAAAGGCCGTTGCGGCGAGTAGTGATCAGGAGGCGAAGGCGCGCCTTCTGGAACAGCAGGCAGCCGAAAAGGACAGCGAACGCGCCTTCTGGCAGGACTATGCCGCCGAGGTCGAGGCGTCGCTGAAGGCAGTTGAGGCCGAACTCGCCGCCACGCAGGCGGCAGCACAGGCCGCACCTCCCCAGCAGCTTGACCTCCTCGCTGATCTCGGCGCGCGTAACGCCCAGGCGATTGAGCTCGACGAAGCAACCACCCGGGTACTGATCGACGAGCAGCTGCGCGCAGCGGGATGGGAAGTCGATACTGCGGTCCTGCGCTACTCAGCCGGGGTCCGCCCCCAATATGGGAAGGCGATGGCAATCGCCGAATGGCCGACCGCCAGCGGTCCGGTCGACTATGCCCTGTTCGTCGATCGGCGCTGTGTTGGGGTGGTAGAGGCCAAGCGTGGGGCGAGCGATGTCCCGGGCCGGATCGGCCAGGCGAAACGCTATGCGCGCGACATCACGCTCGACTCGGATGAGCTTCCCGGCGGAGGGCCGTGGCAAGACGGCAATGATCGCTTCCGCGTCCCATTTCTCTTCGCGACCAACGGTCGGCCCTATGTGAAACAGCTCGCGACCAAGTCGGGGATCTGGTTCTGGGACGCACGCCCCGGTGGCGGTGAGCCGCGCGCGTTGCCGGAATGGTTCTCGCCCCGCGACCTGATCGAGCGGCTGGAGCAGCAGACCGAGGATGTATCTGGCGTCGCCGATCGCGAACTGGGCGTCACCGGGCTTCGGCCATATCAGCGCGACGCGATCAAGGCGGTCGAGGACGGAGTCGAGCGCGGGCAGCGCAACATCCTCCTCTCCATGGCGACCGGCACGGGCAAGACTCGCCTCGCCATCGCGCTGATGTATGAACTGCTGCGCCGCAAGCGGTTCCGGCGCATCCTGTTCCTCGTCGATCGTAACGCGCTGGGGCGGCAGACGCTCGACGCCATGAGCACCACCGATACGAGTGGGTTCCTGAAGTTCGATCAGGTGTTCCCGGTCGCGGACATGGCGACCAAATTCCCGGAGGCTACCGATCGGGTTCAGGTTGCGACGGTCCAGGCGATGATCCGCCGCATCTTCGATGACCCAGCAGCCGAGCGCCCCACCCCCGGCACCTATGACCTCATTATCGTCGATGAAGCGCATCGTGGCTACACGCTCGACGCGGAGCTGCGTGAGGACGATCTCGGCTTCCGCAACCTCGACGACTATCTCTCGGCCTATCGCCGCGTGCTCGACTATTTCGATGCGACCAAGGTGGCACTCACGGCAACCCCGGCGCTGCACACCCGCGAGATCTTCGGCACCGCCGTCTTCCACTATGGGTATCGCCAGGCAGTGGTCGACGGCTTTCTCATCGACCATCGCCCGCCGCGGCGCATCGTTACCGCGCTGAGCCAGACCGGCATCCATTTCGATCAGGACGAAGAGGTCCATATCGTCGATCCGCGCACCGGGCAGGTCGACCTGTTCAACCTGGACGACGAGGTCGATTTCGAAGTCTCCGAGTTCAACAAGAAGGTCTACACCCGCGCCTTCAACCGCGCGGTGGCTCAGGCGATCGCGCTGGAATGTCCGCCCGACCAGCCGGGCAAGAGCCTGTTGTTCGCCGCGCGCGACGACCATGCGGACATCCTGGTCGAGGAGCTGCGCGCCGCGCTGATTGAAGAATACGGCCCCCAAGCACACGATCTCGTCGAGAAGATCACGGGCAAGATCGACAAGCCGCTCGACCGGATCAAGGCGTTCAAGAACGACCCGCGCCCCAAATATGTGGTGACGGTCGACCTGCTCAGCACCGGCATCGACGTCCCGTCGATCGTCAATCTGGTGTTCGTCCGCCGGGTCAACAGCCGCATCCTGTACGACCAGATGATCGGCCGCGCGACGCGCCGCTGTGACGAGATCGGAAAGGAATATTTCCGCATCTTCGACGCCGTCGACATCTACGCCAATCTGCAGGAGGTGAGCGACATGCGCCCGGTCGTGGTCGACCCGGCGCTCTCCTTCGCTACCCTCACCGCCGATCTGGAGCGCGCAACCACGGAGGAGGACCGCGTCTTCGTCCGCGACCAGATCGTCGTGAAGCTGCGCCAGCGGATCAAATATATCGACGAGGAGCGCCGCCAGCGGCTTGAGGAAGTGCTCGGTCCGCTCCCTGACTTGGCCGACCGGTTGCGCGCCGCGCCTCCCACAGAGACGCTCGCGCTGTTCCGCGACCATCCATCGCTGGCTGCCGCGCTCGATGCCGCCAATCCTGCGCGGCGCGGCGACGGTATCCTGATCTCCGAGCATGACGATGAACTGATCGAGGTGGTCGATGACTATGGGGACAAGGCCAGCCCCGCCGACTATATCGAAAGCTTCGAAACCTTCGTCCGCACCAACATGAACGCGGTGCCGGCGATGATCGCCGCGACCCAGCGTCCCCGCGAGCTGACCCGCGCCGAGCTCAAGGAGCTCGCCATCCTGCTCGACGGCAACGGCTTTTCCGAAGCAACGCTGCGCCGCGCCTATGGCAGCGCGCGCAATGCGGATATCGCCGCCCACATCATCGGCTTCATCCGCCAGGCCGCGCTGGGCGACCCGCTCGTCCCCTATGAAACGCGGGTCGAGAATGGCGTTCAGCGCATCCTCGCCAGCCGCGATTGGTCGACGAAGCAGCGCCAATGGCTCACCCGCATCGGCCGCGCGCTCAAGGCTCAGCCGGTCGGCGACCCAGAATTGCTGCAGGAACCGCTTTTCGCCCAGGCGGGAGGGTTCGAAATGGTCGACCGCGAGTTCGACTCTGGGCTAGGCGATGTCCTCAAGGATCTGAACGCCGCCATCTGGGGCGACGATCGGGCCGCGTAATGAAAGCAAAGCGATGAACCCCTCCGCCGATCTGGTGAACAAGCTCTGGCGCCTGTGCGCGCTACTCCGCAAGGACGGCGTGACCTACCAGCAGTACGTCACCGAACTCACCTACCTGCTCTTCCTGAAAATGGCCTCGGAGCAGAAGGATGAGAGCCGCATCCCGGAGGCATATCGCTGGGGCGCGCTGAAGTCGGCGAACGAGACCGAGGTGCTGCAACGCTACAAACAGGCGCTGATCGACCTGGGCGACGGTACCAAGGTGGCCGATCGCTCGGTCGTCGCGATCTTCCAGAATGCCGCCACGATCATCCGCACCCCCGCCAATCTGCGCCAGTTGATCGACGCGATCGACGGGCTGCACTGGTACAGCGCCGAGCGCGATGCGTTCGGCGACGCCTATGAAGGCCTGCTCCAGAAGATGGCGGAGGAAACCAAGCGCGGCGCCGGGCAGTATTTCACCCCGCGCACACTGATCGAGATGATGGTCCAGCTGATGCAGCCGCGCCCGGGCGAGGTCATTCAGGACCCGGCGGCCGGAACCGGCGGCTTCCTGATCGCCGCCAATAGCTACATGAAGGCGGCGAGCGACGGTTATTTCGAGCTGAGCCCGAAGCAGCAGACGTTCCAGCTGCAACAGGCGCTGCGCGGCGTCGAGAATGTTCCCGACACCTTCCGCCTGTTGCTGATGAACCTGCATCTGCACGCGATCGACCCGGATAATCTCGACCTTGCCGATACGCTGAGCCCGGCGGGCCAGCGCCCGCAGTTCAAGAATGCCGACCTGATCCTGACCAACCCGCCCTTTGGCCCGGCGGGCGGGCCGCCGACGCGCGATGACCTGACCATCACCGATCGGGTGTCGTCCTATCAGCTGCCCTTTGTCGAACACTGCATCCGCGCGCTGCGGCTCGGCGGGCGGGCGGCGATCGTCGTGCCGGACAATGTCCTGTTCGATGACGGGCGCGGCAAATTGCTGCGCCAGCGGTTGATGAGCTGGTGCAACCTCCACACCATCCTGCGCCTGCCCACCGGCATTTTCTATGCCCAGGGGGTCAAGACCAACGTTCTGTTCTTCACCCGCGCGGATGAAGAGGCGCCGACGCAGGACGCGACCCGTGAAGTATGGATCTACGACGCCCGATCCGGCGCGCCATCCTACGGCAAGACCAACCCGTTCAAGGCCGAGGATCTGGCCGATTTCGTCACCGCGTTCGGCGACGATCCCTTTGGCGGTGCACCCCGCTCCGATCAGGGGCCGGAGGGCCGCTTCCGCCGCTTCACCCGCGAAGAGATCGCCGCGCGCGGCGACAATCTCGACATCGCCTGGCTCAAGGACACCAGCGCCGACGCCGAAGACGGCCTCGACACGCCGGAGGATATCGCTGCGGCGATCGAGGGGCATTTGAAGGTGGCGCTGGAGGAGATTGCCGCGCTGGTTGCGGAGTTGGATAGTGATGTGGGGCCGGTCGAGCTGGCGGAGGCGGCAGAGTGACGTTGCCGAAGCGGTGGGAACTGTCGCCAATTGGTGATCTCTGCGATCTGATCAACGGAAGGGCATTCAGGCCAACTGACTGGGCAAATGCCGGCCTCCCGATTATTCGAATACAAAACCTCAATCGGCAGGACGCAGATTATAACTTTTGCGACTTCGAGGTGGATGACCGCTTTATAGTTGAGCCCGGCGAATTGCTGTTCGCTTGGTCGGGAACCCCTGGGACATCGTTTGGAGCACATGTGTGGAACGGTCCGCGTGCCGTGCTCAACCAGCATATTTTTCGCGTCCGTTACGACAATCGACTGGTTGATCGGGACTTTTTCAAACGTGCTATCAATTCAACACTGACAGAACTGATTGGCAAAGCGCACGGCGGTGTCGGCTTGGCACATGTCACCAAGGGAAAGTTTGAAGCAACTGAAGTTCCGATCCCTCCACTAGCCGAACAGCGCCGCATCGTCGCGAAGCTGGACGCGCTGACCGCCCGCCTCGCCCGCGCGCGGGCGGAACTGGACCGGGTGCCGGTGTTTGCGCAGAGGCTCCGGAACAGCATCCTCGACCTTACATTTGAGAGTGTTGGCAGCGGCTTGATCTCACTCGGTGAGATCGGGATGAGTATCGAGGCTGGAAAAAATCTAAAATGCGACGAACGTCCGCCTGCCCCAGACGAAAATGGCGTCGTGAAAGTTAGCGCTGTAAGCAGTGAATATTTTCTGGCGCTAGAGAGCAAAACTCTACCAAAAAGTTACACTCCGCCCGAGCGCGACCGTATTGTAGCAGGTGATTTGCTTCTAGCGCGCGCCAGCGGCTCGCTGTCATTAGTTGGTAGGGTGGCCTTGGTGGAGCAGGCACCAAACAATCTTTTTTTGAGCGATAAGGTTCTACGCCTAAGGGTGCCGAAGAACTTGACCAGCTGGATATACTGGTTCCTGCGATCTCCCGCTGGCAGGTCACAAATTGAAGCCGCGGCGAGCGGTATTTCAATGCACAACATTACCCAAGGTTCGCTGTTGGGTATCAGACTTTCTATCCCTGCAGACGATGTGCGGGCGATCAAGCTTGGCAGGATCGCCCAGACATTCGCCCGCGCCGATCGCGTAGAAGCCGAAGCCGCGCGCGCCCGGGCGCTGATTGACCGGCTCGAGTCCGCCATCCTCGCCAAGGCGTTCCGCGGCGAACTGGTCCCGCAGGACCCGAATGACGAACCCGCCAGCGTCCTGCTCGACCGCATCCGCGCCGAACGCGCCGCCGCGCCCAAGGCGAAACGGGGACGACGGGCAAAGGCGGACGCATGACAGCGGGCGGGTGGACGGTCGAGAGCCTGAACGCCTTTGGCCGCACCCGCCTGTCGCAGCATTTCTACATGCGCGATTTCCTGTTCTCGGACATCGCCTCGATCCACGGCTTGATCAACGCACCCGACGACCGCGAGCTCGCGATCGCCGCCGGGAGCCAGCTGTGCAGACAGCTGCTCGAACCCCTCCAGCGCGTGTTCGGAAGGGTGGCGATCCGCTCCGCCTACCGCTCCTGCGCCGTTAACGCGCTCGGCAACACGATGCAAAAGGCTGGGCGGACCGGTTACAACTGCGCCGAGAATGAGAAGAATTACGCGGCGCACATCTGGGACCGCCGGGATGCGGACGGCCATATGGGCGCGATGGCGTGCGTCGTCCTGCCGGAGTTCGTCGACGCCTTCCCCGGTGACGGCGACTGGACCCGCCTCGCCTGGTGGGTTCACGACCATTTGCCATATGCGACGTTGGAATTCTTTCCGACCAACTGGGCGTTCAACCTCGGCTGGCACGAACAGCCGCAGCGGACGATCTACAGCTACGCGAAATGGCGCGAGAGCGACGGCTGGAAGGCGCGCGGCTATCTGACCC
>Ga0209066_10003880_pt1 | contig 16720 bp, 14 predicted proteins | sample All_14_2_FD_187198 | JGI IMG/M metagenome (GOLD analysis project Ga0209066, IMG submission 187198) | Freshwater microbial communities in response to fracking from Pennsylvania, USA - Allegheny Zone_MetaG_DW_15 (SPAdes) (version 2) ... | reverse complement strand
GTGGGGATGGGAGATAAGGCGATGTCATATTTGCGCCATAAGCGGCGCACTTGCATGAGCTGTTCCCGCCAGCTGGCACGGCGCGGGACGGGGATGATCGTGGTGATGTCGGCATTGCCTTCGATCACGCCTTGGGTGTCGGCAAACACCAGCATATCCACCTGGGCATCCGGCCAGGCAAGCTTTAATGAATGGGCAAGCGGCGTGGCCAGCAGCACATCACCAATGCGTTGCGGGCAGACCAGCAGGATGCGACGGGGGCGCTTCATTGGATTGACGCGGGTTTCATGCTTGGCACAAGTTGGTTTAACAAGTCGTTCAATGTGCTTCATCCCAGTTGGTGCCTACGCCGACGTCGACGACGAGCGGCACGGCCAGGTCGGCGACATGGCCCATCAGGCGCGGCAGGGTTTCCTTCACCAAAGTGAGTTCTTCTTCCGGTACTTCCAGCACCAGTTCGTCATGCACTTGCAGGATTAGCAAGGTGCGCATTTTTTTTTCATCCAGCCAGTTTTGCACGGCCAGCATGGCGCGTTTGATCAAGTCAGCCGCTGTGCCTTGCATCGGTGCGTTGATGGCCGCGCGCTCTGCACCCTGGCGGCGGGCGGCGTTGGAGGCGTGAATTTCTGACAGCCACAAGCGCCGGCCAAAAACCGTTTCAACATAACCTTGGCGGCGTGCGGTAGCGCGGGTTTCTTCCATGTAACGCGCCACGCCCGGATAGCGGGCGAAATAACGGTCCATATAGGCTTGCGCGGCGCTACGGTCAATTTTGAGATCACGCGCCAGGCCAAAGGCGCTCATGCCGTAGATCAGACCGAAATTAATGGCTTTGGCAGCGCGGCGTTGCTCGTTGCTTACTTCCAGCGGCGTGATGCCGAACACTTCGGCGGCGGTGGCGCGGTGCACGTCTTCGCCTTGGGCAAAGGCTTGCAATAACCGTTCGTCATGCGACAAATGCGCCATGATGCGTAGCTCGATCTGCGAATAGTCGGCGCTGACGATACGGCGGCCGGGTGCGGCAATGAAGGCCGAACGGATGCGTCGCCCTTCTGCGGTGCGCACAGGGATGTTTTGCAAATTGGGCTCGGATGAAGCGAGCCGTCCGGTGACGGCGACCGCTTGCGAAAAGCTGGTGTGCACGCGGCCGGTCGTGTGCTCGACCATTTGGGGGAGCTTGTCGGTGTAGGTATTTTTTAGCTTGGCCAGGCTGCGGTAGTCGAGGATTTTTTTCGGCAGGGGATAATCTTCGGCGAGCTTTTCCAGCACTTCTTCGTCCGTCGATGGGCCGCCCGATGGCGTTTTTTTCACCACCGGCAGGCCTTGCTGGTTGAACAGGATTTCCGCGAGTTGCTTGGGCGAGTTAAGGTTAAATGGCTGGCCCGCCAAGGCATGCGCCTCTGTTTCCAGTACCTGCATCTTGCGGCCTAATTCGTGGCTTTGCTGGGTTAGGGCGGTAACGTCAATCAGTACGCCGTTGCGTTCGATGCGAAACAACACCTCGGCCACGGGCAGCTCCAAGGTATCGTACAAATTGGCCAAGCGTGGTTCGGCGTCCAGTTGCGGGCGCAGGGTTTGGTGTACGCGCAAGGTTACATCGGCGTCTTCTGCGGCGTACTCCGTGGCGCGGTTGATAGCCACTTGGGCGAAAGAAATGCGCGCGGCGCCTTTGCCGGTGAGCTCATCGTAACTCAATGTTTTTAGACCGCAATGCCGCGCGGCGAGGGAACCTAAATCATGCGGTTTGCCGGATTCGAGCACGTAGGATTGAAGCAAGGTGTCATCCACAATGCCAGCCAGATGGAGGCCATGGTTGGCGAAAATATGCCGGTCGTATTTGAGGTGCTGGCCCAGTTTGCGATGCTGGGGCGAGGCCAGCCAAGGGCGCAGTTTTTCCAGTGTGTCGGCCAGCGGTAATTGCGCGGGCACCCCGGCGTAATTGTGGCCAAGGGGCAGGTAGGCGGCGTGGATTGTGTCGCCCTCGGCAAATGCAAACGAGATGCCGACGAGCTGCGCTTGCATGGGGATCAGGCTTGTGGTTTCGGTATCGAGTGCCACGAGTTCCGCACGATTCAGACGGGCAAGCCAGGCGTCAAGCTCAGCAGCATCGGTGATGCACAAGTAGCCGCTGCGGTCGGGTTCGGTCATCGCATCGAAAATAGTCGGCGCTGGTGAGACGGCGCGCAGCAAGTCCCCTTGGGCGGCATGAGCCTCTGCTGTTGTGCGTGCCGTTTTTTGTGGGCTGCTTAATTCCCTCAATTCCTTAAGCCAGCTTTTGAATTCCAGCCGCGTAAATAATTCGGTGAGCTTTTCGTTGTCCGGTGTTTGCGGCGTGAGTTCAGGGATGGTGATGGGTAAATCCAGGTCGCAGACGACGGTAACCAGTTTTTTGCCGAGTGGCAAAAAATCCAGGTGCTGGCGCAGGTTTTCCCCGACCACTCCGCCAATCTCCTGCGCGTGTGCGACCACGCCGTCCAATGAGCCAAATTGCGTGAGCCATTTCACCGCCGTCTTGGGGCCAACTTTATTCACGCCCGGCACGCCGTCCACGGCGTCGCCCATGAGCGCTAAATAATCCACCATGCGATTCGCAGGTACGCCGAATTTTGCCAGCACGCCGGCTTCATCCAGTCGTTCATTGCTCATGGTGTTGATCAAGGTGACATAGGGGTTCACCAGTTGCGCCAGGTCTTTGTCGCCCGTGGAAATCACGCAGTCAATCCTGGCCTGGGTGGCTGCATGGGCAAGCGTGCCGATCACATCATCCGCTTCAACGCCGTCAATCATGACCAGCGGCCAGCCAGCGGCGCGAATGCACTCATGCAAGCGCGGAATCTGTGCCGCCAAATCTTCCGGCATGGACGGGCGATGCGCCTTGTATTCGGGATACCAGTCCTCGCGAAAGGTTTTACCTTTGGCGTCAAACACCACGGCGCGATAATCTGCCTTATAGTCGGCTTCCAAAACACGCAGCATGGAAAGCACGCCGCGAATCGCGCCGGTAGGTTCATTGGCTTGGTTGCGTAAATCGGGCAGCGCATGAAAGGCGCGGTAGAGATAGGATGAGCCGTCAATCAATAATAGGGTAGGCATGGAGGTGAGAGTTGAGCGCAAAAAACAAATTGCCGGAAGGCTTTGAATTAACCCCTGCGGCGCAAAGCAGCAGCAGCGCGCGGGAAGCGTGGCGGGTGTTTGGCATTATGGCAGAGTTTGTTGAGGCGACAGAGCGTCTGGCGACGGTGCGACCTGCGGTCTCAATTTTCGGTAGCGCACGAACAAAGCCGGAGACCGAGATTTATCAGCAAACGGAAATCATTGCGCGTCTTTTGTCTGACGCTGGTTTTTCCGTGGTTTCAGGTGGCGGCCCCGGGGTGATGGAGGCAGCCAATAAAGGCGCGTTTGCGGGCAAGAGTTTGTCCGTTGGACTGAATATTCAATTGCCACATGAGCAAAAACCGAATCACTATCAGGATATATCGCAGAGTTTTCGCCACTTTTTTGCGCGTAAATACATGTTCGTGAAAGTCGCTACGGCTTATGTGGTGATGCCGGGCGGGTTTGGCACACTGGACGAATTATTGGAAGCCTTGACCCTGATTCAAACCGGTAAAAGCCCGAGAATCCCGATTATTCTGGTAGGCAGTGATTTTTGGTCAGGTTTGCTGGACTGGTTTCGCCAGCGACTGGTGGCGGATCGAATGATCAATGCAGACGATATGAATCTGATCCAGGTGATTGATGACCCGCAGCTGATTCTGAAAGCTATTTTTGACCACTATGAGGCACGTGGTTTTGCCAGCTTGCCTGAAGAGCACGAGCTGTTGCTCAACCTTTGATAAACTGGATCAGTATTTTTTCGGCTTGGAAGTATTCAAGTCACTGTGTATCACCGAAGTTTTTCAAGGAATCCACCATGCGCCGATTTTTAATCACCTTTTGCTCTTTCTGCACGTTTTCTGCACTAGCGCAAACGCCACCGCCCAAGCTAGAACCACTGCCTGAGCCACCACCACCGCCTGCCGGGGTGGTCGATGAGGCAGTTGAGCCTCAAGTTACCATCCGCCAGGACGGTGAAAATAGGATGGAGGAATATCGCATGAATGGCAAACTGTACATGGTGAAAGTCACGCCATCGCACGGCGTGCCGTACTACCTGATTGATCAGCGTGGCGATGGCAGCTGGGTGCGGGACGATGCTATTGGTGGAACGCGACTCAGTGTGCCGATGTGGGTCATTAAAACGTTTTAATCAGGTTTTTATTTTCCTTCTTTTTAAATGCGTGCATTTTTTTAATCAGCACGTTTTATTTTCTATTCGTTTGATTTGAACGTGGCAAAGAAAGCCGCCTCTCAATCCTTGCCTTTTTATGATGTGGATGTCTTTGGTCAAGTGTTCACGCCGAAGGCCATTGTGCAGCGTATGCTGGCACTGCGTAAAAACACAGGCCGGGTTTTAGAGCCATCCTGTGGTGATGGTGCGTTTTCTTCATGTATTCCGGATTGCGTCGCCTTGGAACTCGATGCCGGACATTGCCCGCCCGGGGCGATCAATAGCGACTTTTTTGCTTATTCGCCACGCGAGAAATTTGCCACCATCATCGGCAATCCGCCCTATGTGGCGGCGCGCAACATTTTGCCCAGCACTCGGCAGTATTTGGATTCCCTGCATTCAGATTTGCTCGATGGCCATGCCAATTTGTATCTGCATTTCATCGAAAAATCCGTGCGTCATTTAGCCCCCGGCGGCGAGCTGATTTTTATTACGCCAAGAGACTTCCTGAAAGTTACCGGGGCTGCTCGCCTCAACACCTGGTTGTTTTCTCAGGGCACGATCACTGATTTCGAAGACCTGGGGGATGCAAAGATCTTCAACGATGCGGCACCCAATTGTGCGATTTGGCGATTTGAAAAAGACAATCTGAGCCATCAATTGAATGATGGCCGGCGCATGGTCTTAGCACATGGCCAACTGATGTTCACGCGCAACGATTACAGCGTGCCATTAAGTGATGTGTTCACGGTTAAAGTCGGCGCGGTGTCCGGTGCGGACGAAATTTTTAACTATCCAATGCTGGGCAATGCAGATTTTGTCTATTCAAAGACAGAGCGTACCGGCCAGACGCGGCGGATGATTTTTCTTGAAAACGCCAACGATGCCATGAAAAATGCTGCGCTCATGGCTTACCTTGAAACATTCAAGACGAGGCTGTTGCGGCGGCGGGTGATTCCTTTTGATGAGTCAAACTGGTGGCAATGGGGGCGGCGACACCACGTTTCGGCTGCGCCACGCATTTATGTGAATGGCCGCACGCGCAATCCGCAACCTTTCTTTTTGCATCCTTGCCTCAATTACGATGGTGCTGTGCTGGCCTTGTTTCCACGGCGACGCGATATTTTGCCCAGGCAAATGGGGCAGCTCGCGGCCTTGCTGAATGCGGTGGATTGGTCTGAATTGGGTTTCGTGTGCGATGGCCGGTTCATTTTCTCGCAACGCAGCTTACAGCATGCCTTGTTGCCCGCCGCTTTTGCCGAATTCTCTGGCGGTGTTGCTCTCAAATAAGCGCTGGCTGTTGATCTGGCGCAGTCGTGTAACATCATGTGCAACTTGAAATCATCGAAATATGCGGCGCGTTCTCGCGCTTAAATTGCAACAAAGGAAAACTATGGTGCCTCATTTGACAACGGCCTTGACAGGCCCCTTGCTTGATCTTGAACGATGCTTTTTGGATAACGAAACTACCGTTGAGCGCTGGTTGCGTACACAATGGCTGGATCACACACCGCCGTTTTACGCGTCGGTTGATTTGCGCAATGCCGGTTACAAATTAGCGCCCGTGGATACCAATTTGTTTCCCGGTGGATTTAATAACCTGAATGAAGAGTTTTTGCCGCTGTGCGTGCAGGCTGCCATGGCAGCCGTGGAAAAGCTGTGCCCTGAAGCGCGCAACTTGCTGTTGATCCCGGAAAACCACACGCGCAATCAGTTTTATCTGATGAATGTCGGACGTCTGGCCAATATCTTGAAACACGCTGGGCTCAATGTGCGCATTGGCTCTTTGTTGCCCGAGATTACCGAGCCTGCGCCGCTGGATTTGCCCGATGGGCAGCGCTTGCTGCTGGAGCCTTTAAAACGCATTGGCAGCGGGGGACGCCGCTTGGGGCTGGATGGGTTTGATCCGTGCGCCGTGTTATTGAATAACGATTTATCCGCTGGCGTGCCGGAGATTTTGCTGAACTTGGATGAGCAGTTTGTGATCCCGCCGCTCTGGGCGGGCTGGCATGTGCGGCGAAAATCAGCGCACTTTGCGGCTTACCGCGATGTGACGCAGAAGTTTGCAGATGAATTGGGCATTGATCCATGGCTGATTGACCCGGATTTTGAAGTGTGCCAGGAAATCAATTTTCATGAGCGCATTGGTGAAGAATGCCTGGCGGGCAGCGTTGATAAACTGTTGAACCGCATGCGCGTGAAATACAAGGAATATGGCATTACGGATGAGCCGTTTGTCATTGTGAAAGCGGATGCCGGCACTTATGGCATGGGCATCATGACGGTCAAGGATGCCAGCGAAGTCATGCAGCTCAATCGCAAGCAACGCAACAAAATGGCGGTGATCAAGGAAGGCGTGCAAGTGTCGGATGTGATCATTCAAGAAGGCGTGCCGACTGTGGAGCGTGTGGATGAAGGCACGGCCGAGCCGGTGGTGTACATGATGGACCGTTACGTGGTGGGCGGCTTTTATCGCGTTAATGCGTCGCGCGGGACGGACGAGAACTTGAATGCGCCAGGCATGCACTTTAAGCCACTGGCATTTGCTACCGGCTGCTCGCTGCCGGATGTGCGCATGGCGCCCGATGCGCCTGCGAATCGTTTTTATGCTTATGGTGTCGTGGCAAGGCTGGCGCTCTTGGCGGCCTCCGTTGAACTTGAACGGGCTGCGCCTGTGGAGGCGGCATGAGTTTGGTTAAGATGAAAATCGCCTTTATCGTTGATCCGCTTTCCGCGCTCAAAGCCTACAAGGATTCGAGTATCGCCATGATGCGTGCCGCAGCCAAGCGCGGGCATGAGGTGTGGACGATACAGCGTGAGGGTTTGCATTGGCGCGATGGTCGCACGCTCGCGCATGCGGTGAAAATTCGGCTGCATGACGAGGATGATGCGACATGGTTTTCGGTGGCCGAAAAAGCTTGCCTGCCGTTGACGGCATTTAGCGCGGTGTTGATGCGTCAGGATCCGCCCTTCGATTTTGAATACATCACAGCCACCTGGCTATTGCAACGCGCCGAGAGTGAGGGGGCACGCATTTTTAACCGTCCGCAGGCGATACGCGATCACTCCGAAAAAGTGGCGATTGCCGAGTTTCCAGCGTTTGCGCCCACCACGTTGATCTCGCGCCACCCTACGGATGTGCATGACTTCATCAATGAGCTGGGCGAGGCTATTCTGAAGCCGCTCGATGGTATGGGGGGCAGCAGCATTTTCCATGTGAAGAAACAAGATCCGAACCGCAATGTGATTGTCGAGATGCTCACCCACTTCGGTGCGCGCAGCATCATGGCGCAGCAATATCTGCCTGCTATTCGCGAGGGCGACAAGCGCGTGTTGTTGATTGGCGGCGAGCCGGTGCCTTATTGTCTGGCGCGCATTCCGATGGCGGGCGAGACGCGTGGCAATCTGGCTGCGGGTGGTACGGGCGTGGCGCAGCCACTTTCTGTGCGTGATCGTGAAATCGCCGTCTCGCTAGCGCCGACTTTATGGGCGCGGGGTTTGATGATCGTTGGGTTGGACGTGATTGGCGACAGGCTCACGGAAATCAATGTGACCAGCCCGACCTGTTTTGTGGAAATTGCCCAGCAAACGGGTTTTGATGTGGCGGGTATGTTGATGAATGCGCTGGAGCGGGCGTGTGCGTCCGCTTGATTAGACTAATTTTTCTGGCAAGGCAGTGCTTGCTTTTGGGTTTAGCGTGCGCCATGTTGTCAGGTTGTGGCCCTTCAGCGCCTTGGCGACAGGAATCTTTTGTTTTTGGCACTCGTGTTGAGTTGTTGATTGCCGGTGTGCCAGAAGCCAAGGCGCTGGCTGCAGGGAGCCAGGTGCTAGCTGAGTTCGACCGCCTTCATCGCACCTATCATGCGTGGCAGCCTTCAGCACTGTCTGCGCTTAATGCAGCGATTGCCGCAGGCAAGCCAATGGAGGTGTCTCCTGAGTTTGCTGGCTATATTCGCCAACTGCAACAGTTGGCAGCCGACAGCGATTATTTGTTCGACCCTGGCATTGGTCGCCTGATTGCCTTGTGGGGTTTTCATAGTGATGAATTCAAGACGCGTTTGCCGGATGAGACCGCGCTCGCAGCGTTGACCAAACAGAGGCCATCCATTGCGGATATACAGCTTGATGGTTTGCGCGTTACCAGCCGAAACCCTGCTGTGGCGCTGGATTTTGGAGGCTATCTCAAAGGCGTGGCACTAGATCGTGCGGCGCAAATTTTGCGTACAGCGGGGATTCATAATGCGCTGATCAACATTGGCGGCAATGTGATGGCGCTAGGCACGAAAAATGGAGTGCCCTGGCGCGTGGGTATTCAGCATCCGCGTCCGGCAACAGTGGGCGGCGCCCCATTGGCCAGTCTGGAACTGCGTGATGGCGAAGCGTTGGGTACGTCGGGAGACTACTACCGGTTTTTTGAAATAAACGGTCGCCGTTATTGCCATTTGCTGGACCCGCGTACCGGCTACCCAGCCATGGGGACCCAGTCGGTGACGATATTGATTCCGCCAGGGGTAACAGCAGGGATGCGTTCTGATGTGTTATCCAAGCCGCTATTTGTTGCTGGAGATGCCTGGCTGCGCCAAGCAAGCAAATTGAATGTGATTGCCGCTTTAAAAGTCGGCGCTGGCGGGACGGTGATTGCAACTCCTGCAATGCGTTCGCGGTTGAAAATGATGCCATGATATCCACGGAAAATTGATTCAACCCTATCAGCCATTTTGGCTGCCTATTGACCATCCATGACCAAATTGCCGACCACGGGCTTGCGGGTTGTGCTGCATCCCATCGGTATAACAGGCTGTTACAATGAAGAAATGATTGGACTATTTCTTATTACCCACGCGACTTATGGTGAATCGTTGATTCAGTGTGCTTGCCATGTGCTGAATAAACGACCATTGCAGATTGCCCAGCTAGGTGTTTCGCTACAGGATGATCCACTAGATCTTCTGCCGTTGGCGCGCGATATGTTGAAGCTGGTTGATGCGGGTGATGGGGTTTTGATTATGACGGACCTGTATGGTGCGACGCCCTCAAACATTACGAGCAAACTACTGATTCCCGGTCATGTGGAAGGTTTGGCTGGCGTGAACTTGCCGATGCTGTTGCGAGCGCTGACCTACCGGGATAAGGGAATGGACACTTTACTGACCCGTGCAATTGCCGGGGGGCGTGATGGTGTTCTTAATATAACGGACCACTGATATGCCAGAAGCAAATGCTGAAATTGTCAATAAGCTGGGCTTGCATGCGCGTGCCTCAGCGAAACTCACGCAGTTAGCAGGTAGCTTCCCTTGTGAGGTCTGGATGGAGCGCGGGGGGCGGCGTATCAATGCCAAAAGCATTATGGGCGTCATGATGCTGGCGGCGGGCAAAGGCGCGACCGTGAAATTGATCACCAGTGGTGACCAGGCAGAGGAAGCGATGCAGGGTTTACTGCAGTTGATCGCCGATCGCTTTGGCGAGGGCGAGTAATTCTTATGAGCTTTGCCTTGTACGGTTTGCCAGTATCAGGAGGCATAGCTATTGGCTATGCGCACTTGATCTCGCACGCTTTACTGGAAGTTAAGCAATATCAAATTCGTGAGCGGGAAATTCCAGACGAACTGGATCGTTTGCATCATGCCTTGGCGACTGCGGCGTTAGAGCTTGAGGCATTGCGCGATGAAGCAAATAATGCAGGCAGCCCGGGCGAGTTATCTGCGTTTATTGAGCTGCATGCCATGCTGCTGGCTGATCCTGATTTAACGGCCAGTGTTGAGTCCTTGATTCGCGATAGCCGCTGCAACGCAGAATGGGCGATGGTGCAGCAAATACAAGTGATTTCTGAGCAGTTTGATGCGTTTGAAGACGCCTATTTGCGCGAGCGCAAGCATGATGTCTCACAAGTTGGTGAGCGCGTCTTGCGTGTCTTGCAGAACAAGCCACGCAAGATTACCAGCCGTAAAGCTTCACCTGAGAGTGAGCTGATCGTGGTGGCAAATGATTTGTCACCGGCGGATACGCTGCAGTTCAAGCATTTGAAGGTGGGTGGATTTGTCACTGAGATGGGCGGGGCGACATCGCACACGGCGATTGTGGCACGTAGCCTGGCTATTCCTGCGGTTGTGGGCATGCAGCATGTTCGGCCAATAATTCAGGACAATGATTTATTGATTCTTGATGGCACGCGCGGTGTATTGATCGTAGATCCTGATGCCCGCATATTAGAAGAGTTTCGCCTCCGTCGTGCAAGCATTGAGATCGAACGCAACAAGCGCTTGCGTCTCAAGACAGCGCGTGCGGTGACGTTGGATGATGTTGCTGTAGAGCTCCATGCCAATATTGAATTGCCTTCCGATGCTGAGCGAGCAAAAGAGGTGGGTGCTGACGGCATAGGCTTATTCCGGTCTGAGTTTCTCTTCATGAATCGGGATGAATTACCCGATGAAGAGGAGCAATATCAAGCCTATCGTCAGGTAGTCAAAACCTTTGCAGGCAAGCCGGTGACGATACGCACGTTGGATATCGGTGCTGACAAGGAGGCGCGTGCGCTAAGAAGTCATACGGGTGATCATGTCTCGCCCAATCCTGCGTTGGGTTTGCGTGCGATTCGGTTTTGTTTGACTGAGCCGCAACTGTTTTTAACGCAATTACGTGCAATTTTACGTGCGGCTTATCATGGGCGTGTTCGGTTACTGATCCCGATGCTGGCACATACCCATGAGATTTTGCAAACACTGACTTTGATTGAAGAGGCGAAAGCTCAACTGAGGGAATCTCGTCAAAAGTTTGCTGAAGATATTGAAATTGGCGGGATGATAGAAATTCCCGCTGCGGCGCTCGCCATTAGTCCCTTCGTGCGGAATCTGGATTTTCTGTCAATAGGTACCAACGATTTGATTCAGTACACGCTGGCAATTGATCGAACCGATGGTGCTGTCGCGCATTTGTATGATCCTTTGCACCCAGCCGTTTTGCAGTTAATTCTAAAAACCCTGCAAGCAGGTGCGCGTAGCCGACTACCCGTGTCGGTGTGCGGCGAAATGGCAGGCGATCCAAAGTTAACGCGCTTGCTCTTGGGGATGGGGCTGCGTCAGTTCTCCATGCACCCAGCGCAGATTTTAGAGGTCAAGCAGCAGATTCTTAAAGCAGATACAACTTTGCTTGCACCCCAGGTATCCCGGTTACTGAAGCTGGACGATTCTGCAAAAATTGCCGATCTCATGGCGCGGCTATGAGGTTTTAACGATGAATGTAAGCCAACAACAAATGAGTGTAGGTTGTGTCATTTCTCAAACAGCTCACTTCAATTTGCCCTTGACGTTAAAGAGCGGCGCTCAACTGCCGGCTTTTGAGCTGAGTTTTGAGACTTATGGCACGCTGAATGCGGCTAAGTCCAATGCGATCTTGGTCTGCCATGCGTTGTCAGGGCATCACCATGTCGCGGGTTACTATGCTGATCAGCCGGAGAATATCGGTTGGTGGGACAGCATCATCGGTCCTGGAAAGCCGTTGGATACGAATCGGTTTTTCATCGTCGGCGTGAATAATCTGGGCGGTTGTCATGGCTCAACAGGTCCCGTGAGCATCAATCCAGCTACCGGAAAGCATTGGGGCGCAGATTTTCCAGTGGTGACTGTTGAGGACTGGGTCGCAACTCAGGCGCGGTTGGCCGATTACTTGGGTATTGACGCGTGGGCTGCTGTCGTTGGGGGTAGCTTGGGCGGCATGCAGGCTTTGCAATGGACATTGAGCTTCCCCGATCGTGTAAGACATAGTCTGGTCATTGCTTCTGCTGCCAAATTGTCTGCTGAGAACATTGCCTTCAACGAAATTGCCCGGCAGGCGATCTTGAGTGATCCGGATTTTCATGGCGGTAATTATTATGAACACAATACACGACCACTTAATGGTTTGCGCTTAGCGCGAATGTTGGGACATATTACGTACCTGTCGGACGATCAGATGGCTGAAAAATTCGGCCGCAGGCAGCGTCCTGGTGCAGGTAGTTATAGCTTCGATGTGGAATTCGAGATCGAGTCTTATCTACGCTATCAGGGAGATAAATTTGCCGGCTTTTTTGATGCCAACACTTATTTGCGTATGACCCGAGCGCTGGATTACTTTGATCCTGCACTCGCCTATGAAGGCCGATTAGCCGATGCACTAGCAGTTGCTCGCGCAAGCTTTTTGGTGGTCGCGTTTTCTACAGATTGGCGTTTTGCACCATTCAGATCGCGTGAAATCGTACATGCTTTGGTGCATAACGGCCAATCAGTAGCCTATGCCGAGAGCAACTGTGCTCACGGGCATGATTCATTTTTGATGGAAGATGCACATTACCATGCAGTTATCGCGTCTTACTTGCAGCGGGTGGTACTGTGATAGCGAACACTGAGCGTGCTGATTTCGATTTGATCGCGAGCTGGGTGAGGCCCAATGAGCGCGTTCTGGATTTAGGCTGTGGCGATGGCTCATTGCTCAAGCGGCTTATTGCGGAGCGTGGTGCGTATGGTTATGGTATTGAGCGAGAAGAGGCAGGTGTTCAAGCGGCTATTGCGCAAGGCATCAATGTCATTCAAGGTGATTTGGAGCAGGGTTTGTCGGGTTTTGATGATGGAACCTTCAGCCATGTCGTTTTGTCGCGTACGCTTCAAACGGTGAAGCATACTGAGCATTTGTTGGCGGAGATGCTAAGGGTCGGCAAGGAAGCGGTAGTGAGCTTTCCTAACTTTGCATACTGGAAAAACCGCATGGCAGTCATGCAAGGGCGTATGCCTGTATCCGAAGATTTACCCTACGAGTGGTTTGATACGCCCAATCTGCGGTTTTTCACTATTCTGGACTTCGAATCGCTATGCAGCAAAATGGAACTGGTGATTCGTGAACGGCAGGTGCTAGATGAGCAGGGAAATCTTATCCTTGAAGAGCCAAATTTTTTAGGTAGTCTTGCCATCTATCGCTTGGGAAGGTGAGCCTTACTGGCAACAGAATCGGCGCATCTGATAGCGGCCTAATTTGAGCTTGTTGTTTCACCTAAATCATTATTTCGAGCACTTGTTACTATTTCCTCGGATTGTTGCCTTAGATGCTCTTTTCAAGTGGCATCCGGGGGTATCTCAGACGTTTGGGATGTAGTGCTATCTTCTGTAGGTGTTGTTACTTCGGCAGAGTCAAGTGGCTGCTGCTTGCGAATTCGCTTGTCTTCTTTCTTCTGTTTTTTTGCCAAATCGCGCTGTCGTTTTTCATATGAATAATTAGGCTTGGCCATTTAGATTCCTATCAGGTTAAAGTTTTTAGCGACAAATGGACGACGAAGAGTAGATCTGCTCGATTCTAAGAAAATTAAAACTTAAAAATAAAGCAAAAATCAAAATAAAAACGGCTTCCAAGGTTGGAAGCCGTTGAGAATAAGTGTTTTCTTAAAAGCTAATCTAGCAACAAAATTAGTTTTTGAGAAATTCAAGATTTTTTAAAAAAGACCTTACTTATTGAGTGTCAATTTGACATAAGCAATAAAACGCAATGGGGTACTTGGATGTTTGGCTTTGGATGGTGGGTCGGGCGAGATTCGAACTCGCGACCAACGGATTAAAAGTCCGCTGCTCTACCGACTGAGCTACCGACCCAACAACAAAGGCCGCGAATGCTACAAGTCTTGCGGCATTCTGTCAAACAGAAGTTAGTGGTAATGAGTAATTTTTTTACTTTTTTTATTTTTCTTCTTTTTATATCAATACGCTATCGATTAACAAGTGGCATGAGTGTTCTTGATGCACGACTTAAAAGACAGGATCCTGGGTGAAGACTAAGGCTTGGTGTAGTGTGCTTTTCCTGCTGCAAGGTATATTTTTGGCAAGTGAAATGGTTGTCGATATTATTTACAGGAAGACAGCTTGATTTTAATGAAATAACTAGCTAACTTCATGTTTATAAATGAAATAATTAAAATGGAATGATATTTGCTTAAGGTTGCGTATGTGCACATTTTTTGCGAACCAAGCCATCTTGTTAATCTGGTTGCTCCGACGCTTTAGTCTTGTATGCCAGGCTGGTAGCACTGTCTTTTAATGAATTCAAACTTATTCTTGAAGGTCTCATTGCGGGGCGTTATTGGCTATATAACTATTACGGCGGCCTATGCATTTTTAGTCAGTTTTTCGTTCGTCAATTTACCCATGAGTAATGAGGGGGCAACGTTATATCTGGCCAGTGGACTTTCGCTTGCTGCTCTATTGTTAAAGCCGCATTATGGATGGTCTATATTTTTAGGTGCGTTGATTGTCTTTATAAATATTGGACTTAGTCTTCCATCGGTGATTTTTATATCACTAGGCGTCACCTTAAGTGCTTACCTTGGCGCCTTTCTTTTATTGCGAAATAAGACATTCGACGCAGGTATCTCCTCAGTCAAAGATTATTTGTTGCTGATTTCTTGCGGCGCTTTGGTTACTTGTACTCTTAGTGCGGCTTTTGGTGTGACAGGGCTGCTTTTAGACACAATCCAGCACCACAAGATGCAGGGGAGTGACTATTGGTATTGGTGGCTAAGTGACGTATTAGGGGTTGTATTGCTCACGCCACTTATTTTGATCTGGACAAAAAGCCAAAATTTAAGTGCCTTCTTAAAAAAACAACCCATGATCCAAATCGCATTGTCATTTGGGTTTGCATTTTTAATTGGGCAGATTATTTTTGCCGACTTGTTTGGCTCAGTGTTGGGTTATTCACTGAGTATTTTTTTCCTCTGGTTGCCGGTGCTTTGGGTAGCCGTCCGTTTCGGTAAGCACTGGGTAGTTCTATTGGTGTTGATGTTTGCCATGCAAGCCTTGATGGGTGATCTTAGGCTGTTCGGCAACGAGCTATCTAATCGAGAAGCCATAATGTATTGGCTCTTCTTTATCTCGCTGGCTGTTTTGGGCATGTTGTTGAGTATTTACTACCCACACACAAAAAAGGTGCTGGCGAGACAGCGATATGAAAATGAAGTGTTGCAATATCGTCAGCAGATTTTGCAACAAGTCACACAAGGGGATGAGCTAGAAAAAATCCTGAAAGATTTAACGGCGGGTCTTGAGCGAATCTATCCTGGTAGCTGGTCTGCCATTTTGATGCTTGACCGAGCAAAGCAGCATTTAATTTATGGTGCAGCGTCTCGTTTGCCTGAAAGCTTCAGGCAGGCAACATATCTGCTTCCACTGGGTGAAGGTGTGGGCGCTTGTAGCGCGGCAGTGAAGCGCGGAGAGGCTGTCATCATTCCCGATCTGGATAAATACGTATTCTGGCCGATAGGATTCAAATTGCGCGATGTCGCTAAAAAAACAGGCATCCGGTCTTGGTGGTCTCAGCCGATAAAAAATCGTGAAAATAAAATATTAGGCACATTGGATATGTATTTTCCAAATACCTGTACGCCTTCACTTGAGGAAAGTCTGAAAATCGAACAGCAAGCCGATTTTGTTGCGCACGTGCTAGATATGGTCAAACAGAGAAAAATGCAAAATCTGAAATCGCTGGCATTCAATGCAGCGGCAAATGCGATGGTGATTACTGATGATTCAATTTGTATCGAATGGGCCAATCCTGCATTTAGCGAGATGACGGGTTATCCATTGGATCAGATTGTAGGCACGGCTTTGAGCGAACTCGGGAAGTCAGATAAACAAGATGTGGCTTACTATGAAAGTATTTGGAAAAGTATTTTGTCGGGCAATGTATGGCAAGGTGAACTCATTTGCAGGAATAAAGAGGGTGCTGACTACGACCAGGAAATGACAGTGACGCCTATTAAAGATGAGGAAGGCGTGGTTAGAAACTTTGTTGCTGTGATGAGAAATATTTCCGAGCGTAAAAAAGCCGAAGACCAGATTCGGAATCTTGCTTTTTATGACACCTTAACTCAGCTTCCAAATCGCCGCTTGTTCGATGATCGGCTGAATCGTGCGATGGTTTCTAGCAAGAGGAGTAATCGCTATGGCGCGCTGATGTTTCTGGATCTTGATAACTTTAAGCCGCTGAATGATAAGTATGGGCACGGCACAGGCGATCTATTATTAGTTGAAGTGGCACAAAGGATTACGCGTTGCGTTCGGGGCACAGACACGGTGGCTCGATTTGGTGGGGATGAGTTTGTTGTGATGCTGGATGGGTTGGATGCCGATAGGAATGAGTCAATTAGCGAAGCTGAGGTTGTTGCTGAAAAAATACGTCGTACCCTTGCTGAACCCTTCGGCTTGAACGTCTTCAAAGAGGGGAGGGGGGATGTGCGCGTAGAACATCGTTGCTCAACGAGCATTGGCGTCGCATTATTTATTGGCGATGGCGTGAGTTGCGATGATCTTCTCAAACGTGCGGATATGGCCATGTATCGTGCAAAAGACAAAGGCCGCAATCGAGTACATTTTTTTGACGTTCGGCACGTTTGAAAGATCTGTAGGCGCTGATGGTTAACGCTTATTGATGAGCATA
>Ga0209066_10003879_pt1 | contig 16722 bp, 14 predicted proteins | sample All_14_2_FD_187198 | JGI IMG/M metagenome (GOLD analysis project Ga0209066, IMG submission 187198) | Freshwater microbial communities in response to fracking from Pennsylvania, USA - Allegheny Zone_MetaG_DW_15 (SPAdes) (version 2) ... | reverse complement strand
CCTTTGTTTTATTCAATTCACAAGCGAAATACAATGATTCGATCCAACCACCTGTTAAAATAAGTGCTGAAGTTGATTTGCGATTTGAACTTTTCAAAAAGTTATCTGCTTTTCTGAAGGCATCAGAAACAATCATCATTACTGAATCTTGGTTATCGCTGTTCTTTTCGAAACGAGACATGAATTTTTTGTCAAATGCTTTTTCAAGACCTAGTTGACCCGTTAATTTTTCTACTACTGACAAATACTTCAATGAAACAGATTTTTGCTCATACAAAGAAGAGTACCCCAAATCAGTTCCATAAATCCCTAAATTCAATGCTTGCTTGTATTCAGTTGAATAATTTGATGCATTTTCAATTGGATTCAATAAATCTTGATTGAATGGAAGATTTGCTTGTTTGATTAATAAAGCCGTTTGAACTGGAGAGGGAATACTGAATATTTTCCCGTCAAAATTTGTGTTCAAAGATTGGTTTGGATCAATTATTTCCTTGTCAACTTGTTGTTTGTCATCTCCTTCACCATTTCCGCAACTTGCAACAAGTGCAACGCCGAATGAAAGAAGGAACAATCTGAAGAATGTTGTTTTCATATGATAGTGTTAAATCGGTTATAAAAATAGCAAAAAAAATCTATCATGCTAACAGTTTTTATCTTCTGTCATGAATTGTTTAATATTTGTGCGGATGTGATTAACTTTACAAAAAAAAGATCATGAATATCCGTCCAAGAAGAAACCGAAAATCAGCTGCAATTCGCCAAATGGTTGAAGAAACAAAAATTGGTGCTGAACACCTTATTTACCCAATTTTTTTAAAGGACGGAAAGAACATTAAAGAAGAAATTTCTTCTTTGCCAAAGAATTTCAGGTGGTCGATTGATCAACTCTTACCTGAACTCGAAGCATGCATGAAATTAGGTATTATGACCTATGATATGTTTCCTGCGGTTGATGATCATTTGAAAGATACATTCGCAACTTATAGCTACGCTGAAGAGAATTTTTACCTGCATGCTATCCGTAAAATCAAAGAAACATTTCCTGAAATTGTCCTGATGAGTGATGTGGCAATGGATCCGTATTCATCAGATGGTCACGATGGATTTGTGTCAAACGGACGTATCCTAAACGATGAAACATTGCCCATTTTAAATAAAATGTCACTGGCACAAGCGCAGGCTGGAATTGATATTATCGGTCCGTCTGATATGATGGATGGTAGAGTAGGAAGTATTCGCGAAACATTGGATATCAATGGATTTACAGATGTTTCCATTATGTCATATACTGCAAAATATGCCAGCGCTTTTTACGGTCCATTCCGCGATGCTTTGAATTCTGCACCTAAACATGGGGACAAGAAAACATATCAAATGAATCCAGCCAATAAACGCGAGGCTTTGCTCGAAGCGGAATTGGATTTCGAAGAAGGAGCTGATATGTTGATGGTGAAACCTGCACTTTGTTATTTGGATATTATTCATGTTTTGAGAGAAAACTTTAATGTTCCAATTACAGCGTATAACGTAAGTGGTGAGTGCGCTATGGTGTATGCTGCTGCAGAAAAGGGTTGGTTGAATTACGACATGGCCATCAGCGAGATGTTGTTAAGTATGCGCAGAGCAGGTGCAGATGGAATTTTGACTTATTTCGCAAAGGATTTCGCGACCCTGTTGAAGAAGTAAGCCGGCTTTTTTATATTTGATATTCAAACATAATGAGTTCATTGTGTGTTTATAAACTATCGTTTTTACACCAATCTCAATGCTATGCCAATTCATACTAAATTAGAAAATCTTCGTGGTTTTTTCGGGTCACATCAAACCAAAGAAGTTGCCTTTAGAAAACAACAATTAAGAAGGTTAAAAGAAGTAATCCTTTCGAATGAGCAAAAGATCACCGAAGCGCTCTTTCTTGATTTGCACAAATCATACGAAGAAGCTTATTTGACAGAGATTAGTTTTGCGCTACAAGAAATCGATTATCATCTTAAAAATTTGGATGATTGGACAAAACCTATGCGCGTTCCAACTCCTATACATGTTTTACCTTCCCGAAGTAAAATTCTAAACGAACCCTTGGGCGTGGCTTTGATCATTGCTCCATGGAATTATCCTTTTCAGTTATTGTTTAGTCCATTGGTTGGTGCAATTTCAGCAGGATGCTGTGCGGTGTTAAAGCCATCGCCTTCAGCACCGAACATCGCTAAAGTGATGGAAGAAATGATTCAAGCGACTTTTGATGAAAAGTATATTTGTTTGATTCAAGGGGGAAGAGAAGTCAATGAACATCTGTTGAAAGAACGTTTTGATGTCATGTTCTTTACTGGTAGTTCGACTGTTGGAAAGGTCATTATGCGAGCCGCTGCTGAGTATTTGACTCCAGTAATCTTAGAATTGGGTGGTAAAAGTCCATGTATTGTGGATGAAGAAGCAAATCTTGCTATCGCTGCCAAAAGAATTATTTGGGGAAAAACAATCAATGCGGGACAAACATGCATCGCGCCGGATTATGTGTTTGTACACGAAAAAGCGAAGGATAAACTTATCGAACAAATGAAAGTTGCCCTTCAGGAATTGTTTGGTGAAGACATTGAACAAAGCAAGTTTTATGCGCGAATAATTCATCAAGAAGCATTTGAACGCTTAGAAAAGCTTTCCAAAGAGGGAAATATTCAAATTGGAGGAAGAATGGATAAGGAGAAATTGTTCATGGAGCCGACAATCATTGATGAAATCACGGGCGATTCACTCATTATGCAGGAAGAAATCTTTGGTCCGCTTTTACCAATTTTGACTTATACACACATTGACGAAGTCATCAAGTACATCAATTCAAACGAAAAACCGTTGGCTTTGTACTATTTTGGTCAGACCAAACAAGCGAATGATGTTTTAAGAAAGACATCGTCAGGCGGGGCAACAATCAATGATACCTTGATGCATATCACCAATCATCATCTTCCTTTTGGTGGAGTAGGAAACAGTGGGATGGGCAGTTATCATGGAAAAGGAACCTTTGATGCATTTAGTCACCGTCGCGGTGTTGTATCATCACCAACTTGGATTGATTTACCGCTTAAATATCCGCCTTTCAAGTATTTCAGCTGGATTAAACGACTTATTTGAAAAAAAATAAATTGAAATTTGTTGGAATGAAAAACATTCCTCTATATTTGTCCCATGAATTTGAAAAACACACAATTGCATCATCATCATACTTTGGTTTTCCGAGTGTGAGTTAATATTGTGTATACATAAATTGTTAAACCCGCTTGGATCATTCAAGCGGGTTTTTTGTTTCCCTGTGTTTTGAATGGTCCGGCATTTTAAAAAAGAAAATGTTAAGAATAGCTGTTCAAAAATCAGGTCGATTACAAGAAGATTCCTTACTAATTCTCAAAGAATGTGGATTAAAAGTCGATGCTTCCAATGGTAAATTGAAATGCATCGTCCCCAACTTCCCCCTCGAAGTATTGTTTCTGCGGAACTCAGACATCCCTCAATATGTAGAAGATGGAGTGGTGGATATCGCCATAGTTGGAGAGAATTTATTGATTGAAGAAGAATCGAAATTGGAAGTATTGCTTCCTTTAAGTTTCTCGAAATGTCGCGTTTCTTTGGCCGTTCCTAAGAATTCGGATATTCAATCGGTCAAGGATTTTGAAGGGAAGAAAATAGCCACTTCTTATCCATCAACGGTTCAGAATTACTTGCGTAAAAATGGCGTTTCAGCTGAAATACACACTATTTCTGGTTCAGTAGAAGTTGCACCAACAATTGGTTTGGCAGATGGTATTTGTGACATCGTGTCTTCTGGAAATACACTGTTTATGAATGGACTCAGAGAATTAGAAGTCATTCTTCAATCGGAAGCAGTACTCGTTCAAAATTCGAAATTATCAGCAGAAAAGAAGGAGATTTTGGAAAAATTGATTTTTCGAATGAAGGCCGTTTTGTCTTCAAGAAATTCAAAATACATTCTACTCAATGCTCCGAACGAAGCAATCGCTGAAATTTCGCGCATTCTTCCAGGAATGAAAAGTCCAACGGTATTACCGCTCGCTGAACCAGGCTGGAGCTCGTTGCACTCTGTTATTTCCGAAGATCAATTCTGGGAAAGAATAGACGCGCTGAAAAATGCTGGCGCAGAAGGAATATTAATCGTTCCGATTGAGAAAATGGTCCTCTAGTGGGAGCATAGAACATAGAATATAGAACATGGATGAATCCCGAATCCCAAATCCCGAATCCCAAATCCCGAATTTATGAACACCTTAGTATATCCAACAAGTAACGAATTAACAGTAGCACTCAAGCGACCCGAATTGAATTCAGTGAATCTTGAATGCTTAGTAAAAGAAGTTTTTGAGCAAGTGAAATCCAATGGTGACAAAGCGATTGTAGATTTTGTAAAGCAGTTTGATCAAATAGAATTAAATGACCTGAAGGTTTCTCAAGAAGAAATAGAAGTAGCAACAAAAGGTATTTCTATAGAGTTAAAACAAGCAATTGAAACCGCTGCAGCAAATATCCGAACCTTTCACGCAGCACAGCAAGAAAAGAAACAACAAATCGAAACGATGCCTGGTGTAACCTGTTGGCGGAAATCGCTTGGAATTGAAAAAGTAGGTTTGTACATTCCTGGAGGAACGGCACCATTGTTTTCAACCGTTTTGATGCTGGGTATTCCTGCGAATATTGCGGGATGTAAACAAGTGGTATTGTGCACACCTTGTGGAAAAGATGGTAAGGTTCATCCTGCGATTTTGTTCACAGCACAATTAACAGGTATTACAGAAATCTATAAAATTGGCGGAATTCAAGCGATTGCCGCTATGACACTCGGGACGGAAACAATTCCAAAGGTCTACAAGATTTTCGGTCCAGGAAACCAATATGTGACAGCAGCAAAACAATATGCGCAAAAACTTGGATTGGCCATTGATATGCCAGCTGGACCAAGTGAAGTGATGTTGGTGGCTGATAATAGTGCTGTTCCGCAGTTTATTGCAGCTGATTTATTGTCGCAAGCAGAACATGGGGCTGACTCACAAGTGATATTGGTGTCAACCAGTGAAGGTCTGGTCATCAAAGTTGGAGAAGAGCTGAAAATGCAATTAGAACAATTGCCGCGTAAAGAATTAGCAGAAAAAGCCTTGGAAAATTCGGTTGCACTTGTTGTGCAGCAAGCTGAAATCTGCTCAATCATCAATACATATGCGCCTGAACATTTGATTCTTCAAACGCTTTTCAATGATGAATTAATTGAAGGAATAATCAACGCTGGATCTGTATTTATTGGCAATTACACGCCGGAAAGTGCGGGGGATTATGCTTCAGGAACGAATCATACCTTGCCAACGAACGGATATGCAAAGCAATACTCGGGAGTTTCCCTTGATTCTTTTGTAAAGAAAATTACCTTTCAAGAAATCACGAAAGTTGGAATTCAAAATATTGGTTCAACGATTGAATTGATGGCTCAGGCAGAAGGATTAGAAGCACACAAAAATGCTGTAACTGTTAGATTAACTAGTTTAAAATGAAAGATATAAATCAACTTATACGTCCCGACTTATTGTCCATGCAGGCATACTCTTCAGCGCGTGACGAATTTAGCGGTGAGGCATCTGTTTTTCTAGATGCGAACGAGAATCCGTTTAATAATGGAGTGAATCGCTACCCTGATCCGCTGCAAAAGGTGTTGAAGCAGCGCATTGCAGCAATTAAGAAGGTCAACGTCAATCAACTTTTCTTGGGAAATGGTTCCGATGAATGCATCGATTTGCTGTTTCGCTTGCTTTGTCGACCGGGAATAGATACTGCTGCGGCAATTGCTCCTTCTTACGGGATGTATGGTGTTTCGGCACGTATCAATCAAATAAGCTTGAAACAAATCTCCCTAGAAGCTGATTTTTCGTTGGACATAAATCGAATTTTGAGAGAAGCTAAAGGCAGTAAATTGTTGTTTTTGTGTTCACCGAATAATCCAACGGGACAAAGTTTTCCTAAGGAACTTTTGCTTGAGATTGTGCAGCAATTCGACGGATTGGTCATTGTGGATGAAGCGTATATCGATTTTTCTGCGGAGGAAAGTATGCTGAATGACTTAGCAGATTTTTCAAATTTGGTGGTGATTCAGACATTTTCGAAAGCTTATGGAATGGCTGGAATTCGTTTGGGAATGTTGTTCGGATCGGAAGAACTGATTTCATGGCTCAATAAAATTAAGCCACCATACAATATCAATAGCTTGACTCAAAACTATGCCTTAGATAAACTGAAGGATTTGGATGCAATTGAAAATGCGATTGAATTGATCAAAAGCGAACGTGAGTTATTGAGAGTTGAATTAAAGGATTTGAAGATAGTAGAATTCGTTTATCCGAGTGATGCTAACTTTATTTTAATTAAAGTTAAGGATTCAGTTATGTTATATAATTATTTGATTTCAAACAGGATAGTTGTAAGGGAAAGATCAAGTCAATTACTGTGTTCGAATACTTTGAGACTGTCAATTGGAACGCCAGAAGAGAATAAATTGCTCGTGGAAGCTCTTAGAAATTACTCAAATTAAAGAAGCTGTAAAATGAAAAAAGTACTATTTATTGATCGCGATGGAACCTTGATTCTTGAACCACCTGTAGATTTTCAAGTGGATTCATTTGAGAAATTGAAATTTTATCCAAAGGTCTTTTCTGGTTTGGGAAAGATTGCTCGTGAACTCGATTTTGAACTGGTGATGGTAACCAATCAAGATGGATTGGGGACAGCAAGTTATTCGTATGAATCGTTTATTGGTCCGCACAATTTAATGGTGGAAGCCTTGCGTTCAGAGGGGATTGAATTCGCCGAAGAATGCATCGATCGCACCTTTCCAGTTGATAATGCACCAACACGAAAACCACGAACTGGACTTCTAAGCAAGTATTTGACTGGTGAATATGATTTGGCAAATTCTTTTGTAATAGGAGATCGATTAACGGATGTTGAATTGGCTAAGAATCTGGGTGCAAAGGCGATTTACATGGTAAATGAAAACGATCCAGGGAAATCGGAAATTACGAGTGAAGAGCAAGAATTAACGGCATTTGTAGCTTTACAAAGCACTGATTGGGAGGCGATTTACACTTTTTTAAAGTTGGGCGAACGTACATCGACTTATGAAAGAACAACCAATGAAACGAGCATTTCAATCGAATTGGACTTAGATGGAACGGGCAAATCAACGATTAATACGGGAATTGCCTTTTTTGATCACATGTTGGACCAAATTGCTCGTCACGGCTCGTTGAATTTGAATATCGATGTCAAAGGCGATTTAGAAGTGGATGAACACCACACGATTGAAGACACAGCCATTGCACTTGGTGAATGTTTCGCAAAAGCTTTGGGATCTAAAATTGGGATGGAGCGCTATGGATTCTGTCTGCCAATGGACGATTGTTTGGCGCAAGTAGCGATTGACTTTGGTGGACGAAACTGGTTGGAATGGGAGGCAGAATTTAAACGTGAAATGGTAGGGCAAATGCCCACTGAAATGTTTTTTCACTTCTTCAAATCCTTCACGGATGGTGCGAAATGCAATTTAAACATCAAAGCTGAGGGCATCAATGAACACCACAAAATTGAGGCGATATTTAAAGCATTTGCAAAGGCAATAAAGATGGCCAAACGACGAGATGGTGTGGATGCTGTACTCCCATCAACAAAAGGAATTTTATAAAGAAATACGATGAAATTAGCTATTATATCCTACGGCGCAGGTAATGTTTTCTCTGTGAAATCAGCCTTCGAACGCTTGGGAATCGAACCAATACTTACAGCAGATCTAGCTTTAATTGAATCGTCAGATTTAATTGTGTTTCCAGGTGTAGGTCACGCTGAAGCAGCCATGCGACAATTAAAGGAAACGAAATTAGACCGCTTGATTCCTAATTTAAAACAACCAGTGCTGGGCATTTGTCTTGGAATGCAATTGATGTGTGAATCTAGCGAAGAAGGAGAAACACAAGGCTTGGGAATTTTTGAAGGTGTAAAAGTGCAGCGTTTTGATGAACAATTGAAAGTCCCACATATGGGATGGAACGATCTTACTAACGCAAAAGGACTTCTTTCTGATATAAAAGAACCAGTTTACTTCGTGCATAGTTATTTCGCGCCCTTGTGTCAATACACCATCGCTGAAGCGAATTATCCTTTTCCTTTTTCGGCCGCTTTGCAAAAAGACAACTTCATCGGTTGCCAGTTTCACCCGGAGAAGAGCGGAACGGCTGGGGAGGCGATTTTGAAGAAGTTTTTGAGAAATGAATTATGAATTATGAATTATGAAATCCGAAGGGTTCAATGAGCGAAGGGAATTAAATATGAGCATAGAACATAGAACATAGATACGGATTAAGGAATCTATCAAATCTTTCAAATTTTTAATCATCAAATTACAATATGAATATAATCCCCGCAATAGATTTAATCGATGGTAACTGTGTTCGTTTGACGAAAGGAGCCTACGATACGAAGAAAATATACAGCACTGATCCACTTGAAATGGCGAAGCGTTTTGAGGAAGCTGGTTTTAGCCGACTTCATTTAGTCGATTTAGATGGTGCTAAAGCTGGATCTGTGGTGAACTTAGCCGTCTTGGAGCAAATATGCACTCAAACGTCCTTAAACGTTGATTTTGGAGGTGGAATCAAAACGGAAGCGGATCTTGAAAAGGTATTGAAGGCTGGAGCGAAGCAAGTCACAATTGGCAGTTTAGCAGTGCAGCAACCTGAATTACTGAAAGAATGGATTGGGCGCTATGGAGCAGAAACCTTCATCATTGGTGCAGATGTGAAAGAAGGAAAAATTGCCATTTCTGGCTGGTTAGAAACCAGTTCACTCGAATTAATGGACTTCATTCAATCGTATTATGATCTTGGCATTCGTCACGTTTTGTGCACGGATATCTCCAAAGATGGCATGTTGCAAGGTCCTGCGTTTGAATTGTATAACGATATCATGCAACGTTTCCCTGATCTACAACTGATTGCCAGTGGCGGTGTTTCAGGTATCAGCGACGTAAAAGAACTGAAAAATAACAATATCCCAGCCGTTGTAATTGGTAAAGCAATTTATGAAGGATTAATCTCCCTGCGGGAATTAAGGATTCAGGATTCGGGATTCGGAATTCAGGATTCGGAATTCGTTGGTTTTTTGAAAAAGCGCATTATTCCTTGCTTGGATATTAAAGATGGACGTACGGTGAAGGGAATCAACTTTGAAGGTTTACGCGATGCAGGTGACCCAATAGAATTGGCGAAGTTTTATTCTGATCAAGGAGCTGATGAATTGGTCTTTTTAGACATTACAGCCACTCAGGAAGGTCGAAAAACAATGGTGGATATGGTGCGGAAAGTTGCGCAGCAAATAAACATACCATTTACAGTGGGCGGTGGAATTACATCTGTTGAGGACGCCAAACAATTATTGGAAAATGGAGCTGATAAAATCAGTGTTAACTCATCAGCTGTGCGAAATCCAGAATTAATTCGCGAATTGGCAGAGCGTTTTGGAAACCAATGTGTGGTATTGGCAATTGATGCTAAAGAGTTGAACGGCCAGTGGAAAGTGTATTTATCAGGTGGAAAAATTGCTACTGAACTCGATCTGTTTGAATGGGCGCAAAAAGGCGTTGATTTAGGAGCCGGCGAAATTTTGTTCACTTCAATGGATAACGATGGTACGAAAGCAGGATTCGCTCTGGAAGCGTTGGATAAGCTAGCGAAATGTGTGAATGTTCCTATCATAGCTTCTGGTGGCTGCGGATCAAAGGAACATTTTAAAGAAGTATTTCAAGAAACGAATGTCGATGCGGCATTAGCGGCAAGTGTATTTCACTTTGGGGAAATTGCCATTCCGGAATTAAAAAATTATTTACGCAACAACAAAATTGAAATAAGATGATCAATATACAAGAAATCGATTTTAAGAAATCGAATGGTTTGATACCCGCAGTAATTCAGGATGTAAATACACTTCAAGTATTGATGTTGGGGTATATGAACGAAGCGGCTTTTGAGAAAAGTCAGCAGGAGGGAAGAGTGACTTTTTTCTCGCGTTCAAAAAATAGATTGTGGACAAAAGGGGAAGAAAGTGGTGCTTTTTTGACGATTCGTTCCATACAATTGGATTGCGACCAAGATACATTACTTATTCAAGTAAATCCGCAAGGTCCAACATGCCACAAAGGAACAAAAACGTGTTGGTCGGAAGAAGAAACAGCTCAATTTGGCGTTTTAACGCGATTGGAAACTACAATCTCAGAACGTTGGGAAAACGAATCGACAGAATCGTATGTGGCCTCTTTAAAGCGAGCAGGAACGCACAAAATCGCCCAAAAAGTAGGTGAAGAGGCAGTTGAAATGGTTATTGAGGCTTTGCGACAAGATGATTCCTTGTTTTTAGAAGAAAGTGCAGACCTACTTTTTCACTATTTAGTTTTACTTAAAGCCAAGGGATTTGAATTAAATTCAGTTTTAACCATTTTAAAACGCCGAAACAAACAATAAAATCAGTTATGTAACAAATGTGACCATAAAATAAAGGTGATCTTATCATTTTTGTCTCCACATTAAATTAAATTTAGAGAATAAATTATGGTCTTAGGTTACATTTTAGCGGTAGTAGTAGGAGTCTCTTTGGGACTGATTGGAAGTGGTGGATCGATTTTAACGGTTCCCATTCTTGTATACATTATGGGCGTAGAGCCTGTTTTGGCAACTGCGTATTCCTTATTTATTGTTGGTGCGACAGCTTTAGTTGGCGGTGTTCAAAGTGCTCGTCAAGGTCGTGTTGATTTTAAGACAGCAATCATTTTCGGTATTCCATCAATTATCGCGGTCTATGCAACCCGAGCATTGATAGTTCCACTAATTCCTGACCATGTATTTACAGCTTTTGGCTTTGAAGTAACGAAGCCCATTTTATTGATGATTTTGTTTGCTATCGTAATGGTTGCAGCTTCAATTTCAATGATTAAACCGCAGAAAAAAACGGCTGCAGTTGATGAAAACGCCCCAATGGTGTACAATTATCCGATGATTTTACTCGAAGGGGCAGTTGTAGGTGTGTTGACGGGCTTAGTTGGAGCAGGTGGTGGATTCTTAATCATTCCAGCGTTGGTGCTTTTGGCTAAAATGCCAATGAAAAAAGCGGTTGGAACGTCCCTATTCATCATTGCAGCAAAATCTTTAATTGGCTTTACTGGTGATTTGAAAGGAAGCGAAATAATCGATTGGAAATTACTTGGGTTTTTCACAGCGGCGTCAATCGTTGGAATAATCATTGGGATTCTTTTAGCGAAGAAAATTCCTGGTGAAAAATTGAAAACGTCATTCGGTTGGTTTGTATTGATAATGGGCGTTTACATTATTGTGAAAGAATTATTTTTGTAAGTAAACCAGTATTAATTTTCAGCTGAAGAAATGGAGATTCGCGAAGAAAATAAGGAAAAAGGAATAGATAAGTACTCATCTAAACTGCTTTATCTGTCCGCTATATTGGTTGTTTTTGGTTTGCTATCATTGATTTTCATTCTAGATTTTGCAACAAGCTTTTCCAAAACTGAATCATTGGCTTCTTTTGATCAAATGAAGTACGATAAAGAGGCAGAACGTTTGTCCAAAATGGAAGAATTGGATAGCTATTGGAAAGTACCAGAGATTTATCTCATCAAAGATTCAGCGTACAAACAACAAGTGATTTACGGACAAGAATTAATCATGCATACTTCCCGCTATTTGGGTCCAAACGGCAGTGTTGAAAATCTTTCAAATGGAATGAATTGTCAGAATTGCCATTTAGATGGTGGGACAAAAATTTGGGGAAATAACTATGCAGGTGTAGCTTCAACCTATCCAAAAGTACGTGCACGCAGCGGACAAATCGAAGGAATTGAGAAGCGCGTAAACGATTGTTTTGAGCGTAGTTTGAATGGAAGAGCCTTGAAAGATGATTCCAAAGAAATGAAATCCATTGTTGCGTATATAAAGTTTTTAGGGAAACATGTTGCGAAAGACAGTGTGCCGCAAGGAACAGGAATTTACGATTTGCCTTTTCTTTCAAGAGCCGCTGATCCTTCGAAAGGTTCTACCGTTTATTCAACACAATGTGCTAGTTGCCACGGTGCAAGCGGTGAAGGAATGATGGCGCAAAATCAAATGGAATATACGTATCCGCCGCTTTGGGGACCAAATTCGTACAACAGTGGAGCAGGATTGTTTCGATTGAGTCGTTTGGCAGGATATGTAAAATACAACATGCCTTATGGCGCTTCGTATTTAAATCCGCAAATTAGCGATGAAGATGCGTGGGATGTAGCAGCCTATATTAATTCGCAACCGCGTCCAAGTAAAGACATCAGTAAGGATTGGCCGAAGATTGCTAAGAAACCGATTGACCATCCATTTGGACCTTTTTCAGATGGATTTACAGAAATACAGCACAAGTTTGGACCTTTTGGACCGATAGTAGCTGAAAAAAAGAAAAAGAAATAAAACGAGATATGGCAGAAGACCGCAGGAAGTTTATAAAGAATATTGGCGCACTAGGAATTGGCTTAGGTTTCGCAGGAAATTTAATGGCAGGTGACAACGAATCTTCCGAAAACGAAGAATTCGCAGAAGTAAGCTGTGCAAAAGAAAGTGATGAATTTACCATCACCATTTTACAAACGACTGACGTACACTGTCAAATTCACCCACACGATGAATTGTTCTGGGAGGATAACCAAATTAAATTCAGAAAAACGGGTGGGTACGCACAAATGGCGACTTACTTCGATCAATTGAAGAAGAAATACCCAGATTCATTTTTGATTGATACAGGCGATATGTTTCAAGGAAGTGAATTGTCTGTGAAAACAACCGGTGAAGCATTCGTTCCGATTCTGAATGCCTTGAATTACGATTTGTATTTACCAGGAAACTGGGAGGTAATTTACGGTAAACGCAAGATGCAAACCTTGATGGGAGCATTGAGTGCACCGAAAATTTGTGCGAATCTTTACCACGATTTAGGCGAAGGAAAAAGAGGCGAATTGGTATTTCAGCCTTACCATATTTGGACAGTAAAAGGAGTAAAAATTGGTTTTCTTGGATACACCGATCACTTGGTTCCGTTAAGACAATCGCCGAATTACAGTAAAGGAATTATTTATACCAAGCCGGAAGATAACTTAGCGTATTATGTTGATTTACTGAAGAATCAAGAGCAATGTCAGTTTATTGCTATCATTGGTCACCTTGGTTTATCGCAGCAAATCAATTTGGCGAATTTACCAGAATGTGAAGGCGTTGATTATATTTTGGGGGGAGATACACATGAACGTGTGCGTGTTCCAATTCAATGTAAATATTCTAAAGTTGTTGAGCCTGGAGCCTTTGGATCGTTTATCGGTAAATTGGATCTTAAAATTAAGCAAGGTAAGGTTGTTGGTGATTCCTATGAATTACTAGAAGTTGCTGAGGCGAAATTGAAGCCAAAGAAAGCCATTCAGACGCTTTTAGAAGAAAAAGAACATCTATACGCAGAGAACATCAATAAAGTCGTTGGATACAGTACAATTCCATTGTACCGCTATTTTGTGATTGAAAATCCAATCGATACAATGATTGTAGATGCCTTGAAATGGAAGTTCCCAGAAATAAACATTGCGCTTTCAAATGGATTCCGTTTTTGTCCACCAAGAAGTACACCTGATGAAACAGGAAATATTCCAATCACAAATGGATATATCTATGACATGTTGCCTGTTGATAGCACGGTGCGAACGGGTGTTGTGACTGGACAACAGCTGAAAGATTGGTTAGAAAAGGAATTGAACAACGTTTTTGCCAAAGATGCATCGAAGCGTTTTGGTGGTTGGGTCGTTAAATTCAAAGGAATGAAAGTCGAATTCAAGGCTTTTGGTGAAACTGGTCAACGTGTGGAGTCAATCAAAGTGAATGATCAACCGATTGATTTAACAGCAGAGTACAGCGTTTTAGCATGCGAACGAGATGGTGATCCAGATGACGTTTTATGCAGAATGAAAGGCGTGAAGCAAGCGAAAAATACAAAATCAACCTTACATCAAGTGATGTTGGAATATTTAGCTGCTAATTCACCAATTACACCAACACCACCAAAGAATGCGATCGTTTTAGATGCTTCACAAGATTTACTAACACAAGTAAGCGGTGTAGATTATAAATTTTATTAGACTTAATTAATACGGTTTCAATAGAGTCTTGATTTTTTGGTTCTTTTTCATCAAGAAAAAAGAACAGTCAAAGAATCGATTGTTTAGTATTTAATTTTTTACACACACACACATACAAACAACTAAAAACAGAACAGATGAAAAAGTCAATTTTACTTATCCTATTGGTAGCTCTTGCTCAAGTAACCTTCGCTCAGAAAAAAGACAAGAAAAAATCAGCAAACACAACAACTGAACAGGTACAAGAACCTCGAAAGATTGTTTTTCAATTGACCAGTGCTGATACAACAGCGCATAAAATGTTGATGAAGCAATTGAGTAACATTCTTTCTGTTGCTCCAGACACCAAAATTGAAGTAGTTTGTCACGGCCCAGGTTTGAGTATGTTAGTTGCAGAAAAAAGCATAGTAGCCGGACAAATCAAAGCTTCTGCAGAAAAAGGAGTCGATTTCGCTGCCTGTCGTTTCTCGATGAAAGAACGCAATGTGAAAGAAGAGCAGTTAATGCAGAATATCCGCATTGTTGATGCTGGGATCATTGAAATTGTTGATAAGCAAAACGCAGGCTGGGTTTACATCAAAGCTGGATAAACAATTTTGCCAAAGACGCATTTCAATTTATTGACAACTTCCTTATTTTTAAAATGAAAACACCATTTCTACAGGTAATTTACGCCCTTTTTTCCGCTTCATTTTTATTCGCACAACACCAAGAAACAGGGGAGAAGCCTTCTGTTTACAAGGGAAACAAGAACGCTGCGGAAGATAGTTCAAGTCTTTTATATGCATTTAAACACGGCGATTTCAACGGACATTTTCGTTATTTTTTCATGGCAACTGAAAATGCGAGTGGATTAAGTGATTATTTCGCAAATGCTGGTGGTGGTGGATTGCACTACAACACGGCACGCTTCCATAATTTTCAATTCGGAATTAGTGGTTTCTATGTGTTCAATTTGTATTCTTCCCCTTTCGATGCAATTGATTCAACGACAGGTCAAATAAATCGCTATGAATTGGGACTTTTCGACGTGGAAGATCCTTTGAACCACAAAGATATTGACCGTTTGGAGGAATTGTATTTGAAGTATCACCTCAAAGAAACACACTTTACCCTCGGTCGACAATTAATCAATACACCCTTTATCAATTTGCAAGATGGTCGTATGCGTCCAACAGGCGTTGAAGGACTTTGGATTGAATCGAATGATCTTAAAAACACCAAGATCGAAGGAGGATATATTTACGCCGTTTCTCCCCGAAGTACAACGAAATGGTTTAACATTGAAAATTCAATTGGTATTTATCCTTCAGGAGTGAACATTGATGGTTCAAAATCCAATTACCACGATCATTTGTCGAGCAGAGGAGTTGGAATGTTGGGAATTACGCACAAACCCTTGAAATGGCTGAAGTTCCAGCTGTGGGATTTGTACACCGATAACATTTTCAATTCAGCCTTGGCACAAGTCGATGTGGAAATCCCGACCAAGAAACAAGCAAAATTCTACACTTCAGCTCAATTCATTCGTCAAGATGCATTGAACGACGGCGGTAATGTTGATCCATCTAAAACTTATTACACTAAGAACGGTAAAGCCATGACGTTTGGTGGACGCATTGGTTTAAAAACGGAGAAATGGGATGTGTCAGCGAATTTCAATCACATTACCGATCACGGACGCTATTTAATGCCAAGAGAATGGGGTAGAGATCCGTTTTTCACTTTTATGCCACGAGAACGCAACGAAGGAGTAGGAAATTCCACTGCTGCTGTTTTGAAAATGGCGTATAAAATCCCAAAATACCGCATGCAAACCTCACTAATGGCTGGATATATCAACATGCCTGATGTGAAAAATACTTTTCTGAATAAATATGGTTTTCCATCTTATTATCAGATCAATGCAGATGTCCGTTATGCCTTCGCTGGTTTTCTAAAAGGCTTGGATGTTCAGGTGTTAGCAGTTGCCAAAATCAATGCTGGTGAAACGTATGGGAATGATCGTTTTGTGATAAACAAAGTGAATATGGTGACGTATAATTTGGTGTTGAATTATCATTTTTAAGGGAACTCTTTTCTTTTTTGCCACGAATGCACGAATGAATCGGCTTTGCTAATCTGTTAATCGGTTTCCCTCCGCCGCGGCGGAAGGGGGATTAAGGCGTTGCATTGAGCTGGACTCCCATGAGCTTGCCGAAGGGTCGAAATAGGGAGGACAATTTTTTATTTTCAGATAACCTGCGCTATCATATTATTTCAATCCATGTAAATGATTTCTTTTCTTTTTTGCCACGAATGCACGAATGTTTCGGCTTTGATGAATGGGAATATTTATTACCTCTTTTCAAGAGCTTAATTTCATTTAGCCAAGAATGCACGAATGAATCAGCTTTACTGATTGGAATAAGGAGCTTCTTATTTTAATAACACCCTTATTATTCGTGCATTCGTGGCTCAAATATTTCAAC
>Ga0209066_10003878_pt1 | contig 16732 bp, 13 predicted proteins | sample All_14_2_FD_187198 | JGI IMG/M metagenome (GOLD analysis project Ga0209066, IMG submission 187198) | Freshwater microbial communities in response to fracking from Pennsylvania, USA - Allegheny Zone_MetaG_DW_15 (SPAdes) (version 2) ... | reverse complement strand
CAATTCGGGCAAGTCCACCCTGCTGAACCGCATGGTGGGCGAGAAGGTCAGCATCGTCAGCCCGATCGTGCAGACCACGCGGAACACCGTCCGGGGCATTCTGACCGACGACAAGGGGCAACTCGTCTTCCTCGACACGCCCGGCCTGCACAAATCGGAGAGCACGCTCGGCACGCTCATGAACCGCATGGCGCGGCAGGCGTCGGCCGGCGTGGACATCCTGCTGATCGTGTTCGACGGCAACAGCCGTCCGCACATGGAAGACGACGGCTGGATGCGGCGCGCCCTGCACGCCGAACAACCGGTCGTGTTCGCGCTCAACAAGAGCGACCAGACGCCCTTTTTCGAAGCGGCCTTCAAGGAGCTCTGGCAGCACGTCCAGTCCGAAAAGCAGCTTCAGCGCGAGGTGTTCTGGGTGACGACCTCGGCCATCCACCCGGCCGGCGCCGTGGATCTTGTGGACCTGCTCTACACGCTTGCGCAGCCGTCCGACCACTACCTTTTCCCAGAAGACATCGTCACCGACTACCCGCGTAAGCTGGCGATCGCGGATGTGATCCGCGAGAAATTCCTCGCGCGCCTGCGCGAGGAATTGCCCCACGAGCTGGGCGTCAAAGTGGACCAGATCGACGAGAGCGCCACGGCCTGGACGGTTTCCGCCACCGTTTACGTCAACCGCGCCTCTCAGAAGGGCATCGTCATCGGACCGAAAGGCCGGACCCTCAAATATGTCCGGCAGTGTGCGGAGCCGGAGCTCTCCGATATCTTTGGCGTCAAGGTCACCGTCGAGCTGTGGGTGAAGGTTGAAAAGGAGTGGATGAAGAATTTCTGGCTGCTGCAGCAGATGGGGTATGCGGGCGAGCGGTGATTTTTTTCGGTTGCGCGTTGACACGGCATTGACTTCTAGCGTCTCGATAACTAAGCTTATGTTTTCTTCTCCTAGCAAAGGTGCGTGAAAATGGCTTGTCTGATTGTAATGGATGGCCCGTTAAAGGGACAACGTGTCGCTTTGGATCAACCGGTCATACGGGTTGGCCGCCGAGAGGGAAACGACTGGGTGTTGCAGGACGGCTCCGTTTCCGGAACGCACTGCGAAATTGAAAAGCGCGAAAACGGCTTCCAGATCCGCGACCTGGGCTCGACCAACGGCACGAAGGTCAACAACGGGCCGATCAAGGAAAGTCCCCTCTTCCGCAACGACATCATCCTGATGGGCGAGATTCCGGTGATGATCGAGGGGGACGATGTCCCCCAGACCGACAAGCCGGAGCCGTATGCCATACCGCGCACAACGATCGTCATTCAGCAGAAGAAGAACATCGAGCTTCCCAAAGAGTTCGTGAAGAAATCGAACACCAACAAGATCTGGGTCGCCGTGATCGTCCTGCTGCTGCTGGTCATCGGGGGCCTGCTCTATCTGTTCATCACGGGCTCGCAGCCCGTCAACTGAGCGGCCCCGTCACAGCATCCAGCCGGAAAACTGCTCTTTGGACAAAGGCCGGACCTTCCGCTCCTCGGCGTCCGTGCCACACAGGATCCGCACCGTCACTTCCGCGCGCCCGCCATGGTCGCCATACCCGGCGCAAATGCCCGCCGCCAGCGCCAGATCCGGCTCGCCAGCGCCCTTCGGGAGCAACAGGGTCGGCCCCGGCACATCGACGGTATACAGCAACACGTCCCCTTCGAGCCACGCCCGCTTGAGCCCGGCGTTATCGCGCGCATCCCGCCCGGCCACGCACTTCGCGCCGCCCGGCAGCCGGAAATGCCGCCCGCTCAACAGCAGTTCCACCAACCGCTCGTCATCCAGCCCCTCATGATCCCGTAAGTCAGCCAGCTTGCGGCAGAACCCCTGCTCGGTCAGCAGGCACCCGCCCGCCGGCGAGGGATACTCCCTCAAACCCAATCTCGCGGCCAGTTCCATCTGCGGCTTGCGCGAGCGCCCGTTCAGGCCCAGCAGGCGGCTCCGGTCCACGAGTCCTTCCTGCTCGACCCGCGTGGGCTCCAGCACGAGCGCGCTCAGCGGCCGCAGCAAGCGCCCGTCCAGCGCCGCATCCTTTTCGACGATCCCCAGCGAGCGCCGGTTCTGCGACATGGGCCGCTGGTTCAGCACCTCGCCGGTCGCCACAAAATCGAAGCCCTTTTCGGCCATCAGCTCGCCGGCGCGCCGGATCATCCGCGCATGGCAGTCGATGCAGGGGTTGAGCGCGCCGCCGAAACCGTGCGGCGGGTGCTTCACCAGGGCGAGGATGTCCTCCGTGAAGGGCACGATGTGGAGCACGACCTTCAGCTTCTCGGCCGCCCGCCGGGCCGCCTCGATTTTGAAGAAGGGGCTCTCGAACACCACCGCCTCGACGTGGAGCCCCTGCTCACGCAGCACGCACACGGCGAGTTGGCTGTCCAGCCCGCCGGACAACAGGCAGAGACCGCGCCCGGCGCGCGGCTTCGCGCAGTCAGCAGCGGATTGCGTCGTGTCACTCATCGATTTTCACGCTCTTTAGAAAGACTCTCTTGATCAGGCTGTCCTCCGCCACCACCCCTTGGTCGATCAGCAGGCAGAGCGTCACGACCGCACCGCAGGCGATCAGGACGCCCAGCACGTTCGCCACAAGAAACTTCCGCTTGTCCAACCCCAAGAGAAACGCGCCGAACGCGCCGGTGTAGGCGCCGGTGCCCGGCAGCGGAACGCCGATGAAAACCGCCAGGCCCCACTCCCCGTACTTTTCAACATACGGATGCAGCTTGTGCTGCGTGCGCTCAAAAAACGGCCAAACCACCCGGCCGAACCACCCCCACCGCCGCAAGACCTGCACCACCGGCCCCATCAGCCAGAAGGTGACCACGCCGACCAACAGGTTCGCCGCGAAGCAGACCGCGACCGCCAGCGGCAACCCCAAGGCATGCCGCACCCCGGAATGGAAAAAGGCCAGCGGGATCGAGGCGCGCGCCTCGAGCCCCGGCAGAAACGTGAAAAGGGTCAGAAGTCCGATCGCCATCCACACACTCATATGAACATCCTCTTTCTTTCCGCCCGCCAATCGGGTAAATTGAAGACACGGAAAGTGAAAGAACGGGAGAATAGACCATGCTTTGCCGTCTGTCCACATCGAACCTGCTGGCCGCACTGATTTTCTGCATCAGCCCCGCCCTCCGCGCGGAGCTGGACGTGAACGCCATACGGCAGCCCGGCTCGTCCCTCGACACCTCGCTGCGGAACGAGGCGGATCACGCGGTCCGTCAGGCGGCCGCATGGTTGGCCGCACGCCAGAACGCGGACGGCTCGTGGGGTAACACCAACCGCGTCCGGCTCACCTCGCTGGCCCTGTTCGCCCTGCGCTCTTCGCGCCAGCCGCAGCTATCCGAACCGCAAGCGCGGGCCGCACTGTGGCTGGACCGGCACGGCACCAACCGGCTCGACAGCCTGGACACATACGCCTGGCGGCTTCTGGCACTCGCCGCGGTGCTGCAGGAAACCGTCGCCCGCACAAACCTCCTGCGCCGTTTCGCAGTTCCACCCCTCCCGCTCACGTGGCGCGCGACCGACGAGACGCGCCAGCTTTGGGACGAGGCTCTGTCCGCCTCAGGCCTCGCCCCCGACCTCCCGGAGCCAGCCCCGCCGGCCGCACGCGACCGCCTCGCGCGCGAAGCCGCCGCATGGCCGCCGCACGAGCGGCTTTCCCCCGCCTGCGCCTGGCGGCTCGCGCACCTGATCAACCGCGCCGGAGGCGGACAGCTCATGCGCGACAACGCGCCGCTCGACTGGCGCGCGGACCTCGCGCAGCGCCTGATCAACTCCCAGCGCCGCGCAGCCGGGAGCGGCGGCTTCTGGGGCGCCCGGACCGGAGAGGACCCCATCGCGGAGACCGCGTTCGGAATTCTGGCGCTGCTGGAACTTTGACTTTTTTTAAGTTGCCTCTTTTTATCATGATCAGGTATGATCATCACATAATATGACTGGTTCATCATGTGAAGGAAAGCATCGGGTGACTGAATGAGCAGAAAAATACGCGTCGGCATGGTCGGCGGAGGCGCCGAGTCGTTCATGGGTAGTGTACACCGTGCCGCGATCGAGCAGAGCGGGTGCGTCGAACTGGTGTGTGGCGCGTTCGGCTCGACGCGCCAGAGCTCCTTCGAAACCGGCAAGCTGTTGCACCTGCCCACGCGGCGCGTGTACGGGACTTACCGCGACCTGTTCCGGCGCGAAGCCTCGCTGCCGGAGAACGAGCGGATCGACTTTGTCACCATTCTGGCTCCCAACGCCATGCATTATCCGGTCGCCATGTCCGCCATCGACGCGAACATACCGGTCTTTAGCGAGAAGCCGTTCACCTGCAATATGGATGAAGCGCTCAACCTCACGCGCAAGCAGCGCAGCAGCGGGCTCTCCTACGGCATCGCGATGGTGTACGCCGGCTATCCGGCGCTCCAGCAGGCCCGGACGCTCCTCCAAGCCGACAAGGCGATCGGGACGGTGCGCAAAATCGTCGCCTCCTACCCGCTCGGCTGGATGGCCCAGCGCCTCGAAACGGCGGGCAACAAGCAGGCTGGCTGGCGGGCGGACCCGCGCCGCTGCGGGCCCGCCGGCTGTCTCATCGACCTCGGCATCCACTGCTTCTACCTCACGGAATGGGTCACCGGCCTGAGCGTCAGCGAGGCGTGCGCCGATCTGCGCCCCACGGTTGCGGGACGCATCTTGGACGACGATTGCAGCGTGCTGGTGCGCTTCGCGACCGGCGCCCGCGGCGTCTTCTTGTCCAGCCAGATCGCAACAGGACAGAACGGCGGCCTTGTCCTCCAAGTCTTCGGCGACAAGGGCGCGCTCGCCTGGTCACAAAGCGAGCCCGACCGGCTGCTGCTGACCGGGCTCGACGGCGTGTGTCAGACGCTCGCCGGCGGCGCGCCCGTTGACGCGAAAGCCGCAGACACCCTCCCCGCCCCATACGGCAACAACGCCGCCTACATCGCCGCGCTGGCCGCAACCTACCGCGCGTTTGCCGCCACGCTCGAAAAGCAAAAGGGCAAGCCGCAGAGCGCGCCCGCGGACTTCATGTGCGTCGACGAGGGCCTGCGCACGGTCGCCTTCGCCGACGCGGTTTTGAGAAACACGGCGCCGGCTGAAGAAGGCGCGCCACCGCCGGCCAAGTGGATGCCCGTTGTCGTGCCGCCCGTGCCCGACCTGTGAACGCCGCCGCGCGGTTTTTCGGAGCAGCCGCCAAGCGGCCCGACGCCGGCGCGACGACTCGTCACCGGAAAAGCGGCGGCACGCTTTCCCCGCGCGGATAATCGCGGGCCGCCTTGCGGAATTGCCGCATGGTCATGTCGTACTCCTTGCGGAACACCAGCCCGAGATAACTCTCGCTCTCGTACCCGCAGTGCGCGGTGATCTCCGAGACCGACAAATCGGTCTCTTGCAGCAGACGCCGCACCTGCGCCAGGCGCGCGTTCTGCAGCTCGTCGTGGATCGAGTGGCCTACCGCCTGGCGGAAACGCATCTCGGCCAGGCGGCGCGAGACTCTCAGGTGCTCGACGACATCGGTCACATTCATGCCGATCCCCGAGTTGAGGCGGATGAACTCGACCGCGCGCACCGCCAGCAGATCGTCGAACTGCAGCTTTTCCGTCGACTGGCGGGAAACCACGCGGAGCGGGCCGTACAGCTGAGTCTCGCTTTTCCGTTTGCGGCTGCGCATCAGGCGGTCCAGCATCTGCGCCGCGTAGAAGCCGCTGCCCTCGGTGTCGCGCAAGATGCTGGTCAGCGGGGGGTTGGTCGTGGAGCAGATCAACTCGTCGTTGTCCACCCCCAACACGGCGACCTGGTCCGGCACACGGAGTCCCGCCGTCAGGCACGTGTCCAGCACCTGTCTGCCGCGCACATCGTTGGACGCCATCAGCCCGACCGGCATCGGCAGCCGGGCCAGCCACGCCGCCATGCTCTTCTGCTCAACCCCCCAATCGCTTTTGGCCGCATCCGAGATCGGCCCGTACACGTTGCACGAAACGCCCTCCTCGGCCAGCCGGCCCACAAAACCGTCGCGCCGCTTCACCGACCAGTTGCTGTCCCAAATGTCGCCCACAAAGGCGAATTTGCTGAACCCCTGTGCCAAGAGATACTCCGCGCCGACCCGACCGACCCGGACAGAGTCGCAGACCAGCTTCGAGTACCGGAAGGACGGGTTGCCCGCATCCGGATAAGGGGCCAGCGGATCAAACAGGACCGTCGGCACACGCGTCCTCATCACCGGCTCGAGCAGCTCGGTCAGCGTTGTGCCGGCGAGCACGCCGTCCACCCCCAGCGCACCGAGGTCGCGCAGCGGCTGCTCAAACCGCTTGCCCTCCACAATGCTCAGCCTCCAAGGCCCGTACAGCCGCTCATAACGCAAAATGCCCTGCATGCGGTCCCTGTTGATTTTATTGGACATTTCAAGCAGAACCATCACCTGTGTCATTTTTTTGGCAATCCGCGCCATGGTCCGAACAAGCCCCTTTCCGGCACGCCCAACTGGCCCAGCGTACGCCTGAAACATACCACGCGTGCGCCGGGGTGTCAACCGCGCCGAAACCGCACATGACGCGCGCGATTTTCTTGCAAACAGCGCTTGCCGTCACAGCCCCGTTGCACTATGATTGCCGCACAAAACCGGATGGTATGAATGATGCTTACAAATTGTGAGCCCGACCCTCCGCGTGAGCATACGCATGGCAGGCCCTTACCTAAGTTTAAGTCAGCAACAGCGCCAAGTGATGACGCTGGCGCCGCAGTTGCGACAGTCGCTGGAAATGCTCCAGATGCCGATGATGGAGCTGCGCGCGGCGATTCTCAAAGAGATGTCGGTCAACCCCACGATCGAAGATCTGGTCGACCCTGCCGAAGTGCCTTTTTCCGAAGTCATTCCGGAACCGCCGCAGCAACACATCACCGATGACGGGCTCGATTTCAACCCCGACGTCGACGCCATCCTGAAGCAAGACGACGAGTGGCGCGACTACTTCATGCAGGGCATGGAAAACGCGCCCTCGAACGAAGACGCGGAAGAAAAGCGTCAGTACATGTTCGACTCGGTCCGCCAGCAGGTCTCTCTCCAGGACCACCTGGTCGAGCAGCTCACCCTCACCGACCTCTCGCCTTCAGACCACGAGCTCGCGGTCTTGCTGATCGGCAACATCACCGACGACGGCTATTTCACCGGCAGCCTGCCGGACATCATCATGATCTCCAAGCGCAGCGAGCGCGAGGTGCTCGCCGTGCTCAAGGTGGTCCAGTCGTTCGACCCGCCCGGCGTCGGCGCGCGCACGCTGCGCGAGTGCCTGCTGCAGCAGCTCGACCAGATCGAAGACTCGCCGTGGGAGGATGAGGCACGGCTGGTGATCGACAAATATCTCGATAAGCTCGGAGCACACGACGAGAAGTTCCTGTGCAAAGCGCTGTCGCTCACGCGCGACGAACTCGCGCATGTGACCGCGCTCGTCCGCAGCCTCGACCCCCGCCCCGGGCGCACGTTCGCCCGCGAAAACACGGAATACGTCGAGCCCGAAGTTTTCGTGACGCGGGAAAAGGGGCGCTTCGTCGCCAAAGTCGAAAACGACCTGTTGCCGCACATCCGCATCAGCAAGCACTACCGCGCGCTGCTCGAGGACAAGAGCACGCCGGCCGAGACGAAGTCGTATATCCGAGAGCGCATCCGCGCGGGCGCCTTTCTCATCCGCAGCCTCTACCAGCGCCAGGAGACGATCCGCAAGATCGCGCAGGAGATCGTCGACGCGCAGACCGACTTCCTGACACAAGGCGTCGAGGCGCTCCGCCCCATGACCATGGCCGAAGTCGCCAAAAAGGTGGGCGTCCATGAGACCACGGTCAGCCGCACGGTGGCCAACAAATACATGCGCACGCCGCGCGGCCTTTTTGAGCTGAAATATTTCTTCACGCCCGGCCTGAAGTCTAAAGACGGCGTTTCGGTGTCGAACAAGTCCGTGCAGGACCAGATCAAACGTCTGGTCGACGGCGAAGACCCCGCGGCCCCCCTGTCGGACCAGGCGCTCGAAGAGAAGCTGACCGCGCAGGGCATCACGGTCGCGCGCCGCACCATCGCCAAATACCGCGGCATCCTCAAAATCCCGCCGTCGCACGAGCGCCGCAGAACCTGAGCGCCGCGCGCGTCAATCCACGTAGAGGTCCGGCGGCGGAGCAACGACTTCAAACACGGGGCTGGGCGTCTCCTGGACGTTCTGCCCCGTCAGCTTGAACAACACGCGGATGCCGAACGCCATGCAGACCAGCACCGCCACCCCCGCGCCGCCCAAAACCAGCAGCCGCTTGTGCGGCAGCGCGCTCGGCAGCTTGCTCTCGACCCCCTCTTTCAAGGCCGTGAAACCGTCAACGAACGCCTGGATGCGGGCCCGCCTCCGCGCATGGGCCTCGGCGTCCTGGACCGCCGGCTCGCCGGCATCCTCCATCCGTCCGCCGATTTTGAACACAGGCGGTTTCGCCCGGCGCGCCGGGGCAGGCTTGTCGCCTGCCTCGCGTCCGGCCTCTCCCGGCGCGGCGCTGCGGCGCGGCTGTTGCGCCGGGTGGAAAAGATCCGGCTCGTCAGGCTCGCCCTCCGCCTCCTCTGGCTCCACGACAAGGCTTAAACGCGCCGGCTCCAGAACTTGCGCCACCGGCTCCGGCTTCGCGCGCCCCGCCGGGGCCTCCCCGACTTCCGCCTGCGGCTCCTCGCGCCGCCCGGCGACCGCGGCGCCGGCCGCCGTCTCCTCCGGCGGCTGCGGCTGCTGCGGCGTGCTCAGCGGGCGGACCGCAACCGCAGGACGCGGCTGAACCGGCTGCCGCTGCGGCAGCGCCGGCGAGGTGCCGGTCACCGTCCGCGTCACGGGAACCGACTCCGGCTGGAGCTCGGCCTGCCCCTCCACCTTTTTCGTCCGCACCGCAGGGGCCCGCGCCCCTGCGTACAGGTCCATGAACTCGCGGATCAGCGGCTCCGGGTCGAGCTCCAGCAGTTCGGCGTAGAGCTTCACAAAACCCCGCCCGTAGATCGGGGCCGCCACGCGCCGGAAATCCTCACGCTCCAGATCTTCCACAACCTGCACCAGAAGGTGCGTGTTTTCGGCCACGTCGGAAGGCGACAGCCCCCGTTGCACACGCGCGTTTCTCAGTATCTCTCCGAATGCCATCGCTCACCCCACTTTCACGCTAAACCATCGCCTGCCCGCCTGTGTCCTCATCATCGCCAGCCAGCGGCAACTCCGCGCCGCCCAGCCCGTCGTTCACCGGAATCTCTCTGTCCAAATCGATCAGGATCTCCCGCGTGCCGGAGCCGACCTGCGGCCCCACAACCCCGCGCTCCTCGAGGATATCCATGAGCCGGGCCGCACGCGTATAGCCGATGCGCAACCGGCGCTGCAGCATGGTCGTCGACGCCCGGCGCGTCAGCCGCACGACCTCCAGCGCGTTCGGCAACAGCGCGTCATCCGTCACGCCCTCCTCGGCCGCATCGCCGCCGCCCCCCTCGTCCGCGTCCTCGTCTCCCTCCATCCCGGCCTCGGGATCGCTCTCTTTGATCTTCTCCAGCCGGCCGCTCAGCGACAGGTCATAGCAGGGCTGGCTGTGCTCCTTGACAAAGGCCACGACGCGCGCGATCTCATCGTCGCCCACCCAGGCGCCCTGCGCGCGCATCAGCTGCGACCCCTCGCGCAAAAACAGCATGTCGCCCTTACCGATCAGCTCCTCCGCGCCGGGGCTGTCCAGAATCGTGCGACTGTCGTTGGACTGCGACACCTTGAACGCGATGCGTCCGGGGATATTGGACTTGATCGTGCCCGTGATCACATCGACCGAAGGACGCTGCGTGGCGAGGATCAGGTGGATGCCGACCGCGCGCGAAAGCGACGTGAGCCGGGCGATGGCGGGCTCCACCTCTTTGCCGACCGCGGACATGATGTCGGCCACCTCGTCGACCACAATCACAATGTACGGCAGGCGCGCCGGAGTGTCGTCCGGCGCAGTCTGCGCAACGGGCGGCGCGGCCTCGCCGAACAGCTCTTCCTGCGTCGCGATCAGCCGGTTGTTGTACGCCACGATGTTGCGGCAGCCGACCTTCTGCAGCAGCCGGTAGCGCTTCTCCATCTCCATGATGGCCCACCGCAGCCCGAACGCCACTTTCTTCGGGTCGTTGATGACCGGCACCAGCAGGTGGGGCAAGTCGTTGTAACAGGTGAACTCGACCCGCTTGGGGTCCACCAGAATAAGCCTGAGCTGCTCCGGCGTGCGGCACATCAGGAACCCGTTCAGGATGGCGTTCAGGCACACGCTCTTGCCCGAGCCGGTCGCGCCGGCCACCAGCAGGTGCGGCGCCTTGGTCAGGTCGAAGATCAGGTCGTTTCCCGCCACATCCTTTCCGAGCACCAGGGGAACCTCATGGGAACAACGCCGCCACGCCTCGCCCTCGAGGACTTCGCGGAACGTGACCGGCCGCGCGCGCCGGTTGGGGATCTCGACGCCCACCGCGTTCTTGCCCGGAATCGGCGCCTGAACACGCAGGCTCGTGGCCTCCAGCGCCATCTGCAGGTTGGCGGTCAGGTTCGCGATGCGCTCGACCTTGATGTTCGGCGCGGGGCGCAGCTCATACTGCGTCACCACGGGGCCCGGCGTGGTTCCGACGACTTCCACGGGCACGTTGAACTGCCGCAGCGTATCCACCAGAATCGCCGACGTCTCGGCGATGTTCCCGTGGTCCGCCGTACCCTTCGGAATCGGGTTGAGCAACGAGACCGGCGGCAGCGTGTAGTCCGCAAGTTCCGGCGCAGCAGCCTGCGCCTTCGGCTTCACCTCGGCGGCCGCAGGCTCCTCCGCCGGGGGAGGAGCCGCGGCGGCGCGCTTGCGCACGGGCATGGACTCGATGCCGGGCGGCGGCACATGGGCAACGGGCGGCAGGCCGGTTGGGGCCGGACTTGCGGAAACACGGCCGGAAGCGGAAGCCACGAGTGCCGCACTCGCCTGGCCGTCGTCGCGCCGACGCTCCTCCTCGCGGGCTTTCCGGGCCTCCTCCTTGGCGCGTCGCGTCGCCTCCTTGATCAACTGCCTCTGCTGACGCTCGCGTTCCCGCTGCGTCAGGCCATCGTCTTCCGCTTCCGCGTCTTCGGCGGCGAGCGGACGATCCGCTGCGGCGGCCTTGAAGGATTGCCGCGCCTCCCACCATCCCGTCATCTGCCCCAACGCGGCAAACAGGTTGCGCAGCCCCACCGCCATGACCAAGGCGAAAAGCATGATGCTCAGCATCAGAATGCCGCCGCCCACGGGGCTGAACCAGCGAGCCAACAGGCAGGTCATCAGCCAATACCCGACCGCCCCTCCCGCGTTCGGCTTCAGGTTGAGCCGCTCCAGCGCGCCGTCGAACACCGTCGCGCTGCCCAGTTGCACCAGGCCACAGAGCGCAGCCATGAAAAGCAGCATCCAGAAGGCGCGCCTTCCGATCCGCACAATCCGGCCGTAGAGCAACATGCCGCTGAACAACAACACCAAAAAGGGGACCAGCCAGAGCGCCAGCCCGATCAGGCTGTATCCGATGAACACCGACCACGCGCCCACGATCCCGATCAGGTTCGCAGGCGGAGTGAGCGGCGGCGAATGCAGCCACGCGATGTCTCGCCAGTTGTACGTGATGAGGCTCAGCAGCGGAAACAGCGCGATCGGGAACAACAGCAATCCCGCCAACCGCCGCTGTATCCGGCGCTCCAGTTCAAGCCGGTCTTGCGTATGATGTGTCGCTTGTTCATCCATATCAAAAACACTCACGGTCCGGCCGGTGCGCCGGCAGGGCTCTGAATGAGCGGCGCCAAAGGAATCAGCTTGACGGTGGCGGGCAAGGCCTTCACCTCATCCACAACCAGGCCTTGCTGCACATGCACCACGACCGGGACCTCGTTCGTTTCGAAGGGGGTCAACGGGATGTTCCCGTTGACCGACGCCGTCACATCGCCTAACGTCACCGCCTTGACGACCTCCGAGCGCCCGCTCAGCTCGATGTCGACCCAGCCGGGATCGGTGGCCCACCGGTTCGCTGCCGAGAACGGCAGGGAGACCACCACCGGTACGCGCTCGATCTTGGCCGTCGCTTTCTCGCTGATGATCATCACGTTCACCACCATCTCAGGCGGGTCGACGACGGCGTTCACCGCATCGCCGGGCGGCAAGAGGCGGACGCGCGTCGAGAACGTCTGCGAACGGCCGTCCACATCGATCGGCTCGGTCTGGATCTGGACCTTGTCGGCGTCCAGCGAACTCAACAGCCTGCGCGACCCTTTCACCACCGCATTGGTCTGGTCGTAAACGAACTGGACGCGGCCGCGGGCCAGGCCTTTCTCCGTCGGCCGCGCGATGGGCAGCGCGAGCGCCATCGGCACATCGAATTTCACCACGGCCACGCCCGGCTCGATCTTCGCCACGCGGACCCCGCGCACCCCGCGCAGGCTCGTGTGCCCGATCTTGACCGAAACCGTATCCATCAGCTTGTTTTTCTTCTGCCTCGGGCGCACCACGCACCGCACCGCCGAAAGGGCGAGCTGGTTGACTTCCGAGTACGACCCGCGCAGCGTGACCTGCACCGACCGGGGCTCAACCGACTCGATCGCCGCGCCGCCCTCCACCGATTCGAAATCCGTTTCGACCGGAATCGAAACCACCCGCACATGGCTGATTTCCGCGCGGATGGAAAAATAGATCAGCACCGCAATCACCAGCGAGAGCAGCTTCCAATACCCGTTGTTCAGAAAAGCGACCTTTAAGACAGACAGCCCTTTATCCATGCGCATGGCCATCTCCTTCCAGTTCGACGCCCATGCGCCGCCGCACGAGCCGGGCCGCTTGGGTCGTCAGCCAGTCCGTGACCGTCGAGGCGCGCCCCGTCTGGTACGGCATGGCGACACGGAGCCACCGCAGGATCACCTTGTCCACCTTATCCGCGTCGTACGAATGCAGGCGCCCGTTATACGCCGCAGAGATCCGGCCCGTCTCTTCCGAAACGACGATGACCACCGCGTCCGTCTCCTCGCTCAGCCCGACGGCCGCGCGGTGCCGCATGCCCGAAGTGGCCAGCTCGCTCTGGTTGGAAACCGGAAAGAGGCAGTGTGCCGCTGCGATTCGCCCCTCGCGCATGATGATGCCCCCGTCGTGCAGCGGCAAAGGCGGCGTGAAAATCGAAACCAGCAGCTCGTGGCTGACCAACGCGCCGAGCCGGACGCCGGAGTCCTCGTAGCCGCACAGCGAAATGCCGCGTTCGACCGCGATCAGCGCGCCGATGCGCGCGCGCGACAGGTTCAGCACGCACCGGCAAAGCACCTCGGGGACCGACGCCTGACGCAATGTGTATTGCCTGCGGAACAGGCGCTGCCCGCCGACCAAGGCCAGCACGCGCCGGATCTCCTGCTGGAAAACCACGACCATGCTCAGCGCGAGGTAAATCAGCAGGAAATAGACCACGCGCGCCAGCACGTCGAAGCGGAAGAGGTAGGTGAACAGCAGCAGCGAGACCACCAGCACACAGAACCCCAGCAGCACTTGCGCGCTGCGCGTGCCTTTGACAAAGCGGATGAGGGCATAGATCCCGAAGTACAGAACCAGGATCTGCATCACATCGTTGAAACCGATCTGGAGTCCTTCAAACATGTGTCTCACTCGCCCGCAAGGCCCGCCACTTCACGGACCACCGTCAGCGCCTGACGCGTGGCCTTCACATCATGCACGCGGACGACCGCCGCGCCCTGCAGCGCGCACCACACGGCCGCGCCCACACTGCCGCCCACGCGCTCGCGGGCGTCCGGCTCGCCGCACAGCTCGCCGATGAACCTCTTGCGCGACGCGCCCACCAACACCGGCGCCAACCGCGCCAGCCGCGCCGTCGCCGCCAGCAACGCCACGTTGTGCGCCGCGGTCTTCGCGAAGCCGATGCCCGGATCGATCACGACGCGCCCGCGCCCGATCCCCTCGGCCTCCGCATACGCCAAAGACGCCTGCAGCGCCGCCTCGACCTCGGCAACCACGTCCGCATACACCGCCTGCTCCGCCATAGTCTGCGGCGTACCGCGCATGTGCATCAGCACCAGGCCGGCGCCCGTCTCCCGCACCGCCGCCGCCATGGCCGCGTCGCCCGCGAACGGCAGAATGTCGTTCACGATGCACGCGCCCGCCTCGACCGCCGCGCGCGCCACCTCCGGGCGGCGCGTGTCCACCGAGACCGGCACGCCGCACTGCGCCGCCAGCGCCCGGATCACCGGCAACACCCGGCGCGCCTCCTCGGCCGCATCCACCTCCGCCGCGCCCGGCCGCGTCGACTCGCCGCCGACATCCAGCAGGTCCGCGCCCTCCGCAACCAGCCGCAGGCCGTGCTCGACCGCACGTCCCGCATCGAACCAGAGCCCGCCGTCCGAGAACGAGTCCGGCGTCACGTTGACAATCCCCATCACGCGGGTGGTGTCAACGGCCACAGCCCGGCTGCCACACTGCCAAATCCGTTTCGCGCACGCGCCTGCCATATCCGCCCGCCTCACGCTTCTCCGTCCGGCGACAGCACCAGCGGCGGCGGGCCGGGCGGCTCCTCTTTCCCGGCATCCGCCGGCGGCTCCTCCGGCCTCGGCCCGGGCACCGGCGTGCCGACACTCTCCGGCTCGCGCTCGGCCTCGTTCAAGATGCGGCCGTGCTTCAGCAAATCCTCCACGTCGCGGCCGTCCATGGTCTCGGCCTCCAGCAGGTGCTCCACCAGCAGTTCAAGCTTGGCGCGGTTCTCCGACAGGATTTTCTCGGCCCGCGCGTACGCTTCGGTCACCAGGCGCTTGACCTCCTCGTCGATCTTCTTGGCCGTCTCTTCGCTGTACGCTTGGCTGCGCGCCACTTCGCGCCCGAGGAAGAGCGTCTCCTGGTTATCGCCGAACGACTGGAACCCGAACACGTCACTCATGCCGAAGGAGCAGATCATCTTGCGCGCGGTCTCGCTGGCCATCTTGATATCCATCCGAGCGCCGGTCGAGATGTCGTTGGTGAACAGCTGCTCCGCGATCCGCCCGCCCATCAGGATCACCAGCTGGTCCAGAAGCTCGCTCTTGGAGCGGTTCAGCACGTCGCGCTCCGGCAAAGACATGGTCGCGCCCAGCGCCTGGCCGCGCGGAATGATCGTGACTTTATGCAGCGGCTCGGCGTGCTCGCACAGGACTTGCAGGAGCGCGTGCCCCGACTCGTGCCAAGCGGTGATCCGGCGCTCGCGGTCCTCCATCGCGCGGCTGCGCCGCTCGCGGCCCCACAGCACCTTGTCGCGCGCCTCTTCGAGGTCGGCGTGCTCCACGCCCGGCTTGTTGTTGCGGGCCGCCAGCAGCGCGGCCTCGTTCAGCAGGTTGGCGAGGTCCGCCCCGGAGAAGCCGGGCGTGCCGCGCGCGATCCGACCGAGGTCCGCATTGTGCGCCAGCTTGATCTTCTGCGCATGCATCCTCAGAATCTCTTCGCGGCCCTTGAGCGTCGGCAAGTCGATGATGATCTGGCGGTCGAAACGGCCCGGGCGCAGCAGGGCGGGGTCGAGCACATCCGCCCGGTTCGTCGCGGCAATGATGATCACGCCGTCCGAGGTCTCAAAACCGTCCATCTCCACCAGCAGCGCGTTGAGGGTCTGCTCGCGTTCGTCATGACCGCCGCCGATCCCGGAGAAGCGGCTGCGGCCCACCGCATCGATCTCGTCGATGAAGATCAGGCAGGGCGCGTGCTTCTTGCCCTGCTCGAACATGTCGCGCACACGCGAGGCGCCCACGCCCACGAACATCTCCACGAAATCCGAGCCGCTGATGCTGAAGAACGGCACGCCGGCCTCGCCCGCGATCGCCTTGGCCAACAGCGTCTTGCCCGTGCCGGGAGGGCCCATCAGCAGCACGCCTTTGGGGATGCGCCCGCCGAGCGTCTGAAACTTCTGCGGCTCCTTCAGGAACTCGACGATCTCCATCACCTCTTCCTTGGCCTCCTTGATGCCGGCCACATTGGCGAAGGTCAGCTTCTTCTTGTCCTGGTTCAGCATCCGCGCGCGGCTCTTGCCGAAACTCATCGCGCCCATGTTGGCGGACTTGATCTGGCGCATGAAGACGAAGTAGAGGATCACCAGGATCAGGATGACCGGCAGAAGCTCCCGCAACACCGAGCCGAACATGTTGTTGCTGTAGACCAGCGGGCAGGCGATCTGCTTCTGCAGCAGGAATTGCTCCAGGTTTTCGGACGGGATCAGGTTCACGCGGAAGCGCTCTTTGGCCGCCCCTTTTTTGGTGCCTCGCAAGTACGTGATGCCGTTCGCCTCCCGCACCAGCTCAACCTTTTCGATCAGGCCCCGGTCCACCAGTCCGCGGAACTCCAGCTGGTCCATGGGCTTCAGTTCGCCCTCGGGCTTGTAGTAGAACATCCCCATCATCAAGAGCAGCAGCATGCCGACGACCAGCCACGCCCCGAAGACCCGTTTGGGCGGCATGGCCCCGGCAGCGGCCCCCCCCTCTTGCTTGTTCCCCTGAGCCGGCATCGCCGGCGGCTGTTTCGGCATTTCACTCTTGTTTTTATTTTCATTCGCCATGGGGGGATATGATACGTTTTTCTGCCCTGTGGGAGCAATGCGAAAATCGTTTTATCCCACAGCGGAAAAACCTGCACCGCCCCGGAAATGCCGGCCCTTGAACGTCGCACGCCCGACGCAGGCAGGAGCCGCGTCCGGCAGGGCCGGCGGGACGC
>Ga0209066_10003877_pt1 | contig 16737 bp, 12 predicted proteins | sample All_14_2_FD_187198 | JGI IMG/M metagenome (GOLD analysis project Ga0209066, IMG submission 187198) | Freshwater microbial communities in response to fracking from Pennsylvania, USA - Allegheny Zone_MetaG_DW_15 (SPAdes) (version 2) ... | reverse complement strand
GCGGATCGTCGGGCCGAACTGCATGGGGCTGATTGTCCCACATCACCACATGCCGCTCTGCTCCTCGGTGGTGTTGGACACCGACCGGCTGCTCACTGGCGATATCGGGCTCATCAGTCAGTCCGGCGCGCTGATGGTGTCCGTCTTCGACCGTGCGGCGGCGGATGGCATCGGGTTTCGCAATTGCGTCTCGCTCGGCAACCAGTCCGACCTTGAGATCTGCGACTTCCTCGAATTCATGGCGGAGGATCCGGCGACCAAGGCCGTCTGCCTTTATGTCGAGGGCCTGCAGAACGGGCCGCGCTTCCGTTCCGCCATCATGGCCTGCCGGGATGCCGGCAAGCCCGTGCTGATGGTCAAGACCGGCCGCACCGAGGCCGGTGTGAAGTCGGCGCGGTCCCACACGGCGAGCCTCGCCGGATCCTTCGAGGTGTTCGAGGCGATCTGCCGGGAAGCCGGCGTCGTCCAGGCGAAGGACCCGGACGACATGGTGCGGGCGGCCAACATCATGGTACGCCATCCGCAGCCGCGTCGCCGCGGTGGCGTGGGCGTCTATTCCACCTCCGGCGGCGGCGCAGGCATCGCCTCGGACCGGCTGACGGAGACCGGGCTCGGCCTGGCTGCGCTGTCCGACGCGACGAAGGAGAAGCTCAGCGAGATCCTGCTGCCGCCCCAGGCTGACAACCCGATCGACACCGGCGGGCGGAAGGTGCCCGACAGCGTCGACATCACCAGGACCGCGGCCGAGATCCTGCTTGCGGACGATGCGGTGTCCTACGGCCTGGTGGTGCTGACCTCCATGCCCGCCTTCGCGGAGAAGACGCGCATCCTTGGTGAGCTCGCCAAGGAATCCGCAAAGCCCTGCTTCGTCGCGATTACGCCGGGCCATGGCGCGGACAAGCCGCGGCAGGCGCTGCGCGAGCTCGATCAGCCCTATTTCGATCGCTTCGAGGATGCGCTGCGCGCGCTGGAGCTCGTCGCGCAGCACGATGCGCTGCGGACGGAAGAGTTCGGCGCACCGGAGCGGCCCGTGGGGCTTCCCACCGTCGTCGCGTTGCCGTCCGGTGCGGTGACGGAAAGCGAGGTCAAGGCCGCCCTCACTGCCTATGGCATCGCGACTGCGAAGGAAGTGATCGTGCCGGACGCGGCGGCCGCGGCGCAGGCAGCGACCGCGGTCGGCTTCCCGGTCGTGCTCAAGGCCGTTTCACGCGACATCGTGCACAAGAGCGATGTCGGCGCGGTCGCCGTCGGGCTGCGCGACGCGGCCGCGGTGGAAGCGGCCGTGGCCGCCATGCGCGATGCCGTCGCGACGAAAGCCCCCGGCGCGGGGATCGATGGCTTCTCCGTGCAGGAGATGGTGCGCGGCGAAGCGGAGATCATCATCGGCGCCCGCCGCGATCCGGTCTTCGGCCCGGTCGTGCTGGTCGGCTTCGGCGGCACGGCCGTCGAGATCCTGAAGGACGTCGCGGTCGCACCCGCGCCGCTGACGCCTCAGCGAGCCCGGACGATGGTGGATTCGCTGCGCCTCGCGCCGCTGCTGCACGGCGCGCGGGGCCGTCCGCTGCTGGATGTCGCGGCCATCGTGGATGCCATGGTCCGCATCGGCTGGCTGGCACACGACCTGGGCGACCGGCTGATCGACCTGGAGGTCAACCCGCTCCTCGTGCGGCCTGAAGGACAGGGCGCGGTCGCCGTGGACGGCCGTGCGACCTTGGCGGATTGAGACCATGGATGGTGCCGGCGGACAGGCCCACGACATGCCACTGACGGCGACGGCCGATACCCGGCCGCTGTTGCAGGTGCGCGGCCTGTCGGTCAGCTTCGCGACCGAGGGCGGCCGCGTGCCCGCCGTGCGGCATGCGGATTTCGACATCCCCGCCGGCGGCTGCGTCGGCATCGTCGGCGAGTCCGGCAGTGGCAAGAGCGTCACCTCCCTCGCGATCATGGGCCTGCTGGCCGGCGCCGCGCGCATTCATGCGGGGCAGATCCTGTTCGAGGGCCGCGACCTGCTGGCGCTGCCACAGAAGGAGGTGCGCAGGCTGCGCGGCGGCGCCATCTCCATGATCTTCCAGGAGCCGATGTCCTCGCTCAACCCGGCCTTCACGGTCGGCGACCAGATCATGGAAGCCATCCGCGCGCATGAATCGGTGGGCGCCAGGGAAGCCCGCGACCGGACGGTAGAACTGCTGCGCCAGGTGCGCATCCCGTCCCCGGAACGCCGCTTCGATGAGTATCCGCACAAGCTGTCGGGCGGCATGCGGCAGCGCGCGATGATCGCCATGGCGTTGGCCTGCAATCCGCGCCTGCTGATCGCCGACGAGCCGACCACCGCTCTCGACGTCACGGTCCAGGCGCAGGTCATCGAATTGCTGCGGGAGATCCAGCGCGAGCGCGGCACCGCGATCATGCTGATCTCCCACAATATCGGGCTGATCGCGAGCCTCGCCTCGGACATCGTCGTGATGTATGCCGGCGGCGTGGTGGAGCGTGGCCCCTCGGCGCGCATCATCGGCAATCCCGAGCACCCCTATACGGTCGGCCTGCTGGGCGCGATCCCGCGGGCGGAGCCGGGCGACCGGCCGCTGGTCGGCATCGATGGCGCGGTGCCGGACCTGCGACACTTGCCGCCGGGTTGCGTCTTTGAACCACGTTGTCCCTTCTCCGGCCCCGTCTGCCGCGAGACCGCGCCGGAGCTGAGCCCCTTCGCCCCGCGCCATGCCGCGGCCTGTCATATGGCGCCGCTGGAGCGCGTGGCATGACCACCGAGCCGCTCCTGCGGGTCCGCGACCTGTGCAAGCATTTTCCACTCGGCGGCTTCTTCGGCGGCCGCGGGCGCGTGGCCGCGGTGGACGGCCTGTCCTTCGACATCGCGGAAGGCGAGACGCTCGGCCTGGTGGGTGAGAGCGGCTGCGGCAAATCCACCACCGGCCGGTTGATCCTGCGCCTGATCGAGCCGACCGCCGGCGAGATCGCCTTTCGCGGCCGGGACCTGCTGGGTCTGGATGCCAGCGTGATGGTCTCGCAGCGCCGCAACCTCCAGCTCATCTTCCAGGACCCGTTCAGCTCGCTGAATCCGAGCATGACGGTCCGCGAGATCATCGGTGAGCCGCTGCATGTGCATCACGTCGATGCCGGCAGCGGCATCGATCGCCGCGTGGCGGAACTGCTCGAGATGGTAGGCCTGAATGCCCGCCATATGGGGCGCTACCCGCATGAATTCTCGGGCGGGCAGCGGCAACGAATCGGCATTGCGCGCGCCCTGGCACTCAGTCCGCAATTCATTGTCTGCGATGAGCCGGTCTCGGCGCTGGACGTCTCCGTCCAGGCGCAGATCCTCAACCTGCTGCGGCGCGTGCAGCGGGAGATGGGCATCAGCCTGCTCTTCATCTCGCATGACCTGATGGCGGTGCGTTATGTCGCCCACCGCGTCGCGGTCATGTATCTCGGCAAGCTGGTGGAGGTCGCGCCGACCGCCGCCATCTTCGACCAGCCACGTCATCCCTACAGCCGTGCGCTGCTCGACGCGATTCCGGCGCCGGAGGTGGCGACGCAGCGCAAGGCTCTTCTCGAAGGCGACCTGCCGAGCCCGATCAACCCGCCGACCGGCTGCCACTTCCACCCACGCTGCCCCTTCGCCACTGCGCGCTGCGCGGCGGAGGCACCGACGCTGGAAGACGATCCCGGCGGCCATGCGGTGGCCTGCCACCATTGGCGCGACGTCCCGCAATGGACAGGGCTGAGCCCCGCCCTGACGCGGCCGGTGGAGCCGCGCCTCGCGCGGCTCCTCGAACGATTCCGCGAACGGCCCCTGGCCGAAGCGACCGGTTCATGACAGCAGAAGGAGCGGACGAATGACACGCGGGCTTCGACTTCTTGCCTTGGCGCTCATGATGGGCTGGGCCGGCACCGCCCTGGCACAGGGCACGCTGCGCATCGGCATCAATGAGGATCCGGACGCGCTGGATCCCGTGACGAACCGCCTGGCGAGCGGCCGCCAACCGCTCACCGCCATCTGCGACAAGCTGTTCGATGTGAATACCGACCTCGAGGTCGTGCCGCAGCTCGCCGAATCCTACGAGATCGCGCCCGATGGCATGTCGCTGATCGTGAAGCTGCGCCCCGGCGTGCGCTTCCATGACGGAGAGCCGCTGACGGCCGAGGCGGTGCGCTTCGTCACCGACCGCAACATCAACACGCCCGGTTCGCTGCGCCGTTCGGAGCTGACGGCGGTGGAGCGGGTGGAGGTCGTGGACCCGCTGACAGTGCGCTTCGTGCTGAAGCGTCCGCAGGGCTACCTGCTGGTCATCAATCTGGCCGAGCGCGCAGGCATGATGGTCTCGCCGAAGGCGGCTCAGGCGTTGGGCGACCGCTTCGGCACCCAGCCCGTCTGCGCCGGGCCCTATCGCTTCGTTGAGCGTGTGCCGCAGGGCCGCATCGTGGTGGAACGCTTCGCCGACTACTGGGACCGTTCCGCGGTAGGGCCGGACCGCATCGAATATCTGCCGATCACGGACTCAACCGTTCGCATCGCCGCGCTGCGCTCGGGTGAGATCCAGATCGCCGAGCGTCTGACGCCCACGGATCTGCCGCAGCTTGAAGCCGATCCGAATGTGCGCGTCGTCTCGACCGCGGACCTTGGCTACCACATCATACGCTTCAACACGAACAACGGTCCGCGTTCCCAGGTCCTTCGGGATGTCCGGGTACGGCGCGCCATCGAAGCCGCCGTCGACCGCCAGGCGATGGTGACCGCGCTGTTCGAGGACAAGTACCTGGTGGGCAATCAGTTCGTGAATCCCTCCAGCCCCTATTACGACACCACCCATCCGGTGCCGGCGCGCGACGTGGCGCTGGCGCAGCGGCTGCTGCGTGAGGCCGGGACGCCGAACCTGACCTTCACACTGCTGGTGCCGGCTGAGCGCGAGCGTCAGGAGGCGGCCCAGTTCATCCAGGCGATGCTGGCGGAAGCGGGTATCACGATGAACATCGAGACGCAGGACAACGCCACCATGCTGAACAACGGTCGGCGTGGTCAGTTCGAGGCGCTCTTCACCTTCTGGAGCGGCCGCGCACATCCGGATGGCAATGTCTTTGCCCACTTCACGTGCCAGGGCCCGCAGAATGACTCGCGCTACTGCAATGAGGAACTCGACGCCATCTTGACCCGGGCGCGCGAGACGACCAGCGAGGAGGAGCGCCGGACCCTCTACCGTCGTGCGAATGGCATTCTCGTCGACGACAAGCCCGGCATGATCCTGTGGCATCGGCGGACCTTCACCGGCCTCAGCACCCGCGTCTCGGGCTTCGTGCCGCATCCGGACAGCACGATTCGCGTCCGCGGCCTGTCGCTGCAGCAATAGGCCGGGCGGGACGCATGGTGGGGATAGCGCGATGAAATTCCTGACCTTCCTCGGAAAGCGGTTGGCCTTGGCCATCCCCACCATCCTGATCGTGACGGTCCTCGTCTTTCTGCTGCAGCAGCTTCTGCCGGGGGATCCCGCGCTGGCCATGGCAGGCGACGAGGTGGACGAACAGTCGCTGGCGGAACTGCGCATCAAGTACGGGCTCGATCAGCCCATCGTTATACAGTATCTGCGCTGGCTCGGCGGGGCGTTGGTCGGCGATCTCGGCTACTCCATCCGCAACAGTGTCGGCGTGACCGACCTGGTGCTCACCAAGCTCGGCGTGACCATGCAGCTCGCCGTCGCCTCCATGGCGATCGCGCTGCTGATCGGCGTGCCGCTCGGTGTCATCTCGGCGGCGAAGCGTGGTTCGATCGCCGATTTCTGCGCCAATGCCTTCGCCCTGTCGGGCATCTCGGTGCCGAGCTTCTGGCTCGGTATCGTGCTGATCCTGATCTTCTCGGTGAATCTCCGGATCTTCCCGGCCTCCGGCTACGTGCCGTTCAGCGAGGATCCTTGGCGCTGCATCATGGGTTTCGTGCTGCCCTCCTTCGTGCTCGGCACCGGCATCGCCGGCGTGCTGATGCGGCATACGCGCAGTGCGATGCTGCAATCGCTCGGCACGGACTACGTCCGGACCGCCCGTGCCAAGGGGCTGCGGGAACAACGGGTGGTGCTGCGCCATGCGCTGCGCAACGCGCTGATCCCCGTCGTCACGCTCGGCGCCATCGAATTCGGGCAGCTTCTGGCGGGCGCCGTGCTGACCGAGCAGATCTTCTCCATCCCCGGCTTCGGCAAGCTGCTGGTGGATGGCGTGCTGTACCGCGACTACGCGGTGGTGCAGGGACTCGTGCTGGTGGCGGCCATCCTGTTCATCCTCGCCAGCCTGATCGCCGACATCCTCTACTTCCTGATCAATCCGCGGCTGAGGAGCTGATCATGGCGAGTGCCACCGTTGCGCTCGGCGCAGCCATCCCCGCTTCGGACAGCCGCCTGCGCCGCACCGTGCGCCGCCTTCTGCGCCAGCCGGCGAGCGTGGTGGCCGGGCTGATCATCCTCGCCTTCATCGTCGTTGCGATAGGTGCGCCCTGGATCGCGCCCTACGACCCGGCCAAGGCGAACTTCCTGTTGGTGCGCAAGGCACCCTCCGTGGCGCACTGGTTCGGTACCGACGAAGTCGGGCGCGATGTACTGTCCCGCATCATCTGGGGTGCCCGAAGCTCGCTGCTGGCGGGCGCGGTGCCGGTCGTGATGGCGTTGTTCGTCAGCGTGCCGCTCGGCGTGCTGAGCGGCTATGCCGGCGGCTGGGTGGACATGGTGATCATGCGCGTGACCGACGCGCTGCTGGCCATTCCCTATCTGATCGTCGCCATCGCGCTTGCTGCCTTCCTCGGCCCCGATCTGTGGAACGCGATGATCGCCATCGCCATTGCCTCGGTGCCGATCTTCCTCCGGCTGTCGCGGGCTGCGGCGATGGCGGCGAGGGCTGAGGACTACGTGGAGGCGGCGCGCGCCGTAGGCAGTTCCCACCTGCGCATCGCCTTCCGCCATATCCTGCCGAACATGCTGCCGCCGCTGCTGGTGCAGGCGAGCGTCATGGCCGCGCATGCCGTCATCGCCGAGGCGTCGCTGTCCTTCCTGGGCCTGGGGCAGCAACCGCCCGCGCCATCCTGGGGCAGCATGCTCAATGCGGCGCAGCGCCACATGGCGGCGGCGCCTTGGATGGCCGTCGCGCCTGGCGCGGTGATCTTCGTACTGGTCGTAGCGATCAACGTGTTCGGCGACGGCCTTCGCGACGCGCTGGACCCGAAGCGCCGCTGACAACGGAATGCGAGAGGAGAAGACGATGGGAATGGTGCTGCAGACGCCGGTGACCGGCCCCAAGGCATGGCGCGGCGCGGATCTCGGGACGGATGGGCCCTGGCTGCTCTCGGTAACGCCGGCCGAGCAGAAGGAGATCGTCGCCGCCCTCCGTCACGCCCAGGGCGCCGGCGTGCCGATGCTGCATTGGCGCGAAGCCGACTTCCCGCTCGATGGGATGCGCGAGAAGCTCGCCGGCATGTCGCATGAGATTCGAGACGGCCTCGGTTTCACCATCCTGCGCGGCCTCGACATCTCCGGATACTCGGATGAGGAGGTCGGAATGATCTATTGGGGGCTCGGGGTCCATCTCGGCGAGCCGCTGGGACAGAATGCGCGCGGCGACCTGCTCGGTCATGTCTACGATCACGGCCGCACTTACGGGAACATCGATGTCCGCGGCTACGAGACCGCGGCCTATCTGCCCTATCACACCGACAGTTGCGATTTCCTGGGCCTTATGTGTCTGCGCCAGGGATTGTCCGGCGGGCTGTCGAGCCTTGTCAGCTCGGTCTCCGTCCACAATGCGATCCTAGAGCGGCATCCGGAGTATCTCGGGCTCCTCTACAACGGCTTTTACTACATTCGCCGCGAGGAAGCGCTGACCGGCAAGGGCGTCTCCGAGGCGCCGATCCCCGTCTTCGGCCAGAAGGACGGCTTCGTGAGCTGCCGCTATCTCCGCAACCAGATCAATGCCGGCGCGGTGAAGCGCGAGGTGCCGCTGACGCCGATGGAGGTCGAGGCACTCGACTTCATGGACGAGCAGACGCGACGCGCTGATCTACGGCTTGATTTCATGCTGCGTCCCGGCGACATGGAGTTCTGCAACAACTACACCGTGCTGCATTCCCGAACCGAATTTACGGACGGTGCGGAGAAGCATCAGCAGCGGCACATGCTGCGCCTGTGGCTGAAGTTCCGCGATGCCTGGCCGACCTCCGACTATTTCGGCCAGCACCGCGGCTATGTGCTGCAGGACCGCGGATCGATGCTGGTCGAAGCCTGACCCCGCGCGACGGCCGGGTCGCGGCACCGCAGGGCCCGCAGGATGCCTGGCTCTCGCGGCGCCTTTCACCCCGTTAGGCGCGCATGCTGGTGCGTCAGATCTATGCCGAAACGACTGGCCCGCGGAAGGCCCGGGGGTAAACGACAGGGAGTGTTCGACGACAAGTTCTGTTGAAAGCGTTTCTATGCCCGTCGCCCGATCGCTCCGGCGCCGCGGCGGCTCCATGCCCAGCAACGCGTCCTCTACATCAACTCCCAGGGTGGATCCTGGGAGGCGTCCGCGAAGAAGAATCTGTTCGAACCGTTCGCGGCGCGCACCGGCATCGAGATCCAGACGGCACCCGGGGCATCCTTCGCCAAGCTGGCGATGCAGGCCTGTACCGGCGTGTACGAGTACGACATCGCCACCATCAATACGCGGAATGTCGTGCAGGCGATGATGGTCGACCTGCCGCAGCCGATCGACGTCTATTCGCGCCCCGTCAGCCGCTTCGCCGCGAGCTTCATCGGCGGCAGCAACATCCTCGACGGTCGCATCGGGGCGAACCAGACCGAGTTGGTGATCGATGACGGCACGCGCCTGCAGGCATCGCAGCCGCTGCCCGCGGGCAGGAGCGGCGAGGCGTGCCTGCTGCTGCGCCCCGAGGACATCCAGGTGGACGAACCGCCGGTCGGAAGCGGCGTAAACCGCCTGACCCTCCAGGTCACCGGCGTCCTCAACATGGGGGCGGGCATCCTGATGCTCGCCCAGCATGGCTGGCGGGAAATCCGCGTCCGCTCCGCCACCTCCGTACTTGCTTCGGCCAGTGAGGGCGCAACCCTGCCGATGTGGTGGACGCCCGGCGCGTCCTGGCCCATCCCGCAGGCGGCGATCCACCGACAGGCCATCAATCATCCCAGGAGCCGAAGATGAGTGAACGCGCCCGGAGCAGATGAAGCTCGGGGCCTTCTTCCATCCCACCGGTCACCACGTCGCCGCTTGGCTGCATCCGGGCGCGCAGATCGATGCGGGCACCAACTTCGCGCACTACGCCAACCTCGCGCAGACGGCCGAGCGCGGGAAGTTCGACCTGATGTTTCCCACCGAAGGCGTCGCCCTGCGCGAAGGCAATCCGGAGGCGATGAGCCGCTGGCCGCAATACCAGGTGTATTTCGAGCCGCTGACGCCGCTGTCCGGCATCGCAGCGAGCACGAGCCGCATCGGCCTCGTCTCGACCGCCGCCAGCAGCTTCAACGAACCCCGCAATGTCGTGCGGAAATTCGCCTCGCTCGACCACATCAGCGGCGGGCGCGCGGGGTGGAACGTGGTCACCTCCGCGAGCAGCGTGCGGGCCCTGAACTTCGGCCGCGACAGCCACTGCGGGCACGACGAGCGCTACGATCGTGCCGGCGAGTTCGTCGAGGTGGCGCGAGGCCTGCTCACCTGCGCCATGGGCAGCTTCCTGCCCGGTCATCGCGGTTTCTAGGGCAGAGAGGGCGCCACTCAATCCTGTCAAGGGTCACTGCGGTGGCTATCGCCTGCGCCAGGTTCAGGGCGCGACCTTCGACGATCGCAAACCTCTTCGACATCGGGAAGCGCCTGGCCTGGATTCATCTCATACGGAGGAGAACCTTGGCCGTCAGTGCGTCGACCATGGCTCGGGTCCGAGAGCCAAGCGCGGCCTCGCCGCAGGCCATTTGCTTCATCTGTCGCTTCCCGGCAGGCGGCACGGCGGACGGCATCGTTCGGGCCATGAGCCTGGGTTTGGCCGCCAAGCTCGATCAGCCCATAGTCGTCGAGACATATGCTGGCGCGAACCGCGCCCTCGCTGCGCAGCAGCGCCGCGCCTGCCGATGGCGATAGCGGGATGACGCCACGCTTGGCATCGCTGTTGCGCAGGCGATCAAGCCGGAACAGTTTCTGACGGCCGAGGACTTCGCCGCCACAACGCTGATCGCTTTCGATATTCCCATCGTGGTCATCCCCTTCGCCCTGCTGGTGCATGACCTGGAGGGCTTTCTGTCCCTCGCGCGACACGAACCGGGAGCGCTGAATTATCTGCGTACTGGCCCGGCAGCCAGAGCCACCTGGTCCTTGCCCAGCTGCAGCGGGCAGGCGCGGGGGCTGTCGGTCGAGAGCCTGGAGGTCGATATGGCGGCCGGCGAAGCCGTCAGCTTCCATGAGACGTTGTCCTCCCCCGGCCGAGTGCAGTTCATGCTGGGCTAGGAGCAGCGCGGCGGGCCGATACGCTCGCTGCCCCGCCCGAAGGAACCCATGGCGTCGGGAGGAATGGCCAGCGGCATGACCACGGTTGGAACGTCGCCCCGGCGGTCGATCGGCAGGATCGGACGCCGAGCAGACCGCCGGGCTCTCGTTGGAAAACGGACAGTCGGCGGTCGGCGCTCGTCCCTTCATGGAAGACGATCGAGGGCGAGGTTGAGGCGCAGGACATTGACATGGGCCTCGCCCAGCATGCCCAGCTCGGGCCGTTGCGCCGCCGCTCTGACCAGTGCCGCGATCCGTTCCTCCGGAAGGCCGCGCGCCGCCGCGATACGCGGAATCTGGCGCATCGCGTTTTCCGGGCTGATGTCCGGATCGAGGCCCGAGGCGCTCGCGGTGACAGCATCGGCTGGAACGGGTGTCGGCCCCGCCTTCGCGATCCGCGCACGCAGTGTCTCGAGCAGAGCGGCAGAGCCCGGCCCCGCCTGCGAGGCCGCCGAAGCCGCCGCATTGTATGGCGCCGGGCGCGTGCTGCCGGGATTCTGCGGATCGGTCTCGGTCGTCGCGGAAGGCCGCGGGTGGAAGTAGCGCGGGGCGGTGAAGTTCTGCCCGATCAGCGCGGAGCCGATCACCCGGCCGCCGCGCTCGATCAAGCTACCCCCGGCCTGGTGAGGGAAGACCACCCCGGCGATGCCGGTCATGGCGAGCGGAGCGGCCAACCCCAGCAACAGCGTGAAGGCACCCACGGTCGCGATGGCGGGGCGAAGAAGCGCAGTCATGGTCAGGCCACTCCGATCATCTGGAGGAACAGGTCGATGAGCTTGATGCCGGCGAAGGGGGCCAGGATGCCGCCCAACCCGTAGATCAGCAGGTTCCGCCGCAGCAGCGCGGCCGCGCCCACGGGCACATAGCGCACGCCGCGCAGGGCTAGCGGCACCAGCGCGACGATGATCAACGCATTGAAGATCACCGCGGAGAGGATCGCGCTTTGGGGGCTGGCGAGATGCATGACGTTGAGCGCCCGCAACTCGGGGTAGGAGGCGACGAAGATCGCCGGCAGGATCGCGAAGTACTTCGCGACGTCATTGGCGATGGAGAAGGTGGTCAGCGCGCCGCGGGTGATGAGGAGCTGCTTGCCGATCTCCACCACCTCGATGAGCTTGGTGGGGTCGCTGTCGAGGTCGACCATGTTGCCGGCCTCGCGCGCAGCTTGCGTGCCGGTCTGCATGGCTAGGCCGACATCGGCCTGGGCGAGCGCCGGCGCGTCGTTGGTGCCGTCGCCGGCCATGGCGACGAGGCGGCCTTCGGCCTGGGCCTTGCGGATATAGGCGAGCTTATCCTGCGGCGTAGCCTCGGCGATGAAGTCGTCGACGCCGGCTTCCACCGCGATGGCGGCGGCGGTCAGGCGGTTGTCGCCGGTGACCATCACGGTGCGGATGCCCATGCGGCGCAACTCCTCGAAGCGCGCGCGCATGCCGGTCTTGACGATGTCCTTGAGCTCGATGGTGCCGAGCAGGCGGTCGTTACGGGAGACGGCGAGCGGCGTCGCGCCGGCGCGGGCGATGCGCTCGGCGGCCTCGCGGAAGCCGGCCGGGGGTTCGGTGCCGATGGCCTTGAGCAGCGCATCGACCGCGCCCTTGCGCCAGGCGCCGTCGGCTGTGTCGAGGCCGGACAGGCGGGTCTGCGCGGTGAACGGGACGACGGTCGCGCCGGGCGGCAGGGCGGGGGCGGCGAGGCCGTAGCGATCCTGCGCGAGGGTGAGGATCGAACGACCTTCGGGCGTCTCGTCACCGAGCGAGGCGAGCATCGCGGCTTCGGCGAGGTCGTGTTCCGTCACGCCCGTGACCGGGACGAAGGACGCGGCCTGGCGGTTGCCCAGTGTGATGGTACCGGTCTTGTCGAGCAGCAGCACGTCGACATCGCCCGCGGCCTCCACCGCGCGGCCGGAGGTGGCGAGCACGTTGAAGCGCACCAGTCGGTCCATCCCCGCGATGCCGATGGCCGAAAGCAGCCCGCCGATCGTCGTCGGGATCAGCGTCACCAGCAGCGCGGAGAGCACGGCGACCGAGGGCGGCTGGCCGTTCCACGAGGCAAGGCCCACCAGCGTGGCGACGGCGATGAGGAAGATGATCGTCAGGCCGGCGAGCAGGATGTCGAGGGCTATCTCGTTCGGCGTCTTCTGGCGGGATGCGCCCTCGACGAGCGCGATCATGCGGTCGAGGAAGGTCGAGCCCGGGGCGGCGGTGATGCGCACCACGATCTGGTCGGAGACGACCAGCGTGCCGCCGGTCACCGCGCTGCGGTCGCCGCCGGATTCGCGGATGACGGGGGCAGATTCACCGGTGACCGCCGCCTCGTTCACGCTGGCGATGCCATGCACCACCTCGCCGTCGGAGGGGATGAGGTCGCCGGCCTCGACGAGGACCAGGTCGCCAACCCGCAGCTCGCTCGCTGCGCGGGGCTGCCACAGGGCGAGATCGTCGCCGCGCAGCAGCAGCTTGGCCCGCGTCTCGGTGCGGGCGCGGCGCAGGCTGTCGGCCTGGGCGTGGCCGCGCCCCTCGGCGACCGCCTCGGCGAAGGTAGCGAAGAGCACGGTCAGCCATAGCCAGGCAGCGATGGCGGCCTGGAAGGCGAAGGGCTGCGCCTGACCGGCGGCGCGCAGGGCGAGGATCGTCACCAGCATGGCGACGGTCTCGGTGACGAAGATGACCGGGTTGCGCACCAGGTGGCGCGGGTTGAGCTTGCGCAGCGCGTCGAGCGCGGCGCGGCCGAGGATCGCGCGGTCGGCGATGGCGGCGCGCCGCCTTTTACCGACCGAAGCGACAGGGGTCATGATGTCCATGATGAGATGCCTCAGAAGGTGCGGCCGGCGGTGAGCACGAAGTGCTCGGCGAGCGGGCCGAGGGCGAGGGCGGGCATGAATTGCAGCCCGCCGAGGATCAGGATCACGCCGGCCAGCAGTCCGGCGAAGAGCGCCCCATGGGTGGGGAAGGTGCCGGTCGACTCCGCGAGCTTCGGCTTGGCCGCGAGGCTGCCGGCGATGGCCATGACCGGCACGACATAGGCGAAGCGGCCGAGCAGCATGGCGATGCCGAGCGTCGTATCCAGCCACGGCGTATCCGCCGACAACCCGCCGAAGGCCGAGCCGTTGTTCCCGGCCGCCGAAGTGAAGGCGTAGAGCATCTCAGTCAGCCCATGCGGACCGCCGGCCGGGATGGAAGCGACGGCGGCCGGCAGCACCACCGAGACCGCGGTGAAGCCGAGGATCGTCGCCGGCAGCACCAGCACGGCGAGCATGGCGAGCTTCACCTCCTTCGCCTGAACCTTCTTGCCGAGGTACTCCGGCGTGCGCCCGACCATCAGGCCGGCGACGAAGACTGCGAGCAAGGCGAAGACCAGCATGCCGTAGAGGCCGGATCCGACGCCGCCCGGCAGCACCTCGCCGAGCTGAATCAGGAATAGCGGCACCGCGCCGCCGAGCGGGGTGAAGCTGTCGAACATGGCGTTCACCGCGCCGTTCGACGCTCCCGTGGTGGTGGCGGTGAACAGCGCAACCAGCGCCTGTCCGAAGCGGACCTCCTTGCCTTCCATGTTGCCCTGGGCGGGGTCGATCCCGGCCGCGATGTGCAGCGGATTGCCGCCGGCTTCCGCCGCATAGACCAGCGCGGTGGCGACCAGCACATAGCCCAGCATGACCAGCAGCAGCGCGCGGCCCTGGCGCACCTGCCCGACCATATGGCCGAAGGTCAGCGCGAGGGCGAAGGGGATGACCTGGTGCGACCAGATCTGCAGCGAGGTTGCGAGGGCGGAGGGACCCTCGAAGGGATGCGCGGAGTTCACGCCGAAGAAGCCGCCGCCATTGGTGCCCAGATGCTTGATCGCGACCTGGAAGGCGACGGGGCCGAGCGCGATGGTCTGGTGCGCGCCTTCGAGCGTCGTCGCTTCGGCATAGGGCGCGAGTGTCTGCGGCATGCCCATCGCCGCGAAGGCGAAGCCGACGATTATCGCCAGCGGCAGGAGCACATAGAGCGTGACGCGGGTGACGTCGGCCCAGAAATTCCCCAGCGCCGAAAGCCCGCCCGCCGCGAAGGCGCGGCAGAAGGCGAGGGCGAGCGCGATACCGGTGGCGGCGGACAGGAAGTTCTGCACCGTCAGACCCGCCATCTGGCTCAGATAGGACAGCGCGGATTCGCCGCTATAGGCCTGCCAGTTGGTGTTGGTGACGAAGCTGACCGCGGTGTTGAACGCGAGCCAGGGCGTCAGCCCGTCGAAGCCCTGCGGGTTGAAGGGCAGCTGGCCCTGCAGGCGCAGCAGCGCGTAGAGCACGGCGAAGCCCGCGGCGTTGGTCGCGAGCATGGCGAGCGTATAGCCGCGCCAGCCCATGCCTTTGTCCGGGTCGATGCCGGCGATGGCGTAGATCGCGCGCTCGACGGGCGCGAGGAAGGTGACGCGCCCCGCCGCGACGGCGGCGATGTAGCGTCCCAGCGGGATCGCCGCGGTGATCACCGTGGCGAGGACGAGCGCGATCTGCGCCCAGCCTGTGGCTGTCATGGTGTCAGAGATCCTCGGGGCGCAGCAGCGCCCACAGCAGGTAGAGGAGGAGGCCGGCGGTGACCGCGCCGGCGAGGATGAGGTCGGTCATGGCGGTCAGACGCGTTCGCAGCCGGCGGCATAGGCCGCCAGCAGCGCGAAGACGCCGAGGCCGAGACCGAGGAGGAGGATGTCGAGCATGGCGGTTCCTGGATCGGGTCCGCCGGACCATTAGGGCCGTGCTGCGCAAAGGCGCCATGTACGATCGGGCAGGAGCGCATAAAGACGGCGTAAAGACGCAAGCGGCGCGGCGCCGCCCCTGCTAAGCCTGCCTGTGATGAGTGCCGAACCCCCGCGCCCGGATCCCGATGCGCTGCTCGCCATGGCGGAGCGGGAGGGACGCGGGCGGCTGAAGGTCTTCCTTGGCGCCGCCCCGGGCGTGGGCAAGACCTGGGAGATGCTGTCCGAAGCGCGGCGGCGTGCCGCAGGTGGGGCCGATGTGCTGATTGGCATCGTCGAGACGCATGGCCGCGCCGAGACGCAAGCCGCAATCGGTAGCCTGCCCGTGCTGCCGCGCGCGCGGCTCGACTATCGCGGCCAGGTGTTGGAGGAATTCGATCTCGACGCCGCGCTGGCGCGTCGCCCAGCGATCCTGCTGCTGGATGAGCTCGCGCACAGCAACGCCCCCGGCAGCCGCCACGCCAAGCGCTGGCAGGATGTCGAGGAGCTGCGCGCGGCGGGCATCGAGGTGTGGACGGCGATGAACGTCCAGCATCTGGAAAGCCTGTCGGAACCCGTCGCGCGCATCACCGGGGTGCGCGTGGCCGAGACGGTGCCCGACCGCGTGATCGCCGAGGCCGATGCGGTGGAGCTGATCGACATCCCGCCCGCCGAGCTGATCGAGCGCATGCGCCAGGGTCGCATCTATCGCCCCGACCAGGCGACGCGCGCGCTGCGCGGCTTCTTCCGCGAGGGCAACCTGGCGGCGCTGCGGGAGCTTGCCCTGCGGCGCACGGCCGAGCGGGTCGATGCGGATGTCACGGGCTATATGCGCGCCAATGCCATCGACGGGCCCTGGCCGGCCGGTGAGCGCGTCATGGCGCTGGTCGGCGGCGATACGGCGGCAGAGACCGTGGTGCGGGAGGCGCGGCGCATAGCCGATGCGCTGAAGGCGCCGCTGCTCGCGCTGCATGTCGAACGCCCGGGCGTGCCGCCGCGCGGGGACCCGGATGCCGCCCTGCGCCTTGCCGAGCGGCTGGGGGCGACGGCGGAGACGGTGGTCGCGACCGACCTGCCAGGCGCGGTGCTGGGCCAGGCGCGGGCGCGCAACGTGACGCATCTCGTCATCGGGCGCGGGCAGACGCGCCCATGGTGGCGGCTGATCGGGCGCAGCCTGCCTGCCGTCCTGCTGCGCCGGGCGACGGACTTTACCCTGCACATGGTCCCGGAACCGACCGGCCGCGCGGCAGCGGTACCCCGCGCGCGCCGCGTGCCCGCCTGGCTGCGCTGGGTCGCGGGGCCGCTGCTGATCGCGCTGACCATGGCCGTCAGCGTGCCACTGGACGGCGTGGTGCCGGATGCGGCGATCGGCATGGTGTTCCTGGTGCCGGTCGTCGCGACCGCCGTCGTGGCGGGGCCCTGGCAGGGGATGCTGGCGGCGGTGTTGGGCTTCCTCGCCTGGAACTACCTGTTCCTGCCGCCCCGCTACACCTTCGTCATCGCTTCGGCGCAGGATGTGGT
>Ga0209066_10003876_pt1 | contig 16741 bp, 12 predicted proteins | sample All_14_2_FD_187198 | JGI IMG/M metagenome (GOLD analysis project Ga0209066, IMG submission 187198) | Freshwater microbial communities in response to fracking from Pennsylvania, USA - Allegheny Zone_MetaG_DW_15 (SPAdes) (version 2) ... | reverse complement strand
AAAAAACACTTGGATTGATTCATAAAGCGACGCAAGGTGTGGATAATCTGCCTAGCGTGAACCATAACTTAGTGAGCTCCATGGCTCACCGTACGGTGCGTAAGGTGTCACTTTCGCCCGAAGGTGGTTTTGTTTCTGAGCTGTACTATGACAGCCAAAATCCACAATACACGCCTGAGCGTTTAGCCAAGTTGCAAGCGGATATTCTTGCAGACCCCGCTGTTTACGGCTTATTGGTTTCGCCGGACATGAAAGCAGCCCTCATTCGCGCACAGTTAAATGAAGGTACGGTTGATTATCCCAAATTTTTCGCTGAACTTAAAACATTGCGTGACTCACTTGAGACGGCTGGCCATAAAGTTCACGTCACTGGCAATCCTGTTCTGACGGCATGGGTTTATACCTATTTACCTGAAATGGTATCCATTCTGGCATGGACGGCAGTTCTCCTGGCGGCATTATTGATAGTCTATTATCGGAGGCTCTATGGTATTGCCTTGCCGATTCTGGGTATTGCGTTGTCGACACTTTGGGGCTTGGGCTTTATGGCGGCGATGGGTATCAACCTTGAGCCGTTGAGCTTACCAATTCCGTTTCTGATCGCTGCCCGTGCCATGTCGCATGGCACGCAGCTGGTTTCGAGATATTACGAAGAGTTGGATGTACATAAGAATGCCGCGCTTTCCGCTCGTAAAACACTAGAAGCGCTGTTTCGTCCTGGTTCGTTGGCGATTATCGTTGATGCGATTGGTATTACAGTGTTGATGCTGGGCACTGCACCGTTTAATACCAAGCTGGGTGCGGCTGCTGGTTTCTGGGGTTTTTCAGTGATCTTCACGGTTCACTTCATGATCCCTCTCGCTTTGAGCGTATTGCCCCAACCTAAGAAAACGGTGAATGGCAACGTCGCTATCCGTAACGTGTTAGGTGCTTTCATGCGGTACACCGGTGGCACAACGACGGGTGCTCGAATTATTTTGCTTCTCACCTTTGTTGGTATGGCTGCATCGGCTGTGTATATCGACAAAGTACAGATTGGTGAATCAGAGCCTGGCTCTCCATTGCTGGCGCGCAATCACGACTTTAATCTCTCGACCAAAGCAATTAACGAGCGCTTCCCGGGTTCGGAAGAACTCAATATCATTATTCGCACTGATGAACCAGGTGGCATTAAAAAACCTGAAGTTATGGCGGCGATTGAGCGCTTTCAGGCGCACATGATGAGCGATCCATCCGTTGGGGGGACACGTGCCCTGCCAATGATTGTGCGGGTTTTTAATCGTTTAACTCATAGTGACGATCCACGCTGGATGCAAACGCCTACGACGGCAGCAGAAAGTGGTGGTTTGATGTTCGCTTACATGGCTTCCAGCCCTATCCCTGGTGCGCTTAAAGAGTTCGTAACGCCAGAAGATACCGAGGCTAACGTGGTGTTTTATTATAAAGACCATCAAGCCACAACGATTAAACGTGCAGAGGCAATGGCACTCGAAGGCAAGAAGATGATCGAATCAGAAGTGCCTGGCGTGCATGTTGAGCTAGCTGGCGGCATTATCGGTGTCAATATCGCTGGTAATGAAGCGCTGCACCGCGACCATATGATCATCATTCCTGCGGTGTTGATTCTTTCTTTCTTGCTGGTTGCTGTGTATTACCAGTCTTTCCATGCAGGCTGGCTCATGATCTTCCCCATGCTGTTTGCAACCGCCATGACTTACGCCTACATGGGCTGGAAGAACATTGGCATCAACGTGAATACCGTTCCCGTGATTACTGTCGGTGTGGGCGTGGGTATCGACTACGCGGTGTACTTCATGGATCGTATTCGTGAGGAGTACGCTCATTCACGCAATATCCATGAAGCGGTTATTAATGCTGTGGCAACTACCGGTTATGCGGTGAGCTTTACGGCGGCAACCTTGATTGCTGGTGTGGTTCTGTGGATATTCATGTCCAGCCTGCGCTTTCAGTCAGACACTGCCATGCTGTTGTCGTTCATGCTGATTGTGAATGCTCTTGCAGCGATGTTCATCGTGCCGGCATGGTGTGTAGTATTCAAGCCGCATTTCGTGACAGCGACAGAAATTGATGGTGATGGTGTAATACAAGAAAAGGCATAAAAAACTTAAAAATAAGCATCCTGTCGGCACGCTTGTGTTGTTCAACGCAAGACGTGTCGACAGTCAAAATAAAAATAGCAGGTAGGTGAGTTGTTTTCCGCAATTTTTAGCGGAATCAAGCGATTTGTCAGCCGTATGTATGTATTAAACCTGGCTGACAAGCGGTTTTAACTTACGAACGGGGGATCGCAATGCAAAAAAATATAAATAAAACAGGCAGCAATAGCCATATTTGGCGTTTGCGTAGCTTTGCGGCTTGCATGTCGCTGGGCTTAGTTGGCTCTGTTTATATGCCACTAGCAGTAGGTCAAGAAGAGTTACCCACATTGGGCGAGAGTACCAGCCCCTGGAAAGTGGATGTCTTTTATGAAAATGCTACCCATTTTCGCGGTAAGGACAACACCGGTAATCGGGTCGGCCTATCTAAATTTCGCAACACCTTGCAGGCGGAGGTTGATAAAAACCTTTCGGATGGATGGGCTTTCCACGGCATTTTCCGTGGCACCTTTGACGGTGTTTATCAGCTGAACAAGGATGAATACGGAAAGAATGCGGGGGGGGCGGTGACGCTGGAAAGTTCTGCGCTCGCAGGTACCCCTGTTCATTATTTACCTTTTGGACAAGGTATTGTTAATTGGACTACAGCACAAGGGATAGGACTTCCTCCCTCAAATACTTTTGGTTTTAACTCAACGACTCCCGGTGGCTTAGCTAATCCCTCCACAAGTCCTGCGGCAGTAGCTAATTTGCCCTACAACCCGAACCAGGGTTTGCATTTATTGTTTGATCGATGGGGCAGCAACCCTGGTGGGGTACAGGTTGCCGTGCCTGTAAGACCTTGCGATGTAGATAGTCGCGGCTGTACCGATTTTGGCGGCTACGGTGATAAAAAACGTAGTGAATTAGAGTCGCCTGAGTTTAACGACAAGCTCGATTTCATCCGTGAGTTTTACGTCAAAAAAAGCTTTAATTTAGATGATGGAAAGCAAGTGTTTGTCAAAGTGGGTAAGCAGCAAGTTGTGTGGGGGCGCACTGACTTATTCCGTGTGTTGGATGTGATTAATCCGGTCGATTTTTCGCGTAATAACATTTATGATGAGCTGCAAGATATTCGTATTCCCATGTGGATTTTGCAGGCCGAATATCGAATGGGTGCAAGCGATACATTTCAGGATAGAAATATTTCTGTGGTGTGGAACTTCGATCAGTTTCGACCAAGTAATTTAGGCCAATGTGGCACGCCCAATGTGATTCTTGATGCAGGGTGCATCCTGAGAGGATTTAAGTCTCTTTGGGATAATGGTGGCACTATCGGTAATTTTGCGAGCGCCCTTCCCCCAGGCGCACCTGGCAATGGACCACACTTGTCTACCGATTTCGGGCCGGGCACCATTGGTATCAGGAATGTTAACCTGCCTGAATGGAAACTGAAAAATACTCAGCTTGGCCTGAAATGGGAAGGTGTTACCGCAGGGGGCTTTAGTTTTTCTCTCAACGCGTTAGCTTATCGCTCACACTTGCCTAGTTTGCATATGTTTAACTCAGGTGTGGTTAATCCCTTCATTGGTACAGTAATTAATACCTCAGATCTCATTGCGTTTGATTTGGTATACCCCCGTGTTGGTTTACTCGGAGGGTCGGCAGACTTTCAGATACCTGAAGCAAATCTTGCAGTTCGCCTAGAGGCCGCGTTAACCAATGGTGAAGAATTTGGTAATTCTGCTCGTCCGGGTGGGTATTCGAAAAACAAGGTATTTCGTTCTGTGATTGGTCTGGATAGACCGACAATCATTCCATGGATTAATGAAGCAGAAGCAACATTAATATCCGCGCAACTGTTCTATCAGCATATCTTTGACCATGAACAATACGACCGTCCATTTGGCAAAATAGGTATGGTTGATTGGGAAAACAACGTGACCGGCACCATGCTGATTCGTGCTTCGTTATTTAATGCAAGGTTAAATCCTCAGGTTGTTCTGGCACGAGACTTTAAAGCACGTGCGTTTGCAGTCGCGCCTTCTGTGTCGTATCGCTATTCTGACAATCTGTCATTTAGCATGGGGGCTAATTTCAAATTCATGGATGATGAAAAACGTTTTCACTTTGCCGATCAGCGTGATTCTGCTTCCTTTGCGCCATTCGGTGCTTATACCGCCGATGGGGTGACACAGACTGCCCCGGGTGCTTGGGGCTTGAGTGGCCTTGTACCTCTCGGCGCATTCCGTGCCGGCCCGATTGGTGCCGCCTGGCGCGAAGACGAAATTCAATTCAGCATGAAATACAAGTTTTGATAGCACGTGAAAAGTCGGCGCTGGCGATACGGTAAAACTGAGTAAAACGGCGTCGATTAAACATTAGTTGCTACGAACTATTTCAAATACATCACGAGAGAGGTTAATGCAATGAATATCAAGGCAAACACCCGCACCCTGAAAATTGTTGCTGCATGTGCTGCAGCATTTCTAGCCCAGGCAGCGCATGCTGTGACCGATGCCGAGCTGGACGAAGCGTTCTTCCCCTATAAAAAAGGTCTCCCCGCCTTCCCTGGCTTAAAAGCCGGCATGGTGATCAACAAAGGCAATGCAGATCAGTTCAAGGATATTATTTCTCCTGCCCACTTCAAATTAATTAAAGAAGGTTGGATGGAAATCCCTGTGGCTGAGACATTTGATATGCCGCTGCCCAAGTCGTTTATTGAGGCGACAAAGCAGAATGCGGATAAGGTCAAACTGGGGACAACGATTGAAGGATACATTGCCGGTCGCCCCTTTCCACAGCAACCATCTGCATCTGATCCTCGTGCAGGCGAAAAGCTGGCCTGGAACTTTAAGTATGGTTTGAACTGGGGTGATGGTGCCATTATTTACCCTTTCTATTGGCGCTATATCAATGCCAATACCGGCGCGATTGAACGCACGATGAAGTTTGAATTTCACTTTTTAAACTTCATGCATCGTACATCGAACCCCCCGATCCCGAATATCACGCCGAATCCTTCACAACTGTATCGCGGCACTTACGTCAAAGTAATGGAGCCATTGGACCTGAAAAATACTCAGTTGCTGATTCAGGCCTATGAAGACGACTTAAAGCGCAGCGATGCCTATCTATATTTGGGCTTTCAGCGTCGTGTGCGTCGCTTGGCTACGGGTCAGACAACGGACTCCTTCCTGGGTTCCGACTTGATGATTGAAGACTTCGAGGGCTACAACGGCCGTGTATCTGACTACAAATGGAAGTTCATCGAAACCAAAAATGCGCTGATGCCTTACTACAAGCATAACGAGATGAAAAAATTCCATCCTGACTTTAAGGAATCTGACGGCTATAAATTTATCGGTTTCACGGGTAAGGGAAATTGCACGCCGGATATCACCTGGCAGTTACGCAAGGTTCACGTAGTTGAAGGTCGCCCGGTAGACACGGGGCACCCGATCAGCAAACGCTTGATTTATCTGGATGCCCAGATCATGACGCCTTCCATGTCGACCATCTATGATCGTAAAGGTGAAATCTGGAAGTCTTTCCAAATTGGTAAAGCGCATCCTGATTTCCATTTACCAATCAACAAAGGCTCAGGTATTCCGCTGGATGACTCTGGCTCTGTGATCGATGTGCAGTCGAATCATTGCACAGCTATTACTTTCCGCGGTGAAATTGATCCGGCTAAAAATCCGGCAACTATTTTCCAAGTGCAGAATCTGCGCGGCGGAGACTGATTTTTCAAAAAATTTTACTCAAACGGGAGCGCAAGCTCCCGTTTTTTTATAAATAAAAAAACCAGAAAGTCAGGAGGGATATTGATCATGGCGCAATTAACCCATGAGGAAGCGATCAAGCGGGCCGAATATGTAGGTCAGATAGCCGAAGCTGAATTGTTTGAAGCAGACCTTAATGGCGGTTATTCAACCAAGCTTAAAGAGGCCATCCATGAAACTCAGCTACATCGCTTGATGCGCCCCAAACGTTATGGTGGGTTTGGCATGACGCATCGCACGTTCTCTGAAGTCGTGCGTACAGTTGGCCAACATAGTGTCTCTGGTGCCTGGGTGACTTATTTCATGCCTTTGCATGAAACCTGGGTCGCCTTGTTGCCACCGAAAGGACGAGAAGAAGTCTTTGGGTCAGACAAATTTGTTGCCGACATATTTTTCCCCATCGGCAAAGTGGAATATGTGGAAGGTGGTTTGCGGCTAAGCGGCCAATGGAATTGGGGCAGTGGCATTGATTTTTGTGAATGGATTGGCTTAGGGGCTATTGTAGACGTGCCCGGTACCACTACTGGTCCGCAGCCGTGCCTGGTGACGATTAAAGTTTCCGAAGGCGACATTATTCAAAACTGGGATACCTTTGGTCTGCGCGGAACCGGGAGCAAAGGTATTACGGTGAAAGATGTGTTTGTGCCTTGGCATCGGGTGTTACCTGTCATCTCAGCGAAGCAAAGTGCCGCCCCCATGGGGGGTGAGTTTGATCCTGCGGAGCCGGTCTATCGGGTGCCATTCATGCCTGCTTTTGCCTTGGGCTTTAATTCGGTCTGTGTGGGTGCGATGCAGCGCTTGCAAAGAGAACTCCATGCGCGCATACGTGCGCGCCAACGCGTGGTGCTGGGCGGACAAGAGTGGGAATCGCCTGTGGCACAGCGTAATTTAGGTGAGGTTGTCACACAGATTGAACAGGCGGAAGCCTTGCACGAGCGCTATGTAAAACAGCTCGATGATTGGTGCATCGCGGGTACAACAACTGCAACACCTTTAGAAGATAGCCGTATGGGCGCATGGCGTTCATCCATCGCAAAAACTGCTGCGCAGACAGGGTTTCGCGCACTGGAGCTGCTTGGTGGCGCCGCTACGTATAAAGGCGATATTGTTGAAGTGTTTGCGCGTGATTTGATGATGGTCTCTATCCATGTCACCCAGCTTTATGAAGATCACATGATGTATTACGGTCGTGCGCAATATGGTTTGAGCGGGCATCCGCTGGGTTAAGTTCAACTGCCCAGGTCGGCAAAAACGCGAAAAGAAAAAAGCATTCAGGGGCATAAGTCTCTGTTTTTTTGATCTAGTGAAATAACTAATGAGGGCGAATGTCATGGCGCAATTGACTCACGAAGAAGCGATCAAGCGAGCGGAATATGTTGGTCAGATAGCCGAAGCTGAATTGTTCGAAGCAGATCGCAACGGGCAGTATTCAACCAAACTCAAAGATGCCATTCACGAAACGCAGCTACATCGCTTGCTGCGGCCGAAACGCTATGGTGGGCATGGCTTGGGCCATCGGACATTTTCTGAAGTGGTGCGCACGGTATCGCAACACAGTGTTTCCGGTGGCTGGGTGACTTACTTTATGCCATTGCACGAAAACTGGGTCGCCTTATTGCCGCCAGCTGGACGTGAAGAAATATTTGGCATGGATAAATTCGTCGCGGATATTTTTTTCCCGATTGGCACGGTCACGTATGTTGAAGGCGGCGTACGCTTAAGTGGTCAGTGGAACTGGGGCAGCGGCATTGATTTTTGTGAGTGGATAGGCCTGGGTGCGATTGTGGATGTGCCGGGCAGCGGCCCGCAGCCCTGTTTGGTGACCATCAAGGTTGCGGAAGGCGAAATCATTCAGAACTGGGATACCTATGGCTTGCGTGGTAGCGGCAGCAAAGGCATCAAAGTCAATGATGTTTTTGTGCCCTGGCATAGGGTCTTGCCGCTCCCGGCAGCCAAGAAAAATAACACGCCGCTGGGGGGTGAATATGATCCGCAAGAGCCGGTTTATCGGGTGCCTTTCATGCCGGCTTTTACGCTGGGTTTCGGTGCCATTAGTTTGGGCGGCATGCAGCGTTTGCAAAAAGAGCTGCATACGCGCATTCGCTCGCGTCAGCGTATTTTGCTTGGTGGACAAGAGTGGGAGTCGCCTGTAGCGCAGCGCAATTTAGGCGAACTTGTGACGCAAATCGAGCAGGCAGGAGCATTGCACGAACGGTATATCCAGCAACTCGAGGATTGGTGTGCTGAAGGCAAAACGGCTTGCACGCCGCAAGAAGAAAGCCGCCTGGGCGCGTGGCGATCATCGATTTGCAGAACTGGTCTGCAAACGGGCATTCGCGCATTGGAGTTACTGGGTGGTGCGGCTACTTACAAAGGCGATATCGTGGAAGTGTTTGCGCGGGATTTGCTCATGGTGTCATTGCAAGTAGGCCAAGCGTATGAAGATCACATGATGTTCTACGGCCGTACGCAATTTGGCTTGAGTGGCCATCCCTTGGGTTAACTGCTGGCACGGTAAGGCTGGCTAGATGAAGTACTGCGCTTAAGCGGTCAGGCCTGAAGCGCTCAGCTTTGCAGCGCCGGGATGCCGCTTTTCGGGCAGGAATCCTGGCTGAAGAGGGTGAGAGCGCGGCAACAAGAAAAGGTAAAAAATGCGCCATGGGTGGTACATAAGTTCGAATAGACATAGCTCGAATAGCAACGTGTGAGTGCCAGGCAAAGCGTCTGGCACGGTAGGTTGGGTCAAGCCTCTATAATTCGCCTTTACTTTTCATTGTGGGTGCGAATGCCATGAAACGATTTTTTCTGATACTGGCGTGTTTGCCTTGGCTGGCTGGCATGGGGCAGTTTTTTCTTGCAGCAAGCGCAATGGCTGCGCCCGTGTCTATTCCCTTGCCTGTATTAACTGCCAAAGCATGGATTGTGATGGATGCTGATACAGGCCAGATATTGGCGCAAAGCAAGGCAGACAGCCGTGTGGAGCCTGCCTCTTTAACCAAAATGATGACGACTTATCTCGTGGCCGAAGCCTTGGCAGAAAAGCGCTTGACCATGACGCAGCCTGTGATTGTTTCGGAACGCGCATGGAAAACGCAAGGTTCGCGCAGCTTTATTCCGGTCAATGGGCAAGTTGTGGTTGAAGACTTGCTCAAAGGCATGGTCATTCAATCCGGCAACGATGCGTCAGTTGCGCTGGCCGAGGTGGTGGGTGGTAGTGAGCCTGCATTTGCGATCATGATGAATCGCACGGCGCAGAAACTGGGCATGAAAAATACAAATTTTTTGAACGCCAGCGGATTTTTTGATGGTCCTCAACCAACACATTATTCCACTGCGCACGATATGGCAAAACTGGCGGCTGCGCTGATAAAAAACCATCCGGAAATCCATCGCCTGCATGCAGTGAAAGAATATACCTATGCCGGTATTCGGCAGTACAACCGGAATCGCTTGTTGTGGGCTGATTCAACTGTTGATGGCATGAAAACAGGTCATACCGAAGCAGCAGGTTATTGTCTGGTAGCCACTTCTTATCGCGCGCCGCGGCGCTTGATATCGGTGGTGTTAAATACGCCATCGGATGCAGCACGCGCCAGTGATTCGCTGAATTTGCTGAATTGGGGTTACATGGCATTTGAAGCTGTAAAAGTCTATGGCGCAGGACAAACAGTTTCTCAACTCAAAGTATTCAAGGGTGCGCAAAATCAGGTTAAAACAGGATTCACCAAGGACTTGATTGTTTCGATACCGCGCGGCATGAGGGATAAGTTAACGGTGCGTTTGGAAAGTCGTCAGCCACTTTTGAGTCCTGTGGCCAAAGGCGTGACCGTGGGTACATTAAAGCTCAGTTTGGGCGATCAACTTTGGGGCGAATATCCTGTGGTGACGCTCGAAGAAGTCCCTCTGGCAGGCTTTTTAGGCCGGATGTGGGATACCTTGGTGCTTTGGTTTCAATAAGACTTGCGCAGACTGAATAGTGAGGCCTGTGATTTACCTGAATGGTCAGTGGATTGCGCCAGAAGACGCCAAGGTGTCGGTGATGGATCGCGGCTTTTTGTTTGGTGACGCCGTGTATGAAGTCGTGCCCGTGTATTCGCGCCATCCGTTTCGGCTGGAAGCGCATTTACACCGTTTGGCGCATAGCCTGGCGGCCATTGGCTTGGAGAATCCGCATACCATCGCGCAATGGGCGGCTTTGGTTCATCGCCTTTCGTCCCAAGCCGAATGGGATGATCACTCAGTGTACATTCAGGTCACGCGCGGCCTGATGGCGGTGCGTAACCATGCTTTCCCTGCCGAGCCTGTGCCCACCGTGCTGCTGTTTGCCGAGTTCCTCGGGGCACCCGATTCTGAGCAAGTCAGGGATGGTGTGACGGCGGTATCCGCAGCGGATATTCGCTGGCTGCGCTGTGATATCAAGTCAACGTCGGTGCTGGCCAATTGCCTGCTGCGCCAGCGATCCGTGGTGGCGGGTGCGGCTGAAACCGTTTTGTTTCGCGATGGCTTTTTGACCGAGGGCGCGGCCTCCTCCATCTTTGTGGTGAAGGATGGCGTGCTGCTTGCGCCGATGAAAAATCATCTCATGCTGCCGGGCATCACTTACGACGTTTTGCTCGAACTTGCCGCAGCCCACGGCTTGCCGGTTGACGTGCGCGACATTACCGAAGCCGAGGTGCGTGCTGCGGATGAATTATGGCTGGCTTCTTCCACGCGTGAAGTGCTGCCGATTGTTGAACTGGATGGCGTAAAGATTGGCCGGATTGGCCGAAAAGCGCTTGGCCAAAAAGTCGGCGCTGACAACACGGCGTGTAACGATACGGCGCATAACGCCACAATGGCAGGCAAGCCCGGGCCGATTTACGCCGCGATGTATGGCTGGTACCAGGCTTACAAGACCGAGGTGATGCGCCATGGATAGGCAAACATTGATTGAATTTCCCTGCGACTTTCCGTTGAAGATCATGGGCGCACGAGTAGATGATTTTGCGCAAACCATCGCGTGCGTGGTGATCAAGCATGCGCCGGAATTCGATGCCGCCACGATGGCCATGCGCCCTTCCCGCGCGGGCAATTATCTGGCGCTCACCTGCACCGTGCGAGCCACCTCGCAAGCGCAACTGGATGCCTTGTATCGCGAGCTCAGCGCCCATCCCATGGTCAAGGTCGTGCTGTGATCATTCGTTCGCTGGGTTGTGTGGCGTACGGGCCCACCTTTGCCGCCATGCAGGCCTTCACTGCGGAGCGCATGGCTGATACGCCCGATGAACTGTGGCTGTGCGAGCATCCGCCGGTATTTACGCAAGGTTTATCCGGCAAGCCGGAACATGTATTGCACGACATTGGCATCCCCGTTGTGCAGATTGACCGCGGCGGGCAAATTACCTATCACGGCCCAGGCCAGGTGGTGGCCTATCTGTTGCTGGACTTGCGCCGCCAGCAACTCAAAGTGCGTGACATGGTGCGGCGGATAGAACAAGCGGTAATCGATGTACTGGCAAGCTATGGTGTGGCAGCCGGGCGCATGGCGGGCGCGCCCGGCGTGTATGTAGCGGGCGCAAAAATCGCCGCGCTGGGGTTGCGCATCAAGGGTGGTTGCAGCTATCACGGCGTATCGCTCAATGTCGATGTTGATCTGGCACCCTATGCTGCAATTAACCCGTGCGGTTATGCAGGCATGACGGTCACACGCTTGTGCGATCTGGTTGCTGTAGAAAATGCAAGCGGTACGAGTACACTGAAAAACATATCTACAACGCAGGTTGGCACACAATTGGCCGAGGCGTTAATTTTGCAGCTGCTGAAACCCTCGCTAGAACCCTTGGAAAACTTATGACTGTGAAACAAAAAGGCGAAGCGAAAACCGCTCGCATCCCGATCAAAATCGTGCCGGTTGGCGCGCCGCTCAAAAAGCCGGACTGGATACGCGTTAAAGCCGGCAACTCGGCCACGCGCTTTGGCGAGATCAAGCAGATTTTGCGCGAACATCAACTGCACACGGTGTGCGAAGAAGCCTCCTGCCCCAACATCGGCGAGTGCTTTGGCAATGGCACGGCGACTTTCATGATCCTGGGCGATTTATGCACGCGGCGCTGCCCGTTTTGCGATGTCGGCCACGGCAAACCCCTGCCGCCGGATGCCGACGAACCCTTGAAACTGGCGCAAACCATTGCCGCGATGAAGCTGAATTATGTGGTCATCACGAGCGTTGATCGCGACGATTTAAGGGATGGCGGCGCCCAGCATTTTGCCGATTGCATCACGCAGATTCGCGCCCTGTCACCGCGCACAAAAATCGAAGTGCTGGTGCCGGATTTTCGCGGGCGGCTGGATGCCGCGCTGGATATTCTGGGCACGCAACCACCCGACATCATGAATCACAACATGGAAACCGTGCCGCGTTTATACAAACAAGCCAGACCCGGTGCGGATTACGCGCACTCGCTGCGCCTGCTGCAGGAATTTAAAAAACGCCATCCGCAGATTCCCTCCAAATCCGGTTTGATGGTCGGCTTGGGCGAGACGGACGAAGAGATTCTGGCCACGATGCGTGACATGCGCGAATATGGCGTCGAGATGCTCACCCTCGGCCAATATCTTGCCCCCTCAGGGCACCATTTGCCAGTGATGCGTTATGTGCCGCCAGAACAGTTTGCCATGTTTGAAAAAGAGGCTCTGGCGATGGGCTATACGCACGCCGCCTGCGGGCCCATGGTGCGTTCCAGCTATCACGCCGACCGCCAAGCCCACGGCGCCGGTGCGATTTGAAAAGTCAAAAAAGTCGGCGCTGGCAAGACGGCGACGAGATGTTTTGGCATGGCGGCAAGGCCGGTTTGAGACGTATTAAAGCCCGTATCAAAGTGCTATGCACACGCTAAACGCGGCACAGCAAGCCGCCGTCACTTACGTCGATGGCCCGCTCCTGGTGCTGGCTGGTGCCGGTTCGGGCAAGACGCGGGTGATCACGCAAAAAATTGCCTACCTCATCCGCGACTATGGCATTGCGCCATCGCATATCACGGCGATTACCTTTACCAACAAGGCCGCCAAGGAAATGCAGGCGCGCACCAAAAGCCTGCTGGGCGACCGCGCCAAAGGTGTGGTGATCAGCACGTTTCACTCGCTCGGCGTGCGCATTTTGCGCCAGGAAGCCAATGCGCTGGGGTTAAAGCCCGGCTTTTCGATTCTCGACAGCTCGGACGCCACCGGGCTATTGCAAGAGCTCTCCAGCGGCGTGGATAAAGCCCAGCTGCGGCAACTGCAAACCTGCATTTCGCTGTGGAAAAACGCGCTCATTACGCCAGAGCAAGCGCAGCAATTGGTGCATGAAGACACGGAAGCGATGGCTGCCGATTTGTATGTAAATTATGAGCGGGCCCTGCGCGCCTATCAGGCGGTTGATTTTGATGATCTGATCCGCCTGCCGGTTGAATTGTTTTCCACGCAAGAGGAGGTAGCGACACGCTGGCGCAAGCGTTTGTGGCATTTGCTGATCGACGAATATCAGGACACCAACCGCGGCCAATATCGCCTGGTGCAGTTGCTCACCCAGGGGCGCGATGCGTTCACTGCGGTGGGTGATGATGATCAATCCATCTACGCCTGGCGCGGTGCAGATAGTGAAAACCTGCGCTTGTTAAAGGCCGACTATCCGCGCCTGAACGTGGTGATGCTGGAACAAAATTACCGCTCGACCACGCGCGTGCTGGATGCGGCCAATCAACTGATTGCGCATAACCCCAAATTGTTTGAGAAAAAACTGTGGTCGGCACACGGCCAGGGCGAAGCAATTCACATCCAGACCTGCCGCGATGGCGATCATGAGGCTGAATGGGTGGTCTCACGTTTATCCGCGCATCGCTTTGAGCGGCGCACAGAATTTTCCGACTACGCCATTTTGTATCGCAGCAATTACCAGGCGCGCGCGCTGGAGCAACAACTGCGCGCGCAGCGCATCCCCTATGTCATCTCCGGCGGGCAGTCGTTTTTCGAGCGTGCCGAGATCAAAGACATCATCGCTTATTTGCGTCTGCTGACCAATCAGGAAGACGATCCTGCCTTTATTCGCGCCGTGACCACGCCCAAGCGCGGTATCGGCGGCACGACGCTGGAGGCACTGGGAACCGCCGCCGGGCACAGAAAGCAAAGCCTGTTTGCCACCCTGCTCTCCCCTGCCTTGAGCGACGAGCTGCCCATACGCCAGCACACGGCGTTGCGCGAGTTTGCCGGGTTTATCCAGCGCATGATCCAGCGCGCTCAAACCGAACCGGCCGGGGCGCTGCTGACCACGATTATCGAAGCAATTGGCTACGAAGCCTGGTTATTTACCGCGCTGGATACGCGCGAAGCGGAAACGCGCTGGAGTAACGTGAATGACTTTGTGCAATGGATAGGCCGTAAAGGCGAAGAAGAAAATAAAACCCTGCTAGAACTCGCGCAGACTGTGGCTTTGCTCTCCATGCTGGATACGGGCGATGACGACCGCAATGCCGTGCAACTCGCCACGCTGCATGCCGTCAAAGGACTGGAGTTCCGCCACGTGTTTTTAACCGGCGTTGAGGAAGGCTTGTTGCCGCACCGTGACTCGACGGAGCCTGCGCGGCTGGAAGAAGAGCGGCGCCTCATGTACGTGGGCATCACGCGCGCGCAAGCGAGTTTGACGATAAGCTGGTGCGAACGCCGCAAACAGGGCAACAACTGGTTGGCACGCGAACCGTCGCGCTTTATTGAGGAAATGGGCTCGGTGGCACTCACTAATGCGCAACAAGCGAGCAAGGTGCCAGATACCAACACCGCCATGGCACGCGCTGCTGGCTTGCGAGCCATGCTGACAAACAAGCCTTCTTGAGAAAATCAGTAAAAATAAAGGCCACTTCGCGTGGCCTTTATTTTTACTCAATGCTGCTTTAAATTATTTTGCCGCCGGTTCTTTTAAGCTACCGCCTGACTTGTTCGCCATGTAGACAATCGCTTTGGCTAACTCGGCATCCGTTGCATCTGACCCTGCGCGGGGTGGCATGGCGTTTTTGCCGTTGATTGCGGACTTGAGCAAGCCTTCTAGCCCTTGCTTCAAGCGCGGTGCCCACGCAGCGTTATCCTCCAACTTGGGCGCGCCTGCAGCACCTGTGGCATGGCAGGCAACACAAGCGGCTTGATACAGTTGTTCCCCCGAACGCTCAGCACCTACCGCGCCAGCGGCGGCAATGGTCAGTTGCGCGACAGGTGCAATGCGTTTGCTGATCGCTTCTTCATCAATCACTTCAGGCCGGTGCATAAGGGCGTTGGCTGTTACCAGCGCGATAATGACAGTAGTCAGTGTTGCAACCAGAAGGTAAATAAAACCGCGAATTGTCTCTTTTTCCATGAATGAGCTTTCAAAAGTGGTCAATGCAAGCGTTGAATTATAGTAGATACTGCACCCAGAGATAGACGTTAGGAGTTGAAAGCGTTATCCTTCGCACCCTGCGCCCGTAGCTCAGCTGGATAGAGTACTGCCCTCCGAAGGCAGGGGTCGGACGTTCGAATCGTCTCGGGCGCGCCAGATATGTTCTAAAAGCGATCTAATCAAGTTCTAAATCAGGCCACGTTGCCTGTAATAATCGCAGTTTGGCACTACCATTTGACTGATGGAAGCTCACCATGGCGTTGTATTCTTTTTACAAGAAATTTTTGTATTCCTAGCCTTATGATCCTGTGTCTGGATGCGGGAAATACACGCGTTAAATGGGGTGTGCATGATGGTAACGTCTGGCTGCACCAGCAAATTACCGATTACACCGATTTGGCTTCTTTGAGTGCTGTTCTGCCTTATCAAGTACAGCATTTCTTGGCGTGCAATGTTGCCGGAATGGCAGTACAGCAGCGTATTGAACGCATCGCACAACAGTTAGCTGTCCCGCTGAATTTTTTTCAGAGCACAGTCGCATGCTGTGGGGTGAAAAACAATTACAGCCAGCCAACGCAATTAGGCGCAGATCGCTGGGCTGGGTTAATTGCGGCGCGGGCATTGCTCATATCATCAGAACCCGAGGCTGCAATCGTGGTGCAATCCGGTACGGCAACTACAGTTGATTTTCTTGATGCCGCAGGTGTTTTTCAGGGTGGCTTGATTTTGCCGGGATTGCAATTGATGCATCAGTCTCTCACCCACCATGCAGCGGGTTTGCGTGACATTGCTGGCGCGCTGGACGGGTTGGATTTAAGCAGGCCGGCTAAAAATACGCAGGATGCCATGGCGAGCGGTGCGTTATATGCGACGCTAGGTGCAATTGAACGAATGCGCAGGATTCATTGCGCCACGCAATGCGTTTTGTCAGGTGGTGCAGCGGGGTATTTGGCGCCACATCTTTCAACACCTACGCTAGTCGTGGACTACTTAGTACTGGAAGGGTTGCGGGCGGTGGCAGAATCTACCGGCATTGATTGATGATTGCCAAATCATAGTGATAGGGTATTTAGACGTGAATAAGTTGCGAATCTTTTTTTATGCATTGGTTTTTCTTAATCTTGCTTTCTTTGCCTGGGCACAAGGACTGTTTACAGCGCACAGCGAAATTCATGAGCCGCAGCGTTTAACGCAACAAATCAACGCAGACAGCATGCGGCTTGTCAGCAACACGCCACCTGCTGTGGCGCCTGAAAGTCTAGCAACCGTCTGTCAGGCGATCGGTGGCTTAAGCCAAATCACGGCGGACCAGGTATTGCGTGATGTGGCGAGCCTGGGTGGAATTGCTCAACGCATGCCAAAGCAAAGCTACTATCGAGTGTTTATATCTGGTTTGGCGACTCAGGCACTTGCTGAATCGAAAAAAACCGCCTTGTTAGCGAAGAAGCTTGAGCCCATCAAGCCTTTGAGCGAGATGC
>Ga0209066_10003874_pt1 | contig 16746 bp, 18 predicted proteins | sample All_14_2_FD_187198 | JGI IMG/M metagenome (GOLD analysis project Ga0209066, IMG submission 187198) | Freshwater microbial communities in response to fracking from Pennsylvania, USA - Allegheny Zone_MetaG_DW_15 (SPAdes) (version 2) ... | reverse complement strand
GTAATAGTCCAGCCCCGTTTCACCGATGCCCACCACCCGTGGTAACGAACCTAGCGCCAGCAAATCGTCCAGCGACGGTTCACGCACACCTTCGTTGTCCGGATGCACGCCCGCGGTTGCCCACAAATGGTCATGTTGCAAGGCCAGTTGATGCACACCGTCAAATTCTTCCAACGTGGTGCAGATACACAAGGCGCGGGTCACCCGGGCTTGCGACATGGCCTGCAAAATGGTGGGCAGGCTGGAGACCAGCTCCGGAAAATTCAAATGGCAATGGGAATCCGTGAACATGCGTCAATCAGGTTGGAGGCCGCCCTGCAGCCGGGCGACGAAGCTCAAATGGTTTGGGTTTGCCGGTCAGACGCCAATTGCCCGCCCAGAAGCTCTTCGATCTTGAGTTTGAGCGCGCGCGCGCTGTCGTCCTTGGGAAAGCGAATGCCCACGCCCTGGGTACGGCTGTGGGAGGCCTTGGCAGGCGTGACCCAGGCCACTTTGCCTGCGATCGGGTAGCGCTGCGGCTCGTCCGGCAAGGAAACCAGCACATACACGGCATCACCCAACTGGTAATCACGGTTGGTCGGAATGAACATGCCGCCTTCGGTGAACAGCGGGATGTAGGCAGCGTACAGGGCTGACTTTTCCTTGATGGCGAGCTGGATGACACTGGGGCGCGGGGTGCCCTGGGCGGCGTGCGTGGCGTTCATGGCTGCAAGTTTAGAGCCAATTGCGCCTGACTGACCAGCGCTTCCTGCATCAGCCCGGCATTGAACGGATGTTCCACCGTGCGGCGGGTGTCACTGAGCGATTTGGCCCACGCGGTGAGGCTGGCCCAGGACCCGCCTTGGGGCAAGTCGACCAATTCAAAAAAGCGCGGTTGCGCACCAGAGCGCACCGCCAGCAAGTCGTGGCAAATTTTGTGCAGGGCGTCCACGGTTTGTGCTGGCGTCCAGTCCTTGAACACGCTGACATCACCCCGCTGCACCGCTTTGGGCAAATGGCTCCAGCGCTCACTCACCGGGGCCATCATCAGGGCATCAGCCGGTCGGCCCCCTGAGGCGCGCAGCAGCACCCGGGCTTGCGGCGCAGGCACACCTTGCACCGCAAGCCAGTGCAGTGCGCTGGACGGGTCGGGCCAAACCATGGTGTGGCTCAGGCAGCGGCTGCGGATGGTGGGCAGCAGCAAATGGGCGGCATCGGTGGCCAGGGCAAATTTCACGTCACCGGCAGGTTCTTCCAGGGTTTTGAGCAAGGCATTGGCGGTGAACACATTCATGCGCTCGGCGGGAAACACCAGCACCACCTTGCCGCGGCCTCGGGCGCTGGTGCGCTGCGCGAACTCCACCGCATCCCGCATGGCTTCGACACGTATTTCTTTGCTGGGTTTGCGCTTCTTGCTATCGATGTCAGATTGCGCTTTTTCCCCCAGCGGCCAACCCATGTCCAGCAACACGGTCTCGGGCATCAAGACACACAGGTCGGCGTGGGCGTGCACATCAATCGCGTGGCAACTGGCGCAGGCGCCGCAGGCACCTTGTGCTGACGGCCGGTCACACAACCAGGCACGCGCCAGGGCCAAGGCCAGCTCGTATTGACCCAGGCCCGACGGCCCGGCCAGCAGCCAGGCGTGACCACGCTGTGACAGCAGACGCTGCACCTGGGCGCCAATCCACGGCGCCAGCGCATTGGTTGGCGTCTGCGCCTGTGATGCGGCGGCGCTCACGCCAGCCAGCCTTTTTGCCGAACCGACTGCAACACGTCTTGCCAAACGGCTTCACGCAGGTTGTCGGCGGCAATGCGGGCGAAACGGCCCGGGTCGGCCTGCAGGCGCTGGGCATAACCGTCACTGACGCGCGAAAAAAAGGCAGCGCTTTGGGATTCGAACTTGTCGGGCACGCGTGCGCCCGCGAGGCGCTGGGCGGCAACTTCCGGGTCAAGCTCAAACCACAGCGTCAGATCGGGTTGACGAACAAAATCACCTTGTGGGCCCTGCTTGATCTGGACCATTTGCTCCAGATCAAGCAGCGTGGTCCAGTCGTAACCTCGGCCGCCGCCCTGGTAGGCAAAGGTGGCGTCGGTGAAGCGGTCACTGATGACCACCTCGCCGCGCGCCAGGGCAGGTTCGATCAGTTGCTGCAAGTGATCGCGTCGGGCGGCAAACACCAGCAAGGCCTCGGTCAGCGCGTCCATGGCATCGTTGAGGATGATGCCACGCAGTTTTTCGGCCAGGGGTGTGCCACCCGGCTCGCGGGTCAGTGTGACCACCCTGCCCTGCGCCTCAAAAGCGCCGGCCAGGGCGGCGATGTGGGTGGATTTGCCGGCACCGTCAATGCCTTCAAAACTGAGAAAAAGTCCGCTCTGTGTCATGAATCAATGCAATTTTTTTGAGCGCTTATCGCCCAAGCTGGTATTTGGCGACCGCCCGGTTGTGCGCGTCAAGGGTCTCGCTGAACTGGCTGCCGCCATCGCCCCGGGCCACAAAATACAGCGCCCGGCTTTGGGCGGGCTGCGCAGCGGCCAGCAGTGCTGCCTTGCCAGGCATGGCAATCGGCGTCGGCGGCAAACCGGCGCGGGTGTAGGTGTTCCACGGGGTGTCGGTTTGCAGGTCACGGCGGCGCAGGTTGCCATCAAACTTGTCGCCCATGCCGTAAATCACGGTGGGGTCGGTCTGCAGCATCATGCCGATGCGCAGCCGGTTGGTGAACACCGAAGCGATCATCGGCCGGTCGCTGGCGAGACCGGTTTCTTTTTCAATGATGCTGGCCAGGGTCAGCAATTCATCGGGCGTTTTGAGCGGGGAATCTGCTGTGCGCAGTTGCCAGGCGGCGTCCAGATGGCGCTGCATGGCATGTTGGGCGCGCCGCAGCACGGCCAGGTCGCTGCTGCCTTTGGTGTAGGTATAGGTATCGGGGTAGAAGCGGCCTTCCGGTGCAACACCGGGCAGCCCCAGCTTTTGCATGATGGCATCAGGCGTCAGGCCCTGGGTGTCTGGGGTGAGCTGCTCTGCTTTCAGGAGTGTTTGGCGAAACTGTGTGAAGGTGAGCCCTTCCACCAGCGTCACGGCGCGCAGGGCTTCTTCACCACGCACCAGTTTGGCCAGCAGGCTGCGCGGGGTCAGGTCGCCAGACAGTTCGTAGCTACCCGCTTTGATCTGGCGTGCGTCCCCGGAGAGGCGAAACCACCAGTACAACAGCTGCGGTGAGGTCAACACACCGGCGCCGACCACGTCTTGCGCCACACCACGCGCGCTGGTGCCCGGCTCAATCGACAGCTCCAGCATCGGCGTAGCCAGGCGGATCGGTTGGTTGATCCACCAGAACGCTGCACCACCCGCCGCCACCACAAGACCCAAAACAATGCTCAGTAAACGCCCCAAAAACCGCATGCCTTCTCCAAAAATGGAACACCGCATCATAATGCGCGGCATGCAAAACCAACTTCACGGCGTAGCCCCGCTGACACATTTAGGGCTGATTCGGGCGCAGGGCGAAGACGCGGCCAAATTTCTGCATAACCAGTTCACCCAGGACTTTGTGCTGCTCAAAGCGTCCGAGGCCCGGTTGGCGGGATTTTGCAGCGCCAAAGGTCGTCTGCAAGCCAGTTTTATCGGTTTCAAACGCAGCCCGGACGACATTTTGCTGGTGTGCAGCCGTGACATTCTGGCGGCCACACTCAAGCGCCTGTCGATGTTTGTGTTGCGCGCCAAGGTCAAGCTGACCGATGCCAGTGCCGACTTTGCGTTGTACGGGCTGGCTGGCTCCGCCGTGCAGGATGCCACTGCCAAGGTGGCCGACAACTCAGACGCCCCATGGGCCAAGACTGATTTTGATAACGTTTCGGTGGTCTCTCTGTACCCGGCCGATGGAGTGGCGCGTGCGCTGTGGCTGGCGCCTGTTGGCCATGCCGCACCCGCTGGCGCGATGCTGCCGTCAGAGTTGTGGGCCTGGGGTGAGGTGCGCAGCGGCATCGTCACCGTGACGCAGCCCATCGTGGAGGCCTTTGTTCCGCAGATGGTCAATTACGAATCGGTGGGTGGCGTGAACTTCAAAAAAGGTTGTTACCCCGGCCAGGAGGTGGTGGCGCGCAGCCAGTTCCGCGGCACGCTCAAGCGCCGGGCCTACCTGGCACATGCGGCTGCACCGATGCAAGCCGGTGATGAAGTGTTTTTGACGACGGACGAGGGTCAGCCCTGCGGCACCGTGGCGCAGGCCGCCGCCGCACCCAAGGGCGGGTTTGACGCCATCGTTGCCATGCAGATCAGCGCGTTTGAAGCCGGTGATGTGCGACTGGGCGGCGTGGACGGGCCCTTATTGGCACTCACACAGCCACCCTACCCTTTGCTGCAAGACATTTAAGCCTGTCGACCCGCCCATGGGGCGTTGGCCCGTGAGAAGGGTCTTGCCGGGCAAGCCGCGCGGCTAAGCAGTCTGCGCCTGGGCATGCACCCGACCGGCCTCGATGGTGATGACCCGTTGGCAACGTGCTGCCAACGCCTTGTCATGTGTCACCAGCACCAGCGTCGTGCCGAGTTCGCGGTTCAGGTCCAGCATAAGCTCCATCACCGTCTCGCCGGTGGCAAAGTCCAGGCTGCCAGTGGGCTCGTCAGCCAGCAACACCGCGGGTTGCACCACAAAGGCTCGGGCCAACGCCACGCGCTGTTGCTCGCCGCCAGACAGCACCTTGGGGTAATGTCCCAGGCGTTGCGACAGGCCCACGCGGGCCAGCAGCTCGGTGGCGGTTTGGCGGGCATCGCGCTGGTTCGCCAGCTCCAATGGCAACATCACGTTTTCCAGCGCAGTCAGGTTGCCCAGCAGTTGAAAACTCTGGAACACAAAACCGACCTTTTTTGCGCGCAAGGCGGCACGTTCGTCTTCGGTCATGGCAAACATGTCCTGGCCGGCCAGCCGCACTGTGCCGCGACTGGGCACATCCAGCCCGGCGATGATGGACAGCAGCGTGCTTTTGCCCGAGCCGGAAGCCCCGACAATGGCCACTGTTTCCCGCTGGTTCAACTGGAAATCGATATCACGCAGAATGTCGAGTGTGCCGGTCGAGTCGGTGACAGACTTGAACACGTGTTCGACCGAAATAATGCAATCTGACATGGGTAATTCTTTGAATCTGAAAAATATCAACCGCCGTGACTGTATCGTGTTGACAACCGCCTGGACTCTGGCAGGGATTAGCGCAGCCGCGGCCCAGGCCCAAACCATGAATGTCAAACGCACAGGCACGACCATCTTGGTGCTGGGTGATTCGCTGAGCGCCGAATATGGTCTCAAACGGGGCAGTGGCTGGGTGGCGCTGCTGGAGAAGAAGTTGGCTTCCGAAAAGATTCCGGCCAGAGTGATCAATGCCAGCATCAGCGGCGACACCACGGCCGGCGGGCGTGCCCGGCTGGCGGCACTGCTGGCTAGCCACCGCCCGACCCTGGTGGTGATTGAACTGGGTGCCAATGACGCCCTGCGCGGCTTGCCGATGCAACAGACGCAGGACAACTTGAATGCCATGACCCAAGCGGCGCAGGCAGCGGGCGCCAAAGTGCTGCTGCTGGGCATGCAGGTGCCGCCCAATTACGGGCGTGAGTACAGTGAACGTTTTGCCCAGGTCTATGTGGAGGTGGCCCGCGCCCGCAAAACCGGCCTGGTGCCGTTCATGCTCAAGGGCTTGGCCGATGTGCCCGACAGCCTGAAGTGGTTTCAGCCCGACCGCATTCACCCGCTGGAAGCCGCGCACCCGCTGATCCTGGCCAATGTCTGGCCTGAACTCAAAAAAGGACTGCCATGAGTCTGACGCCCATCGCCGCCGCCGAGTTGATCGGCCGACTGGCCGAGTTCGACACCGTGATCGACGCCCGCAGTGAAGACGAGTTTGCCTTGGATCATCTGCCCGGTGCCGTGAACTGGCCGACGCTCAACAACACCGAACGCATCCAGATTGGCACCCTTTACAAACAGGTCAACCCGTTTGAGGCCCGCAAACGTGGCGCTGCCCTCGCAGCACGCAACATCGCCGCCCACATCGAGCGCGAGGTGATCGACCAGCCCAAGGACTGGAAACCGCTGGCCTACTGCTGGCGTGGCGGTCAGCGCAGCGGCGCACTCTCGTTGATTCTGAGTCAGATTGGGTTTCGGGTCACGCTGGTGGAAGGTGGCTACAAGGCATTTCGCTCGGCCATGTTGCAAGACGTGGACCGCATCGTGCCCAGCTTGCGTTTTCAGGTCGTGTGCGGGCCCACAGGTTCGGGCAAAACCCGTTTGCTGCAGGCGCTCAGCAGCCAGGGCGCCCAGGTGCTGGACCTGGAAGCGCTGGCCAACCATCGCAGTTCGGTGCTGGGGGCGATTCCGGGCCTGGCGCAGCCCAGCCAGAAGCACTTTGATACGCTGATCTGGGACGCACTGCGGTTTTTTGACACAGCCCGCCCGGTGTTTGTTGAGAGCGAAAGCAAAAAGGTGGGCAATGTGTCGGTGCCCGCCAGCCTGGTCGACGCCATGCGCCACAGCCCGTGCCTGAATCTGCAGCTGTCAGACACTGAGCGGGTGGCGCTGCTGATCGAAGATTACGACCATCTGGTGCGCGACGTGGACTTTTTGTGTGACCGCTTGGCGGTGTTGATCCCGCTACGAGGCCGTGCGCTGGTCGAGGGCTGGATGGCGCTGGCGCGATCAGGGCAGTTGCCGCAGGTGGTGCAGGACTTGTTGACCCAGCATTACGACCCCGCTTACATGGCGTCCATGCTGCGAAATTTTGTTTTATTTAAGGAAGCAAGCAGCGTGGCACCGGCGGACCGCTCCATGGGAGCGATGGCCAATCTAGCCACTCAGATCCTGCTGAAACCCTGAGCGTGCCAGTCTGACCTTGGCGGCGCTTGATCAGACCGGTTGGCCGGACTCGTCGGTGGGCGCTGTCGGCTCGGCCTGGTCATCGCCGGGCGCGGACTCACCCACCTTGCGCTGGGCTTTTTCCTTCAGTTTTTCCTCTTTTTTCTTCTTTTTGGCCAGTTCTTTCTGACGCTTCTCGTAGCCGTAATTAGGTGTTGCCAATGTGATCTTTCAAGTTAAGGGCTTGATTTTAACTGCAGGCGTCAGGCCAGCAAGCGCAGCGCGGCGGCCAGGTCAGCACGCAAATCTTCCACTGCCTCCAGGCCGATGGAAAACCGCACCAGCGTGCCGTGCGCAAGGTGCTCGGGCCAGTGGGAGCGCATGCTGGCAAGCTGGTAAGGCATCACCAAACTGACCGGGCCGCCCCAACTGTAGCCAATCTCAAACAACTTCAAGCCATCACAAAAGGCGTCCACCTGTGCTTGGGTGTAGTCGGGTTTGAAGATCACACTGAACAGCCCCGCCGCCGTGCCTGGCCCGCCTTGGCAAAGCACCTGCCAATGGCGGTGCCCCGGCGAATTGACCAGCGCCGGGTGCAGCACCTGGGCAAATTCGGGCCGCGTCAGACACCATTGCGCCAGGGCGCGGGTGGCTTCGTCGTGTGCTGTGTAGCGCAACTTGAGGCTCGGTAGGCCACGCAACACCGATTCCACATCATTGGCCGCCACACCCAGCCCCAGGCGCATATGGCACAGCTTGAGCCGCATGTGCAGGGCATCATCCTGGGTGACGATGCTGCCCATCAGCACATCACCGCCGCCGTTCGGGTATTTGGTGAGCGCGTGCACGCTGATATCCACCGCCAGCGGTGTTTTGGAACCGGGTTGCAGGTCAAATGGCGCAAATGCCAAGCCAGCGCCCCAAGTGTTGTCCAGCGCGCAGATCACCCCCGCCGCTTTGCAGATGCGCACCTGCTCCAGCAGGTCAGGAAACTCCAGCGTGACCGAGCCCGCTGCTTCCAGCCACACCAGCCGGGTTTGGGGTGTGATCTTGGCGGCCAGGTCTTGCGGGTTGAGTGCGTTGTAAAACCGGTGAGTGATGCCCCAGTGCGAAAGTTCGCCCTCAGCCAAGGCTTTGTTGGGGCCGTAGGCGTTGTCGGGTATCAGGACCTCGTCACCGCTTCGAAGCAGGGCCAGGGCGACGGTGGCAATGGCTGCCAGGCCGCTGGGCACCAAAAGGCATTGCTTGCCACCCTCCAGCGTGCACAGGCGCTCCTCCAGGGTGTAGCTGGTGGGCGTGCCGTGCAGGCCGTAGGTGTAGGCCGACTTGTCTTTCCACTCAAACTGCCGCATCGCCGCCACATTGGGGAAATACACGGTGGATGCTTTGAACACCCCGGGTTGGGGTGCGGCGAAACCGGCGGGCGGCACATAGTTGTGGTGAATCAGGTCGGTGCTGGAAACAGGCATGGTGCCCTCGTTCAATATCTCAAAAGCCTGCCAAATCAACGGTTGGCGATCAAACGCTCCACTTCTGGATGAGCTGTTCCGGGCGCATGTTGTCGTAGCCTTCGAAGGGCTGGTGGATCCAAGGGTTGGTCGGCAGGTAGTCCACACAATAGTCGGGTGTGAAGATCGAGATCGCCTTGGTCCAGATCACTGCGCTGCGCAGTTCGGTGATCGGTTTGTAGTTGTTCTTGAGCTCTTCGATCACCTTGTTCAGGGTGTGGCCGGAGTCGGCCAGGTCGTCCACCAGCAACACCTTGCCGGCAATCTGGCCCTTGGGGGTGGTGATGTAGTGGGCGATGTCGAGCTTGCCCTGCACCGTGCCGGCTTCGGAGCGGTAGGAACTGGTGGACATGATGGCCAGCGGTTTGTCAAACACGCGCGAGAGCACGTCGCCCGGGCGCATGCCACCGCGTGCCAGGCACAGGATGGTGTCAAACTGCCAGCCCGACTGAAACACCTTGATGGCGAGTTTTTCGATCAGATTGTTGTACTCGTCGTAGCTCACATACAGGTGTTTGCCGTCTTCTGTCAACATGGATTTGCTCCTGCAAAAATAGCTGCTTACGCAACAGGTATAAGGGCCAGAGGCCGATTTCTTATATAAATTGAAAACTTGGCGATCAACGGCTAAGCGTTTAATCCGCCAGGAACGGGTGGCGCATCATGATGGTGTGATCCCGGTCCGGGCTGGTCGACACCACATGGATCGGCACACCGGTGACCTGCTCGATGCGCTGCAGGTACAGCCGCGCGGCGGTGGGCAACTGGTCGTACTGCGTGATGCCCACGGTGCTGTCGCTCCAGCCTTCCAGGGTTTCATACACCGGCTCGCAGCGGGCAATGTCGTCGGCACCCATCGGCAGGATGTCGGTGAGTTCACCGTCAAGCATGTAGCCGGTGCAGAGTTTCAATTCTTTAAGGCCATCGAGCACGTCGAGCTTGGTGATACACAGGCCAGTCAGGCCATTGACCTGAGCCGAGCGTTTGAGTAATGCAGCATCAAACCAGCCGCAACGGCGGCTGCGCCCGGTGGTCACGCCTTTTTCAGCACCCACGGTGCTCATGTGGTAGCCCGGTGTGCCTTCCACTTCCCAGTCCAGCTCGGTCGGGAACGGGCCGCCACCGACACGGGTGCAATAGGCTTTGGTGATGCCCAGCACGTAATGCAACATACCCGGGCCCACGCCCGAACCGGCTGCAGCATTGCCAGCCACGCAGTTGCTGGAAGTGACAAACGGGTAGGTGCCGTGGTCCACATCCAGCAGCGTGCCCTGGGCGCCTTCAAACAGCAGGTTTTCACCCTTGAGGTGGGCGTCGTTCAACTCGCGCGATACATCGGCCATCATTGGCTTGAGCAGTTCGGCGTGGCGCATCGCTTCGTCATACACCGGCTGGAACTGCACCTCGCCGTCTTTCATGTACGGGGCCAGCACCGGGCCGAAGTCGAAGCTGCGCGAGTTCAGGTAGGTGGTCAACACATGGTTGTGCAGGTCCAGCAGCTCACGCAGTTTTTTGGCAAAACGCTCGGGGAACTTCATGTCCTGCACACGCAGGGCACGGCGGGCGATCTTATCCTCGTAAGCCGGACCAATACCGCGGCCAGTGGTGCCGATCTTCTCCACCCCCCCCTGCTCGCGCGCCGCCTCGCGAGCCACGTCGAGCGCGGCGTGGAACGGCAGGATCAGCGGGCAGGCTTCACTGACACGCAGACGGGAACGCAGTTCCACACCGACTTTTTCCAACCCGGCAATTTCGTCAAACAGCTTGGCTGCCGACAGCACCACACCGTTGCCGATGTAACACTTGATGCCCGGGCGCATGATGCCGCTGGGAATTAGGTGCAAGGCGGTCTTGATGCCGTTGATTACCAGCGTGTGGCCGGCGTTGTGGCCGCCCTGGAAACGCACCACGCCCTGGGCGCTTTCGGTGAGCCAGTCCACCAGTTTGCCTTTGCCCTCGTCGCCCCACTGGGTGCCGACGACCACCACATTACGTCCTTTGATTGCAGTCATGTTGTTCCGCTTGGTTTTGCTCAAATGGTTTGCACAAGCCATTGCCCGGCGGACTCGACGAGTTCGCGGTCGCAATGGAATTCATCTACTTCACTCTCATGGCCCGGCAACACACAGACCACCACCTCACCCTGCGCACGCAGTGTGGTGATGGCTGCCGCCAGCCTGGGCTCCTGGCGCCAAGGCGCGCGAATGGCCGCCTGCAGGGGGCGCGCCGCCACCGCAGACACCAGGGTTTTGATGTCCAGACTGAAGCCTGCCGCCGGGCGGTTGCGGCCAAACACCGCACCGACCTGGTCGTACCGCCCGCCACGCGCTAACGCGCCGCTGCCGCCCGGGGCGTAGATGGCAAATCGGGCACCGGTGTAATAGGCATAACCCTGCAGATCAGCCAGATCAAATGTCACCTGAACCCCGGAGAGCTGGCTTGCCAGTAGCTTTAAATTCTGGAGCGCCTCAGCCACACCCGGCAAGGGTGGAAGCGCTTTTTCGGCCTCATCCAGGACCGACGCGTCACCGTACAGCTGCACCAGGGTCAGCAGACCTTGGCGGATGTGCGCGGGCAGATCACGCGTCAGCGCCGCGAGTTCGGGGCTGTCTTTGGCTGCCAGCGCTGCATACACCGCTGCAAGTTGCGTTGGTCCCAGCGACAGGCCCGACAACATCGACTTGACCAGACGTGCATCGGCGAGGTCCACACTCGGGTTACCTAACCGGGCGGCCTTGAGGCAGTCCAGCGCCAGATTCAGAATTTCAATGTCGGCTTCCAGCCCCACATGCCCATAAATTTCCGCGCCAAACTGCAAGGGTTCCCGCGTGGCATGGGGCGCACCGGGCAAGGTGTGCAACACCGGGCCGCAGTAACACAGGCGGGTGACTCCGGCGCGGTTGAGCAAATGGGCGTCGATGCGGGAAACCTGGGGCGTGCTGTCGGCACGCAGGCCCATCATGCGCCCGGAGAGCTGATCCACCAGCTTGAAGGTTTGCAAATCGAGTGCCACACCGGCACCGGTCAACAAGGATTCAAGATGCTCCAGCAGCGGCGGCATGACCAGTTCGTAGCCATAACAACGCGCCGCATCCAGCAGATCTCGACGTAATTCTTCGATGTGCCGTGCTTCAGACGGCAGGACATCGGCAATGTGATCCGGCAGGACCCAAGCAGACATGTGTATTTTGGGAGGCTGTTAAAAGCTGGATTCTACCGGGCGAATGCCGCCAGCTGACTCAGACCAGCCACCAAATCAGCAGCAGGCCGAGCACCAAACTGATCAGGCCGAAAAAACGCAGTTGGCCGTCTGTGAGGCGAAGAATCTGGGTAAACGTCTGTCGCCAGGTGGAAGGCGACACAAAGGGCATGAACCCTTCCACCAGCAAAACCAAGCCAATGGCCAGCCAGAACGTGGTGCTGTTCAGGCCGGCCTCCATGACTACTTGTTGGTGTTCGCAGATGCGCCGCCGCGCATGGTCTTGAAAAAGTCGGAACTGCTGGGGTCCAGCACCATCACGTCGCCCTTGGTGGCGAAACTGGCCTTGTAGGCGTCCAGACTGCGGTAGAACTGGGCAAACTGTGGGTCGCGGCCAAAGGCTTCGGTGTAGGTTCGTGCGGCTTCTGCGTCGCCCTCACCCTTGATCTTCTGGGCGTCACGGTAGGCGTTGGCCACCGTCACCTCGCGCTGGCGGTCAGCATCAGCCCGGATTTTTTCACCTTCCGCAGCGCCGGTGGAACGCAATTCGTTGGCCACCCGTTTGCGCTCGGCCTCCATGCGGCGGTAAACCGATTCGGTGATGGCGTCCACGTAGTCAACCCGCGTGATACGGACGTCCACCACATCAATCCCCCAGGGTTTGGCCCCGCGCACTTGGGTCAGCACTTCGTTCTTGACGTCATCCATCAGCGCTTCACGCTTGAGGGACAACAGTTCTTTCACGGTGCGTTTGTTGATTTCTTCCTGGAACGCGTTGCGAACCACCCGGTTGAGCTGGCTGGCGCCAGCGGCCTCGTTGGTCCCCACGTTGCGGATGTACTCAGTGGGCTCAGAGATGCGCCAGCGCACGTACCAATCAATGACCACCCGTTGTTTCTCAGCCGTGAGCACCGGCTCGTTGTCGGTGCTGTCGAGGGTGAGCAAACGCTTGTCGATGTAGGACACGTTCTGGAACGGCGGCGGCAGCTTGAAATTCAGGCCGGGTTCGGTGATGACTTCCTTGATTTGCCCCAGCGCATACACCACGCCAAACTGACGTTGATCCACCACAAACAGGGTCGATGCTCCCAGAGCCACCAGGAGCAACAGGGTCGAAAAAATAAAACCTAAGCGATTCATCAGTTAACTCCTAGCGGGTATCACGCGTGCGGGCACGCGCAGCGTCGCGGGCACGGGCATCGGCGGCACTGGTCGTGGTGTCCGCCGCAGTGGCAGGCGGTGCCGCCGCTGGCACCGCAGTCACCTCTTGCGACACCTGTCCGGTCATTTGAATGATCTTGTCCAGCGGCAAGTAAAGCAGGTTGGACCCTTGTTTGGAGTCCACCATCACCTTGGTCACGCTGCTGTAAATCTGCTGCATGGCGTCGATGTACATCCGGTCACGGGTGACCTGAGGGGCCTTCTGGTACTCAGCCAGCACCGATTTGAACCGCTGTGAATCACCCTGCGCCTGCGCCACGATGCGGGATTTGTAAGCGTCTGCCTCTTCTTTCAGGCGGGAAGCCGCACCCACCGCGCGCGGGATCACGTCATTGGCGTAGGCCTGGGCTTCGTTTTTGGCACGTTCACGCTCTTGCCCGGCTTTGAGCACATCGTCGAAAGCCGCCTGGACCTGCTCCGGCGGGCGCACACCGCCTTGCTGCAAGTTGATCCCCACCACCTCGATACCGACCTTGTAGCGGTCCAGAATTTTCTGCATCAGCTCACGCACCCGGGGCGCGATCTGATCACGTTCGTCAGATAACGCACTGTCCATGCGCATCTTGCCGACCACTTCACGCACCGAGGTCTCAGCCGCCTGCACCACCGCATCGGCCGGGTTGCGGCTCTCGAACAGGAAGGCACGTGCGTCATTCAAGCGGTATTGCACTGCGAACTTGATTTCGACGATGTTTTCGTCCTCGGTCAACATGGCCGATTCACGCAAGCCAGTGGCCTTGATGATGGCATCGCGGCCCACGTCCACGGAACGGATCTGGGTCACAAACACCAGCTCATGGCGTTGTATCGGATAAGGCAGGCGCCAATTGAAACCCGCGCCCACAGAGCTGTGGTACTTGCCGAACTGGGTGATCACGGCCTGCTGACCTTCCTGGACAATGAAAAAACCCGTCCCCAGCCAGATCAGGACCGCCACGCCGGCGATCAACCCGGCGCCAATGCCAGCCGTTTTCATGTCAGGCTGGAAGTTGCCTGGACCGCCCCTGCCGCCACCCGAATCGCCACCGCCGGGGCCCCGCCCGTTGGGCTTGCCGTTGCCAAACAGGCCACCCAGCTTGCGGTTGAAATCACGCCACAACTCATCCAGGTCCGGCGGCCCTTGTGTTGGGCCCCCACGCGGTTGGCGGTCACCGTTGCGAGGTGGCTCCACCCCGGTCGGCGCTGGCTTGTTGTCATCACCACCCGCGTTGTCAGCGGGTTTGTCGTCGCCGCGGCCCCAGCGTGGATCATTGAGGTTGAACATTCCCTGAAGGCGTCGCGGCAAAAGCGCCAGGCTAAAGGTCGGTAATTGAAGTTTCATCGCAGCAGCTTTAATCTAATAGGGATCGATTGTGCCGAATCAGTCGGCAGCCTCATGGTCTGGAGGGAAATCCGTGGCCACAGACACCGCTGGGCGCCGGGCGAGCACCGCTTCGGTGAGCAACTGGCGCAGCGCAGCCACGCCCTCGCCATCCTGGGCGCTCAGAAAAATGCGCGGGGTCGGCACACCCGCCAGGTCATACACATCTTGCAGCACGGGCGGACGACGCGTGTCATCGAGGGCATCGAGCTTGTTGAAGACCAGAATCTGGGGAATGTCACCGGCGCCAATTTCCTTCAGGACACCCTGCACTTCAGCGATCTGTTCCAGGTAGGTGTCACTGGCGCAGTCCACCACATGCAGCAGCAGATCGGCGTCCACCGCCTCTTGCAGCGTGGCCTGAAACGCATCGATCAAGCCGTGTGGCAAGTCACGAATGAAACCCACGGTATCCGAGAGCGAAATCATCCGCCCCACATCGCCCAGATACAGCTGCCGCGTGGTGGTATCCAGCGTGGCAAACAACTGGTCGGCCGCATAGGCGCGCGCCTTCACCAGGGTGTTGAACAAGGTGGATTTGCCAGCATTGGTATAGCCGACGAGCGAGATCGTGAACGTGTCACGCCGGTCGCGCTGACGGCGCTGGGTATGGCGCTGTCGCTTGACCTTGGCCAGCCGCTCTTTGATGCGTTTGATGTTGTCGCCAATCATGCGGCGATCAAGTTCAATCTGTGTCTCGCCCGGGCCGCCGCGCAGCCCGATGCCGCCGCTTTGCCGCTCCAGGTGCGACCAGCGACGCACCAAGCGGGTGCTGAGGTACTGCAGCCGCGCCAGTTCCACCTGAAGTTTGCCTTCATGGCTGCGCGCGCGCTGACCGAAGATCTCCAGAATGAGCAGCGTCCGGTCGTTGACCGGCAATTCCAAATGGCGCTCCAGATTGCGTTGCTGCGCCGGACTCAGGCTTTGGTCAAACAGGATTTCCTGGACACCCAACTGGGTGGCCAGCAATTTGATTTCATCTGCCTTGCCGCTGCCGATGAACAGCGCCGCATCGGGCGCCCTGCGCTTGCAGGTCACCCTCGCCACAGGCGTCAAGCCCGCGGTCTGTGCCAGCAGTCCGAGCTCTTGGAGCTCGACGTCAAAGTTGGGGAGGCCAAAATCAACACCCACCAGCAAGGTGGGTGCCTTGATGCTGTCAGGCGGTGGCAGGTTGATCACCCTCAGTGGCAGAAAAATTGACCGCACGCCCAGGGACGATGGTCGAAATGGCGTGTTTGTAAACCATTTGGGTCACTGTATTGCGCAGTAACACCACATATTGGTCGAAGGATTCGATCTGGCCCTGAAGCTTGATGCCGTTGACCAGATAAATGGATACAGGAACGTGTTCTCGACGCAGCGTGTTGAGAAACGGGTCTTGTAAGAGTTGACCTTTGTTGTTCACGATATTCTCCGTGTTCGGATAATTAAAGAGGGGGCCACGATACCACAGCCATCCGCCGCATCGGCTTCAGAACGACGATATCCACAATAAATATGTCACTGAAACCTGACACTTCAGTCAGCTTTGTCCGCAAACGGATTGGCCGATGTTTTCAGTTCAATGCGCAGAGGCGTGCCGACCAGATCGAAGGCCTGGCGAAATCGGCCTTCCAGAAAACGTTTGTAGGCATCGGTCACATGTTCCAGTGAATTGCCGTGGATCACGATGATCGGCGGGTTCATGCCGCCCTGGTGCGCGTAGCGCAGCTTGGGGCGGTACATGCCCGAACGCTTCGGGCTCTGAAACTGCACCGATTCCAACAACAGGCGCGTCAACACGGGCGTGGACATCTTGCAGTTGGCCGCCTTGTAGGCCTGGATGATGGACGCCCACAGCGGCCCTAAACCCTGGCGCTTTTGGGCGGAAATCAGGTGCATGTTGGCAAACTTCAAAAACGCCAACCGCGTCTCGATGGAGCGCTTCACCAGCTCCCGCTGGTAGTCGTCCACCGCATCCCATTTGTTGACGGCCAGCACCACGGCACGACCGTTTTCCAGAATGTAGCCCGCGATGTGAGCGTCTTGGTCGGTGACCCCTTGTGTGGCATCAATCAGCAGCAACACCACGTTGGCCGATTCGATGGCTTGCAGGGTTTTGACCACCGAGAACTTCTCAATGGCTTCAAAGACCTTGCCACGACGGCGTAAACCGGCGGTGTCAATCAACTCGAATTTTTGGCCTTCGCGCTCGAACGGCACCGAAATCGCGTCGCGCGTGGTGCCAGGCAGATCAAAGGCGACCAGACGTTCCTCGCCCAGCCAGACGTTGATCAGGGTGGACTTGCCGACGTTGGGTCGGCCCGCTACTGCTAGTTTGATCACGCCAGGCGCGGCTTCTTCGTCGTCAGCGCCCTCTTCCAGGTTCAAGGGCTTGAGCGCCAAGTCCAGCAAGGAACGGATGCCTTGCCCGTGCGCTGCCGACACCGGCAGGACTTCACCCAGGCCCAATTCGTAAAACTCGACCAGTTGGGGCCCTTCGAGCATGCCTTCGGCCTTGTTGGCGACCAGCAGGCAAGTTTTGCCCAAACGCCTCAGGTAATTGGCAATGTCATGGTCTTGCGCCGAGACACCGCCGCGCGCATCGACCACAAAAATCACGACGTCGGCTTCTGCCACGGCCTGCCGGGTCTGCTTGGC